>Ga0307513_10000010_pt1 | contig 360812 bp, 356 predicted proteins | sample 15_EM_MG_FD_202174 | JGI IMG/M metagenome (GOLD analysis project Ga0307513, IMG submission 202174) | Populus trichocarpa ectomycorrhiza microbial communities from riparian zone in the Pacific Northwest, United States - 15_EM | ecosystem: Host-associated > Plants > Roots > Unclassified...
TCGCCCCCACCCCTTCTGCATGCGCCGAGGAGCGCAGGTCCAGCCGGATCAGGGCGAGCGATTGTCTGAGCGCAGCGAGTTCGAGCTCGCCCCCGGCTGGACCGAGCACCGCAGGCTGCCCCGCAGCGAAGCGCAGGGGACGCAGGCAGCGGGGTCGCCTTTTCTTTGCTTACTTTCTTTTGGCGACGCAAAAGAAAGTGAGTAGCTGCCGGGCTACCCCCGGCCCACAGAGCCAACCAACTACAGGCAGTTGCACATCCCTACACAGGAATTCAAAGCAAAAAGTGCCTCCAGCCCATACCAACCGGGCACAACCAGCTATCCATTTAATAGCGCTCCGCACCGGCAGGCCAGTCGCATCGTGGAGCCAGCCATGATGGAACTGCTCGACATCCTCACCGCCCCTGCCTTCTGGACCGCCGTCCTGCGCATCGCCACACCGCTGATCCTAGGTACCTTGGGCGTGTTGCTGTGCGAACGCGCCGGTGTGCTGAACCTCGGCATCGAAGGCATCATGGTCGCCGGCGCCTTCAGCGGCTGGCTGGCGGTGTACCTGGGTTTGCCGCTATGGGCCGGCGTCGGGGTTGCGGCACTCACCGGCGCGGTGTTCGGCCTGCTGCACGCCTTTCTCACCGTCGGGCTGGCGCTGTCTCAGCATGTGTCTGGCCTGGGCATCACCTTGCTGGCGACCTCGCTCAGTTATTACGGCTACCGCGTGAGTTTTCCCAAAGTCGATACGCCGCCCACCGTCACGCCGTTTGCGCCCATGCACTGGCTGGAAGGCACCGGCCTGACCGCACTGGCCGCTCAGACACCAATGACGCTGCTGGCGTTGCTGCTGGTGCCGGTCATCGGCTGGCTGCTGTACCGCACACCGGCCGGGCTGGCGATTCGCATGGTCGGCGAGAACCCGCAGGCCGCCGAGGGCCAGGGCGTGTCCGTCGCCGCCACGCGCACCGCCGCCATTGTGGCCGGCTCGGCGCTCATGGGCGTGGCCGGTGCCTTCCTCACGCTGTCGGCCTTCAACGCCTTCTTTTTCAACATGGTCAATGGCCGCGGCTGGGTCTGCGTGGCGCTGGTGGTGTTTGCCTCGTGGCGGCCCGGCAAGGCTCTGCTGGGCGCGCTGCTGTTTGCGTTTTTTGACGCACTGCAGTTGCGCCTGCAAACATCGGGCATCGCCAATGTGCCCTACCAGCTGTATTTGATGCTGCCCTATGTGCTGTCCATCCTGGCGCTGGTGCTTGTGGCGCGCAAGGCGGCGTATCCTCAGGCGTTGATGAAACCTTACCGCAAGGGAGAACGTTGATGCGCAGGCGCTCACAGGACAAAGAAGCCACCCCGGCTTTCCTTGACGAAAGGACCGCACGCAAACAGGCGGAGCGGCAGGTCTTGCTGGACGCCCTGAGTGGCGGCCTTGAAACCGAGGCCATTGAGTGGACAGCCGACAGCCTCGTCGTGCCCCTGCAGAATCAAGCTGAAAGGCGCCAGAAATGATCGACCTTCTCATCATCAACGCCGCCCTGCCCGATGGCCGAACCAGCATGTCTATCGCCGTGCAGAACGGCAAGATCACCGAAGTCACCCAAAGCCCGATCACCGGCGCGCAGGCGCACGAAACCATCGACGCCGCCGGTTACCTGCTCAGCCCGCACTTTGTGGACCCGCACTTCCACATGGACGCCACTCTCAGCTACGGCCTGCCACGCGTCAACGAAAGCGGCACGCTGCTCGAAGGCATTGCGCTGTGGGGCGAACTCAAGCCGCTGCTCACCGCCGACGCGCTGATCGAACGCGCCCTCACCTACTGCGACTGGGCCGTGGCCAAGGGCCTGCTTGCCATTCGCAGCCATGTGGACACGAGTGATGCCAGCCTGCTGGCGGTGGACGCGCTGCTGGAAGTGAAGAAACAGGTTGCGCCCTACATCGACCTGCAACTGGTCGCCTTCCCACAAGACGGCGTGCTGCGCAGCAAAGGCGGCGTAGACAACCTCAAGCGAGCACTCGACAAGGGCGTGGACGTGGTGGGCGGCATCCCCCATTTCGAGCGCACCATGGCGGAGGGCGCCGCCAGCGTCAAGCTGCTCTGCGAAATCGCCGCCGAACGCGGCAAGCTGGTCGACATGCACTGCGACGAGTCCGACGACCCGCTGAGCCGCCACATCGAAACCCTGGCCTTCGAAGCTCAGCGCCTGGGCCTGCAGGGCCGCGTCAATGGCAGCCACTGCACCTCCATGCACAGCATGGACAACTACTACGTCAGCAAGCTGTTGCCCTTGATCGCCGAAAGCGGCGTCAGCGTGATTGCCAATCCGTTGATCAACATTACCCTGCAAGGCCGCCACGACACCTACCCCAAACGCCGCGGCATGACCCGCGTGCCCGAACTCATGGCCGCAGGCGTCAATGTCGCCTTCGGCCACGACTGCGTGATGGACCCCTGGTACGGCATGGGCAGCGGCGACATGCTGGAAGTCGCGCACATGGGCCTGCACGTGGTACAGATGACGAGCCAGAAAGGCATTCGCCAGTGCTTTGACGCAGTGACGGTCAATGCATCGAAGGTGATGCACCTCGAAAACTACGGCATCGCGCCGGGCTGTGATGCGAGTTTTGTGTTGCTGCAGGCACGGGATGCGGTGGAGGCGATCCGGCTACGGGCTAATCGGTTGAAGGTCTGGAAAAAAGGCAGGTTGCTCGCTGGGGCTCCCGAGATGGTCGCGAGTTTAAAAATTCCTGGGCGGCCGGAACACGTTACTTTTCAGATCCCCGCAGCTCGCTCCTGATCTGCCCGACCTGGTCAGCCACGGAAAGTGCCGGGCATTTGTGCATCAACGCCCTGCACGTAAGTTTGCAAGGTGCCCTCTTTTGCGCTGGAGACTCAACTACAGCGGGCATCGCGTGCTGACAGGCCGGGTATCTACCTACACGGCAGCGATCTTGCACTGAATACCGGCGCGAATCGGGCATCCACCGGCTTTTTCCACAATCACCGTTCAATCGGAGGATGACAGCCCACCCTTACACCTTTAGTATGAATCGCAGGAAGGCTCCTGCCTGTGAAGCGATTGATTCTTCGAAACTGGTCCCTGCGTGCCAAGTTGGCGGCACTGCTCATCGCTGCATCTGTGCTGCCGCTTGGAGTATCCGCATTCATCGACATTCGCGAAATGCGGCAGCAACGCATCCAGGATGCCCGCAACCTGCTGGCTGCGCGCGCCGACCAGGTTGCACATGAGCTCAACAGTATCCACCAAGGCTATTGGAACTCGACCGAACGTGTTTCCAACCTGCCCGCCGTACAAACATACTGCGCCGCCCCGCCGGACAAGCGCACGGAGCACGCGACACGCCTGCTGGGTGTTTTTGGCACCTTCAACAGAAGCGATCCCAAAATATACGGTGTTGCCGTGATCAACGCTGGCGGGCAAATCGTCCTGGCCTCCGACAAACAACGCACCGGAGTGGATTTGTCCACCCGGCCCGCAGTGCAGCAGGCCTTGCTTGGTAAAGCGGTCATCACCGGCATCTTCTACGCGCCACGGCAAGGCGAACTGCAGCCAACAGTCACTTACCTGGCGCCGGTACGCGACGCTCAAAACCAGGTCAGCTGTCTGGTGGCTATCTCCATACAAGCCCAGGTATTCTGGGATGTTCTCAAGTCGGCCCACGAGCAGGCCGGTGCCGACAGCTATGCCGTTCTGTACGACGAATGGGGTGTTCGCATCGGGTTGTCGATGCCGCATCCCATGCTGTTTCGCTCCAGTGGCCCGTTGGAGCAGGCTGTGCTTGAACTCCAGGTGGCACACCACCGCTTTGGCCTGCGCACACGTGAATTTCTGGAAGACACGCAGGGCTTTGTCCCCGAGCATTTTGAACGGGCCCGTGCAGCATCTCCGGACACCAGCGTGTTTTACGGCTGGGCGCCTGTCAACCAGACCTGGAACTATGGCGTGGCGCGCCGCGTCGCGCGTCTACCATGGACGGTGATTTACATGGTGCCCGAGGCCTACATCCTGACGGAGATTGCCCAGGCAACGCACGAGAAGCTTCTGCTCGCCCTTTGCATCATGGCCGTTGCGGCCGCGCTGGGGCTGGCTGTCGCCGCCAGCATCCTGCGGCCGGTTAGGGCCCTCAGCGCGGCAACCGCGGAGCTTGCAGCCGGCGTGGCCGGTGCCCGCGTGCCCGAGCTCGGCAATGACGAACTGGGCAAGCTGGGCGCAAGCTTCAACGCCATGGCCGACCAGATCCAGACACAGGCAGACGACCTGCAGCACACCAACGACGAATTGCGCAAACATGCGGAAGAGCTGGAGGTAGCCAACAAAGACCTCGACGCATTTGCGTTTTCCGTATCGCACGACCTGCGCGCGCCGCTGCACGTGGTCGACGGCTTCAGCCAGATCCTTGTCACCAGGTTTGCGGGCCAGCTCGACGACCAGGCCGCCAGCTATCTGGCGCGCATCCGTGCCGGCGTGGTCTTGATGGAGCAGCTCGTCAAGGGCATCCTGAAACTCTCGCGGCTGGGACGTCAACCACTGGACATGCAAACTGTTCATGTTGCGGATGTGGTCAATGAGGTGCTGGTGCAGCTTCGGACCGGTGAAGTGCTGACAGATGACCGGGTGCAGGTGACAGGCGATCTTTTGTCCGTGCAAGGTGATCGCGTGCTGCTGCAACAGGTGTTCGCGAACCTGCTCTCCAACGCCTGCAAGTTCACGGCGCAACAGCCGCGTCCCGAGATCCGCGTGGGCTGCGAATCACGCGATGGCGAACAGATCTATTTTGTGCGTGACAACGGTGCGGGCTTCGACCCGGCATACGCTACCAAACTGTTCGAGCCCTTTCAGCGCCTGCACAGCACCGAAGATTTCGCCGGCCTGGGCATCGGCCTGTCCATCGTGAAACGCATCATCGAGCGCCACGGGGGCCGTATCTGGGCTGAAGCAGAGGTTGACCGGGGTGCCTGCTTCTACTTCACATTGAGCGGGCCAGTGATCGCCGACGAGGGCCAAGATGATGCGACGGCGTGAGCGCGAGTGGCCAGAAGAGCCGGGGTTCTGTCTGCTGATCTCAAGTAGGTAAATTGCGGGCGGCTAAACGGGGGGAATTCGATGCGTATACCTTCACTTGTTTCAAGAGTCATTTTGTTGTCAGCGCTCTTGTTTGGCGCTGAAACTGCTTTGGCTGACTTTGGTTTTTGCGAAAACGCTGAGTATATGGCTGTCTTTGATGAACGGTTAAGCGCGAGTTCATGCGACGTCGTAGACACGATACCCATCACCGCAAATGGTCAAACAACAAGAATGCGTATATTGAAACTGCGTGGATCTGCACTCGGAGAGCAGGAGGCACTCAAGGCGAGATTTATTGAGCTCGCCAGAAGTGTGGAGGTTGCTATGGAGAGAATGGGGAATATCTCGATCGGAGATGTGAGCGTGCTGCTCACAGACAGTCTTCCGACGCACGGCGAACACGCCCATACTTGGACATTGGATCGCGCACGTTACTTGCCCCCGCCCGTTGAGCGAAGAACTGCGGACCGCGAATGTCAAATCGCCTTCTACAAGGGTGACAGCCACACGCTGGAAGCTTTTTATTTCGCCTACGCCCACGAGCTATTTCACTGCATGCAATATCGCTTGTGGGAACGGCAAATGGCCGTGGGAGATGCCAAGTTATGGTGGAGCGAGGGAACGGCTGACTACTTTGCATACTTGTCCCGGCCTGGGTCAACGGCGCACGACGACCACTTATTGCGGTTCGATCATACAAGCGAGCGTACAGCTCTCCACGATATGAGTTATGAGTCCGTCGTGTTTTTTGCCTGGTGGGCACAAACGCGAGGAGCCAGCGCAATTCCTGCGTTCATGGACCAAATGCCCTTGCACGGGGGCCTGACGCAGGTGGAGGCGCTCCGGAATACGGTTACTAGTGACGAGTGGTCTGAGTTCTCGAGAGCCTACCTTGACAGAAACATCCAACTGCCAGGAGGAAGGCGGATCCCGTCGAATCCTTTGCAGGGCGAACCCTTGAGGATTTCAGATGCAGGGGTTTTTCGCTTGCCAACTGCAAACTATGTCGTTGAGCGACGCCCAATAACTTTTGCGCCTGGACGCGCCTATCAACTGAGCTTCGAAGGTCGACCGGAGGATGCACGCATCAAATGGGCTGAAGCGGTGGGCACAGGATGGTCTGAGCCGCCGTCGACGGTTTTAGCCTGCGAATCCGAAGTCGGATACCGTGAGGTCCGCGGCACGAAATGGAACAGCACGGCGGGGGTGATGCGGGTCTCTATTCCCGACAGAGAAACACATTGCAATTGCCTGGTCGGTGAATGGTGGATGACCGGGCCGTCGCTTGTGACGAACCTCAAAAGGCGCGCACACCGAAGCGTTGAATCCCACACCATCGTCGGCGGCGGGCTACGCCTGATATTCAATCCGGATGCGACGCCTACGAGCTTGGGCACCGGGCGCTATGTTCACGACCGTCTCGTCTATCGAAGCGAATATCGCCCTGAGTCGGGCACACGCCTCGTCGAAACCACCCTGGAGGATTCATCTCCCATTTTCTGGGGGGGCACGAGTTTGGGCACTCTCATGATTACGTTTCAGCACCCTTCTCGACGGCCTGAGGGCACTGTCAATACCTCGACCTACATGAGAAGTCGGCACGTCCCGAATTCTCGAGGTGAAGACGGTGTCAGTCGACCAGTTACCAAAGCCGAGCCTCTATTGCTCGCCAATGTTGGCTTGTTAGGTCCCCTGCTCGGAGGATCAGCATACCAATGCACTGCCAACAGTTTGCGCATCGAAAGGAGTCACCCGGACGCCACGTACTATTTTGATTTTGTTCGGGGCCGCGCTCCTACGACCACGAGATAGACCGAGCCTCTTCGGCTGGCATGAGGGCAAGCTGAGCACTACCCATCCGGACCAACACGATTGCGTGATGAACCCCTGGCATGGGCAGCGGCGACATGCTCGAAGTCGCACACATGGGCCTGCATGTGGCGCAGATGACCAGCCAGAAAGGCATTCGCCAGTGCTTTGATGCGGTGAAGGTTAATGCCGCGAAGGTGATGCACCTCGAAAACTACTGCATCGCGCCGGGATGTGATGCGAGTTTTATGCTGCTGCAGGCGCGGGATGCGGTGGAGGCGATCCGGTTGAGGGCGAATCGGTTGAAGGTTTGGATGAAGGGAGTGCTGTTGGCGGAGACAGCGGAGGTGGTGGCGAGATTGCGGATAGAAGGACGGTCAGAAGCTGTGGCTCTCTCACTCCTTTAGCAATTCGAGAGCGCTGAATCGCCACAACAATTCAAGCTGCACGACCGCATTCACAACGGCTTAAGCGGGTGTAGTTCAATGGCAGATCACACCCTCCTAGACCAGACAATTGCACTGAAAGCTACGCCAAAATCTACGCCGACCCGCCCCCTTGACCATACGGAAAAAACAGCGGCGGCCGCCACGCTCCCGGCGGCAGGTTTCTAAGATTCTCGGCAAAGACGGGATGTATCTTGTCGCCAGTTCCCCCCACGACGACAACATACTCTGGTGCCCCAAAGTGGGCGAATAATCGAATAAGGGCACCGACGTAATGCTGCCCTCCCGACTCCAACGGAACCAGCTGCATGCGGTGATGAGTCGCATCCTCCGCCTCAAGCTCAGGCCGCAGTGTTCCGATAAAGTCCGAGGCGCTGCCACGGGAGCCGGCGATAACATCAAGCAACAGCGGTTGAAAGGTACTGCCGAGTTGTGCGCGCGCTAACGCATGCGCCGTCTTGGCCAAAAATTGGCTGAAGATCTGCAGGTCGAGAGCGCCAATGTAAACGCGCTGATTTCCAAACGGTTTGAATCGCTCCGGCCGGCACTGCACCGCTTTTGCGCTGAACGTGTCAATAGTTTGCCCCGTGAAAAATCCCGGCAGTGGCAACTCAGGGAAGGCAAGCATGAATGGCAATTTGTCGGCAGGCATCAGAAATTTCACCGCCCCAGTGTTTTTGGGTTGGGCTATGACAGGATAGCCACGCGCAATTCGATGTTTATTCCGCGTCGGATATTTCAGAGCTGCCCTGGCCATCCCCCACATGTCGCGCGCTATGAACTGCTCGAACTTGCTAGTTCTCTTGCCGCACGTTTCACAACTTGATTTGGGCAACAGGATATTGCCACCCAATGCATACATCAGAATGTGCTCTGTCGTCAGTTTCCCCTTGGTCTGGCCGCAGTAAATGCACTCACCTACTGGCGCAAAGGCACCGTTTTTTGGCTCCGCGCACAGCGCACTAGGAATCGCTACCTCTCCCAGCTGGCGCATGCGGCCTTCTGGGAGTCCACCAACGGCGCAGGCAGCTGTGTCCTGAACCTCCGGGTGTGGGTGGTCGAGTTTAAGGTCACCGCATGAATTCATGGTGAGAAACCTTTATCTGGAGGCTTGAGGCCGGCCTTGCGCATGATCCCTCGGCAATCATGGGCAAGGTTGCCGAAACCCCCCTCCCATGCACCGTAGTCTGGCATCCCCAGAAAAGATGTAGGTTGGCTGGGAACCGTCGTAGCCATTGTTCGCAAAGTCAGAACCATTGCGACGTAATCGACGCCCAGTTCACCGAGCTCAATGTCAATTTCCAAGGCTTTGGCTAGCCCTTTGCGGGCAACCTCGAGACGGTTGCCGTCCCTAATTCGACAGGCCATCTGAAGCGCGTCGAAATTCAAGAGTACCTGTCCAGCGAAGGCTACGGCGAGCATTCTTGCCTGTCGCTCTTTTTCGGTTCTCGCCTCGTATTGGAGCCAAATGGCTAGTCCGATGGCCAAGATGGAACCAAGCGCCTGCACCCAGCCCGCCACATCACCGGAATTGGCCGGTGGCTTCCACACAAACGCGGCGCCAAAAGCCACTGCCACCACGGCACTGACACCAATCGCTACTTTTTTCATCACCATCCCCCCAAAGGAAAACTAGTATGACACTCGCCTATGAGAGCGCCACCCCTGCCTCTACCTCGTCTGGCGCGACGCCAAGCTCTGATGCAGCTCGTCCAGCACAAAACTTCACCCTACCAGTCAGCTTCTTTGACTCGCCAAACCTCCGGCTCGCCCGAATGCGTCACCGCCAGTCCATGATCGGGGTCAGCAGATACATTGGCAAGAATCACTCACAGGCATCTTATGGACCCCACCCACCTCCACCAAATCGCCGTCGAAGCCATGCGCTCCCGCGGCCTGCTGCCTGTCTTTTCCCCGGAAGCCCTGCAGGAAGCAGAAGCCGCGCGCCAGACCGGCCCCGAACGCGGCGGCGACATTCGCGACCTGCGGCACCTGACCTGGTTCTCGATTGACAACGATGACACGCGCGACCTGGACCAGTTGAGTGTGGCCGAGCCGCTAGCCGCAGGCTCGTTGCGCAGCGTTTGAGCGCCACTGCGCTGTTGTAATGGGGATCGCAAGACACTCACCCCCAATCAATTGCCAGGCTTCCGTTCATGCCCGCCCGCACTTCTCCGCTGACCATCGCCCTCCCCTCCGGCGGATCAATCTCCGGCCTGCTGCAGGTGCCGGCGAACGCCGAAGCCTGTTATGTGTTCGCCCACGGTGCCGGCGCGGGCATGAACCACGCCTTCATGGCAGCCATCGCGCAAGGGCTGGCGGAGCGCGCCATCGCGACCTTGCGCTTTAACTTTCCGTTCATGGAACAGGGCTCGAAACGCCCGGACTCGCCGGCCGTGGCGCACGTGGCGGTTCGGGCCGCGGTTGCGGAAGCGTCACGGCAGTTGCCCAGAGTGCCGCTTTTTGCCGGCGGCAAGTCTTACGGCGGACGCATGACAACCCAGGCACAGGCGGTCGAAGCACTGCCGGGCGTGTTGGGAATTGTGCTGGTGGGCTTCCCGCTCCACCCGGCCGGCAAGCCCTCGACCGAACGCGCAGCACACCTGGCCGGCGTCAAGGTTCCCATGCTTTTCCTGCAGGGCACGCGCGATGGCCTGGCTGACCTGGAACTCATCACGCAGACCACGGCAGGCCTGGCAAAACGCGCCACCCTGCATATCGTCGAAGGCGCAGACCATGCCTTCCATGTGCTGGTCCGCTCCGGCCGGAACGACGAACAGGTGCGCGAGGAACTGCAGGGCACCATGGCCAGCTGGATGAAGAAACAGAAACGCTAGTCCGGCGCTGGAATCGACCGTACTGCCAAGCCTATAAACTGTGCCGCACGAAACAGGGGCTCCGCATGCTGAAGGCTGAAGAACGAAACATCGATTGCGTCGAATCCGGGGAAGGCCCGGCCGTTCTGTTCCTGCCCGGCTCCTACAGCACCACGGCAGCCTGGCGCCAGGTGCAGCGCCACCTCCGCCCGGGTTACCGGCTGGTGACCAGCAGCCTGAGCGGCTATGGCGGCACCACCGACACGCGCACCATGCAGGACTTTGGCATCGCGCATGAAGTGCGCCTGGTGCAGGAGCTGGCCCGCCACATCGGCCAGCCGGTGCATCTGGTCGGCCATTCCTTTGGCGGTACCGTGGCGCTGGCGGCAGCCCTTTCCCGCAGCGTTGACGTTGCGAGCCTGAGCCTGTTCGAGGCCAACCCCCTGCCCCTGATACGCGGGTATGGCGGCGGCAGGCTGCATGACGAAGCGCTGCGCATGAGCCAGGCCTTTGAGGCCGCCGTCAACACGGGCGAGGCCGGCGCCCCCGCCCGCGTCATCGACTTCTGGGGTGGCCCCGGTGTTTTTGCCGCCATGCCTGAGGCCGTCAAAGCCTACTGCCGCGCAACGGCCGCTGTGAACGTGCTGGACTGGCGCACAGACTTCGACTTCGAGGTGAGCGCGCAGGACTGCGCCGCGCTTTCAATGCCTGTCTTGCTGGTACGCGGCGGCGAGGCGAATCCGGCCATGGTCGCCATCACGGACACCTTGCACGGCAGCTTGCCCGACGTGCGCCACTTTGCCGTCGACGGTGCCGGCCATTTCCTCATTACCAGCCATGCGGCCCGATGTGCTGAATTGCTGTCGGCGTTTTTGGCTGAGGTGGCCTGAAGTAGCCGCAGGAGTTCTCGTTTGGGTCAAACACGCAGATTAGCTGCTGATGCCGTTAGTTATTGGGGTAAACGCGCATGACAGCGCAAACATCCTGGTTGCAAAATTGCTCGCAGTTGTACGATGTCTGACCAATTAACCAGAAATGGCCATGAAAACTGCTTCTTCCCGCCTCCTTTTTTCCACCCTCCTGATTAGCCTGATGATTCTTATGCAAGGTTGCGCCACCCGAAATTCCGTTGCCTACGTCTCCAACGCCGACAGCCGCGACATCAGCGTGCTCAAGCTCGACCACGACAAAGGCACGCTGCAAGTCACCCAGACGCTGGCCGTTGGCGGCGTCGTGATGCCCATGGCGCTCAGCCCCGACAAGCGCATGCTTTACGCCGCGCTGCGTTCCGAGCCGTTCACCGTCGCGAGTTTTGCGATTGACGGCAGCACCGGCAACCTCAAGCCCATCGGAACGGCACCGCTGCCCGACAGCATGGCCTACGTGATGACGGACAGGACGGGCCGCTGGCTCTTCGCTGCCTCGTACGGCGGCAACAAGGTGAGTGTCAGTCCGATAGGCGCCGACGGCGTCGCAGGAGCAGCTACCTCCGTTGTGCCCACCGGCAAGAACGCACACGCGGCCGTCATCGATGCTGCCAACAAGAACCTCTTCGTCACCAACCTGGGCAGCGACCAGGTCCTGCAATTCGGCTTTGACGCAGCAACCGGCAAGCTCACGCCGAACAACCCGCCGGCTTTGGGCACACGCCCTGGCGCCGGCCCGCGCCACCTGGTGTTTCACCCGAATGGCCGCCATGCCTACCTGCTGCACGAACTGGACGCCACCGTGGACGTGCTGGCCTACGACGCGCAACGCGGCACCCTGAGCCTGCTGAAAACATTGCCCACCCTGCCGGCAGGCTTCACCGGCAAACCGTGGGCGGCCGACCTGCATCTGACGCCGAACGGCCGCTTCCTCTACACCAGCGAGCGCAACTCCCACACGCTGGCCATGTGGTCGGTGGATGCGACGAGCGGCGATCTGAAGTTGATTGGCCACCAGGCCACCGAGAAGCAGCCGCGCGGCTTCCAGATCGATCCTTCGGGCACTTGGCTGCTGGCCGTGGGGCAGCTGTCCCACGCCATGACGGCCTACCGCATCGACCCGGCGAGCGGGCGCTTGACGCAGCAGGCTTCGCTGCCGCTGGGCAAGAACCCGAACTGGGTCGAAATCATCAGCCTGCCCTAGGCTAATTCGCTTTGGCGGCGGGCTTCAGCGCGCCGCCAGATGCGGCAGATACTGCTCGACCAGGGCCTGCACCATGTCGGCCTGCGCCAAGTCCTTGGCTTTCTTCAGCGGGTCGCGGTTCACATCTTTGGAGAGCTGGCGCTTGATCCGGGCAAAGTCCAGCGGGTGCACCGTACGCATACGCGCCATGCTGCCATTCACGCCGATAACAACCTGATCGAAGCGGGGCACTGACAACAGCTTTTGCCCCATCGAGGCACGTACAGGCCACAAGTCCCCTTCCTCGGGAGTCAACTGAAGCGGGTGCTCGGATGTGTCCTCCGGGTCCGGCGGAAAGCGGCGGATGAGGTCAATCTCGTAGCCCGAGGCATTGCGCGCAGTGGAGTTGTCAAGCTCATCACGCTCGAAGGTCTTATCGACCTTTTTCAGGATGCCCAGGAAGGACATCTTGCGGTCTTTCATCACCTCCATGAAGGCCGCCTTCCTGGCTGTGTCGAAAAGCAGGTCGGCGTCCTGGGTGGCCATCACGTCGTTCGGGAAGCGCACACCCGCAGCGGTCTCGTAGGCAAACAGCGCGTGGGTTCCCACCACCAGGAAATGCTCAGAGACCCCATAACGCATCATCGCGTTCAATACCTCGATCAGGATGTCCGGCGTTCGGCCCACCCGCAGTGCCTTGTTCATGCGTTTGTATTCCGCCGCCTTTTCCCGCAAGGACTTGAGCCGGGCCTCGACCTCGACTTTTCTTTGCGTGAACTTCTCGTACTTCAGCTCGTTCTCGGGTGATGCCGGGCCGTGTGACCGCTGCCGGGAATGGGCCGAGAGCGAGATAAGGTAACGGCCACCGTCCTGCTCCCGCCAGAACATCGAACCCCGGTGGCGAATGGCCTCTGCCTCCGCTTGCTCCAAGGCAGAAAAAAGCATCTCGGCATCGATAAGTTGCCGTTTTTGCTGCTCATTAAGCTCAAAGAAGTGGCTCAAGGGGTTTTTTCAATGTAAATGGCTGATTCTTTAATTTTACATTGAAGAGTCATTTTTCAAGCTAAATTTGAATAAATTCGCTTTTACATTGAAGAATGAACCCAGCGCCTCGTTACGACGGCCGGATATGGGTCGCGAAATGGTCGTACACCGCCGCTATCCGCCGCAGGTGCCTGGACTCCGGATGCGCCAGCAGCCATAACTCCGAAACGCAGCCCTCCAGCGGCTCGCTGATCCGCACCAACTGCGGCTCATGCGGCAGCATGAAGACCGGCACCGCGCCCACACCCAGGCCTGAGCGCACGGCATCAACCACGCTGGTGATGCAGTCCACCAGGTGGCGCGGCACGACCTTGGGCAGGGCCTTGCGGCGCCACACCACGGACGGATGCTGTGGCATGGCTTCGTCGGGGGCAATCCAGTCCTGCTGCGCCAGCGGGCGTTTTCGCAGGGCTGCCGGCATGGCCTTGCCGGCGCACACCACAAAGTCCATATGGCCCAGCAGGCGTCCGATCAAATGGTCCGGCGGCTTGCCGGCCGTGGCGCGCAGCGCCAGGTCGGCATCGCGCCGTGACAGGCTCATGAGTTCGTTGGTGGCGTGCAGTTCCAGTTGCAGCAGTGGGTGGCGTGCTGCCAGCGCCGGCAGGCATGGCAGCACCAGCCCGCGCAGCACCGCATCAACCGTGGTCAGGCGGACCCGGCCTGACACCTCCTCGCCCGGGCGGCTGGCCGTACCGCGGGCGGCTTCCAGTTCAGACTCGATGCGCTCTGCATGCAGCGCGATGGCATGCATGGCGTCCGTTGGCTGGTAACCCAGGCGAGACCGCTCAAACAGGCGCTGGCCCAGGCCTTTCTCGATGCGTTGCAGCGAGCGGAACACGGTGGAAGCGTCCGCGCCCAGCCGCGTACCCGCCTGTGCCAGCGTGCCGCCGCGCACCATGGCCAGGAGCAATTCCAGGTCGGAGGCAGTCAGCTTGTATTGCATTTTTGCAATCATAAATTTCCTTACTACGTATTTTCTTTGCGCTCACGCAATCATAAAGTCACGCATCCATCAACGAAAAGGAAATTTTCATGAAGCTTTATTACACCCCTGGCGCCTGTTCCCTGGCCGTTCATATCGCCTTCCGTGAGGCTGGCCAGTCGCCCCAGCTGGTTCGCGTGGACCTGGCCAAACGCCGCACTGAAAGCGGTGAAGACTTTGACCAGATCAACCCCCGCGGTTACGTGCCTGTGCTTGAGCTCGACGACGGCAGTGTGCACACCGAGGCCGCCGCCCTGCTGCAATGGCTGGGCGAAAACCACGGCCTCCTGCCGACCCACGGCACGCCCGCCCGCATGGAAGCCCTGGAATGGCTGGCCTTTATTGCCACCGAACTGCATAAGGGTTTTGGCCCGCTCTTCAACCCGGCGATTGACGCAGCCACACGCGAGGCAGTGATCGCAAGGCTGCTGCGCCGCTTCGGCACCGTCGAGCGCCACTTGGCCAAGCGCGACTGGCTGGCAGGCAACGGGTTCTCGGTAGTCGATGCGTATGCCTTCGCCATTCTGGGCTGGGGCCAGGTCTTCAAGATGGACCTCTCGCCCTTTCCGCGGGTGCAGGGCTATCTCCAGCGAATCGCCCAGCGGCCCGCGGTGTTCGCGGCGCTGAAGGCAGAAGGCCTGGTGCCGGCATGAACGCGCCAGCCCCTGCCCTGACGCTGGTAAGCCACGCGCTGTGCCCCTACGTGCAGCGCGCGGCCATCGTGCTGCTCGAAAAAGGCGTGCCCTTTGCGCGGCGCGATGTGGACCTGGCGGCCAAGCCCGACTGGTTCCTCGCGGTGTCGCCGCTCGGCAAGACACCGGTGCTGCTCACGGAGAACACGGCCGTCTTCGAGTCCGCCGTGATCTGCGAATACCTGGAAGACATCAGCGGCCCGCCGCTGCACCCGGCCCAGCCGCTGGAACGGGCGCGCCACCGCGCCTGGATGGAGTTCGGCTCGGCAACCCTGGCAACGGTGTGGAGCTTCTACACAGCGACAGATGCGGCTGCCCTGCAGGCGCGGCGGACTGAGCTGCAGCAGCGCTTCGCACAGCTGGAAGCCGAGCTCGACGCTGGCGGGCCGCATTTTTCCGGCACCCGCTTCAGCATGGTGGACGCGGTTTTTGCGCCTGTGTTTCGCTACCTCGATGCCTTCGAGGACTGCGGCGAAGCCGGCTGGCTGGACACCCTGCCGCGGGTAGGCCGCTGGCGTGCCGCGCTGGCTGCCCGGCCGTCGGTGCGGCAATCGGTCACAGCCGACTATCCGCAGCGTTTGCTGGCCTTCCTGCGTGCGCGCGGCGGCGAGCTGGCACGGCGCATGGCGCACGCTGAGGTGTGAGCCATTTGCTACAAGAACAATAGCTGCCTGTGCAGGCAGCTATTGGGCTGGAGTCCGTTTTGATGCATGAACCGGGGCCGGGCGGTCCGGCCGGCTTATCTCAGAAAGTTGGATCCGAGAACACCTGCAATTCAAACCTCTTGCGGCTGGCCGGGTCGTAAAACGATTGGCTCCAGGTGTCGTTGGGGACCAGCCAGCTTTTTTTGGCATTCTTGTTGCCCACCCGCCGGATCACGTCGCGGAAGTAGTAGTGCCGCCAGAGGCGGACAAACTCGCCAAGGTAAATGTCCGCCACCCGGGTGTCGCCGCGAATGACGAGCATGTTCTCGTCGTTGCCGGTGGTCGAGTTCAGCGAAAAATTGGCCGAGCCGGTAATCACCACCGGGGCCTTGGACAGCGGGTCCACGATCATGAACTTGTTGTGGACATAGTGGACATTCCTCGTATACCCCGTGCGGCTCAGTTCCTTGAGCCAGCGCATGTAGCCGTTGCCGAGATCCGACGGCAGCCCGCCGCCGATGGCGATCTGGTTGCTCCTGAACTTCAGCAGCTCATCGGTGCGGGCACGGGACGTCTCATTGTTTCCCTTGCTCTCCATCAGGATGTACGAGGGCACGTCGCGCTCGGCATTGAAAGCGTCCCCCATCTCTGCGCCAATGCCGAAGGCCGAGGTAAAAAACACGGCTTCCTGTGCGCCCAGGGCAACGTCCCGGTGTGCGAGCAAGGCTTCCTTGCTAGGCCGCGGCGAGAAGATGCATTCGGTACCGGGCTTGTCGGTGGCGGCTGGCACAGGCGACATTTCTTCGACTTTGGGCCGCAGGGTCTTGTTCTCCTCATCCAGCGCCAGCAGTTCCCAATAGTCCAGGTAGGCCTGTGCCGTCTTTGCGTTTTTGACCATGTGCCCGACGTTGCTCTGGCCGAACACGCCGCTGGGGGTGATGTTGGTCGAGCCCGTCCACACGGCTACGGGCTTGTCGTTCTTCATGAGAATGAGGAACTTGTTGTGCGCAATCGAGCTTGCGCTCGCCGTGCGCGGTATGACCACCTTGGTCAAGCCGGCGGCAAGAACGTTCTTCTTGTTGTCCTTCGCCGGGCCGTTCGCCTTGACCCGCATGTCGATGACCAGTTGCACATCCTTGCAGCGTTTCTGGGCATCGGCCAGGGCATCAATCACGGGCTGGTGCTTGAACTCGTACAGCGCCCCGCGCAGGCCATACGATTTGTCCTTGGCCATGGCAATGAACGCAAGCAACGCTTCCTCCAGCCCCCGCGACAGCCATCGCTGTGCCTTGCTGCCCACGCTTTGCGGCGTGGCGCTGCCGAACTCCCTGGCGTAGGCCTGCGAGCCTGCGATGCCGCGGTTGAACCAGACGGAGTGCGTCGGCCCGTATTCCGGCTCTGTCCTGATGCTGCACTCCGCCTGCAACTGCTTGTGTTCCTTGAGTTCTCCCGGTTTGCCGGTGAGCGCCACCACGCGGTAGGTGTAATCGACGCCGGGGCTGGCGGTGAAGTCCTGCCAGAGGAAGCCCTGGATGGGAAACTCCCGCGACGAAACCTTTTGCCCCACCTTCACGCTGGAGCTTTCGAAGACCTTCATGCCTTCCAGCCACTTGCCTTCATCTTCCCGGGAATGGTCGGTGCGATAAATCGCGAACCCCAGCACGCCCCTGGCATCGGCTTTTTTCAGCCCGATGCCAAAAAGCACCACATAGGTACCTGCAACGACATTGACCTTGAGTTTGCGGTTGGTGGATTTGACCGTTTTGCGCATGGAAGTCTCTCCCGTGATGTCCTGTCCGGACCTGGCACATGCTGACTTTGAAGCTTGTAAATCAGTCGTTCGTTGAAGTAAACCTCTATTTGTAGGAGACGGCTGCCCGCCTGGCCCACGAATTTCCCATCGAAAGGCTACAGGCGGTGACGGGTGTTGCGCAATGGCCACCAGCTACTCCTCGTACTGGAAAGTACGCGGTGTTGCGGGTAATTATTTTTAGCCAAACAGGCCACAAGCCCTTATGTAGCGGGCATTGTCAGCTATCTATTCCATAGTAAATCCAGAGCCATCCAGGATTTCTTATCGACAAATGACTGGCAGACGCTGAACAGCCGAAAACCTGCCCTGTCAAAAATGACAGCCACATCGGAACGCTGCGCCTGGGCATGGTCCCCACTGCGCAGGCGCTGCTGATGCCACCTGCCAACCCGCACCCACGGCGTGCACCCCTGTCAGAGTTGACAGGTTGACGCTTGTATTGATGGCTCAACACAATGACCGCATGGACAAGCGTGAAGAAATCATCAAAACCGAATCGCGAAACCTGGGCGGCATCATCATGATGCGGAGCATCAGAGCCGACAGTTAACCAGTTGCTACCTCGTTTTGGCCGCTCCTTGAGGGCGGCTTTTTTTTTGCCTTTCATCGGCTTCAGCCGCAACAGCCGGGTCACGGGGCAACCGGGCTTGTCTACTCTTCGCCCGGAAGCTGGCTTTCTTGGCCCAGTTGATTCCCCAAACCTTCGCTAGACGGAACGAGGCCGATGACGCACGATAACAATCATATTATTTAACAAATATACAGTTTTGTTATATTATGTGCCATGCCTCAAGTAGCCTCAGCCATAGAAGCCCTGCCCGCCGCCGCCGTCGCTGCACTGCGCAAGCTTGGTGGCGACCTGGCCACCGCCCGTAAGCGCCGCAAGCAGTCGCTACGCGCATGGGCTGTGCGGCTGGACGTGTCGGTGCCTACATTGATGAAGATGGAAAAAGGTGACGCTGCGGTTTCGATCGGCGTGTACGCCACTGCGCTCTGGATCATCGGCCGCCATGAGGTACTCGGGGCCGTGGCCGACCCGAAGGAAGACGTGGCTGCGCTCGAAAACGAGATCAGTGCAGCAGCGCAGCGGCATCGCCGCAGCGGTGGAGCACACCATGCCTGAAAAATACGTTCCCCAGGACCGCCTGTTTCTCTGGTGGCTGGGTGACCCTGCCCGGCAACGCCTGGTGGGTGAACTGGGCCAGGCCGCCGGGGGCCGAGCCGTTTCCCTGCGGTATGCGCCAGAGTGGCTGCAATCCGGCTTCGCCCTGAGCGAAGACCTCCCCCTGGTTGGCGAGCTGTTTGTGCCGCGTGAAAAAGACTGCGCAGCAGGCGCGGTGGACGACGCCCGTCCCGACCGCTGGGGCGAGCGTGTCATCCGAAAGTTCGAAGCCTCGCCCCGGCTGTCCATCCTTGAATTTCTGCTTTTCGCGGGCGACGACCGTTATGGCGCATTGGGCGTCAGCCAGCGCGCTGAAGCCTACGAGCCATGGCGCCGCAGCCCCATGCCCACGCTGGACAGCCTGGAAGAGATGGCTGAGGTGGTGCGCAAGGTGCTGGCCAATGAGGCAGTTTCCGAGCTGCAAAAACGCCTGGTACGGCCCGGCGCATCCTTGGGCGGCGCCCGGCCGAAGTCCTTGCTAGAGATCGATGGCGAGCCGTGGCTGGTGAAGTTTTCCGAGGGCGAAGAGATCGATACCCCCTTGATCGAACACGCCACCATGGCGTTGGCCAGCACATGCGGTGTTGAGGTTGCAGCCAGCAGGTCGCTGGTGGTGGGTTCGGGGCATGCCGTCGCGGTGCGGCGGTTCGACCGCGCCGGCCAAGCGCGGCTGCACGCGGTGTCGGCACATGTCGCCCTGCGCGCGACGGGCGAAGAGCTGGGCTACCCCCAGCTCGCGCAGCTGCTGCGCCGGGTGGCGCCCGCCGGGGCGATTCGCAGCCAACAAGAGCAGCTTTTCCGGCGCATGATCTTCAATATCCTGATGGACAACACCGACGACCACGAAAAAAACCACGCCCTGCTGCGGCAGGCCGATGGCCACTACCTGCTGTCGCCCGCCTTCGATGTGGTGCCCAGCGCCCAGGGCCTGGGCTACCAGGCCATGCTCGTCGGGGATCAGGCTTCCGAGTCCACGCTGGCCAACGCGCTTTCGCAAGTGCGCCAGTTTGGCTTGAAAACGGATGCTGCCCGCGCCATCATCAAGGATATCTGCAGCAAAGTGGCGGGCTGGAAAAAACACTTCAAGGCCAAGGGCGCAGCTGCTAAAGACATCACCCTGCTGGCCCAGTACATCGACGGCGACAAGCTGCGCCAGCAGCGAAACGAGTTTTTAACGGGAGACCGCGCATGAATTACTGGCTGATGAAATCCGAACCGGAAGAATGCTCGGTAGACGACGCGCTGGCTGCCCCCAAGGCCACGGTGCCCTGGGTCGGCGTGCGCAACTACCAGGCGCGCAACTTCATGCGCGACGGCATGCGGGTAGGCGACGGCGTGCTGTTCTACCACTCCAGTTGCGCCGAGCCGGGCATCGTGGGCATCGCGCAGGTGGCGTCTGCGCCCTATCCCGACCCGACGCAGTTCGACCCCAAGTCGCCTTACCACGACCCCAAGTCAAAACCTGACGAACCGCGCTGGCTGCTGGTGGACGTGCAGGTGCTCAAGAAGACGCGCAACCTGACCTTGCCGGAGCTGCGCGCCAACCCGGCGCTGGAAGACCTGGTCATTTTGCGCAAGGGCAACCGCCTGTCCATCACCCCGGTGGAGGCGAAGCACTGGCGGGAAATATCCAGGCTGCTCGGCAAGCCTTGAACCTCGAATCGCTCAAAAGTAACAAAGGGTTGTAGGACAAAGTAGCGACTTGCGGTCCCGCTGCGAGAACCCTTCTGGATGCCATAGGCAAGTGGCTATCATCCCTGCATGTCCAGGTCCCCACCCCCGGTTTCGGAGCAGGCTTCCACTGACCGCTTCCGCCTCCTGGTGGATGCGGTGCAGGACTATGGCATCTTCATGCTCGACCCCCAGGGGCTTGTGGTGTCCTGGAACACCGGTGCCCAGCGCATCAAGCAATACCGGCCGGAGGAAGTGATAGGCCGGCACTTTTCCCTGTTTTACCCAGCGGAGGCCATTGCGGCGGAGTGGCCCGCTGAAGAGCTGCGCCGCGCGGCGCGCGACGGGCGTTTTGAAGAAGAAGGCTGGCGCATCCGCAAGGACGGCACGCGCTTCTGGGCCACTGTGGTCATCACCGCATTGAAGGACGACAGCGGCGTGCTCACCGGCTTCGGCAAGGTCACGCGCGACCTGACGGAGCGCCGCATCAACGAGGAGGCCTTGCGCGAAAGCGAACAGCGCTTCAGGCTGCTGGTGGAAAGCGTGCGCGACTACGCGATTTTCATGCTCAGCCCCGAAGGCATCATCGAAAGCTGGAACAGCGGTGCACAGCTCATCAAGGGCTATAGCGCACAGGAGGTGATAGGCCGGCATTTCAGCATGTTCTACCGGCCGGAAGACCTGGCCTCTGGCTTGCCCGCCCGGGAGCTTGAAACCGCGCTGGCGGTGGGCCGGGCCGAAGAAGAAGGCTGGCGCGTCCGGCGCGACGGTTCGGTGTTCTGGGCCAACGTGGTGATTGCGCCGATATACGACGCGGCAAGACAGCTGCGCGGCTTTGCCAAAGTCACGCGTGACATGACGGAAAGACGGCGCCTGCACGAGCTTGAAAACTCCAGCAAGCGCATGAGCGAGTTCCTGGCCATGCTGGCGCACGAGCTGCGCAACCCGCTGGCGCCCATACGCAACGCCATCACCATCCTGCAGCTGGAGCCCTCTCCCAGCCCGATGGTACGCAGCAGCCGCGACATGATCGACCGGCAGCTGTCCCACATGACACGCTTGGTGGACGACCTGCTCGACGTCGGGCGCCTGACCACCGGCAAGATCCGTTTCAAGGCCGAAACGGTGTCCTATTCCCAGGTCGTGGCGCGTTCCGTGGAGGCGGTGCGACCGCTGATGGATGCGCGCCGCCACCAGCTCAGCGTGGACATGCCCGACAGCGGCCTCTGGGTCCAGGGTGACGCCACCCGGCTGGCACAGGTGCTGCAAAACCTGCTCACCAATGCGGCCAAGTACACCCCCGAGGGTGGCCTGATCGAGCTGAAAGTCTGGCAGGAAGGCACCCAGCTGCACACCTCGGTGCGCGACAACGGCGCTGGCCTGTCGGCCCAGGCCATCAACCAGATCTTTGAGTTGTTTTCGCAGGGGGATGCCCAGACGGCCGCCAAGGAAAGCGGGCTGGGCATCGGCCTGACGCTGGCCCGCTCCCTGGTTGAAATGCACGGCGGAGCGCTGGGCGCCACCAGCGCGGGCCCGGGCCAGGGCAGCACTTTCAGCTTCTTCCTGCCCCATGCCGGCACCGCAGGAGGCAGCGCGGGCGACATGGCGGCACCTCCGCCAAGCCCGGTGGTCATGGTCGTGGACGACAACCGTGATGCAGCCAACAGCCTGGCCGAAATCCTGCGGCTGATGGACTGCCAGGTCAAGGTGGCCTACGACGGCCCTTCGGCCCTGGAGCTTGCACGCAAGCAACTGCCCCAGGTTTTGATGCTGGATATCGGCATGCCGGACATGAACGGATACGAAGTGCTGGCCGCCCTGCGCGCCATGCCGGGCGGCGGGCGTGTGACGGCCGCCGCGCTGACCGGTTATGGCACGGACGAAGACAAAAGCCGGGCCACGGCCGCGGGCTTCGATGCCCACCTCACGAAGCCGCTGGATTTTTCTGCGCTGCAGGAATTTTTGCAGTCCGCCGGCGTGATGTCCTGAGCAAAATCGGCCTTTGGCCCTTGTCTGTGCTGCATAATTTGCTACTTGAAACATAGCAGATTCTGCAATTCCAGCTGCAAGCCCGAAGACGTTCTGTTCGCCAGCGCACATTTGAGCCGAGCCAAAACCACGCTTTGCCAGTCATTTTGTGCTGTGCAGGAGTTATCCTCCGGATATGGGTGTCGACTTCAGCGTTGAGCAGCGAATCGGGTACGCCGTCGTGCGTGTCGAGGGTGACCCCTCGCTCGAAGAATTCCTGGGTTTTGTGGAGGTACTGGCCGAGCAGTCCCGTGGCTGGCAGGGTGGCCGCGCGCTGTGCGACCTGCGCAGCGTGCGCACCCTGAAATCTTTCACCGAACATTACGCCGTGGGCGAAGCGGTAGGCCGGCACCTGCGGCACCTTCGCCAGGTGGCGTCCGTCGTGCCAGCCGACCGCATCACGCACACCAGCGAAAAAACAGCGCAAACCGCCGGCGTCAACCTGAAGGTTTTCACCAGTGAAGGTGAGGCGATCAGGTGGCTCACTGCGGCTGAGTGACGGGTTGACCCACCGGCCATCGCCATGCGCATGCCGGTACCATGGTGGTTTCCCATCGAACGGAGACACGCAATGAAACAGGCATGGATGGCGGCGATTCTGGTGGTGCTGGCGGGTTGTGCGGCGACCGGCGGCAAACAGGTGATGGGCACCAGGCCCTCCTACCTCGAGGCGACGACCGAGGAGGTGCCGAACGCGGCCGCGCTGGGCAACCGCATCTGGACACCCGGCCTGGACGACAGCTACGTGCCCCAGGGGCTGACCACGGCCGGCGGCTATCTGTACGTCAGCAGCTACAAGCCCACGCCCGACCTGAACGCCAACACCGGGCCTTGCCGGGTCTTCCGCATCGAGATGGCGACAGGCAAATCCGCGGGCAGCTTCGATATTCCTGCCGGCACCTGCACGCATTCGGGGGGCCTTGCCTATGTCGGCAAGGGCAGGCTTTTTCTCGCCGACACGCGCCAGGTGTTCCTGATCGATCTGGAAAAAGCGCTGGCTTCGGGCACCTCGGAAGGCGCAACAAAGGCGGTGAAAATCACCGGCGAGCTGCGCGGCTCCTATGCCACCTTCGATGGCAAGGACGCCTGGATTGGCACCTGGACCAAGGAACAGCCCAAGGCTCGCATGTTCCGCCTCGACCCCCGCCTGTTCGACGACTACGACGGCCAGACGGTGAAGGAAGACCGCGCGGTGGAATCAATTCCCGTGCCGCTGGAAGCACAGGGCGCAGCCTTCGACAAGGCGGGTAACCTCTGGGTGTCGGCCAGCAACAGCAAGTGGGGCAAGCTCTACCGGCTGGACCGCCAGGGCAAGGTTCAGGCGGAATACGACATGACCGCGGGGCTGGAAGACCTGAGCTTCGACGAGTCCGGCCGCCTCTGGGGCCTGTCCGAATCGGGCACCCGGAAGTACCTCAACTGGACAACCCGTTTTCCCTATATTTTCACGGTCGATACAGCCAAGCTGAAATAGCCTGGCGGCAGCCCTGGTCACCAATTTCAGGGGTGAAATTGGCTATTGGCCCTTTCCTGCATTACATGGTTAGCTATACAAAACATAGCACCGGCGTAATGTATTGCACCGGCTGACGGGTTAGCCCCTCATGGCAGGAGCGTCCGGCGCAAGCTCACCAGCCTTCCGTTTGCAGGAAAAGCCGCTCGCCATGGGAACAAAGCCGCACCGCATGGATTGTGAAGAGGCATGCATCTGCCGTTACGATGGCTGGTGCTGCGTACGTCAACCATCGTACGAAAACGCGACAACATCAAGGAAGATCAAACATGGGCGCACAGTGGAAAGCAAAAGGCAAGGAACTGGCAGCCAACGCCAGAGGCAAGCTGTTCGGGCGTTTGGCCAAGGACATCATGGTCGCCGCGCGCGGCGGGGCCGACCCGGCGCTGAACTCGAAATTGCGCCTGGTGGTGGAGCAGGCGCGCAAGGTTTCCATGCCAAAGGAAACGCTGGACCGGGCCATCAAGAAAGGCGCAGGACTTACCGGTGAGGCGGTGCATTTCGAGCACGTGATTTACGAAGGCTTTGCACCGCACCAGGTGCCGGTGATGGTCGAGTGCCTGACCGACAACCTGAAACGAACCGCACCTGAAATGCGCGTGCTGTTTCGCAAGGGCCAGCTGGGTGCTTCCGGCTCGGTGTCCTGGGACTTCGACCACGTCGGCATGATCGAAGCCGAGCCCACGGCAGCGGGTGCCGACCCGGAACTGGCCGCGATTGAAGCGGGCGCGCAGGACTTCGAGCCAGGCGAGGCAGAAGGCAGCACGCTGTTTTTGACCGATGCCGCCGACCTGGACCTGGTGAGCCGCGCCCTGCCCGCCCAAGGTTTCACGGTGCTGTCCGCCAAGCTGGGCTACAAGGCCAAGAACCCGGTCGACCCGGCGAACCTGGCCCCCGCACACCTGGAAGAAGTGGAAGCCTTCCTGGCTGCCATCGACGCGAACGACGATGTGCAGAACGTGTTTGTGGGCCTGGCGGGTTAGAGCGTCAAGCGGGTTCAGGGCAGCAAGCGCCTCCATCCGGCGGATGCTTCCGCCTTATCCAGCGGTGGACTTCAGCGCCACCAACACCACGATGACCGCGGCAAGGATGAGGGAAACACCCCGCCAGAAAGCCACGGGGTTGCGCTCCAGCAAGGGCGGGCGGGTCTTGTCCAGGAAGGCCTGGTTGGGGTGGCGCAGGTCGTACAAAAACTCCGACAGCTCGCCATAACGTTTGGCGGGGTTGGGATGCACGGCTTTGCGGAGCACGCCGTCTATCCATGCAGGTATGTCGCGGTCTTCATGTAGCACGGAGTCGTAGCGCAGCTTGTTTTGTGCGGCCCGGGTACGGCATTTCGCCACTTCGGCGCCGTAGGGCAATTTGCCCGTCAGCATCTGGTAGGTGATGACGCCGAGCGAGAAGATGTCCGAACGTGTGGTGCCGCCCTCGCCCAGGAAATACTCCGGGGCCGAATACTGGACCGTACCCAGAATGTTCTCGTGCCCCCCGGGGGTGTCTGCTTCCATGAGGCTGGCCACGCGGGTTGAGCCGAAGTCGATGATCTTGGCCGTGCCGGTCTTGTCGATCATGATGTTGTCGGGCCTCAGGTCCTGGTGCAGCATCTCCAGCCGGTGAAACGCAAGCATGCCTTTGGCGACCTGCTCCACCAGCCCGCGCACGGCCTCCAGGCCGGGGCGGGGATTGTCAATCATCCACTGGCTCAGCGTCTGTCCGTCGATGAATTCGGTGGCAACGTACACATAGTGGCGCTTGCGCGTCGGCACATAAGGTTTCAGCACATGCCCGCTGTTGATGCGCCGGGCGATCCACTCTTCGGTCAAAAACCGTTCGAGGTAGGCCGGGTCGCCGCCCAGGTCTATCGACGGTGTTTTGAGGATGACGAGCGCGCTTGTATCGTTGTCGGTGGCCAGGTAAATATGGCTGCGGCTGCTGCCGTGCACTTCGCGGATGACGGTGTAGCCGTCGAACTCCGTCCTCGCAGCGAGGATGGGCGGCAGCGGCAAGCCGGACAGCTGCTGGACCATCTCGCCGGCCTGCCCGCGGGGCAGCTCATCGACACGCACGACCTGTGCTGTGAGGTTGTCGCCGCTGCCCTGCTGGAAGGCTTTTTCGACGATGGCTTTTGCCGCGGCATCAAGACCTTCAGTCGCATCGGCATTGCTGCGGATGATGCCGGCCATGTCGGGCTCGCTGACGTGTTCGTACACGCCGTCGGTTGCCAGCAAAAAGATGTCGCCCTGCTCCACCTGTTGGGTCTGGTAGTCGATTTCAAGCTGGGGCTTGATGCCCAGCGCACGGCCCAGATAGCTTTGGCCTTGGGAAATCCAGACGCGGTGGTCGGTGGTGAGTTGCTCAAGTGCCTTGCCGCGCAGGCGGTAAATGCGTGAATCACCGACATGAAAAATATGTGCGGTGGTCGACTTGATGACCATGGCGCTCAAGGTGCACACATAGCCTTTGTCTTTGTCGTAGCGGTACTGGCTTTTCTGCGTTTGTGCATGCAGCCAGGAGTTGGTGGCGCTTAAAATCCGCTCGGCCGATGTCTTGACCGACCAGGCTTCCGAGGTGCAGTAGTAGTCTTCGAGGAAACCGGCGACGGCGTACTGGCTGGCCACATCGCTGACGGCGCTGCTGCTGATGCCGTCGGCCAGCGCAATGGCCATGCCCTTGGCGCTCAGCTGCGGCTCTTTGGGTACGTAGATGCCGTGGAAATCCTGGTTGGCTTCCTTGCGGCCCTTGTCCGAATACTGACCTGTCGATATCTTCAGTTCACTGGGCATGCGGAGCACCGAAAAAGCCCCCGCGAATCATGGATACGCGAGGGCTTTTGTTTCTGGGGCGGATTATTTGAAGGAACGTGTCGGTCCGGTTTTAATGTGCGTGGCATACAGGGTCAGGCCGGTGAAGGCCAGGCCGCCCACCAGGTTGCCGACCACTGTCGGGATTTCGTTCCAGATCAGGTAGTCCATGATGGTGAACTTGGCGCCCAGCAGCAGGCCCGACGGGAACAGGAACATGTTGACGATCGAGTGCTCGAACACCATGTAGAAGAACAGCATGATGGGCATCCACATCGCGATCACCTTGCCACTCACCTGGGTGGAGATCATCGCACCAACCACGCCGGCCGACACCATCCAGTTGCACAGCATGCCGCGCACGAACAGCGTGAGCATGCCGTTGGCGCCGTGCTGCTGGTAACCCAGCGTGCGGTTTTCGCCGACCACGCCGATGGCGACGCCCACAGCGCTGGGCGGTGTGGAGAAGCCATTCGTGACATAGATCGCCATCATCACGGCCACCGTGAACGCGCCCAGGAAGTTGCCGACGAAGACCAGGCCCCAGTTGCGCAGCACGCCCTTGAGCGTGACGCCCGGGCGTTTGTCAATCAGTGCCAGCGGGCACAACACGAACACGCCCGTGAGCAAATCGAAGCCAAACAGGTACAGCATGACAAAGCCCACCGGGAACAGCACCGCACCCAGCAGCGGCTGGCCGGTTTGCACGTTGATGGTGACGGCGAACCAGGCCGCCAGAGCCAGGATGGCGCCGGCCATGTAGGCCCGCACCAGCGTGTCGCGGGTAGACATGAAGACCTTGGATTCGCCCGCATCCACCATCTTGGTCACAAATTCCGAAGGCACTAAATAAGCCATGCGACCCCTTAAATCCTGATTAGCCAAAAAAAAAGTCCACTTCGGAATCTTCAAAAAGATGAAGACCGAAGTGGACGCCGTTATCCATTCAGATCGATTGGGCACAGCGGGTTTCGCCGTACCTTGCGCAGGCCTTCGTCAGCCTGACCCGAGGGATAAAGCACATACCGTGCCGTCAAAATGCACCACGAAGCCCGCTTTGCCGGCCCTTCAGGCACTGTGAAGGCGAACCTGCCGCCCCAAATTTGTGCGCCGCCGCACTGGCAGGCAAATATTTGGTGCCTGTACCTCTGCCGTTTCAGGCTTGGGGCAACTTGCCCTCCATCAGTTTCACCAGGGCCCAAAGCACCCGGTTCGCCGGCGTGGCCACGCCCAGCGCGTCACCGCGCCTGACGACCAGGCCGTTGAGATAGTCGATCTCGGTGGGCTTGCCGCGCGCCAGGTCTTGCGCGGTGGATGAAAGCTGGCTGGGCATGCTGCCGGCCAGTTTGTCCACAGCCAGGTGCATGTCACCCTGCACCTGCACGCCGTCGGCCTCTGCCACAGCCAGGCATTCGGCCACCACGTCGCGCATCACTTCTTTTACACCTTCGCCCTGCACGGTTTTGCCGTAGGGCAGCTGTGCGATGGCTGAAACGGCGTTGTAGGCGCAGTTGAGGATGAGCTTGGCCCACAGCGCACCGCGCACATTGCCGGATATTTCAACCGGCACGGCGGCGCCGGCAAAGGCCTGGGCCACGGCCTCACTCCGGCTGGCCGGCTCGATCACCAGCTCGCCCCGTCCGTTATGTTTGACGTGGCCGGGGCCCGCCATCTCGGTGGCGACGTACACCACGGCAGCGGCCACGGTGTGCTGCGGCAGCACGGTGCGCAAGCGGTCGGCGTTGTCCACGCCGTTCTGCAGGCACAGCACCAGCGCATCCGGCGCCAGGTGCGGCCCGATCAGTGCGCCGGCAGATTCGGTGTCGGTGGACTTCACGCAGAACAGCACCAGGTCGGCACCCTGTACGGCGGCGGGGTCGCTGCTGGCGGCCAGGCGCACGTGTTCGTCGAACGTTCGGGTTTCCATGCGCAGGCCGTCGCGTGTAATGGCCTCCACGTGCCGGGGCCGGGCGATCAGCACAACCTTGTGGCCGGCGCGCGCCAGCATGCCGCCGTAGTAACAGCCGACGGCGCCTGCGCCCATCACGGCGATTTTGAGGGATTGGGTCATGAGCTGCCTTTGCCTGCAGTGGGATGCGGAGACAGGATTGTGGGCGAAGTCCGCCGCCCTTGCTGGCTGGGCGGCCTGGCAGGGCTGCCGGAAAAACGCCGGCCCAGCTGGCCACGTTCGAAAGCCTCGACGACAAAATCAATGAACACACGGGTCTTGGCAGGCATCTGGCTGCGCGTGGCGTAGTAGATCGAGATCGCGCCGGCATCCACATACCACTGCGGCAGCACCCTGACGAGCTCGCCGCGCTCCAGCAAGGGCAGCACATCAGGCACCGCCAGCAGCGCCACGCCCAGGCCCAGCAGCACCGCGGCGCGCATGGCGGTCGGGTCGTTCACGACCACGGACTCGGTGAAGATCGCCGGCACCTCGGCGCCGGCCGCATCACGCATGACCCATTGGCGAACCCTGCCCGTTGCGCTGGAACGCAGAACGATGCCCTGGAGCCCGGCCAGGCCTGCGGGGTCGGCCGGCGGCCGCTGGCTGGCCATGAAGGCGGGCGACGCCACGGCGGCCAGGTGAATCGGCGCCAAAGCGCGCGACACCACGCCCGGCGCCAGCTCGAAGCCGCCGCCAATGGCCGCGTCATAGCCCTCGGCGATCAGGTCGACCGGCCGGTTCTCGAAGTACCAGTCGGGGCGTATCAGCGGATAGCGGGCCAGAAAAGCGGGAAGCAGGGGCACGATGTAGTCAATGCCAAAGGTGGGCGACATGCTGACCTTGAGCGGGCCAGCCGGTGTGCCGCTGTCGCTGGAGACAGCCGCGATGGCGGACTGCAGCGCGTTGAGGGTGCCGCCGATCGAGACCAGGAAACGCTCACCAGCTTCGGTCAGCGTGAGTTTGCGGGTCGAGCGCTGGAACAGCCGCACGCCCACGTTCCGCTCCAGCATGGCCACGTTGCGGCTGACGGCAGCGGGCGTCAACGCCAGGCGCCGCGCCGCCTCCGAGAAGCTGCGGCTTTCAGCGCTGCGAACAAATGATTCGAGGTTGGCCAGGGTTTCCATCGCGCAATCTTAAAGCAATGCTTGAAGATGATTCAACTCATTCCCGCCTTATCAAAAAGCAATCGAAAACCCATCATTCACCCATCAACAACCCAGGAGTGAATTCATGTCCACATCCCATACTCCGACCATCGGCATCATCGGCGCCGGTGCCATCGGCTCTTCTTTCGCCAGGGCCTTGGCCGGCAAGGGCATCCATGCCACGCTGTCCAACAGCCGCGGCCCGGACTCGCTGAAGGATCTGGTGCGTGAACTCGGCCCCACCATCCAGGCCGGCACCGTCAAGGAAGCTGCCTCGAAAGACATCGTGCTGGTGGCTGTCAACTGGGGACGCCTGCCCGGCGCGCTGGGCGGCTTGCCCGACTTTGCCGGCCGCATCGTCATCGACGCCAACAATCCGGTTGAAGGCCCCCCGCTCAAGCCCGTCGACCTGAAGGGCCGCGTTTCCAGCGAAGTGTTTGCCGAGCTGGTGCCCGGTGCCCGTGTAGTGAAGGCCTTTAACCACCTGCTGGCGCATTTGCTGTCAAGCGACCCGGCCGCCGAAGGTGGCAAGCGCGTGTTGTTTTACGCGGGTGACGACGCCAAGGCAAAAACTGCCGTGGCCGCCCTGATCAACCAACTCGGGTTCTCGGGCGTCGACCTCGGCACGCTGGCTGTGGGTGGGCGCATGACGCAATTCATGGGCGGCCCGCTGGCCATTCTTAACCTGGTGCAGTTCAGCTGAGGCGCCAGCGCTGCAGGCTCCTGCAAGGGCTGTGGCCTGTTCCTGAGGATAAAAGCAGCCTGCAGCCCAATGGATCCGGATTCAAGTAGCTATGGATTTGATAGCGTATCGGGCAAGCCACCGTGTCAGCCGGATGCTGCGGCTCCCCGTACGCAATGCGGCGAAGTGCAAACAGCCCAAGCCTGACCTGCAGCGGGCGCGGCTTCCTACAGCCTGTGGGCCGTGCTTGGGCAACACTGGCGCACAACTGCAGAAAGCTTCACATGGCTACTCCACTCAGCCCACGTCTCCCCTTTGTTTCCCGCCTGCTGGCCATCGGCCTGTGCTGCGCGTCATTGAGTCTGGCTGCTGGCTTCGCAACGGCCCAGACCGCCAAGGCTGGCGCAAAAACCACCAGCAGTACCGGTTTCGACATGGACGCCTTCAACAACGCAAGCGACAGCCCCCTGCTGCGCAGCGGCAGCAAGGGCGCTGCGGTGGCACGCGCGCAGATCCTGCTGGATCGCGCCTGGTTTTCCTGCGGCGAAATCGATGGGCGCTTTGCGGCCAACATGCAGCGCATGGTCAAGGCCTATCAGACGGCACGCGGACTCAGGGCCACGGGTACGGTGACAGCGGAGACCTGGAAATCGCTGCGTGAAGACAGCTCGCCGCTGCTGGCGCGTTACACCGTGACCGACAAGGACACGGCAGGCCCTTTCGAGAAAACGCCGGCCGACATGAACGAGCGCGCGAAGATGAAGAGCATGGTGTTCGAGTCCGCGGATGAAGCGCTGGCCGAGAAATTCCACACCAGCATCGCGTACCTGAAGCAGCTCAATGGCGGCCGCAAGGTCGAAGCCGGCAAGGAAATCGTGGTGCCCCATGTCTCCGGCACCAGCGCGCCGCTGAAGGCCGCGTCCATCCTGATCGACAAATCCGAGCGCGTGCTGTATGTGCTGGACGCCGGCAAACGACCGGTGGCGGGCTTTCCCATCAGCATCGGCAGTGAGAAAAATGACCCGCTGCCTGTCGGCACCATGGCGATCAAGAACGAGGTGAGGAACCCCGGTTTCACCTACGATCCGAAATTGCTGAAATCCGCGCCCAAGGATGCACAGAAGGTGGACATCGCGCCCGGTCCGAACAACCCGGTGGGCAGCATCTGGCTGGGACTGACCAAGCCGCACTGGGGCATCCACGGCACATCCAACCCGTCCAACGTCGGCCACTCCGAAACCAATGGCTGCATCCACATGACCAACTGGGACGCCGAGCGGCTGTCCACACTGGCCAAGGCCGGATTCAAGGTTGACGTCAGGCTGTGAAAGCGGCGGCTGCCAAACGAAGCTGGCGCACTGCCCTCGTCCTGGGCGCCGTGCTGGCGCTCGGTGTGGGCGTGGTCGTTGGCACGTGGTTCAAACCGGCGCCAGACACGCAAGCCGTGGCGGTGATGCAGCCAACTGCCCCACCAGCTACGCCCCAAGCCGCTCCTGCAGTACCGGTGGCGGACAAGGTTTCAGCTCCGTTAATAACCAGCCCTGCTTCCGCCGCCAGCGCAAGCAAGCCCACGCCTGCTGACCCGTCAGATCCCTCCGATCTGTCCCGCCTGCGTGCGCGCAGCCTGACGCTGCCGGTCACCGGCGTGAGTGCCGCGCAGCTCAGTGACACTTACGCCCAGGCACGCGCTGCCGGCGCGCCGCATGAGGCGCTGGACATCATGGCGCCGCGCGGCACGCCGGTGCTGGCGGTCGAAGACGGGCGGGTCACCAAGCTGTTCTTGAGCAAACCCGGCGGCATCACGCTGTACCAGTTTGATCCCGACAGCAACTACGCCTACTACTATGCGCACCTGGACCGGTATGCCGAGGGCATTGTCGAAGGCGCCAGCCTGCGCAAGGGCCAGGTCATCGCTTATGTCGGCAGCACCGGCAACGCGTCGCCGGACGCGCCTCACCTGCACTTCGCCATTTTCCGCCTGGGCCCCGAGCGCCAGTGGTGGCGCGGCACACCACTGAACCCCTTCCTGGTCTGGCGCGACGCCAAGCCCTGAGCCGCAGCGCCTGGCCAAACTACAAGCCAAAAGGGCCGTAGCCCCTTGTGCTGCCTGCATAACCAGCTATTGATTCAGTAGCAAGCCTCAGGCCTCTGCCGGCGGACGCCGGTGGCGCGAGAAAAAAGTCCACATCATCAGCGTGGCGTCGGGGCCCTCGGGCTCGCTGAATTCCACGCTCGCGTCGCCGCCGCTCCAGGCGTGGCCCAGGCCGGCGATCTCGCATGTCACAAGCTGCGGCTTTCGGCCGGCGTAGGAGCTTGTGCTCTGGTAGGCATGGCGCGGGCTGCGTCCCCCGCTGCGCGCCGGGTAGCTGCGCAGCACCGGTTCGGCCTCGCCAATGAACGGCGCGTTGAGGATTTTCAGCTGCTCGGAGAGCTGGTCGGCGTTGACGCGCCGGACCACTGTATCGCGCTCACCATGCAGGACGATGGCAGGCATGCCGGGAAACTGCGGCTGCGAGCGCAGCAGCGCCTGGGCCGCGTCGATGTGCGCATGGCTGGTGCCGTGCTGCATGGCCCGGTAGGCGCTCATGGCCGAGTCGGTGGTGCCGAACACCGGCGCCGAGTGCAGGCCCAGCGCAGCAACCCTGTCGGGGTAATGCAGCGCCACCAGGGTGGCCATCGCGGCGCCGGCCGACAGGCCGGCCAGGTAGGTGCGCGAGGTGTCCAGCCCGTGCTTGCCCTGCACATGGGCAATCATGTCCGCAATCAGCCGCACATCGCCGTGGCCCTGCTGCGTGGGCCGCTTGTACCAGTGCCAGCAGCGGTGCGCATCGGTCGTGGTGGACTGCTGGGGATACAGCACCGCGAAACCCTTGCGTTCGGCCAGCTGGTTCATGCGGGTGGCGGCGGCGAAGTCGGCGGCGGTCTGCTGGCAGCCGTGCAGCATGACGACCAGCGGCCAGGGCGCCGGGCTGGCACCGGCCGGCAGGTAAAGCCAGTACAGCATGCGCCGCGCGGGTGCGAGCTGGCCGCCGGCCGGCACGGAAAAGTGCGCCTGTTTCCAGCGCGCGGGCAAACCCGACGCCGGGCGTGCCGGCCGCAGGGGCGGTTTGCGCGCGACCTGGAGCACCTGCGCCCTGACCGGCTTCGCGGGCCGGGCGCGGCGCACCGCGGGTTGAGGCACCAGGCTCTGGAACAGTTTGCGGCCCTGCGCCTCTTGGGCCTTGCCCATGCGGCGCAGGCTTTTGAGCCAGAGGCTGCTCAGGCTCTTGGGCATCGTGCGGGACAGGCCGTGAAAAAGAGCAGTGTCATGAAGTCGGGCCGTGTCGCGAAAAGGAATGGGAGAAACGGGAGGAAACGAATCCTCTTCCTTCCCTGATTATTAGTATGCATACATTCATTTTGCTGCAATGCAACAAGCGTGCCTTTGCCTTCCATCTTCCGCTTTGAACCGGCCGTCGTCAGGGGTGCTTGATGCCGGTCAGTTCCCGCACGCGGCCCAGCCGTTACGATGGAGGGTCTGGCGCTTTGCGCACCTTTTTCGCCCACTTTTCCCCCTGCCATGCCTGATTTCCTGACCGCTGCCCTGTACAAATTTGTCGCTCTGCCCGACTTTGCCGACCTGCAGGCGCCGCTGCAGGCCTTTTGCGAAGCGCAGGACGTGCGCGGCACGCTGCTGCTGGCCGAAGAAGGCATCAACGGCACGATTGCCGGGCCCGATGCGGGGGTGCAGGCGGTGCTGGCGCATCTTCGGCAAGACCCGCGCCTGGCCGACCTGGCGCACAAGGAGTCGCGTGCCCACAGGTTGCCCTTCTACCGCATGAAGGTGCGCCTCAAGCGCGAAATCGTCACGCTCGGCGTGCCCGGCATCAACCCCAACGAGATGGCCGGCCAGTATGTCAAGCCGCAGGACTGGAACACGTTGATTGCCGAGCCCGGCGTGGTGGTGGTGGACACCCGCAACGACTACGAAGTCGGCATTGGCAGCTTCGAAGGTGCGGTCAACCCCCGCACTAAAAGTTTTTCGGAGCTGCCCGCCTGGGTGGAAGCGCAGTCCGCCCCGGGTGGCCTGCTGGCTGAAAAGGATGGCAAGAAACCGAAGGTGGCGATGTTTTGCACGGGCGGCATACGCTGCGAAAAATCCACCGCCTTCATGCGTACCCGGGGCTTTGAGGAGGTCTACCACCTTGAGGGCGGCATTCTCAAATACCTGGAGACCGTCCCCGAGACCGACAGCCTCTGGAAAGGCGAGTGTTTTGTGTTCGACGAACGCGTCTCGGTGGTGCACGGCCTGGCGACCGGCCACTACGACCTGTGCCGCGCCTGCCGCGACCCGATCAGCGAAGCCGACAAGGCATCAAAGCTCTACGTGCCCGGCGTCAGCTGCCCGGCCTGCCACGACAAGAAAACCGAAGAACAGAAACGCGGCTTCATCGAACGCCAGCGCCAGGTCGACTACGCCAACCGGCGGCGCCAGCCGCATATCGGCGCCAAGCTGCCATCGTCGGGTGCAGAGGACAAAGAAAGCTCCTGATGGGCGCCCTGCCCGTCCTGTACTCTTTCCGGCGCTGTCCCTATGCCATGCGTGCACGGCTGGCGCTGGCAGTCAGCGCCCAGCCGCATGAGCTGCGCGAAGTGGTGCTTCGAGCCAAACCCGCCGACATGTTGGCTGCCTCGCCCAAGGGAACGGTGCCGGTGCTGGTGCAGCCTGGCGGCGAGGTGATCGAAGAGAGCCTGGACATCATGCGCTGGGCGCTGGCGCGCCATGACCCGGCGCAGTGGCTGTCACCGCCGGGTGCTTCACCCGGGGAGATGGACACGCTGATCGCCGCCAACGACGGTGACTTCAAGTGCCACCTGGACCGCTACAAGTACCCGAACCGCTATCCGCAGGATTCAGAAGGTGATGCAGCAGGCTTTGCGCTGAAGCACCGCAGTGAAGCGGCGCGCTGGCTGGCGCAGCTCGACGATCGTCTGGCCAGCGGTTGGCTGATGGGCACCCAGGCCAGCCTGGCTGACATGGCCATCCTGCCTTTCATCCGCCAGTTTGCGCACACCGATGCGGACTGGTTCGCTGCCCAGCCCTGGCCGCGTTTGCAGGGCTGGCTGGCGGCGTTTGAGGGCAGTGAGCTGTATGCGGGCGTGATGGGCAAACATGTGGCATGGCAGCCTGCCGCCGAAAGACAGGCTTGATGCACGGAGAGCCGGGGGCTTTTCCCAAACTTTGTGGATCGAATCGGCCTCCAGCCCTTTACGTGAAATGGAAAGAAGCTATCAAAAAAATAGCAACTCCGGCAAAACTTGAAACCCGCCGAGATTGCTAGACTTGAAATAATTTCCGGATTTCTCACGGCCCGTTCAAGGAGAGCGTATTGAAAGAATCGTTGAAGCCAGGCCTTCGCTACCAGCACCGCTTCGTGGTGCCCGCATCCAAGACCGTGCCGGCGCTCTACCCCGAATCGCAAGAGTTTTTGGCGATGCCGGAGGTGTTCGCGACTGGCTTCCTGGTCGGTTTTCTGGAATGGGCCTGCATCAAAATGATCGAACCGCACCTGGACTGGCCAGCCGAACAAACCGTCGGCACCCATATCAACGTGAGCCACTGCGCAGCCACGCCGCCTGGTCTGGAAGTTACCGCCTCCGTCGAACTGGTAGCGGTGCAGGGCAAGAAGCTGGTGTTTACGGTCAGCGCCCACGACGGTGTGGATCTGATCTCCGAAGGCAGCCATGAACGTTTCGTGATCGACCGCGCGCGTTTCGAGGCGAAGCTGGACAGCAAACGCCAAGGCCGTACGGATTCGCACCAAGGTTGAAACAAGCAGATGGCGCGTCCCCTCCCCGACACCCTGCAGACAGCACGCCTGCATCTGCGCGCTCCGGTTCGCGCTGATGCTGGCGTCCTCTTCCAGTCCTACACGCAAGACCCCAAAGTCTGCCGCTTCATGATCTGGACACCTCACGCTTCGGAAGACGACACGCGCAAGTTCCTCGCCTCGTGTGTGGATGCGTGGGCCGATGGCCAACGGCTACCTTATGTCATCACGGAATCCGGCAGCGACGCGGCCATCGGGATGATCGAGGCGCGCATGCTCGGCACAGCGGTGGATATCGGTTACGTGCTCGCGCGGTCGCACTGGGGCAAGGGTTTCATGCCGGAAGCGATTGAAGCGCTGGCAGCGGCCGCCCTCGCCAGCCCCGGTATCTTTCGCGTCCACGCCACATGCGACACCCAAAATATCGCTTCCCAACGGGCGCTAGAGAAAGCTGGTTTTCTGCACGAAGGCCGGCTGGAACGCTATACCGTGCACCCGAACATCTCGCCCGAGCCACGAGCGTGCTTTATGTATGCGAAGTGCCGGTAACATGGGCAGACTGCCAGCGTACTGGCTGAACCTTCTTCTGGAGTGTTGAATGTCCATCGCGCTTCTTTTACGCTGCAACAACATCGAAGAAACGCACGCGTTTTACGCATCGGTTCTGGGCTTTGCCGTGGCGTCGTCGTCAGAGGAAACCATCACCGCCGAAAAGCACGGCGGCAAGCTGATCTTCACCAGCCGGGACCTGTGGCAGTCAGACCCGGCCTGCTCCGGCACGATTTATTTCACTGTTCCCGACGTCGACAGCTGCTACGCATCACTCAGGGACAAAACCGCAATCTCCTGGCCGCTGCAGGACATGCCCTACGGCTCCAGGGAATTTGGCATCACCGACTGCAACGGCTACACCCTGGCATTCCAGCAGCAGGTCTGAGCCAGGCCACAGCGGCCGCATCCCGAACCGGCTAAACCTCAGGCGCGATCATCTCCGCATACTCGTACAGCGCCGCCAGTACCGCCTCCCCGCGCTCGTCTGCCGTTTCCGACAACACATCAAGCTCGGCAAGAAACGCGTCCACATTACGCGCCCCGCCCTCGCCTTCCAGTAGGCGCGCCGCGCGGTGCGCCTCCCAGCGTTCGGCATCTTCGGGTGACAGCGTTTCGGTAAAGTTGCGCGCGCGGTAGCGGAACACCAACTCTTCCAGCCGCTCATCGTCGAAGCCGGTGCGGCTGTGCGCAAGTTCGGCTGGCGGCAAGGCGCGCAGCTTGTTGAGGCGGCGCCTGTCGTCGTTGTTGATGAAGCCGCCGTACAGGTCTTCGTCCACGTCGGGAATGCCCTCTTTGGGTCGCGCAAAGACTTCGGGCCAGATCGCACTCATGTCGGGCAGGCCGGCGGCTTTTTCGGCATTGCGCAGTGCGGCCTCGATATCGACGCTCCACCTGGCCGCCATCTCCGGGCTCAGGGTGGCCAGCTTGCGCACGACCATGGGCGACTTGTTCAGGTGCACCGATTTGATCGGCAAGCGCAACACGCCTTCTGGGAGGTCCGCACTTTTGCTAAACAGGCGCTGGCGCAGCGTGGCCACGTCGAGCAAGGGCAGTTCGGCCGGATCGTGCGCAAGGTCCCAGGCCAGCAACTCGTTTTTGTTCGACGGATGCATGGCCAGCGGCCACATGACGGCCAGGCAACCGCGCTCTGGCGGGAACATGCCCGACACATGCAAAAACGGTTGGGCTGTCTGCGGGCTGGTGGGCAAGCCGAGCTCTGCGGCAACGCGGTCTTTCTTGTGCAGGCCCAGGCAAAAATCGAACAGCCTGGGCTGCGCCTGGCGGATCAGCCGCGCCAGCGCAATGGTGGCGCGCACGTCCGACAGCGCATCGTGCGCAGCCTCATGCAACAGGCCATTGGCGCGCGCCAGGTCTTCGAGTTTGAAGCTGGGGCGCAGCGCACCGGCTTCCCCGGGCCGGCGTTCGTCCGGCTTCATCGGCCACTCAATGCCTTCTGGTCGAAGCGCATATGCCATGCGCACAACGTCGAGCAGGTCCCAGCGGCCGCAGTCGTTCTGCCACTCGCGAGCATAGGGGTCGATCAGGTTGCGCCAGAGCAGGTGGCGCGTGACCTCGTCATCGAAACGGATGGTGTTATAGCCCACGCCGATGGTGCCGGGCTGGGCCAGCACGGCTTCGATGCGCGTGGCGAATTCGTACTCCGGCAGGCCGCGCTCCAGGCACAGTTGCGGCGTGATGCCGGTAACCAGGCAGGAAGCCGGGTCGGGCAGGTAGTCCCTGGCCGGCCGGCAATAAATCATCAGTGGCTCGCCGATCTCGTTGAGTTCTGCGTCGGTGCGAACACCGGCGAACTGTGCCGGCCGGTCGCGGCGCGTGTTCAGGCCAAAGGTTTCGTAGTCGTGCCAGAGAAAGGTGTGCGAAGCCATGAGTTGAATGCTTTTTTAGCCAGGTTGATGCATGAAACAGCCAATTCGCCCAATAAGCGCAGGAGCGGGCAGCTATCATTTGAGGAGCGAATGAAAAAGGCCGGTAGCGCCATGCTACCGGCCTTTTTGCCGAACGCCTGAACCGGCGGTCAGTCGGCTGTTGCCTCTTCAGCTTCGGGCTTGGCCCGGCCTTCCTTCTTGGGCAGCGGCTGGATGTCGAGTTCGACCTCGCCGGTTTCGACCCCTTTGTCGTCGGTCGTCACCTTCATGTCGACCGTCAGGCGTCCGCCATCGATCAGGCGCCCGAACAGCAGCTCGTCGGCCAGGGCGCGGCGAATCGTGTCCTGAATCAGGCGCTGCATCGGTCGCGCACCCATCAGCGGATCGAAACCTTTCTTGCCGAGGTACTTGCGCAGCGTGTCGGTGAATGTCACGTCCACCTTCTTCTCGGCCAGTTGCGTTTCGAGCTGCAGCAGAAACTTGTCGACCACGCGCAGGATGACGGTCTCGTCGAGCGCCTTGAAGCTCACCACCGCGTCAAGCCGGTTGCGGAACTCGGGCGTGAACAGGCGCTTGATGTCGGCCATCTCGTCACCCGCCTCGCGCGGATTCGTGAAGCCGATCGTCGCCTTGTTCATGGTCTCGGCGCCGGCATTGGTCGTCATGACGATGATCACGTTGCGGAAGTCGGCCTTGCGCCCGTTGTTGTCCGTCAGGGTGCCGTGGTCCATCACCTGCAGCAGCACGTTGAAGATGTCCGGGTGCGCTTTCTCGATCTCGTCGAGCAGCAGCACCGCATGCGGCTTCTTGGTGATGGCTTCGGTCAGCAGGCCACCCTGGTCGAACCCGACGTACCCCGGAGGCGCACCAATCAAACGGCTCACCGCATGGCGCTCCATGTACTCCGACATGTCGAAGCGGATCAGCTCGATGCCCATGATGTAGGCCAGCTGCTTGGCGGCTTCCGTCTTGCCGACACCCGTGGGGCCGGAAAACAGGAAGGAGCCAATCGGCTTGTCGTCCTTGCCCAGGCCCGAACGCGCCATCTTCACGGCGGAGGCCAGCACGTCCAGCGCCTTGTCCTGGCCGAACACCACGCTCTTCAAATCGCGTTCCAGTGTCTTGAGCTTGCCGCGGTCATCATTCGAGACGTTGGCAGGTGGAATGCGGGCAATCTTGGCCACGATCTCCTCGACCTCGGCTTTGGTGATGATTTTCTTGCGCTTGGACGGCGGCAGGATACGCTGCGCCGCGCCAGCCTCGTCGATCACGTCAATCGCCTTGTCGGGCAAGTGGCGGTCGTTGATGTACTTGGCGCTGAGCTCGGCCGCAGCCTGCAGCGCTGCCACCGCGTACTTGACGCTGTGGTGCTCTTCAAAGCGCGACTTCAGGCCCTTGAGGATGTCCACTGTTTCCTGCACGGTCGGCTCGACCACGTCGACTTTCTGGAAGCGGCGTGACAGGGCGGCATCTTTTTCAAAGATGCCGCGGTACTCGGTGAAGGTGGTCGCGCCGATGCATTTCAACTGGCCCGAGCTGAGCGCTGGTTTCAGCAGGTTGGACGCATCCAGCGTGCCGCCCGAGGCCGCACCGGCACCGATCAGGGTGTGGATCTCGTCGATGAACAGGATGCCGTTGGGCTTGTCCTTCAGCGCTTTCAGCACGCCCTTGAGGCGCTGCTCGAAGTCGCCGCGGTACTTGGTGCCGGCCAGCAAGGCGCCCATGTCCAGCGAATAGACCTGCGCTTCGCCCAGGATCTCGGGCACGTCTTTTTGCGTGATGCGCCAAGCCAAGCCCTCGGCAATCGCGGTCTTGCCCACGCCGGCTTCACCGACCAGCAGCGGGTTGTTTTTGCGGCGGCGGCAGAGGATCTGGATGACACGCTCGACTTCGTAATGGCGGCCGATCAGCGGGTCGATCTTGCCGTCCTTGGCGAGCTGGTTCAGGTTCTGGGTGTACTGCTCCAGCGGCGAAGCTTTTTCGTTCTTCTCGCCGCCCTCTTCGTTCTCGGCTGCGCTCTCGCCGGCCTTGGTTGGCTCAGGCGGGTCGCTCTTCTTGATGCCGTGCGCGATGAAGTTCACCACGTCCAGGCGGGTCACGCCCTGTTGGTGGAGGTAATACACGGCGTGCGAGTCTTTTTCGCCGAAGATGGCGACCAGCACATTGGCACCGGTGACTTCCTTCTTGCCGTTGCCGGTGGACTGCACGTGCATGATGGCGCGCTGGATCACACGCTGGAAACCCAGCGTGGGCTGCGTGTCTACATCGTCGCTGCCGGCGACCTGCGGCGTGTTGTCCTTGATGAAATTGGCCAGCGCCTTGCGCAGGTCATCGATATTGGCTGAGCATGCGCGCAGCACTTCGGCGGCGCTGGGGTTGTCAAGCAAGGCGAGCAGCAGGTGTTCCACGGTGATGAACTCGTGGCGCTGTTGCCGGGCCTCGACAAAGGCCATGTGCAAGCTGACTTCTAGTTCCTGGGCAATCATTGCGTTTCCTTTCGGCTTGCGGCTGGGATATCTGATGTGATCATTGTGTAACTCTTCAAGCCGATATGGGCTGTTTTTTCAATTATTCAATGGGCTCGCACACACACTGCAGCGGATGGCCGTTTTTTCGCGCCGCTTCCGTGACCTGGTCCACCTTGGTGCTTGCCACGTCCTTGGAAAACACGCCGCACACACCTTTGCCGTCGAGGTGGATCTTCAGCATGATCTGCGTCGCGGTTTCCCTGTCTTTGTTGAAAAATTCCTGGATCACCACCACCACAAACTCCATGGGCGTGTAGTCGTCGTTGAGCAGAACGACCTGGTACATCTGCGGGGGCACGGTCTTTTGCGGCCGGCGCTCAAGCACGACCGAATCACCCCCGTTGGCGTCATCGGGCTTGAAGACCGGTGCCTTGGGTGTTGCGGGAGTCTTGGGAGGTTTGCTGGCCATGGAATTCATTCTAGCCACCGGAATTGTCCAGTGCGCCTGACAGGGAAATTGGTGGCGGGAACGCGACAATCAAGCGCGCACAATTGACTTTTCGAAGGCAAGCCGAAAGCCCATGAAAAAACCGCCCCGGCCGGAGCCTGGGGCGGTTTCGCAGCCGTTTTTGCCTGTTTTTTCGGCAATCCGGCAAGTCGCCGGCCAGAGCGGCCGGCGGGCAGCTTACATGTGGTCGATCATCACCTGGCCAAAACCGGAACAGCTGACCTGGGTCGCGCCCTCCATCAGGCGCGCGAAGTCGTAGGTGACCTTCTTCGATTCGATCGATTTTTCCATCGAGCTGATGATCAGGTCAGCAGCCTTGGTCCAGCCCATGTGGCGCAGCATCATTTCGGCCGAGAGGATTTCGGAACCGGGGTTCACATAGTCCTTGCCGGCGTATTTCGGTGCTGTGCCGTGCGTGGCTTCGAACATCGCGATGGTGTCGCTCAGGTTGGCACCCGGGGCAATACCGATGCCGCCCACCTGGGCCGCCAGCGCGTCGGAGACATAGTCGCCGTTCAGGTTCAGTGTGGCAATCACCGAGTATTCGGCCGGACGCAGCAGGATCTGCTGCAGGAAAGCGTCAGCGATCGAATCCTTGACGGTGATTTCCTTGCCGGTTTTCGGATTTTTGAACTTCATCCACGGGCCACCGTCGATCTCGACCGCGCCGAACTCCTTCGCGGCAAGCGCGTAGGCCCAGTCACGGAAGCCGCCTTCGGTGAACTTCATGATGTTGCCCTTGTGGACAATCGTCAGGCTGGGCTTGTCATTGTCAATGGTGTACTGGATGGCCTTGCGCACCAGACGCTCCGTGCCTTCACGCGAAACCGGCTTGATGCCGATGCCCGAGGTGTTGGGGAAGCGGATTTTCTTGACACCCATTTCGTCCTGCAGGAACTTGATGAGTTTCTTGGCCTTGTCGCTTTCGGCTTCGAACTCGATACCGGCGTAGATGTCTTCCGAGTTCTCGCGGAAGATCACCATGTTGGTCTTGTGCGGCTCTTTCACGGGCGAAGGCACGCCGGCGAAGTACTGGATGGGTCGCAGGCAGACGTAGAGGTCCAGTTCCTGGCGCAGGGCCACGTTCAACGAACGGATGCCGCCGCCGACCGGCGTGGTCAGCGGGCCCTTGATGGAGACTACATAGTCCTTGACGGCATGCAGCGTTTCTTCAGGCAGCCAGACGTCGGGGCCATAGACTTTGGTCGATTTTTCGCCGGCATAAACTTCCATCCAGTGGATTTTTTTCTTGCCGCCGTAGGCTTTGGCCACGGCTGCGTCCACCACCTTGAGCATGACCGGCGTGATATCCGCCCCCGTACCGTCGCCTTCAATGAACGGAATGACCGGCTCGTCCGGGACATTCAGTGAATTGTCGGCATTGACAGTGATTTTTTGACCCTGGGCGGGCACCTTGATGTGCTGGTACATGTGGATAAGTCTCCGGTAAGCGCTGGAAATTGCAGAAAATTGCTGGGCGCGGGTTAGGTGATAACCCCTAAATTCTAGCCGCAAAACAAAGGATGAGACTTTTCGGTGCCCCTTGTGTCAACCGTTTACAAACGGGCCTCGTTACGGTGATGCCTCCGAAATTTTCGGGGTCTTTTCCAACAACGTCACTTACAGGAAATCCTCATGAACAAAGTCATCGCTGCCCTGATCGCTGGTCTTTTCGCTGCCGGTGCTTTTGCACAAGCTGCCGCTCCTGCTGCCCCAGCTACTCCTGCTGCTCCCGCAGTAACTGCAGCACCTGCTGCTCCTGCTGCCAAAGCTGACGCAAAAGCCGATGCCAAGAAAGCCAAGGCCGACAAAGCCGCTGCTGCCAAGGCCGCCAAAGCTGAAAAAGCTGCTGCTGCCAAGAAAGCCAAGGAAGACAAGGCTGCTGCTGCCAAGGCTGCCAAAGCCGAAAAAGCTGCTGCTGCCAAGAAAGCCAAAGAAGAAAAAACTGCTGCCAAGAAATAATATTTCTCGCGCTTTGCCCAAAATGCCCGCGCTGCGGGCATTTTTTATGGCCCTCGTTTATGCTCGTTGCCTGACCTTCTCCTGGTGATCCCATGCCTTTTCAACGCAACCCAAGCAAGTCCTTCGTTCGCAGCGGTCTGACCAGTGCGCTTTTCGGCCTTGTGATGATCGCCGGTTCTGCCCTGGCGCAGAATGCGCCGCAAACCAGCCTGCCGCGTGCCAGGCTGTCGGCGGGCATGCACCAGATCGACGCGCAGCTTGCGTTGACGCCCGAGCAGCGGCAGATCGGACTGATGTTCCGGCAGGAAATGCCGCAAACCGAAGGCATGCTGTTCGTGTTCGAGCAAGCTGCCCAGCAGTGCTTCTGGATGAAAAACACCCTGCTGCCGCTGACCGCGGCTTTTATCGCTGACGATGGCACCATCGTGAACCTGGCCGACATGAAGCCGCAGACCACGGACTCGCACTGCTCGGAAAAACCGGTTCGTTACGTGCTGGAAATGAATGCAGGCTGGTTTGCCAAGAAGGGCATCAAGGCCGGAAGCCGGCTGTCCGGCCAGCCTTTTGTGAAAACACCCTGAACGCGGCCTGCGGGCGTCCATAAAAAAAGCCGACATGATGTCGGCTTTTTTGTGCGCCTTCGCCTTTATGCGAAGTTGGACTCGGCAAAAGACCAGTTCACCAGGTTGGACAGGAAGGTCTCGACAAACTTTGGACGCAGGTTGCGGTAGTCGATGTAGTAGGCATGCTCCCAGACGTCAACCGTCAGCAGCGCCTTGTCGGCAGTGGTCAACGGCGTGCCGGCGGGACCGGTGTTCACGATGTCGACCGAACCATCGGCCTTTTTCACCAGCCAGGTCCAGCCAGAGCCGAAATTGCCGACAGCCGACTTCACAAACGCTTCCTTGAAAGCGGCATAGGAACCGAACTTGGCGTTGATGGCCGCTGCCAGTGCGCCTGAAGGCTCACCGCCACCGGCGGGCTTCATGCAGTTCCAGAAAAAGGTGTGGTTCCAGATCTGCGCAGCGTTGTTGTACACACCGCCGCTCGACTTCTTGATGATCTCCTCGAGCGTCATGGCCTCGAACTCGGTGCCCTTTTGCAGGTTGTTGAGGTTGACCACATAGGCGTTGTGGTGCTTGCCATGGTGGTACTCGAAGGCCTCCTGGCTGTAGTGCGGTGCCAGCGCATCGATGGCGTACGGGAGTGGGGGGAGCTTGTGTTCCATGTTTTTTCCTCGTGAGGTGTTGTTGATAAAGCGAAGGGCAACGGGCATTGTAAAAACTAAATCAGCCGCGGTGCAGAAACAGTCAAATCGACCTCGCCGTCGGCAAGGGTAGCGCGCAGAGCCTGGCCGGGCCGGGTGGTGCGCGCGCTGGTGATGGGTTGGCCCTGCATGTCTTCCAGCCAGGCGTAGCCACGCTGCAGCACGAGTTTGGGGTCCAGCGGCTCCAGCCGCAGTTCCGCGCGCTCCAGTCGCCGCCGCTGCTGCTGCATCGCCCCCGACAGGGCTTGCGGAAAGGCCAGCGCGAGACCCTTGAGCCTGTTTTTTTCATGCTGGACGCCAGACTGCAGTGCATGCCGCAGGCGTTGTGCCTGGCCGGCCAGCCGCGCCTGCTGTCGCATAACAAGGTGCGACGGCCGGCTCACACGCGATGCGGCCCAGTCCAGCCGCTGGTTGTGGGCCTGCAGCTGTCGCTCGACACCGTCCTGCATGCGGCCCTGCGCCAGTTCCAGCGCACCCAGCCAACCTGCCTGCGGCTGGGCGCACATTTCGGCGGCGGCCGTTGGCGTGGGTGCGCGCAGGTCGGCACAAAAGTCGGCGATGGTGAAATCGGTTTCGTGGCCCACCCCGCACACCACGGGCATGGGCGACGCCACGATCAGGCGCGCCAGTTGCTCGTCATTGAAGGACCAGAGGTCTTCCATGGCGCCGCCGCCGCGTACCAGCAGGAGCACGTCCACCTCGGCGCGCTGGCTGGCCAGGCGTAGGGCCTGGCGCAGCTCTTCCGGCGCCTGTGCGCCCTGCACGCTGGCGGGATACACCACGACAGGGATGTGCGGCACGCGACGCCGCAGGGCCGTCACCACGTCGTGCAGTGCTGCAGCGCCCAGCGAAGTCACCACGCCAATGGCACGGGGCAGCAGCGGCAGGGGCCGCTTGCGGCCGGCTTCGAACAGGCCTTCGGCTTCCAGTCTGGCCTTGAGCAGCAGGAACTGCTCGAACAGGTTGCCCTGCCCGGCCTGCTGCATGGACTCGACCACCATTTGCAGCTCACCGCGCGGCTCATAGACGCCCAGCCGGCCGCGGACTTCTACCAGGTGCCCGTCGCGCGGCGAAAAATCCAGCAGGCCGGCTGCGCGCCGGAACATCGCGCAGCGAATCTGGCCCTGTTCGTCCTTCAGCGAAAAATAGCAATGGCCGCTCGCAGCCCGCGAAAACCCGCTGACTTCGCCCTGCACCGCAACCGGGTTGAAACGGGCTTCCAGGCTGTCGGCAATCGCGCGCAACAGCGACCCGACCGGCCACACCCGCACACCTGGCGAGGCCCCGTCCGGTTTTCGCGAAGGTTCAAACACGGCCAAACCCCTTGATTTCCCGGGGGCAATACTCCACAGAGGCGCATGCTTGCAGGGTCAAACCCGCAGTTTGCCGGGGAGGCTTAGATAAATTCGTGTAACCCATTGATTTCAAATAACTTTATTCTGCTCAATTTTTCATCGTTTTGTCACAGTGCCCATTTGGCGCGGCCCGGCGGCCTGTCGCCCGCTACTTGCTAACAAAGTTATCCACAAGATCTGTGGGTTAGGTCCTACAACTTACATCACGCGCAAAGGCGGCAATCCGCGTCTGCCATGCCAGGTCCGTGCTGCCGGCTGGGCCATAATCCACAGCAACTATCTGCCGGGAGACCGTTCATTGTTTTCGATCATACAAGCCGCAGGCTGGCCTATCTGGCCCTTGATTGCCTGCTCCATCCTTGCGCTGGCGCTGGTTATTGAGCGTTTTGCCAGCCTGAAAACCGCCAAAATTGCTCCGCCAAAATTGCTGGACGAGGCCATCACCGTTTCGCGCAGCACGGTTCCGGCGCCCGATGTGGTGTCCCACCTGGAGCGGAATTCCCTGCTTGGCCAGGTGCTGGCCAGTGGTTTTCGCGCGCTCAACACCAACCCGCGCATCAGTGAGGACGACCTGCGTTCCACGCTGGAAGGCGCAGGCCGGCGCGCCGCCCACACGCTGGAGCGTTACCTTGCGGCGCTGGCCACCATTGCCTCGGCCGCCCCCCTGCTGGGCCTGCTGGGCACCGTCATCGGCATGATCGAGATTTTCGGTTCGCAGGCGGGCAGCGGCGGCGTGGCCAATGCGGCCGGCGGCAACCCCGCACAGCTGGCACAGGGCATTTCGATTGCGCTGTACAACACGGCCTTCGGCCTGATCGTGGCGATTCCTTCACTGATTTTCTGGCGCTACTTCCGTGCGCGGGTAGACGGCTACCTGCTGACCATGGAAATTGCCGCCGAGCGTTTTGTGCGCCACCTGAACACCCTGCGGAAATCATGAGCCCCCACGCTTCTCATCGTGTCTGCGCCTCCCTGGGGCGGCGCGGCGAAAAAACGGCCCCCACGCTTTTCACTACGTGTCATACGCTGCCCCCCGGGGGGACCGCGCTTGCTTGGGGCGGCCCGGCGCTGCGCACGTCATGAGATTTCACGGCCCTTCACGGGATGAACCCGAGATCAACCTGATCCCCTTCATCGATGTCCTTCTGGTGGTGCTGATTTTCCTGATGCTGTCGACCACCTACAGCAAGTTCACCGAGCTGCAGATCAAGCTGCCGGTGGCCGACACCGACCAGCAGCGCGACTATCCCAAGGAAGTGATCGTGGCCGTCAGCAGCGACGGCCGCTACATGGTCAGCAAGATGCCTGTTCCCGGACGCAGCATCGAAGCCCTGAGCGCCGCCATTACACTGGCGGCCAAGGCCGGCAAGGACAGCGTCATCATCATCAGCGCCGATGCCAGCGCCACGCACCAGTCGGTGATCACCGTGATGGAAGCGGCCCGGCGCAGCGGCCTGACGCAGATCACCTTTGCTACCCAGAGCGCGGCGCAGGCCGGCTCCCGGTAAAGGTGTCGCAGCGGCTGCAGCAGGCCTGGCTGCGGCGCGGCGTGCTGGCGCGCCTGCTCTGGCCTGTGGCAAAACTTCATGAGCTGCTGGTGGAGCTGCGCAGGCAGGCCTTCCGGACCGGCTATTTCAAATCGGCGCGCGTGCCCGTTCCCGTCATCGTTGTCGGCAACGTCGTGGCCGGCGGCGCCGGCAAGACGCCGGTGGTCATCGCCCTGGTGCGACATCTGCAGGCACGCGGCATACGCGCCGGTGTGGTGTCGCGCGGTTACGGGCGTGCCGGCGAGCACTGCCTGGAAATCCTGCCGGGAACGCCGGTAGCTGAATCAGGCGATGAGCCGGCCCTGATCCGGCGCGCAACAGAGGCGCCCGTTTTTGTTGCCGACAGGCGCGCCGACGCTGCACGCGCGTTGCTCGCTGCGCACCCCGGCATACAGGCCATCATCTGCGACGACGGCCTGCAGCATTACGCACTTCAGCGTGACGTCGAAATTGCAGTGTTCGACGAGCGCGGTGTGGGCAATGGCTGGCTGCTGCCCGCCGGCCCCCTGCGCGAACCCTGGCCGGCCCGCCGCAAGCGCGGCGTGCGTGCCGGCGGACGCGGCATCGACCTGGTGCTGCATACCGGCGAACACGCTGCCTTTGCGGGTTTCGGCTCGACACGGCGCCTGGCCGACCATGCGCTGCGCGCCGACGGCAGCCGCGTGCCGCTGGAGAGCCTGGCCGGCCAACCGCTGCTGGCGCTGGCCGGTATCGCCAGACCCGAAGCTTTTTTTACGATGCTCAGGGACCGCGGCCTGCGGCTGGCAGAAACCCGTGCGCTTCCCGATCACTATGGTTTTGATAGCTATCCACGCCCGGAGGATAAGGGCTACACCGTGATTTGCACTGAGAAAGACGCGGTCAAGCTGTTTCCCAGGCAAGCCAATGTGCTGGCCGTGCCGCTGGAATTCACGCCCGATGCGGCTTTTTTCACCGCCTTCGACGCCCTGCTTTCTCCATTAACATCCTCCCATGGACACCAAACTGCTTGAACTGCTGGTCTGCCCCGTGACCAAGGGCCCGCTGGGTTATGACCGTGAAAAACAGGAGCTGGTCTCGCGCAGCGCACGCCTGGCCTACCCCATCCGTGACGGCCTGCCGGTGATGCTCGAGAGCGAGGCACGCACCCTCACAGACGAGGAACTCGGGCTGTGAGCGCGCGCCCGGCATGAGCTTTACCGTCCTCATTCCCGCGCGCCTCGCGTCCACGCGGCTGCCGGACAAACCGTTGGCCGATATCGCTGGCGTTCCCATGGTGGTTCGCGTGGCCCAGCGCGCCCTGCAAAGCGGCGCAGCACGCGCCGTGGTGGCAGCAGACAGCCCCCGGATCATGGACGCCTGTGCGGCTTTTGGCGTAGCCGCCGTGCTGACGCGGCCCGACCACCCGAGCGGCAGCGACCGGCTGGCCGAGGCCTGCGACCTGCTGGGCCTGGGCGACGCGGACTGCGTGGTCAATGTGCAGGGTGACGAGCCGCTCATGGCGCCGGCACTGATCGACGCGGTGGCTGGCCTTCTGCTGCAGCGCAGCGACTGCGCCATGAGCACGGCCGCCCACGCCATCCACAGCGTGGAAGAGCTGCTCAATCCGAACGTGGTCAAGGTGGTACTCGACGCGCGCAGCACCGCGCTGTATTTCAGCCGCTCCCCCATTCCGGCCGCCCGCGATTTTTCCGGCCAGGCCTGGTGGCAGGCGGAGCGGGCAGCCGGTGCGCTGCCGCCGCCTTTGCGCCACGTGGGCATCTACGGCTACCGCGTCGGTTTCCTGCGCCAGTTTCCCGCGCTGCCGCAGGCACCGCTGGAACAACTGGAGCAGTTGGAGCAGTTGCGTGCGCTCTGGCACGGCCACCGCATTGCGGTCCATGTCACGACGCAGGCACCGGGTCCCGGTGTCGATACGCCCGAAGACCTGGAGCGTGTGCGGCAGCTGTTTGTGTAAGCCGCGCACAGGGGTGCGCATGCTATCCTTCAGCTCAAAATAATGCGAGACCGGAGCCGGCATCAGGCAACCGGTTCGCTGGCGAATTCATAAAAATCCAAGGACATCCATGAGACTGATTTTGTTGGGCGCACCGGGCGCTGGCAAGGGGACACAGGCAACCTTCATTTGCCAGAAGTACGGCATTCCCCAGATTTCCACCGGCGACATGCTGCGCGCCGCCGTCAAGGCCGGCACGCCCCTTGGCATCGAGGCAAAAAAGGTCATGGATTCCGGCGGGCTGGTCGGCGATGAGCTGATCATCAACCTCGTCAAAGAACGCATTGCGCAGCCCGACTGTGCCCACGGTTTCCTGTTCGATGGTTTTCCGCGCACCATTCCACAAGCCGATGCGATGAAGGCCGCCGGCGTGAAGCTGGACTACGTGCTGGAGATCGACGTGCCTTTCGAAGCCATCATCGAACGCATGAGCGGGCGCCGCTCGCACCCCGCGTCGGGCCGCACCTACCACGTCAAGTTCAACCCGTCCAAGGTCGAAGGCAAGGACGACGTGACCGGCGAGCCGCTGATCCAGCGCGAGGACGACAAGGAAGAGACTGTGCGCAAGCGGCTCGAGGTCTACAGCGCGCAGACGCGCCCGCTGGTGGACTACTATTCGAACTGGGCCAAGGCCGCGCCGGATGCCGCACCCAAATACCGTGCCATCAGCGGCATGGGCAGCGTGGACGACATCACGGCGCGGGCGTTCAAGGCCCTGTCGAGCTGATTGCTGCGCGGCGGGCGCTTGCGCTACAAAAAAGCCGTCGGTCAGACGGCTTTTTTTATGTCCCCTCAGGCCGGGCTGGATCTCAGGCCATACACCTTGCCGTCGACGAACAGGTATTCGGCGCGCAGCACTGCTTCGCCCTTCTCGCCCGCAAAGGTAAAGCCGAGTACCGACACCAGCGTGCCGGGCCTGATCTCGGCAAGCTTCCAGGCCTGCAGCCGCGTCAGGGGGGCCAGCTCGATTTCCCAGCGCTTGTCCTTGCGGTTGGGCAGGACGGCCTTGACCAGCAGGGCCTTGCCATCCACCGGCGCCGTCTGCGCCGGCAAGGCACGCTGTGCCAGATCGGCCGGCAGCTTCAACCCGTCCGGCAATTCGAGCTCAAGCTCGGCATGCGGGTTCTGCCAGAGGGATTTGGTGACCCGGCCTTCCAGGTAAATGGGCCGGTCCTGATCGAAACCGCTCCAGCCATGGTGAGCCCGTGCAAAAGGTGTCAGACCGGTGGCGAAGACGGCCAGTGTGGCCTTGACCAGATCGCGTCGTTTCATGCATCGACTCCTTGCTGCTTGGTTAGAGGTAGGCAATCCAGCGGCCGCACGCCAGCACGGCCAGCCAGATCAGGGTGGAAACCATCATCTGCACCCGCGCAACAGCGTCCAGTTTGCCGAGTGAGCCGCGCCCGTGGAACCACGCTGCATTACACGCTGCAGCCAATAACAGCAGCATCTTCAGGGTGAAAGCGCGGTTGGCCAGCAGCTCGGCGGGCTGGGAAGCAAACATCAGCAAACCGGAGGCTGCGGCGATGGTGAACCCGGTGAGGGCAATGCCCAGGCTCAGGCGCGCCAGCTCTTTCACCGGCAAGGCTGCGCCCCAGCCGAACACCCGCAGTTCCAGCAGCACCAGGTTGCCCAGCAGCAGCGCGATGCCGCTGATATGGACCATCTCGAGCACCGGGTAGGCCCAAAGATGGGATTTCAGCTCGGCAAACATGCCTCAGGCCATCAGTTCAAGCAACAGATCAACACGTGCCTTCACCGGGCTCAGGCCCTGCGAATCGGGGATGGCATCGCCGGCCTTGGGCAGAACCCGGCCCTCCAGGCAGCGCGTGGCACGAACGACTCGCACACCCGCCGTCTGTGCCTGCAGCAGGGCCGCCTCCAGTGCGTGATGCAAGGTGCCGTTGCCGGTCCCCGCCACCACGAGGCCCTGCATGCCGCCGGCCACCAGCGCCTGAACCACCGCAGCGCCGGCGCCGGCGTAATTCATGACAATCTCGACGCGCGGCCAGTTTTGTCCTGCGTCATTCGATGCTATGTTTTTAATAGCTGACAGCGCTTGTCCGGTGGCGGGTTCCGGCCAATTCCGCAACAAGCGCAAGCGTCCTTCCTCGACATACCCCACCGGCCCTGCGTCACCCGAACTGAAGGCATCGAGCCGGTAGGTGTGCACCTTTTGCACGTCCCGTGCGCTGTGGATGACGCCGGCACACACCGCCAGCACACCGTGTGCGCCCGGGTGCGAGGCGACGGCCACCGCGTCCAGCATGTTTTGTGGGCCGTCGGGCACCAGCGCCGTGGCCGGGCGCATGGCGCAAGTCAGCACCACGGGCTTGCCCGGGTTCAGCAGCGCCTGCAGGAACCAGGCGGTTTCCTCCAGCGTGTCGGTGCCGTGCGTGATGACAAGGCCCTGGACATCGGCTTGCGCCAGGAAATGGTTCACACGTCCAGCCAGCCGGGCCCACACCGCAAAGCTCATGTCCTTGCTGTCCACTTGGGCCACCTGCTCGGTGACCAGCTCGCAGGCGCTTTCGGAAAACGCCGGAATGGCGGCCACCAGCTGGGCGATACCCACCTGCGCAGCGGTGTAGCCGGTATGGTCGGTCGCACTGGCGGCGGTACCCGCGATGGTGCCGCCGGTGCCGAGAATCACGATTTTTTTCTTTTTCATAAACACTCGCTCTTGCATTCCTCAAAAAACTGGATGAAAATACAGCTACTGGATATTAAGACAGCTCACCAGGATTCCACCTCCCATTCTGGACGATGGAACACCCTGTTTTGCAAGGAGTCCCCGCCATGAGCAGCTTCAACGATTTTTCCGAAATGCCCAAACTTACTGCACGCCAGCAGCAAATTCTTGAACTGATTCAAAGCGCCATCGCCCGCACCGGTGCGCCTCCAACGCGCGCTGAAATTGCCAATGAACTCGGTTTCAAATCTGCCAACGCCGCCGAAGAACATTTGCAGGCGCTGGCCCGCAAGGGCGTGATCGAACTGGTCAGTGGCACCTCGCGCGGCATACGCCTGCGCAGCGACACCCTGCGCTCCATCAACGAATCGCGCATCAAACAGTTTTCCCTGCCGTTGCAAAGCCTGGCCCAACTCGCCCTGCCTCTGGTGGGGCGGGTTGCTGCTGGCAGCCCCATTCTCGCGCAGGAGCACGTGGACCATACCTACTATTTCGAAAGCAGCCTGTTCCAGCGCCAGCCCGACTACCTGCTGAAAGTGCGCGGCATGAGCATGCGTGATGCCGGCATCATGGACGGCGACCTGCTGGCCGTGCAGCAGGCCAAAGAGGCCAAGAACGGGCAGATTGTGGTGGCGCGCCTGGGTGACGAAGTCACCGTCAAGCGTTTTCGCCGGAACAAAAACCTCATTGAGCTGCTGCCTGAAAACCCGGATTTCAAAATCATCGTGGTGGAGCCCGGCGAACCTTTCGAAATCGAGGGGCTGGCCGTTGGCCTGATCCGCAACACCATGCTGATGTAGTCCCCAATCGGGTGGTCCATGGGCTTGGGCCACCTCCCCCTTTTCGCGCAACAGGTGGCGGGCGTTTGGTCGTGTGGACCAACACCCTGGTGCAGCGGATGTCCGATGTGTTTGAAATCCTGCCTGTGTTTACCTCTACTCCAGGAGTTTTCATGGGAATCGCTGTTTTTTCACGTTCGCCTCTTCGCGCTCCGCTGTTGTCCGCGCTGCTTTCGCCCCTGCAGGCGCTCAGCTCTTTCCTGCGGCCGGCGCGGCCAGTGCCCGCTTTGCCTGCCTTTGTCGCCGCCGCCCGGTGTCCGGCAGCAGCCGAGTCCAAAAATGCTATGAAAACAATAGCCAACAATGCCCGCAACGCAACGGCAGCAAGCCAAAAACCTTGCCAAACTCTGGCCAAGGCCACATCACCCCGCCGCCTGAAGATTGTTCGGGAGCTGGAGGCAGGCGTCAGCCCGTCCTGCGCCGGCCGCATGGTCATCTCGGGCCGCATGGCCGATGTCTGTGCCGAGCTGGATCGCATGGCGCAAAGGGAAGCCGCCATCCACGCCGCCTGCTAACGCTCACGCATAACGCACCAAAGGGGGTGGAGCTTCTGCGCCCTGTACCACGCGCTTCGCGCACTGGCAGGCAGTTGCTGCCGTCAGCGCCTGCCTTGCGGTAGCTGACATCGGCCAAAGCGGCTGACGACCTCCCTCCCGGGAGCAAGTTCTTCGCCGCTGCACCCTGCGCGCCTCGTCAGGGGGAAACTTGCAGGCACAATATCAGCATGAATATTGTGATTCTTGACGACTACCAGGACGCGGTGCGCAAGCTGCCCTGCGCCGCCAAGCTCGATGCCTACCAGGCCAAGGTCTATACCAACACCGTCAAAGGCATCGGCCAGCTGTCGGTCCGGCTCAAGGACGCCGACGTGATCGTGCTGATTCGTGAACGCACGCACCTGCAACGCCAACTGATCGAAAAACTACCCAAGCTCAAGATGATTGCGCAGACCGGCCGTGTGGGCAGCCACGTCGATGTCGGTGCCTGTACCGAACGAGGTATCGTGGTCGCGGAAGGTGTAGGGTCACCAACGGCACCGGCCGAACTCACCTGGGCCCTGGTCATGGCCGCTATGCGCCGCATTCCGCACTATGTCTCGCACCTCAAACACGGCGCCTGGCAACAGGCGGGCCTGAAAAACGCGTCGATGCCGGCCAATTTCGGGATCGGCTCGGTGCTCAAAGGCAAGACCCTGGGCATCTGGAGCTACGGCAAGATTGGCCAGATCGTCGCCGGCTACGGCCGGGCTTTCGGCATGCGGGTGCTGGTCTGGGGCAGCCAGGCCTCACGCGCCCGCGCGCAGGCCGACGGTTATGAGGTTGCGTCGTCGAAAGCAGAGTTTTTCGAAGACAGCGACGTGCTCAGCCTGCACTTGCGGCTGCACGATGACACCCGGGGCGCAGTGACGCTGGACGACCTGCTGCGCATGAAGCCTACGTCCGTGCTGGTCAATACCTCCCGCGCCGAACTGATCGAGCCAGAGGCACTGATTGCCGGTCTGAATCGCGGCCGTCCGGGACTGGCTGCTGTCGATGTGTTCGAGTCCGAGCCCATCCTGCAGGGCCATGCCCTGCTGCGCCTGGAGAACTGCATCTGCACGCCGCACATCGGTTATGTGGAGCAGGAAAGCTATGAAATGTATTTCGGTGCCGCCTTTGACAACGTCGTCAATTTCATCAAGGGCACCCCCACCAACATCGTCAATCCCGGCGCATTGCAGGTGCGGCGCTAGCGCCCGCGCTGTCCAGGCATCAAACGCGCAGGACACCAGGTGCGTGCTGCAGCGAAGACCCCGACAGGTCGAAGTCAATCAGATTGCCTTCTTCTGTCGCTGCCGCTGCCGGGTCTGCTTCTGCCTTTGCCTGCTTCGGCAAGCGCAAGGAAACCGGTGTGGCCGGCAGCGTGACCAGGGCAGCGATCGGATCCCTCCCCAAGGTGCCCAGATCAATATCCAGGGCCGGCAGATCCTGACCGGTCCCCAGCGAAATCAGCGGCAGGGGTATGTTGCTTTCGGCCTGACTGGCTTCGCTGCGGTGGTTTGCATCCGCCCGCACCGCCATCGGCGACGATGGAAGATCAAAATCCAGCAGGCTTTCACCGGACGCGGGCTGCATCTGGACAATTTCCTTGGCAATACCGTAAAGAAAAAGCAGCTCGCGGTAAGCGTCCAGGCCAAACGGTTCAGTCTGGGCTCCCAGCTTGCGGAAAACCGATTCCTCGATCACTTCCAGCACCTGGGGAGTCGGCCACAGCGCCACAATGCGCGACAACACCGCCTCATAGGACTCGAGGCCCAGGCTGGCCCCTGTGTACGCGTCGAAAAGAGGAATGTCGGCATTGAACAGGCGGTTGAATTCTCCGCGCAGTTCGTCGAAATCAGCGCGGCGCTTCAGCTGGTGGTACAGGCCGAACAGGTCGAGATAAATCAGTGCACTGGTCTGAACGTCTTCGCCGATATGGTTGCGCAGCACGTCCACCGCCTGGTCATGGCGCCCAACAGACATGAAAAATTCAGCCTGATGCTGGACATCGAAAAGCTCCTCGGCTTTGACCGAGCGCGGCGTGTGGGGCATGCTCAGGGCGAAGTCTCCCCGGTCGCGGCGCGACAGCGGAGGTGCCATTGTTCCAGGCGGGCGGCGCGGGCCCACCCCTGAAGAAGGTGCCCGGCCCACACCGCCTGCATGCGCATCCCCGGCCTGCGGTGACGGATAAAGCAGGTCGCTGTCCGCAGGAAGGCTGTCCTCTCCAGGCCTGGCATGAGCACCCATGCCGCTCGCAAACCAGTCCATGCGGGCAGGATTTTTCCTGCGCCACCAGGGACTACCGGATTCTTCCGAACCGCGGCTGAGTTGCCGGCGCCGCCCCAGGTAAATGGCGGCTGCGGCCGCCAGTGCCAATGCAACAAGCCCTGCGTAAGTCCAGCTCATCGCCGCTTCGCGCTGCTCAAGCTGCCCCTGCAACCTGGCCAGCGCATTCTGGTTGGCCTTGGTATCCAGGCTCAGGCGCCGCAGTTCTGCTTCCATCGAACTCATCTTTTCGGCGTCCCTCAGCACATCCTGCGGTTCGGCCGTCAGCGCCTTCCACATGGCGGCAGCCATGGCGCGCTGGCTCGCGATGGCTGCGGGCTGGCTCAACAGTTCACTGGAAACCTTGAGTTGCGGCGCCACTTCCAGCGTGAGGTCCAGCGGCTCCAGTTTGAGTCGTGCAACCGGTTTTGCAGAGAAGTGTGGCAAGGCCGTCGCAACGGCTGGCGCGGCATTCCCACGTCGGACCGATTGCGCCTGGCGTCGGAATATCACCGGGCGCACCACCTTGTCCGCGACCGGCGGGAGCGTTTCAATGGCCGGCAGGCTGCCTGCGAGCCCAGTACGCGGTGCAGGCTGGTTCGCAGGCGGGAGTGCATGTTGCGGTACGGGATCCGCCAGGAACACATAACGCTTCTCGGTGCTGGTGGTGCAGCCGGCCCGCACATGCAGAGTGACCACCGGTTCGTCCACCACGGCAGTCGAACGGATCCGGATCAGGGCATCCGGGCCAGGACCAGTTTTTTCAAGGGAAACATGGATTCGGGAGTTTGCCACCCGGCTGTCCGAGTAGAAGACATCGGCCCGGACACAGGCTTCCGGGAGCGATTCAGCGTCGTCGAGCGCCACCCGGATGGCAATGTCCAGCGTACGGCCCAGAAGGCTCGTCCCCTCGCTCCGCCCCAGCGACAGGGCCATGCTGGGCAACGTCGCACTCCACAGCATCAAGGCAAGCAAGAAACGGAATGATGTCAAGGAATGAGGGAGTAAAGGAGGCTGGCATGCAAAGTAACATTTTGACACAAGTTACAACGAAAGAATGCAAACAGAGAACGATTGTTTGCGTGCCAACCTTGATGGGTCTGAGGGATCGATTCCCTCCACATTTTTTTAGCTGTCCGGGGTCAACGCAAGGCGGGTTCGCCGAAGTCAACCCTCATTTGGATTTGTCGAAATCATCGGGCCGGTAGCCCGTGTCGTAGTCATCGAAATCGACCAGTGAATCCAGCCCGGTGGGTTTCACTGAATCAGAAGGTCCTCTGGACAGAGGCATGACAGAGGAGACTCCGCTGGCGCGCTCGCTTTCCTTCCGCCTGGCCGCATGGAGCAGCTCAGCAAGGCTGGAAGCTGTTCCGGCACGCTCAGCCTCCTTTCGGGCGTCAGACCTCGCCGATGAAGATCTGGCGCGCATCCCGGTCCCCGCAGGCAGGTTGGTGCCGTCGGACAACTGGCTCAGGTCGATATCCAGTCCCAGTCGCGGCGACGACCTGGGTTGCATGGCTAGCTCAGGCCACTGGGTGTCGCCGCTTGCCGTGTAACCCGAATCAAGTTCGATGATTTCACGAACCACGGCATACAGCAGCAACAGTTCCCTGTACTCTTCCAGCGCCAGCACTTCCGCGGCATCTCCAGGCTCCCGGAAGAGTGCCTCTTCAATGATTTTGAATACCTGCCGTGTCGGCCAGACAGCCTGGATCCGCAGCAAAACAGCACCATAGGCCGTCCCACCGGCGCGGGCTGGAACATACTGGGCAAACGGTGCGATCCGGGTGTTGAACACCCGGTTGAAGTCGTCACGCAGGTCCTCATAGTCCTGTTCCTTGCCCTCTTGGTGGTACAGGTCAAGCAGATCCAGGTAGACCAGGGCACTGGTCTTGACGTTGTCGACCAGATGTTTGCGAAGCAGCCCGATGGCCTTGGCCTGTTGCCCCAGTGAACTGAAAAAGTCCACCTGCTGCTGAAGGTCGAACAGCTCCGGCACTTTCACCGTGCGCGGCACGAATGGCACGCTGACCGAAAAGCGGGGCCGGTCGCGCGGCGGCAAAGACGGAACCGACTCGGATGCCGGGCTGCGGGAGGCCCGTTTCAGGCTGTCGAACAATGACTCGTTGGTATCAAGATCGCCGGCCCGGCTTACCCCGAACGCAGGCATCACCGTCGAAGGGCCGGGATCGAGGTCCAGACCCGTTTGCCCGGATGCACTGCCGGAAGGTGCCGATGCCGCCCGGGAGATGGCGCGCAGGTACGAAAAGAACAGCAGGCCGACGATCGCAATGGACAAAAGCGCAGCCAGGCCATAGACAAGTACCTTGTCATAACGCCCGCCTTCGGCTCGCTCTAGCTGGGCCTTGCTTTCGACCAAAGCCGCCTGGTTTCTCTGCAAGTCTGCGCGCAACTGGCGAAGCTCGGTTTCAAGCGACTGGACTTTGTCGGCACCCGGTTCCGGCGCCGGAGCCGGCTGGGATTCAGGGGCAGGAGGTGCTGGCGTTCCCGTCGCTGCCAACGCGACTTGCGGCCCTGGTACAGCTGCCCGCGGCCTGGCCGCCGCCAGCACCACGTAGCGCCTCGAGGTCTTCTGCTGGCATCCGGCGCGCAGGTGCACCGTCACCACGGGCCCTTCGACGGGTGCAGAAGCGTGAATGTGGACCAGCCAGTCATGCGCGTTGGTGGACTTTTCGGGTGTCACCTGCACACTGTTCCTGGCCAATTGCTTGTCCGCATAAAACACATCCGCATCCAGGCACAGCGCCTGCGGGTTGTCCCCGGCGTCCAGCATCATTTGCATGCTCAGGTCCAGCGGCTGGCCCAGCACGGCGGACCGGGTGTTGGGCCCCAGCGTCACCGCGAACGCACTTGCAGCCGCACACAGGCACGCACCACCCATCAGAAGACGGCGGCTTTCAAGCAGGTATAAAAAAATATTCACTGGGCGATTCTGGCACGGCCGGCGCAAACCGGATGACGCAGACGGGAGGTCCTGAGATGAAAAAGAGACACTGCGTGTCTTCCGCAAAGTCCTTGGAATAGGCCAGCCTGCCCACAGCAAGTCTGCCGCACCCTTTGGATACCGACGAAGCAGTCTAACGCCAGCGACAGGAGTGCGCAAACCACCCGTCCACGGCGAGCGCCCCCGGAAACCGTCTCAGAAACCCGGCCTGGCCTGCGGGATAATCCTTTTCCATGAAACCACTCTACAAAACTGTTGGCCTTGTTGGCACCGGCGCCATGGGCCGGGGTATCGCACAAATAGCGGTTCAGGCGGGCAGCACTGTCAAGCTGTTTGACACCCAGGAAGGGGCAACCGTCAAGGCGCGTGAAGCATTGGGGGAGCAATGGGACAAACTGGTAGGCAAAGGCCGGCTGGATGCTGCACTGGCCGCCGACCACAAAGCTCACCTGCTGTGCGCCAACACCCTGGGCGACCTGGGCGATTGCGACCTAGTGATCGAGGCTGTTGTAGAACGTCTGGATGTGAAGAAATCACTGTTTTTGTCGCTGGAAGGTGTTGTTTCCGGGCAAACCATTCTGGCCACCAATACTTCCTCGCTGTCGGTCACGGCCATCGCCGCCGGGCTCCAGCACCCTGGCCGCTTCGCAGGATTTCACTTCTTCAACCCCGTCCCGCTGATGAAAGTGGTCGAGGTGATTGCCGGCCTCAAGACGGAGGCCGCGACCTGCACCGGACTGGCCGGCTATGCACGGCAAATGGGCCACACCCCCGTGCAGGCCCAGGACACGCCGGGGTTCATCGTCAACCATGCCGGACGTGCCTACGGCACCGAGGCCCTGCGCATTGTTGGCGAAGGCATTGCCGATTTCGCCACCATAGACCGCATTCTCAAGGAGCAGGCCGGATTCAAGCTGGGCCCCTTCGAACTGATGGACCTGACGGCCCTCGACGTGTCTCATCCGGTGATGGAATCGGTCTACCACCAGTATTACGAGGAACCCCGCTACCGTCCCAGCGTGATCACTGCACAGCGCCTGGCCGGCGGCCTGCTGGGTCGCAAGACAGGTGAAGGTTTTTACCGTTATGCCGATGGTGCCGCGCAGATGCCTGCCGAGCCACCGGCGCCCACTGTGGCCGATATGCCACCGGTCTGGGTTTCGCCGCGCGCCGCACGCCGGTCGGAGCTGCTGCAACTGCTGAAAAACCTCGGCGCCAGCATCGAGACCGGCGCCTCGCCGTCGATGAGTGCGCTGGTGCTGGTCGCGCCGCTGGGTTTTGACATCACCACGGTCGCCGTGGTCGAGCGGCTCGACCCGGCGCGCACCGTGGGCATCGACATGCTGATCGACGATGCCGCAACCAAACGCCGCGTGCTGGCCACCAACCCCGCGACCCGCAGCGACATGCGTGACGCCGCGCATGCGCTTTTTGCACGCGACGGCAAGGCCGTGAGCGTGGTCCGCGACAGTGGCGGTTTTGTCACCCAGCGGGTGGTAGCGGCCATTGTCAACATTGCCAGCGATATCTGCCAGCAGGGCATCTGCACTCCGAAAGACCTGGAAACCGCGGTGACGCTGGGGCTGGGCTATCCGCTGGGTCCTCTGGCCATGGGTGACCGTTATGGCCCCACCAACATCCTGGAAGTGCTGTTCAACATGCAGACCGTGTATGGCGACCCGCGCTACCGCCCTTCCCCCTGGCTGCGCCGCCGCGGAGCCATCGGCTTGAGCCTGATGCACGAAGAACCATGAAGCACCCCCGTCGGATGCTCACTGCGTGTAGCACTTTCCCCCCTCGAGGGGGCGGCGCCTGCGGCCTGGCTAAGCCAGTTCCGCGGCCCCTGTTTTTACAGGGGCGCATTTCCTGTCAATTTCTCATTTCGCTGGATTGGAAAAACTAACATGGCAGGCGCACTGAAAAGCACCAGCGATGGCAGCACCCTGGTGTTGACCCTGAGCAATCCCGAGTTCAAGAACGCCTTGGGGCCGGAGATCTACGCCCAAGGGGTTGAAGCGCTGAACGCTGCCGAAAACAATCCGGAAATCCGCAGCGTGGTCATCACCGGCGAAGGTGCCAACTTTTGCGCGGGGGGCAACCTGCGCCGCCTGCAGGGCAACCGGGAGCTGCCGGCCGATGTGCAGGCCCAGAGCATCAATGGCCTGCACAGCTGGATTGATTCGATACGCACTTTTCCGAAACCGGTGATTGCAGCGGTCGAAGGCGCGGCTGCCGGTGCCGGTTTTTCGCTGGCGCTGGCCTGCGATTTCGTGGTCGCGGCCGAGAATGCCGTGTTTGTGATGGCCTACAGCAGCGTGGCCCTGTCGCCGGACGGCGGTGGCAGCTGGGCGCTCAGCCGCGCCCTGCCCCGCGCCCTGGCCACCGAACTGCTCATGTGTGGCGAACGCATAGGTACCCCGCGGCTGCATGCGCTGGGCCTGGTCAACCGCAGTGTCCTTGCCGGTGACGCGCTCAACGAGGCGCTGAAGCTGGCCGATACCCTCAATGCCCGTGCGCCCAATGCGCTGGCCAGCATCAAGGAACTCATCAATGACGCGCAGGCCAATACCCTGAGCCAGCAGATGGACGCCGAACGCGCGCATTTCGTTCGCAATCTGCATCACCCCAATGGTGGCGAAGGTATCGCGGCGTTTTTCGAAAAGCGTCCTCCCGCCTACGACTGAAGCGGGCGGCACACGCCGCGCCTGCCTTCCTGCCATGCCTGGGCCGGGGACACCGATGCGACAGCCGGACGCGCGGCATGCCGTCGCTGGCGCGACAATAGAAGTCTTGTGAGTCACTCAAAAGACAGGCTATGGACGATCCCATTCTTACGATAGACGAAAGAGAGGCCATCAACGGTGGCCGCTGGTTTTCATCCTTATCCCCCTCACTCAGGCACGACATACTCCGATGCGCTTACGTCCAACGTTTCAAGGACGGCGAACTGATCGCCGCCCGCGGCGACCCGCCGGAACAATGGATTGCCTGCGCCAAGGGCGCGGTCCGTGTGAGTTCGACCTCGATCTCGGGCAAGCAGATCACGCTGACTTATGTGGAGCCGGGTATCTGGTTTGGCGATGTGGCGATCTTCGACGGCGACCGTCGCACGCACGACGCCTATGCGCATGGCGAGACAACCATTCTGTGTGTAGCCAAGGCAGATTTCAGGAAAATCCTGGCCGCCCATGTGGAGCTTTACGAAGCCATGCTGCGCCTGCACGCGCGCCGTATCCGCCAGCTTTACGGCTTGGTGGAAGACCTCAACACCCTGCCCTTGCGGGCGCGGCTTGCCAAGCAGTTGCTGCACCTCGTGCGCAGCTACGGGGTGAGCAGCCTGAGCGATGGGCGCGAGGTACGCATCGGTCTGCAGCTGGCCCAGGAAGAGCTGGCGCAATTGCTGGGCGCCTCGCGCCAGCGGGTAAACCAGGAACTCAAGGCCATGGAACGCGAGGACGCGATTCGCATCGAGCCGGGCGGCCTGGTGGTGCGCAACCGCGAAGCCTTGATGCGTATCTCTGAAGCCGACCTGGAAAAATAGAACAATGAGCAACTTTGACCATTTCCTGGGTACCCGCGAGGTCTCGGCCCAGCACGCTTTTGATGTCGCCGCGCTGAGTGCCTACCTCGAGAAAAACCTGCCAGATTTCGCGGGACCGCTGAGCGTGGAAATGTTCAAGGGTGGCCAGTCCAACCCCACCTACAAGCTGCTTACGCCGGCGCGCGCGTATGTGATGCGTGCCAAACCGGGGCCGGTCGCCAAACTGCTGCCTTCGGCCCACGCGGTCGAACGCGAGTTCAAGGTCATGTCCGGCCTGCAGGGTACCGATGTGCCGGTGGCCAAAATGTATTGCCTGTGTGAAGACGAGGCGGTGATCGGCCGCGCCTTCTACGTGATGGAATTTGTCGAAGGCCGCGTGCTCTGGGACCAGGCCCTGCCCGGCATGACCAATGCGCAGCGCGCAGAAATTTACGGCGAGATGAACCGCGTGATTGCTGCTTTGCACAAAGTGAAGTTCGCTGAACGCGGCCTGGCCGACTACGGCAAACCGGGCAACTATTTCGAGCGCCAGATCGGCCGCTGGAGCAAGCAGTACGCTGCCTCCATCACCCAGCCCATTGCGGAGATGGATGCGCTGATGAAGTGGCTGCCCGAGAACATTCCGGCGAGCGCGCGCGATGAAAGCATGGTGTCCATCGTGCACGGCGACTTCCGGCTCGACAACCTGATGTTCCATCCAACCGAGCCGCGCGTGCTGGCCGTGCTGGACTGGGAGCTTTCCACGCTGGGCCATCCGCTGGCCGATTTCAGCTACCACTGCATGGCCTGGCACATACCGCCGGGCGCCTTCCGCGGCATCGGCGGGCTCGATGTGGCCAGCCTGGGTATTCCGCTGGAGTCCGACTACATCCGCCTGTACTGTGAGCGCACCGGTTTTGCGAGCCCGGAACTGATCAAGGCCGACTGGAATTTCTACCTCGCCTACAACCTGTTCAGGCTGGCAGCAATTTTGCAGGGCATTGCCAAACGGGTCGAGGCCGGCACCGCAGCCAGCGCCCAGGCCGTCGCCTCGGCCAAGGGCGCCCCTGCGCTGGCCCGCATGGCCTGGGACTTTGCACAAAAAAGCCAGATGCAGACATGACCCCCACGCTTGTCGCTTCGCGAGCCTACGGCACTTCGCTGCCCCTGTCATCACGCAAAGGGGCTAATTTTTTCCTTGGGGCGGCCCGGCGGAAAATTGGCTAGCCCTCTAACGAAACGATCACTCAAGGAGATATCGATGGATTTCAACTACACCCCCAAGGTACAGGAACTGCAGGCCCGCCTGCTCAAGTTCATGGACCAGCATATCTACCCGAACGAGGGACGTTTCTTCCGCGAGATTGCAGAAAACCGCGCCAAGGGCAACGCCTGGATTCCGACAACCCTCATCGAGGAACTCAAGCCCAAAGCCCGTGCCGCAGGTCTGTGGAACCTGTTTTTGCCCCATTCCTCACGGGCGCCCGAAGGCCTGTCCAATCTCGAATACGCGCCACTGTGCGAAATCATGGGCCGCGTGGTGTTTGCTGCAGAAGTATTCAACTGCTCGGCGCCCGATACCGGCAACATGGAAACCATCGAGCGCTACGGCTCGGAAGCCAACAAGGACCGCTGGCTCGCGCCCCTGCTCAAAGGTGAAATTCGCTCAGCCTTCCTGATGACCGAGCCCGAAGTGGCCTCGTCTGACGCCACCAACATACAGTGCCGGATTGAACGCGACGGCAACGACTACGTGCTCAACGGCCTGAAGTGGTGGTCGTCCGGCGCCGGCGACCCGCGCTGCGCGATTTATATCGTCATGGGCAAGACCAATCCGGAAGCGGGCCGCCATGAGCAACAGTCCATGATTCTGGTGCCGGCCAACACCCCAGGCATCACCGTGATCCGCCCGCTGAGCGTTTTCGGCTACGACGACGCGCCGCACGGCCACATGGAAGTGCGGCTGACCAATGTGCGTGTTCCCGTGAGCAACATGCTGCTCGGCGAGGGCCGCGGCTTCGAAATCGCACAGGGCCGCCTCGGCCCCGGACGTATCCACCACTGCATGCGCAGCATAGGCATCGCCGAGCGTGCGCTCGAGCTGATGTGCAAGCGCCTGAACACCCGCGTCGCCTTTGGCAAGCCCATCGCAAGCCAGTCGGTCTGGCATGAGCGGATTGCCGAAGCACGCTGCATGATTGACCAGGCCCGCCTGCTGACACTCAAGGCCGCCTACATGATGGACACGGTCGGCAACAAGGTCGCCAAGGCCGAGATCGCCATGATCAAGGTGGTGGCGCCCAACATGGCCTGCCAGATCATCGACTGGGCCATCCAGGCGCACGGCGGTGGCGGTGTGTCGGACGACTTTCCGCTGGCCTACGCCTATGCGCACCAGCGCACCCTGCGACTGGCCGACGGACCGGACGAGGTGCACCGCGCTTCGCTGGCCAAGCTGGAACTGGCCAAACACCTGGCCATGCCCGGCGAAGTCGAAATGCCCATCACGCGCGGCAGTTGAGACAGCGCGCCGGACAGAACCGGCGGGATGCCGGTCTGCTATAAAAAAAGTAGCTGCTGGCGCACGCCCCTGCTGGGCTAAAGCCTGGTTTGGCTTGAGGCTACAGGGGAATGTCGGTAGACAGGCCGGCCAGCGCCGCATCACATGCGCTGGTGTACACAATCGCCGCATGTTGCAGCGTGGCAATGGTGGGCGGGCTGTACTGCATGCGCAGGTAGGCCTTGCCGCGCAGCAGCATCAGGATGAACGGCGTTTTCGGATCCGGGCCGGGCTCGGGCCAGTGCAGCAGCATTTCCGCCAGGTTGTTGTCCACCCAGGCCAGCGCGTTCTCGCGCCGGTCCGCCAGCACCGTGTAACGCTCCCAGAACTCGGGCACCAGGCTGCTCCAGCCGAACTCCTCGTACATCGCCAGCCAGCGCATTTCTTCAGGCAGGCTGGGATCGGCTGTGGTCTGCAGCGTGTCCGTATAAATGGCGTAGGCGCGTTTTTCCAGCGATTCCTTGAGCGGCCGGTTCATGATCAGCACCGCCGCATCCTCGTTGATGCCCAGCGCGGCACGGGCACGCAATTCTTCGCCCACGATGTAGTCACGCGATGCCGCCCCGCTCTCGAGCTTCCAGGGCTTGCCGCGCACCTTGCCGGTCAGAATAAAACCGGCCCCCTTGCCCTGGCTGGAATAACTGAAGCCATGCGTGCCCGCCCATTCCGACACTGCATCGGAAGGCACTGCCTGCTGCAGCTGCGTCTCGCCTCGTGCAAAGACTTTTTTCAGGCGCTCAAACATGGTTCCAGGATTTCTCTTAAAGTCCAGCAAACATCATATGTTGAAAAGGAAGCGCGATGATCAAGGTTTATTCATGGCCCACACCGAACGGCCACAAGGTGCACATCATGCTGGAGGAGTGCGGCTTGCGCCTGGGGCACGACTGGGAAGCCATTGCGGTCAATATCGGCGCCGGGGACCAGTTCAAACCCGAGTTCCTGGCCATCAGCCCGAACAACAAGATCCCCGCGCTGGTCGACCCCGTGGGCCCGGACGGCCAGCCCATCGCCCTGTTCGAATCCGGTGCCATTCTGCTCTACCTCGCGACCAAAACCGGCAGGTTTTTGCCCGGCACCGACCGGCTCAAGTTCCAGACGCTGCAGTGGCTGATGTTCCAGATGGGCGGCGTCGGGCCCATGATCGGGCAGGCCCACCACTTCCGCCAGTACGCGCCGGAGAAGATCGAGTACGCCATCAACCGTTACACCAACGAAACCCGGCGCCTCTACGGCGTGATGGACAGGCAACTGAGCGCGAGCAAATTCATCGCCTGCGATGAATACACGATTGCCGACATCGCCATCTTCCCCTGGCTGCGCAACTGGGAAAACCACGGCATCGACTGGGCCGACTATCCGCACCTGAAAAAATGGTTTGACCTGGTAGGCGCGCGTCCGGCCGTGCAGCGCGGCGCCAGGGTACTGGCCGACCTGCGCCGCCCGATCACCGACGACAAGGCACGCGAAATCCTGTTCGGCAAAACGCAGTACCTGAAGCGCTGAATCTGGCACGCCGCATCCGCAGCTCCGGAAATAATTCCATGGAGCGCGAAACACCGGACTCTTCGGGCTATAATCTTGGACTTGGCGGAGTGTGGCGCAGTCTGGTAGCGCACCTGGTTTGGGACCAGGGGGTCCAAGGTTCGAATCCTTGTACTCCGACCATTAAATCATCCAAAAAAGCCCGCTTCTGTGGGCTTTTTTCGCATCTGCGTTTACATTCGCCGTATCCGCTTTTCTGCCCGTAGCTCAGTTGGATAGAGCATCAGCCTTCTAAGCTGAGGGTCGGGGGTTCGATCCCCTCCGGGCAGACCACTGAGTTGGGTCGTTCAGGCCACAAAACTACGCACCTCCAGTCACTTTTGCCTTGGCCGCTGCTCAAACCGTCCAGAATGACGGCAAATCGCCGATGCTGAAAGGATTCTCATGACAGTAAAAATCGTAAGGTTGGGCACTGCCCGAAGCAACGGGGAAGGCCTGCGCATAGGCACTGTGCGGCGTCCGCCGCGCGGCGTGCCCAAGGCGGAATTTGCGTCGCAGGACTGGTACGACGTCTGGTACCCCAACCTCGCGCCCAGTGTGGAAACCATGAAGCTGGGCCAGTCCGTTGAATCTGACAAGGACTGGGCCGCGTTCAGCAGGAAGTACCGCTCCGAAATGGCAGAAGCCGAAGTCAGCCGAAACCTCGACCTGCTGGCTGCACTTTCACATCAAACCAATTTTGCGATGGGTTGCTATTGTGAGAACGAGGCACGTTGCCACCGTTCCCTGCTGCGGGATTTGCTCAAGGAGCGCGGCGCGAATGTTGCCGCCTGACGATCCCATACAACCAGCCGGCACCATATGCCGCCTTGCAGGGTTGGTCCCATGACCATCTCCTCCCAGTTTGTCAGCAGGATCTCACTGCAGCGCGACAAGGTCGACTCGTTTGAGCGTTATCCTTTTTGCCTGCCAGCCGTCCGTTCGCTTGACCGGATTGACCTCCACCCCAAAGTCACTTTTTTTGTCGGCGAGAACGGTTCGGGAAAGTCCACGCTCCTCGAGGCCATCGCCGTATCGTTGGGATTCAACGCCGAAGGAGGAAGCAAGAACTTCAATTTTGGTACACGGCGCTCCCACTCGGAGCTGCACGAGTACCTGCGCGTAGCCAAAGGTTTCAAACGCCCGCGCACCGGTTTTTTCCTGCGGGCAGAAAGTTTTTTCAACGTCGCGACGGAAATCGAAAACCTCGACAGCGAACCTGCCGCCGCCCCGCCGGTGATCAATTCCTATGGCGGTCGCTCGCTGCACGAACAATCTCATGGGGAGTCTTTTCTGACGCTGATGACGGAGCGCTTCGGCGGTCAGGGACTCTATATTCTTGACGAGCCCGAGGCCGCACTGTCGCCGCAAAGGCAACTGGCGGTACTGTCGCGTATCCACGACCTGGTGCTGGATGACGCTCAATTCATCATTGCCACCCATTCCCCACTGCTGATGGCCTACCCGGATGCCTGCATTTACCTGTGCAGCAAGGACGGGGTGTCGCAAGTGGCTTATGAAGAGACCGAACACTTCCTGGTGACCCGCAACTTTCTCGCGGATCCACAGAGGATGTTGCAGGTCCTGCTCAACGATCGTGGCGCCAGCGAAGACTGAGCGGTAACACGCCTTCCCCTTCAAGCAGGGGCCGCGGGACTGGCTTTGCCAGACCGCAGGCGCAGCGGCCCCCTCGGGGGGCAGCGGCTACACGCAGTGAGCAAGCGTGGGGGCCTACAACTTCACGTACTCGTACTCGATGGCATTGGCATTGATGCCGCGATCCGGCGGAGCAATCCAGCCGGCCATCTTGCCGGGTTCGGTCACGCGCTGCATCAGGCTGTGGATGAAGGTCTTGTCTGCGTCGTTGGGTAGCCAGGCGTCTTTCTTCGCCTCGAACTCGGCTTCGCTGATCGGGTTGCCCTGCGGGTCGGTGCAGGCACCGGCCCATGCGCCAACGCTGCGGCGAAAGCGCGTGTTGGGCAGGTTCAGCTCGAAGTCCACACCCGCGCGTTTGATCGCCATGTTCCAGCGCGTCACGCCGACATTGCAGTCCTTCACATATTCGAGGCGCGTGATCTCGTTCATGCCGTTGCGGGTGGAGATGGTTTCGTTCTTCAAACCGCCCTTCCCGTCCGGCACCTGGATGGTCATTTCGCTATCGACCTCGACATGGTCCGTGAACTTGGCCTCGTCCGGCCGGCCCTTGATGCCGTTGCTGAAATAGTTGGCGGCGTTCGACGAGGCTTCCGAGCCAAACAGGTCCAGCGAGGAGGTGAACCAGAAGTTCATGAACTTCTGGATCGTCGGCAGGTCGATCACGCCGGCCTTGCGCAGGGTATCCACGTTATCGGTGTCCAGCTCCTTCATGACTTCCAGCGTGCGCTTGATGACGCGGCCGATGCCGGTTTCGCCGACAAACATGTGGTGCGCTTCTTCTGTCAACATGAAACGGGTGGTGCGTGCCAGCGGATCGAACGCGCTTTCGGCAAAGCTCTTGAGCTGGAACTTCCCGTCGCGGTCGGTGAAGTAGGTGAACATGAAAAAGCTCAGCCAGTTGTCCATGGGCTCGTTGAAGGTGCCCAGGATGCGCGGCTTGTCGGCGTCGCCGCTGTGGCGCGTCAGCAGCTCTTCAGCTTCCTCGCGGCCGTCGCGGCCGAAGTGCGCGTGCAGCAGGTAAACCATGGCCCACAGGTGGCGTCCTTCTTCCACATTGACCTGGAACAGGTTGCGCAGGTCGTACAAACTGGGCGCGGTGTGGCCCAACAGGCGCTGCTGCTCGACCGAGGCCGGCTCGGTGTCGCCCTGGGTAACGATCAGGCGGCGAAAGGCGCTGCGGTACTCGCCCGGCACTTCCTGCCAGACGTCCTGGCCCATGTGGTCGCCAAAGCCGATCTTGCGATTTTCTTCCTTGTCGGCGAGAAAAATGCCCCAGCGATAGTCGGGCATGGGGGTGTAGCCGTAGCTGGCCCAGCCGGAAGCATCCACGCCGACGGCGGTGCGCAGGTAGACCTCTTTCGCGTTGAAGTCGCTCGGGCCCATCTCGTCCCACCAGCTCATGAAAGCCGGTTGCCAGTGCTCCAGCGCGCGCTGCAGCTGGCGGTTCTCGCCGAGGTTGACGTTGTTGGGAATCAGGGCTTGCAGGTCAATGTTGCTCATGGTGTTCTTTCAATCAAATGCTTGCGGGAAGTGCAATCAACCCAGTGCCGGCGCGGAACCGGCTTTGCCGGGCCGCAGCGGGCGCCCCCTGGGGGAGGCGCCGCAGGCGCTTCGGGGGGAATCAGATTCTTTTCCAGTCAAACTTGGCCTTTTTCCCTGTGCCGAAAAGCTTCAGGGCACCGTCTTCACCCACCGCATTCGGTCGGATGAAAATCCAGTTCTGCCAGGCCGAGAGGCGGCCGAACACGCGTGTCTCCATGGTTTCCTTGCCCGGGAAACGCAGTGAAGCCTCCATGCCGGTCATGGCGTCGGGCGACATGGAGGCGCGCTCTTCGAGCATGATGCGGATCTCGTCTTCCCAGTCGATGTCATCCGGCGTCAAGGTCACCAAGCCGAGTTCGAGCGCCTGGTCGGCGCGCAGCTTGCTGTCGCCAAGTTTTTGAAGCTGGTCAATGGTGCTTGCGTCTTCGTAAAATCGTGTCTGCAGCCGCGTCAGGCCATTGACGGCCGGGAACCAGCCGAAGTTGGCCGCGCTCAGTTGCAGCGCAGGCGCAGCGTCGGGCGAGTCCGGCAGGTCCAGCATGTAAATGCGGTCGCAGGCCAGCGCCAGTTCGTAAAACGTGCCGGCGAAACAGGAGCCGGCGTCCACCAGCGCAATCAGCGAGCGGCTGGTCACGTCGATGCGGGCCAAGGTGCGGCGCAACGCGCCGGTCGTTTCTTTCACCAGCCAGTGGTCTTTCAGTTTGGCCAGCACCTCGTCCATGCGGATCACCTGGCCGGCGTCGCCTTGCGTCTTGATGACCCAGGTGCCGACTTCCAGCTCGTTGGTACGCAGGTTCAGGATGGTGTCGTCGAGTTCGCGCTGCAGCTTGAGGGGGTACCAGTTGGCACCGGCAGCTTCAATCGTCTCTGGTGTGGACTCAATGGCGGCGGCAGGCGCCTTGACGGTGATGGTCGCGATGCGCGTGCTTCGGTCCACCAGCGCATCGACCACGCTGTAGTGGTAGCCGGCATCGTCGATGACTACCTTCAGCGGCGTCAATTCAATGCCTTTTGAGGCTGCAGCCCTTGTGGAGCGGGCACGAAGCGCTTCAATTTCCGTAGCAAGCAAGGTGCTGAACTGCTGCGGCTTGGCGTAGGCATCAATCAGCTTCCAGTCTTTCGCGCGGTCGGCGCGCACGCCTTCGCTGGTGGTGCAGAAAATGTCGGCCAGGTCGCGGCGCACCTTGCGTTTGTCGGTCACGCGGGTGAGGCCGCCGGTGCCGGGCAAGACGCCGAGCAGTGGCACCTCGGGCAGGCTCACGGTGCTGGAGCGGTCGTCGACCATCACGATGCGGTCGCAGGCCAGGGCCAGCTCGTAGCCGCCACCGGCACAGGCGCCGGTCACGGCGGCAATGGCTTTCAGGCCGTCATGGCGCGAAGAGTCTTCCAGACCATTGCGGGTTTCGTTGGTAAATTTGCAGAAATTGACCTTCCAGCCGTGCGTGGACAGGCCCAGCATGTAGATGTTGGCGCCCGAGCACCAAATCTTTTCCTTGCCGGACTCAAACACCACCACCTTGACGGCCGGGTGCTCGAAACGGATGCGGTTGATCGCGTCGTGCAGCTCGATGTCCACGCCCAGGTCATAGCTGTTGAGCTTGAGCTTGTAGCCGGGCTTGATGCCACCGTCTTCGTTGATGTCGAGCTTCAGGCGCGCAACGTCGCCCTCCACGCCCAGCGTCCAGTGCTGGTACTTGGTGGGGTGCGTGGCAAAGCTCACGAGCTCGCGCTCCTGGCCTTCAATCACCTGTTTGAACAAAAGCGGTTCGGTCATGGCGTTCATCGTGGTCTCCTGTGTTCCTGTGTTTCAGTTACTGGCGGCCTGCGGAACAGCACGTTCCAGGTCTTTCAGGCTTTGCTTGAGGGTTCTTGCCGCGGTGTCCACCACCGCATCGGCGCGTGCATACAGGGCTTCGCGGCTGGCCAGGATGCGGCGCAGGTCTTCCATGGCCTCGCTGGTGGCGCCGCGTGTGGTGTCGAAAGGCCGCATGTCGCCCTGAGCCACCACACGCGCCATGTGTTCCTCCGGGCTGGCCTTGAGCCAGACGCAGTAAAAGCGGCTCTGCAGCAAGTCGAAGGTTTCGCGCTCGCTGACGATGCTGCCACCGGTGGTCATGACCACGCCGTCGGCATGGTCCTCGGCAATGCGGAACAGCGCGCGGCGTTCGTAGCGGCGGTAGCCGGCCTGGCCGTGCAGCAGCAAAATTTCATTCATGCTGGTGCCGGCTTCGCGCTCGATCTCGCGGTCCAGTTCAACAAAAGGCACGCCGCGATCGGTCGCCAGCTTCAGGCCCAGGGTTGATTTGCCGGCGCCCCGCAGGCCGATCAGCGCAATGCGCCGTTCACGGCCGTGCGCCTCGCTCAGGCCAAAGGTGTTGCCCAGCAGCGCGTACGCCTGGTCCAGTTGCGTATCGTCGAGCCGGCCCAGCAGCCCATGCACCCGGGCCAGCGCCGGGCGCGGGGCGTCCTGTAGCAATTCAAGAATGGAAATGTTCAGCGCACGAGCCGCAGCCTCCAGCGAATTGATGGACACATTGCCCTTGCCGCTTTCCACATCGGCCAGGAATCGCTCGCTCAGGCCCGAGTCGGCCGCCAGTGCCTTGCGCGTCATGCCGCGGCGGGCGCGCCAGGCGCGAACCCTGGCACCCAGTTCGGCCAGGGTGGCTTTTGCTTCAATTTCGGACATGACTTGCATCGGACATCACTTTTTGTGAAAAGTATTTGCGCTGTATCAAGATTGCAGTATACTTCACATCAACAAACCGTCAAGCAGTTTATTGCATCTTTTTTCGGAGACCCTGATGAAACTGAAAATCCTTGTAGGTACCATGACCAGCACGGCCGACTACGTGGCGCAGGCGATCCAGATGGATTGCGCCGACCTCGTGGCTGATATTGATGTGCAATTGATGGACTGTCTGGACATCAGCACCTTTGATAATGCGACCGAAGAAGATGCGGTATATCTCATCTGCACATCCACCTACGGCCAGGGCGACGTGCCCGACAACGCACGTGCGCTGTACGACTCGCTGGACAGCCAACCCAAATTTCTTGGCCATGTGCGCTACGGCGTGATTGCGCTGGGTGATCGCACCTACCAGCAGACCTTCGCTTTCGGCGGAAAGAAATTCGACGAACGCCTTCAGGGGCTGGGCGCGCTACGCATCGGCGACATCTGGATCCATGACGCCAGCGCCGGCACCCTGCCCGAGACCGAAGGCGCCGCCTGGTGCCGCGAATGGCTGGCCCTGGTGCTGAGCAGCGCACCCAGCACCGAAGCTGCCTGAACTTTCAGAGAAAAACAAGCTAATAGCCCTTGCGCAGCGGGCGAAGTCAGCTATAAAAAAGAGAGCATCCGGAGACCATGATGAAACTGAGCTGCGCCGACCACAGTGTCAAACCGCCCCGCGTGGACATCCCCCGCGAGTACAACGCCGCCCATGACCTGCTCGAACGCAATGCCGGTCGCAGCGGCAAGGTCGCGTTCATTGACGCCGCCAGCGGCGCCACCCTGACCTATGGCGAACTGACGGAGCAATCGCACCGTTTTGCCAACGCGCTGCGCGCCCTGGGCTTTGCACCCGAGAGCCGCGTCCTGCTGGCCGTGCTCGACACTGTTGAGTGGCCAGTGGCTTTTCTGGGTTGCATCCTGGCCGGCGTGGTGCCGGTTGCCGCCAACACGCTGCTGACCACGCCCGACTTCGACTTCATGCTGCGCGACTCGCGCGCGCAAGGCCTCATCGTCTCCAAAGCCCTGCTGCCCGCCTTTGAACCATTGATAGGCCAGATACCCACCCTGCACAGCGTCATCGTCACCGGTGCCGAAGAATCAGCGCCACATGCCACGCTGGCACAGATGGTGCGGGCGCAGGCAGCTACCAGAACCGTAGCACTCACCTGCGCCGACGAAGCCTGCTTCTGGCTGTATTCCAGCGGTTCGACCGGCACGCCCAAGGGCACGGTGCACCTGCACAGCCACCTGATCCAGACCGCCGAGCTGTATGGCCGCGGCGTGCTCGGCATCCAGGAGTCGGATGTCGTCTACTCCGCCGCCAAACTCTTTTTCGCCTACGGCCTGGGCAACGGCCTGACCTTTCCGATGAGCGTAGGCGCAACCGCGGTGCTGCTGCCCACGCGGCCCACCCCGGCCGACGTCTTCGGCATCCTGAAAAAACACCAGCCCACCATCTTCTATGGCGTGCCCACGCTGTACGCCGCCTTGCTGGCGGATCCGGCGCGGCCGCAAAAGACCGAACTGAAGCTGCGCGTCTGCACCAGCGCCGGTGAAGCCCTGCCCGCCGAGATCGGCAAGAAATGGACCGCCCACTACGGCTGCGAAATCCTCGATGGCATCGGGTCGACCGAGATGCTGCACATCTTCCTGAGCAACCGGCCCGGTGAAGTGCGTTACGGCAGTACCGGCCAGGCCGTGCCCGGCTACGAACTGCGCATCGTCGGCGACGACGGCAGGGAATGCGGCACCGGCGACATCGGCGAGCTGCAGATCAAGGGGCCCAGCTCGGCACTGATGTACTGGAACAGCCGCGCGAAAACCAAGACCACCTTCGCCGGTGAATGGACGCGCAGCGGCGACAAATACACGGTCGACACTGACGGCTACTACACCTACAGCGGCCGCACCGATGACATGCTCAAGGTCGGCGGCATTTATGTCTCGCCCTTCGAGGTCGAAGCTTCGCTGATGACGCACCCTGCGGTTCTTGAAGTGGCGGTGGTGGGCCTGGCCGATGCCGACCAGCTCGTCAAACCCAAGGCCTTCGTCGTGCTCAAACCCGGGCAGGCTGCCTCGGCCGACGAGCTGAAGGCCCACGTGAAGCAGCAACTGGCTCCCTACAAATACCCGCGCTGGATCGAGTTCGCGACCGAGCTGCCGAAAACGGCGACCGGCAAGATCCAGCGCTTCAAATTGCGCCAGCCTGCTGTTCAAGCCGGCAAGCTGGCAGGGTAATTGCTTTAAACATAAACAATTCAACCCTCAATCTCGGGTTTTTCACTAGGGTTTTCGCAGCATCGCGCCATTACCATTAAAGCCTTCCGGCGCTTCCCGTTCCGTCCCAACCAGGAGTTTTTCCATGACCTCACGCCTTCCTTCACGTCGTTTGATCCTGAGCCAGAGTGCAGCCGTTATCGGCGCGGCTTCCACCGGCCTGCTGCTCCCTCAAGTGGTGCGGGCGCAGTCCGGCAAGGTGCGTGTGGGCTTCATGTTGCCCTACACCGGCACCTTTGCGCAGCTCGGTGTGGCGATCGAAAACGGCTTCCGCCTGGCGATCGACCAGCAAGGCGGCAAGCTCGGTGGCCGCGAGATCGAATACTTCAAGGTGGACGATGAGTCCGAGCCTTCCAAGGGCATCGAGAACGCCAACAAGCTGGTGCAGCGCGACAAGGTCGACGTGCTGGTCGGCACCGTGCACTCGGGCGTGCAGATGGGCATCCAGAAAGTGGCGCGCGACTCCGGCGTGCTCAGCCTGATCCCGAACGCCGGTGTGCATGCTGCAACCCGCGGCCTGTGCGCACCCAATGTGTTCCGCACCTCGTTCAGCAACTCGCAGCCCACACGCGCCCTGGGCCAGGCCATGATGGCCAAGGGCCACAAGAAAGCCGTCTGGATCACCTGGAAGTACGCAGCCGGCGACGAGGCCTTCGAAGGCTTCAAGGAAAGCTACACCGCTGCCGGCGGCACCATCATCAAGGAGCTGGGCCTGCCCTTCCCCAACGTCGAGTTCCAGGCACTGCTGACTGAAATCGCCGCACTCAAACCCGACGCGGTGGCCTGCTTCTTTGCCGGTGGTGGCGCAGCCAAGTTCATCCGCGACTACGCAGCGGCCGGCCTGAAGGGCAAGATTCCCCTGTACGGCTCGGGCTTCCTGACCGAAGGCGTGCTGGACGCTGCCGGTCCTGCAGCCGACGGCATCATCACCACCATGCATTACAGCGACTCGCTGGACACACCGCGCAACAAGGCTTTCCGCCTGGCCTATGCCACGGCCTTCCGCAGCCAGCCCGACGTGTACGCGGTGCAAGGCTACGACACAGGCTTGCTGCTGGCGCAGGGTGCGAATGCGGTCAAGGGTGACCTGAACAGCAAACCGGCGCTCTACAAAGCGCTCGAGTCGGCCGTGATCGACAGCCCGCGCGGCAAGTGGACCATGAGCAAGGCACACAACCCGGTGCAGGACATCTACCTGCGCGTCGTCGAGAACAAGGAAAACAAAGTGCTCGGCGTGGCCGCCAAAGCTTTGGCAGACTCGGGCGCCGGCTGCAAGATGTAGCCCCCACGGTTGCTCACTGCGTGTAGCGCCCTGCCCCCCGAGGGGGCCGCTGCGCCTGCGGGCCGGCGGAGCCGGACCCGCGGCCCCTGCTGGGTTTAAGAGCCCCCGTCCGAGCTTTTTTTTGCACTGACTGGCACGCGCGTGCTACCCGTCCTGCAGTGATGCTATCTTCACCATCATGACTCTCACCACCTATCTTCTTTATCTCGCCGCCGTCGCGCTGCTGATCTTCACACCGGGGCCGACCATGCTGATGTGCATGACGACCTCGCTGAACCATGGCCCGCGCAAGGCCATGACGTCGGTGGCCGGCAGTGTTGGTGCCGTGTTGTGCGTGATGCTGCTGTCCGCACTTGGCCTGGGCGCGCTGCTGGCAGCTTCTGAAACGGCTTTCACGGTGGCCAAGGTGCTGGGCGCGGCTTACCTGATTTACTTGGGCGTCAAAACCTTCCGTAGCGACGCCGCCGTGCTGCGAACCGATGCGGGTGTGAGCGAACCTCCCCGCCGTTCGTTTTTCCTGCGCGGTTTCCTCGTCGGTGCCAGCAACCCCAAGGCCCTGCTCTTCTTCGCTGCCTTCTTTCCCCAGTTCCTCAACCCGGCTGCGCCCTTCATGCCGCAGTTCACCATCCTCGCGCTGACCTTCATGGCCTTCGAGTTCACCGTGCTGAGCGGCTGTGCGCTAGGCGTGTCGCGCCTTGCGCCGCTGCTGCGTTCCAGCCGCGCCGTGCGCTGGTTCAACAGGGTTTCCGGCGGGCTGTTCACGCTGATGGGCGGCTTGTTGCTGCTCACACGGCGGCAAGCCTGAAGCTGAGCCATGGATCTCGCCAACTTCCTCATCCAGCTGCTCAACAGCGTCCAGTACGGCCTGCTGCTGTTCATGCTGGCCGCCGGCCTGACGTTGATCTTCGGCATCATGGGCGTGGTCAACCTCGCGCACGGCAGCTTCTACATGCTGGGCGCCTACCTGGCCTGGTCGCTGAGCGCGTATTTCGGCAGCCTGACCCTTGCCATCCTCGGCGGTGCTGCGCTGTCGGCCATTTTCGGATTGGCCCTCGAATGGCTGCTGTTTCGCCACTTCTACCAGCGCGACCACCTCGACCAGGTGCTGCTGACCTTCGGCCTGATCTATATCTTTGAAGAACTGCGCTCCATCCTCTGGGGCGACGATGTGCATGGCGTGGCGATTCCCGAATTGCTCGGCGCCTCGATTCCGCTGACCGACAACCTCTCCTACCCGGTCTACCGCCTCTTCATGTCCGGCGTCTGTATTGCACTGGCCGTGGGCCTGTACCTGCTGATCTCCAAAACCCGGCTCGGCATGAAAATCCGCGCCGGCGCCTTCAACCACGACATGGCCGGTGCGCTGGGCATCAACATCAAGCTGATCCATGCGGTGGTGTTTGCACTCGGCGTCACGCTGGCTGCCGTGGCCGGCATGATTGCCGCGCCGATTGCCAGCGTCTACCCCAACATGGGCTCCCAGGTGCTCATCATGTGTTTTGTGGTGGTGGTGATCGGCGGCATCGGATCGGTGCGCGGCGCCCTCATTTCCGCCCTGCTGGTCGGGCTGGTCGACACCTTCGGCAAGGTGTTGCTGCCGCAGGTGGCCGGCATGCTGGTCTACATGCTGATGGCGGCCGTTCTTCTCTGGAAGCCTGAAGGCTTGTTCAAACAATGATCACTCCCCTGTCCGTTCGGGCTGAGCCTGTCGAAGCCTCATTTGCGCCTTGCCCTTCGACAGGCTCAGGGCGAGCGGTGAATCGCCAATGAGCGCCGCCAAGACCAATCTCGAAGTCCTGCCCCGCGGCGTGCAGTTCACGCTGGCGCTGGGCCTGATTGCCCTCGCCGCCTTCCCCTTCACGGGCACCGACTTCTATGTGCAGATGGTCACGCGCATGATGATCATGGCGATTTTTGCGATGAGCCTCGATTTGCTGCAGGGCGTCACTGGCCTGGTGTCGCTGGGCCATGCCGCCTACTTCGGCCTGGCCGGTTATGCGCTGGCCTTCCTGATGCCGCAGGGCGAGGCCGTCAGCCTGTGGTGGACCCTGCCGCTAGCCGTACTGGCATCCGGCCTGGGCGCGCTGTTCATCGGCTTTTTTGTCGTCCGCACCCATGGCATCTACTTCATCATGGTGACCATGGCCTTTGCGCAAATGGTCTTCTTCCTGTTTTTCGACAACAAGGCACTGGGTGGCTCGGACGGCCTGTACATCAACTTCAAACCGACCATCGCGCTGTTCGGCTGGACACCCTTCGCCTGGTGGGATCTGGACAACAAACACACGCTGTACTACTTCACGCTGGCCGTGATGCTGGGGGTTTACGCCTTTCTGCGCCGCCTGCTGTGGAGCCCGTTCGGGCGCACACTGGCCGGCATACGCGTCAACGAGCACCGCATGCGCGCGATGGGTTTCGGCACCTTCCGCTACAAGCTCACCGCCTTCACGCTGGCCGGCGCGCTGGCAGGCCTGGCCGGGTACCTGTGGGGCACACAAACCGGCTACATCAACCCCGAACTCATGGGCTTTCACATGAGTGCACATGGCATCATGATGGTTATCCTCGGCGGCATGGGCAACTTTGCGGGCGCCATCGTCGGCGCGTTTGCCTTCGAGTACCTGCTGCATGTGTTCAAAGACCTGCCGCAGGTGGGCAGCGTCAACCTGGGCAAGCACTGGCAGCTGTGGATGGGCCTGTTCATTGTGTTGCTGGTGACCTTTGCGCCGCGCGGCATCCTCGGCCTGGTCGAGCGCTTCGGAAAATCACGGAAAGCTGACCATGAGTGAAGTCCTGCTTTCTGCACAGAATCTGACCAAACGTTTCGGTGGCCTGGCCGCTGTCAACGACGTCTCGCTGGACCTGCTGCGCAACCATATTCACGCCGTCATCGGCCCCAACGGCGCCGGCAAGTCCACGCTGACCAACCTGCTGTCGGGCGACCTGCCGCCGACGTCAGGGTCGGTCCAGCTGGGCGACCAGGACGTCACGGGCTGGAACCCCGAGAAGATCTCGCGCCAGGGCCTGGGCCGCAGCTACCAGAAGACCAACATTTTCCTGCCCTTCACAGTCTGGGAGAACGTGCGCCTGGCAGCCCAGTCGCGCCAGCCGCATGCCGCGCGCTGGCTCAAGCGTGCTACTGATTTTGTAGCCATCAATGACCGTGCGACAAGGGCCATCGAGCTTTCTGGCCTTGAAAACCGCAAGAACTCCATCGCCGGCAACACCAGCCATGGCGAGCAGCGCCAGTTGGAAATCGCGATGACGCTGGCCACCGGGCCGCAAGTGCTGCTGCTCGACGAGCCGCTGGCCGGCATGGGTGTGGCCGAGGCCGAACGCATGGTCGCCCTGCTCCTGAGCCTCAAGAAGGAGCACGGCATCCTGCTGGTCGAACACGACATGGATGCGGTCTTCACGCTGGCCGACCGGTTGACCGTGATGGTGGACGGCAAGGTCATTGCCAGCGGCGCACCCGCCGCCATCCGCGCCGATGCCGGCGTGCAGGCCGCCTACCTCGGAGAAGAGCACTGATGGCCGAGCTGCTGATCGATGCCAAGGGCATCCACACCTACTACGGCGCCAGCCACATCCTGCGCGGCATCAATTTTTCCGTCGCACGTGGCGAAACCATAGGCCTGATGGGTCGCAACGGCATGGGCAAAAGCACCCTGCTCAAAAGCATCATGGGCCTGGTCAAGCCGCGTTCGGGCACGGTGGACATCATCGGCAAGCCAATGGCGGGCCGCGCGCCCTATGAAATTTCCCAGCTCGGCATCGCCTACGTGCCCGAGGGCCGCGGCATCTTCGGCAATCTCAGCGTGGTCGAAAACCTCAAGATGGCCGCGCGCGCCGGCTCCCGCGGGCAGCGCGACTGGACCTACGAACGTGTGCTGGAGACCTTTCCGCGCCTGAAGGAACGCCTGGGCCACGGCGGCCAGCAGCTCAGCGGTGGCGAGCAGCAGATGCTGACCATCGGCCGCGCACTCATGACCAACCCCGACGTGCTGATCCTCGACGAAGCCACCGAAGGCCTGGCACCGCTGATCGCCCGCGAGATCTGGCGCATCTGCCAGCTGGTGCGGGACACCGGCATCAGCAGCGTGATTGTCGACAAGAACTGGAAACACGTCACGCAGATCACCGACCGCAACATCATCCTGGTCAAGGGCGAGGTGGTGTTTGAGGGCAGCTCCCCGGAACTGCACGCCCGGCCTGAGCTGCTGACCCAATACCTGGGCGTTTGATGGCCGCGAAGAGCAATCAAAGCCTGCAATGCTGCGGCGCGTGGATACCGGGCGCTTCAGGCCATCCCTTCAGGGCGCCTGGTTGACATAGCCGTTACACAGCGCAATAAAGTAGCCATAGTTTTCCGCATTGACAAGAGCGTCGTCGGGGGCCGCGGTAGCCAGGTGCTGGGCGTTGACGATTCCGTACATGTCCTGGGGATAGCCCTCGGTCGGACCCACATCGAGCGTTCCCAGTATTCGGTGAGACAACTCATGAAAAAGTGAGTTGACCTTGGTATCCAGATTCGCCGCTCTCCATTCATCTGCAACTTCAACGGAAAGCCTGGGCATCCGGGGGTTGTACCCACCTCTGACCTGAGCGTAATAATCCCTGTCCCCATGGATCATTGGGGCGTCGATGATTCTTACGGACGCTTGAGGGTGAAGAAGCACTGTCCGCATGAGCGTCAGGTTGGTTACCAGGGTGGCCAGCTGGTTTCCATCCAGAATGCCAAACCAGTCTTCGACCAGAGCCGTTGCATTGTCCGGAGCACCTCCGAACAGCACACCAAAACCTACGTTTCCTGGATTTGCGGTATTGGCAAAAGTCCTGGCGCGGGTGATCCAGGGGCCGATGTGGGTTGCAAATAACTCGGTACCCGCCCTGAGGTGCCGTGGAGCGTAGACCATGACCATTTTTTTTCCCTTTTTCGATTGCAATATGGAGCAGCACGCCGAGTGCTACGGCCCCGGTTAACTCCGCGCCTGCAAACCTGTTGCTGCGTCGAATATCCTAAGGCGAGATAAGGCCCGGCTCCTTGTTCAGATCGGCGAGTGGTAAAAAATCACAGTTTTCAGCGGCTTTCCGCATCACCACGGCAATTGATAAAAAATCCAAACGACGCACAGGGCGGTCGACGTTTGCCGGTCATGGCTGGAAAGAACAATGAAAGGCATGGACCTGTTTGCGGGCAGGCACCGGCGGGAAACGAATTCTGCCGCAGACACCCACTGAAGGGCTCAGGCATCAACCCCGCCCTGCGGGCTTACTGGCGCGCTGGATCAGGGCCCGGTACGAAGCAATGGCGATGTCTATCGTGTTCGCATCGTTCATGATGCGGTATTCGTACAGGGCCCCCAGTACCAGGCAGTGAATCTCGAAGAGCAGCGCCGCTGGATCGGTGTCTTCCTTCAGCTGGTCCCGCTCCATGGCTTGCTTGATGGTGCGCATCATCACACCGCGCCACGCGCGCACATTGCCAATCAGGATTTCCCGTGTTTCCTGCGCTGCCTGGTCCATGGAAAGGGCAGTGACTTCAAACAGGGCCATGCTGTTGCCATCCCCACTGCATATTTTCCGGATCCATGACTCGACCATGGCATTGAGCCGGTCCAGTCCGTGGGGGTTTTTCAGAGCCGGAAAGAAAATTTCGGCCAGGAAGCGCTTGCCATACTCGTCTACCAGTGCAATGCGCAAGGTTTCAATAGAACCGATGCGCGAGAACACGCCGCTGTTGGACAAGTTGAGTTTTTCCGCCAGGCTGGGAACCGTGACAGCACCCAGCCCATGGCGAACGGCAATGTCGATACCGGCTTCGATGATGGCATTGCGGGTCAGCTCGCTCTTTCTGGTTTTGGCTTGCATCGGCAAATTCTAGTTGCGGCACACAAGCAAAGTACCTAGTAATTACCTGACCGGCTACATCAACGGCCGCAATTCCCTCGCCGCGTCGAACAGCAGCGGCAGCAAATCGCGCTGCATCACCTGCGCAGAAAGCCGCTGCGGCGACGCCACCACATTCAGCGCAGCCACCGTCTTGCCCTGCATGTTGCGCAGCGGCACCGCCAGTGCATGTACGCCAAGCTCATGCTCTTCCACCGCCAGGCAGAAATCGTCTGCGCGCACCTGCTCGATCACCACCCGGAACTGCTTGATGTCGATGATGGTGCGCGTGGTCAGGCGCGGCAGCGTGCGGCCCTTGAGCCATTGCGTCAGCGCGGTTTTGGGCTTGGCTGCCAGCAGCACCCGCCCGGTGGACGTAGCATGCGCAGGCAACCGTGCCCCCAGGTGCAGGCCGTAGGCCAGTATGCGTACGGCGCCGTCCGCACCGCTTTTCCACTCATAACCACTGCGGCCGACGATCACTACCTCGTCGCCGTCCAGTACGCCGGCTGAAAACGACTCCTGGGTCTGCGCCGCCAGCCGATTCAGTGTCGGCTGCACCGCGCGCGGCAAACGCGCCGACGCCAGGTAGCTGCCGGAAAAACGCAGCACCTTGGGCGCCAGCCAGTAGTAGCTGCCGTCGGTTTCCAGGTAACCCAGGTGCGCCAGCGTCAGCAGGTGGCGCCGCGCGGCGGCGCGTGTGATGCCCGCACGCTCGGCGGCCAGCGTGGCGTTCAGCCGCTGGCGCTGCGTGTCAAAACTCTCCAGCACCGCCATGCCTTTGGCCATGCCTTCGATCAGGTCGGCTCGGGCAATCGGCTTGCCGGCTTGCAAAATTCCGTTCGTTTCCGGGGGAGGTGTCGATTGGCTGCTCATTGCGCGATCATCGCACAAACGGCCTGCAGATCGTGCAAAGGGCCGCGGCGAAACTGGCTATCGCCCGGCCCAGGGCCTACGCTCACTGTTCACGAAAAACGAAGTGGAAAGTAGAGGCAAACATGCGTACCCAGGTTGCCATCATCGGTGCAGGCCCCTCCGGCCTGCTCCTCGGCCAGCTGCTGCACAAGGCCGGCATCGATGCGGTTATTGTTGAACGCCAGAGCGGCGACTACGTGCTGGGCCGCATCCGCGCCGGCGTACTGGAGCAGGTCACCATTGACCTGCTTGACGAAGCCGGCGTCGGCCAGCGAATGCGGCAAGAAGGCCTGGTGCACGGCGGCTTCGACATGTTGTTCAAGGGCGAGCGCCACCGCATCAACATGAACCGCCTGACCGGTGGCAAAAACGTCATGGTTTACGGCCAGACCGAAGTCACCCGCGACCTGATGCACGCGCGCCAGGCGGCAGGCCTGACGACCATCTACGAAGCCGGCAACGTTGCCGTGCACGGCTTCGACACGAAGAAACCGCGCGTGACCTACGAGAAAAACGGCCAGACGCACGAGATCGAATGCGACTTTATTGCCGGCTGCGACGGCTTCCACGGCGTGTGTCGCGCCAGCGTGCCTGAGGGCTCAATCACCGAGTATGAAAAGGTTTACCCCTTCGGCTGGCTGGGCGTGCTCGCCGAGACCCCACCGGTGCACCATGAGCTCATTTACGTCAACAGCACGCGCGGCTTTGCGTTGTGTTCGCAGCGCAGCACCACACGCAGCCGTTACTACCTGCAGGTGCCGCTGACCGACAAGGTCGAAGCCTGGTCGGACGACGCTTTCTGGAACGAGCTCAGCCTGCGCCTGGATGCGGGCGGCCGCGAAAAACTCGTCACCGGTCCGTCCATCGAAAAAAGCGTCGCCCCGCTGCGCAGTTTTGTTGCCGAGCCCATGCGTTTTGGACGCATGTTTCTCGCCGGGGATGCCGCCCACATCGTGCCGCCCACCGGCGCCAAGGGCCTGAACCTGGCCGCCACCGACGTGAAATACCTGTCCAGTGCGCTGATCGAGTTTTACGCCGACAAGAGCGAAGCCGGCATCAACACGTATTCAGAGCGCTGCCTCAAGCGTGTCTGGCGGGCCGAGCGTTTCTCCTGGTGGTTCACCAGCTTGATGCACAACTTCCCGGAAAACGGGCCCATCGGCCAGAAGCTGCAGGACGCCGAGCTGGACTACATCGTGCATTCGGAAGTCGGCGCGCGTTCGGTCGCTGAAAACTACGTGGGCTTGCCGCTCGATTTCGGCGCGTGAGAACCACCTCGGCCTGCCGTACTAAAACAATTCCTGCTATTTCGAGAAGAACTGCAGGATCTCGCGATTGAGCACATCGGCCTGCACCACACTCAGGTCATGGCCGGCGCCGGGCAGCAGCTTCGTCCGGATCCGCGGCGCGACATTGCCTAGTCGCTGCACGGCTTTGTGCGGATCGTAAATCTTCTCGTGGACACTCACAAGGAATAGCGTGGGCACCGTGAGTGCCTGCAGTTCGGCGTCACTCAACACATTGGCAGGGACCAGTTGACGCGACTTGAATGCGCGCATGGCTGTCAGGGCCTCATTCGCAATGTCGTCAAACGGGGAGCCCGGGCCGGTTCCCTGCGCCGCCAGGTCAGGCAGCAGCCAGCGCAGAAAATTGCGCGTGAACCATGGATGCGGCAGCACGCACAACACGGCTCGCGCAATCCATTGGGTTGAGAGCGGCAGCACCGTGGAAACTGGCGCCAGCAGAACCACCTTGGCCAGCCGCGACGGCGCATGCTGCGCATAACGCGCCGCCAGCCAGCCACCGTAAGACAGGCCAACCAGGTGCACATGCCGTGTCAAGCCCAGGCTATCAAACAGGCCGTCCATCCATGCCAGATGATCAGCGGCATCGCGCAAGGGCCGGGTGTAGATGCTGCGGCCGAAGTCAAAAATATGGTCAACCGCATACACGCGGTAATGCCTGGACAGGGCTTCGACATTGGGGAGCCAGGCCAGCGAGTTGCTGCTGATGCCATGCAGCAGCACCAGCGGCGGCGCGCCGGCAGGCCCGCTGATGCGAACCAGCGTCTGCCCGAAAGCGCCGTTCACCATGCGGGTCTCAGCGGGCACGGGCCATCGCTGGGCGCGTGCATCATACAGCGCCAGGTAACGCGTACGCGCCTCCTCGGAGCGAAAGGGGTGAGGGTCTGCCGCCAGCGCGCCTGCTGCCGTTGCAGCGGCTGCACCCTTTGTTGCAGCGGCGCGCTGCCCGGCTTCTTTGTGCTCCTTCGGTCCCGTCGCGCCCTTCAGCAACGCCGTCACGTCCAGGTCCGGCGGGTCTGACGGCTCAACCATTTCATAGGTGGCGGGCAGCACCGGCTTGGGACGCAGGTCAGGCGTCGGTGAAAACAGTGACATGGCCGCCAACAGGATGGCGGCCAGGGCCTGGTTCCGCTCCACCCAACGCGACCTGGACGGTTCGGTGCTGGATTGCTCGGCTTCGCTGTTCATGAATGTTTACTGCGATACACGCCGGCCGCTGGGCGCTACGCATTTGGGATCGGTGAGCGTCGCCGGGTTCTTGCGGTCGCAGTCCATGCTGCAGTTGTCTGCGCCGCGGCATGCCGAACGCAGTGATTCCTGGGCCGTGTGCCGCCAGTCGGTCTGGGCACAGGCACCGAGCATCACAGCGAGGGCTATGGCAACAAGGGAAAACTTCATGCGCGCTCCAAAAGTGGGGGTTATGTCTTCAACTGGTGCCGTCAGCCTGATAAACAAGCAGGTCACCCGGCTGGCAATCGAGGAACTCGCAAATCTTCAGCAAGGTGTCGAAACGCACGCCCTTGACCTTGCCCTGCTTGAGCAGGGACAGGTTGGCTTCGGTGATACCGACGTAGGCGGCAAGGTCTTTGGATCTGGCCTTGCGCTGCGACAGCATCACGTCGAGTTTGACGACGATGCTCACCGGCTAGGGCCTGTTCACACTATTTATACAAGTGCGAACATGGTTAAAACAGCGCCAATCTAGGCGCGCGACGACGCTCAGCCTGGGCGGCTGGGCTAGGAGTGCAACAACGAGTGGCGCTGTTTTAACCATGTTCCCTCCGGGTTGCAGCCAAAAAGGCCATGCGCAGCGTTGCAAAGCCTTGCCGGGCGTCAGCCCGGCTGCATTTCGCGCCTCGCGCATGACCTTTTTGACTCGCAACGCACCTTGCATAAATAATGTGAACAGGCCCTCGCTCAAATGAACTGGGCGTTCTCTTCGGCGAGGGCCACAGCCTTGCCCATCACGGCGGCGATCTGCCACACCATGCCGGCAAACAGCAGCGTCAGCAGTTCATTGCTGCCCAGGCCGAAGGACAGCGCCCTCTGCCCGGCCGGCGCACCGGCCGTCAGTACCACGCTGATCAGCGTCGAAGCAAACAGGCCGGTCACCACCGACGCAAAAATGCCGGCGGCAAAACCGCGCAGGTAACGTACGGTGCGCACGCTGAAATATTCGGCTTGCGAAAACCCGGAGAAGCAGCGCATAGCGCACACCAGGCCATAAGCGGCACAACACACCGGCACCATGCCCAGCAACACCGCGAGGACGCGTTGCCACAGCTCCACCTCCAGCATGGCCGCCTGCAGCGCCGACAGGCTGACGCCCGAGCGAAGCAGCAAGCCCTCGGTCGGCGTGGTCACAAGCTGATAGAACACGGCGAGCGGCAAGGCCACGGCCAGCAAGGCACAAACCAGGGCGAAGGCGCTGTTCAGGCGCTGCACGTCGGGGCGTGTCAGGGTGCTTGCGGTGAATGCGTTTTTCATGGGTCACCTCTTATGTCATGAGGTGTCCATTTTGCCTCTTAAATATCTGTAAAACAATAATTATTTGCTGTAAAACATAAATTTTTACAAAATCAAGCTCAAATCGCTCCAGCGGCAAAGTCTGGTAAGGTCAATTGCATTCGGACGCATCCCGCCTTCATCCTCACCCGACCATCCGCCACCAAGATGACCTCCATTACTCCCGCCAAAACCCCTGCCCTCCAGTCTCTTCAGGGCACACGCATCCTGAGCCTGGCACTCAACCTGCCCGGCCCCGCCGCGCTGATGCGCTGCCGGCAGATGGGGGCAACCTGCGTCAAGCTCGAGCCGCCCGCGGGCGACCCCATGGGCCTGTACAACAAGCCAGCCTATGCGCAGCTGCACGAAGGCGTGAAGGTGCTGACAGCCGACCTGAAAAGCGAGGCCGGCCAGAAGGTGTTGCACCGTGAACTTGAAAAAGCCGATGTTCTGCTTACTTCGTTTCGCCCCTCGGCGATTGAAAAGCTGGGCCTGAGCTGGAAAAAAATCCACACGCTTTATCCCGCGCTTTCGCATGTCGCCATCGTCGGCGCGCCGGGCGCGCTGGGCGAAGAACCCGGTCACGATTTGACCTACATGGCCCACAACGACCTGATCACCGGGCTGAACCTGCCACCCACGCTGTACGCGGACATGAGCGGCTCGCTGATGGCCAGCGAAGCCGTGCTGCAGGCCGCGCTGCGCCGGCAGGAGCCCTATGCCGGCTCGGGCGACCCCCATCCCCAGGGCGCCTTCATCGAAGTAGCGCTGTCCCATGCCGCCGCCTACCTGGCACTGCCGCGCCAATGGGGCCTGACACAGCCCACCGGTTCGGTCGGCGGCGCGCATGCCGGCTACCGCGTTTACGCCTGCAAGGACGGGCGCGCTGCGGTGGCGGCACTGGAGCCGCACTTTGCCGCAGCACTGTGCGCCGCGGCTGGCGTGGCCGGCTCCGACATCCGTGCCATGTTCGCGCCCGCCACGCATGAAGCGGTAGCTGCTTTCATGCGCACGCAGACTCGCGCGCAGCTGGACAAGCTGGCGGAGGAGAAAGATATTCCGCTGCACACGCTATCGAATGAATAGCTGTTGGCGTCCGGCACATAAGGGCTGGCGGCCGATTTGACTTCATGAATTGCGAGGAAACGCCTGAAACCCTGCTTATGCAAGCTTCCCGGGACCGGCCCCAATAGCGGCGCCCACCCACCGCGCATACCGGAAATCCCTGATCCCCGCCACCTTCCCCTCCGCAAACTCCAGCACCACCAGATACCCCGGCGCCCCGGCTCCTTCGTCCGCCTCGGTGTCCACCCACAGACCCGGCCGGCCCTCCACGTTGATCGGCGTCATGCGCAGCCCGTACGTCTTGGCAGCGTAGTTGGTGAAGTACTCGCCGCCGCGCGCCTGCATAGGCTTGCGGCGCGCCACCAGGTCCAGCTTCACGTCCTGGCCCAGCATCTCGCGCAGGCCGTCGAAGTCCCTGGCGTTGAAGCGTTCTGCATAGGCGGCCAGCAGGGCCTGGTCTTGCGGTGACAGGCTGGGCGGAGGGGCCGCGTCGTCCGGCTGTCCGGCCAGTTCGCGCAAGCGCGCGCGGCCGCGGTGCAGCGCCGCCTTGACGGCCGGCACGGTGGTGCCCATCACGCCGGCCGCTTCTTCCAGGGCATAACCCAGCACGTCGGCCAGGATGACGGTGCTGCGCTGCGCGGGCGCCAGGCGCATGAAAGTGCGCAGGGCTGCGGTGGCCACGTGGCGGCGGTCGGCGGGCTCGGCCTGCGTGTCGGCGATGGCATCCACGTCTGCATCGGCAAACACCGCCTGCTCGCGTGAGCGGCGCCGCAGGAAGTCCATGGCCGCGTTGTGCGCGATGCGAAACAACCACGCCTCCACGTTCTGCACGGCCTGCGCGTCATAGCTCCCGTTGGCCTTGATCAGCGTTTCCTGCACCACATCTTCGCCGTCCAGCATCGAGCCCGTCATGCGCGCGCAGTAGCGGTGCAGGCGGGCGCGCAACTGGGCCATCAACTGGGGGAAGTCGGGGTCCGGTAGGGGCGGGTCGGGAAGTTTGGTGGGGAGCATGGGGGCCTTTGGTGAGGTGCGGTGGATGGCGGGCCAAGCCCGCAATGACATGCAGGGAAGACGTTTGGCAAAGGTTAAAGGATGCGCTGCCAACGAAAAATATTTCCGCATCGTTGCGGCCCCGCCCCTCGTCTTTGCAGCCAGGCACCACGAAAGGATACAAGCCGATGCAAGACACCCATCAACCCACGGGATTCACGGGCACCCAGCGCTGGGTGCTGGGGCTGGCCGCGGCCGGCTCGTTCATGGCTGCGCTGGACGCCATGGTGGTGACCACGGCGCTGGACACGCTGCGGCACGACCTGTCAGCGTCGGTGGAGGCGCTGGAGTGGACGGTCAATGCCTACACCTTCAGCTTCGCCGCGCTGCTGATGACGGGCGCGGCGCTGGGCGACCGCTTCGGGCGCCGCCGCATGTATGTGGCGGGGTTGGCGCTGTTCGCGCTGGCCTCGGCCGCCTGCGCAATGGCGCCCACTACCGGCTGGCTGATCGCGGGGCGGGCGGTGCAAGGCCTGGGCGCCGCGCTGCTGATGCCAATTGCGATGGCGTTGCTGGGCGCGGCGTTTCCACCGCCGCAGCGGGCCAGGGCATTGGGCCTGTTCAGCGGCATCACCGGGCTGGCGGTGCTGTCGGGGCCGCTCATCGGTGGCGCCATCGTGCACGGGCTGGCGTGGCAATGGATCTTCTGGATCAACCTGCCGGTGGCGCTGGGGGTGGGCTGGCTGGTGCTGGCCAAGGTGCCGGAAGGCAAGGCCGCGTCGGCGCCGCTGGACATCCTGGGTGTGCTGCTGATGACGGCGTCGCTGCTCGCCCTGGTGTGGGGCCTGGCGCGCGGCAACCGCGATGGCTGGGGCAGCACGCAGGTGATGTTGTCGCTAGGCAGCGGCTCGGTGTTGGGTGCGTTGTTCGTGGCTTCGCAGCGCTCGCGTGCATGGGATGCCATGGTGCCGCCGCGCCTGTTCCGCTCGCCGTTGCTGGCGGCGGGGCTCACCATTGCCTTCCTGCTCACCGCATCGCTGATGGGCACGCTGTTCTTCATGGCGCAGTTCTTTCAGGTGGCGTGGCATTTGTCGCCGCTGGCCGCGGGCGCCAGCATGCTGCCGTGGACGGCCACGCTGTTCCTGGTGGCGCCGGTGGCGGGCGCGATGGTCAAGCGCGTGGGCGAAAAGGCACTGGTGGTCGGGGGCCTGGTCCTGCAGGCAGTGGGCATGGTGTGGCTGGCGGCGCTGGTGCGCGCGGATGCCGGCTACTGGACGTGGGTGCTGCCGCTCGCGCTGGCGGGTGGCGGAATCTCGATGGCCATGCCCGCCGTGCAAAGCGCGGTGCTGGGCGCCGTGGAGCCGCCCGACATGGGCAAGGCGTCGGGTTTGTTCAACACATTGCGGCAACTGGGCGGCGTGTTCGGCGTGGCGCTGGTGGTCGCGGTGTTCACGCGGGTGGGCGGCTACGCCAGCCCACAGCAGTTCGGCGCCGGTTTCACGGCGGTGTTGATGGTGACCGCGGCGCTTTCGCTGGCCGGCGCGGCGGTGGGCTGGCGGCTGACGCCGCGCGCAGCCCAGGGCAATACGGCTGCAATACAAGGAGTGAAATCATGAAGACAGTGTTTGTGCGCTACAAGGTCAAGCCGGAACTGGCCGACGACAACCAGCGGCTGATCGAGCAGGTGTTTGCGGAGCTTGCGCGGGACAAGCCAGATGGCTTGCGCTATCAGTCGTTTCGGCTCGACGATGGCGTGAGCTTCGTGCACGTGGCCACGCGTGAAGGCGGCGCGGATGAGAGCCCGCTGATGAAGGTGGAAGCGTTCCGGGCTTTCCTGGCGGGGATCAAAGATCGCTGCGTGGAACAGCCGGTGCAGACTGAGGCGAAGGCGATCGGGCGGTACGACGGGCTTTGAGGCTTTTGACACCCCAGCAGACCTGCGCGTGGCTGGACGAGCCGGCGGAGGAGAAAGACACTCCACCGCAAACGCTATCGAATGAATAGCTGGTAGCTCACGCCACATAAGGGCTGGAACCCGATTTGACCTCATGAACTGCGGTGCCGACTCCGGTACAAGCCCTAAGCCGGCGATGCCCCCGGTGGCTTGCGCAAAGCGCGCTTCAACTCCCGCGCCAGCTTGACCATTCCCGCGTCGCGCGGATTGCAAGCCAGGCAGACGCGCCGCTTGGCGCCCTCCGCATCGCGCAGGGGCACAACCACGACGCCTGGGGCGCCTTCACAGTGCGAGCGGGGCAGGATGGCCACGCCGATGCCCAACTCGACCAGCGCCACCGCGATCTCCTCGCGCTCGGCCACGGCCCGCACATCCGGCCGGATGCCGGCTTGTGCCAGCACCTGCACCAGCATCTGGTTCATCGCACAGCTGGAACGCTCGATGAAGGCCAGTCCCTCCAGGTCCGACAGGCCCAGGCTGGTGTTGAAGCGCTTGGGGTGCGAAGCCGGAACGGCGGCCACGTAATCCTCCTCCCAGAGCGGTTCGGACCACTCCTTCGCGCCCACCTCCCGTTCGGTCACGAGGCGCAGATCGGCCTCTTCGGCGCCCTGGCACAGCTTGAGCTTGGCCTCAGGCAGTTGCGCATGCAGGGCACGGATAAGCGCTGAGACCTGGCGCAGGTGCATGTCCGGCTGCACTTGCAGGCGGATCTCCTGGTCCGCGGGTTCGCGAAAGCTGTTCACGACCGCCTCGGCTTCGGCCAGCAGGCGGGTGGCCAGCCCATACAACTTCTCGCCGTCCGGTGTGGGGCTCAGCCCGCTCTTGGAGCGGGTGAACAGCAAGCTGACCAGCTCCGCCTCCAGGCTCTGGATCGCATGTGTGACCGAAGGCTGGGTCACGAAGCAACGCCGCGCCGCCGCGGTAATGGAGCCTTCTTCATAGGCCGCCACGAAATAGCGGAGAGCTCGCAAGTCGAACATCGGCTTTCTTTCATAGATTTTTTATCTTATGTAGGAATATAAACAATATTTGCCTGATGCATGGGTAAGCCGTACAGTGCCCCACCATGCAACATACCAACTTCCTCCGCCCCTTCATCCTCCTTCTGGCGCTCCTTGCAGGCCTCGCCGGCCCGGCAGGCGCCCGCGCCGCGCCACCGGCGCCTGCCGCCCCGCCAGAAGTGGGCTTCTCCATCGTCAAAACCGGTTCGCTCCAGGTGCGCGAGGGACTGGTGTATTCGGGCGGCAACTTTTCGAAGAAGGTCGACACCATCTTCTCGGCCATCCTGATCAAGCACGCCGGCGAGTTCATCCTCTTCGACACCGGCCTGGGCAGCAACATCGCCGAGCAGTACCAGCAGGACATGCCGCTGCTGATGCGCCCGCTGTTCAAATACGAGGAGCCGGTCACGCCGGTCAAGGCGCAGCTGGAGAAAGCGGGGATAGCGCCTCTGTCGCGCATCATCCTGAGCCACAGCCACTGGGACCATGCCAGCGGCGTCACCGATTTCCCCGGCACGCCCGTGCTGGTGACGCAGGAGGAGCTGGAAGTGATCCGGCGGCCGGCCGGTACGACCGGCGGCGCCTGGCCTTCGCAGGTGGGGAGCCCATCCATCCAGTGGAATCCCATCGCTTTCGAGCCGCGCCCCTACGAGGGCTTCGAGCGCAGCCTGGACCTTTACAAGAACGGCAAGGTGGTTCTGGTGCCGATGTACGGGCACACGCCGGGATCGGTCGGCCTCTTCCTCACCGTCGATTCGGGCAAGCGGTATTTCTTTGTGGGCGACGTGGTCTGGAGCGCCGCGGCCCTGGCAAACGGCAGTCCCAAGTTCTGGGCCGCGCGCATGAAGGTCGATGACGACGCCACGCGAACGCAGGGCACGATCGAGCAGATCCGCACGGCCATGCAGCGCGACCCCACCCTGGTGGTGGTGCCGGCGCACGACGGCACGGTGCAGAACGCGCTGGGCTACTTTCCTGCCTGGGTCCGCTAGGAGTCTGCCGGGCTTGGGGGGTCGAAAGCTTTATCCACGGATGGCAGACACCCGGTCTGCATCCGCCGCGTGTTCCGCTACGCACGCTATCGAATAGATAGCTGCTTGTGCCCGTTGCATAAGGGCTAGAGACCGATTTTTCTTCAATCTTTCGCCTGACAAGCTTCCCGGTGTCATTGCGGGCCTGACCCGCAATCCATGCCGGCACACCCAACCAGCGGGCTCATGCAGCATGGATCCCGGATCAGAGCCTGCCCCGGACTCGATCCGGGGTCCGGGATGACAAACAGAACAACTAGCCCGAGCGCCGCCGCGCCAGCAACAGCATCGCGGCACCCAACAGCAAAGCACCCACACCTTGCCGCGCTGTCAACGGTTCCGCAAACAGCCACGCCGCTGCCAATGCCGCCACCAGCGGTTCAATCAAGGTGCCCACCACCGCCGCCGTTGGAGACAGCCGCCGCGCGCCCCAGGCAAAGGCCAGGTAGGCAATCGACGTGGTCGCCACACCGGTGTACGCCACCTGCAGCCAGGCTGTGCCATCTCGCGGCCACGTAATCCCCTGTGCGCCGGCCAGCATTAGCATCAACAGCGCCGCCACCGCCATGCCCCAGGCAGAGGCACTGACCGCCGGCACGTGCGCCGGCATGCGCGCATTGCCCAGCACCACCAGCGAGTACAAGGCGGCCGAGGCAAACGACCATGCCAGGCCCGCTGCGTAGTCGCGCGGCAAGGTCAAGGCTTCCGCCGGAACAACGATCAAGGCCACACCAACGAGCGCCAGCACCAGCGCAGCCAGCAGTTGCCCGCTGGCCCGTTCATAACCGCGCAGCACCGAGAGCAGCGCCACGAGCACCGGCGCGCAGCAGATCGAAATCACCGTCGGCAAGGCTGCACCGATGTAGCTGACGCCCATGAACCAGCAGCTCACGTTCATCGCCATCGCCAGGCCGGTGAGAACAACCAGCGCCCTCTCCTGCCACGGCAGGTTTCGCCATTGCCCGACTGCCGGCGTGGTGGCCACTTGCCGCCAGTACCACCACCACAGCAGCGGTAAACCGAGCGCAAAGCGCGCCAGAGACAAACTGAAAGGCGACATGCCGCCGCCGGCCATCACAGACTGGGCGACCAAAGCGCCCACACCCCACAAGACACCCGCAAGCAGGACGCCACCCCAGGCCAAAGCGGCCGATGTTCGGGAATTCATAAAAAAAAGTTCTCCATCCGTGCGCCTGCTGCAAGGCTGTTTGCAGCCCGAGGAAAGAAAAGAAAAAGGCAGGCAGGCGCGTCAACTCATGGCCGCGCGCTGTTGTCCATCAAATGGAACAAGCGCGGCCGCATGCGCAGCCCGGCGTGAGGCCGGGTGCAGTGCGAGTCAGGCGGAAGGGGGAGAGAGTTGGAGGAACATGACGGTATCTTAATTAACTGGCAATTCTGTGTTGTGGCTTGATTACGCCTAGATCAAGCCGTCGTATGGTTCGAACAACAATGCAGCGGATGCGTGCCATGCCAAGGCTTAGCCTATGTTGATTACTTACAGACTAGCGCTTACTCGCAATTTTTGACTTTGCTTTTGGCTTTGGCTTCGCACGGATCTTGGTCTTAACCTCAGAGGAGGGCTTCGGTATGACACTTAGCAGAGGCACCATCATCAGCGGGAGATGCATTCGAGTCATTGCGGAGTGACAAAATTCGCGCCAATAAGGCCACTTGTGCACTATCGCCGCACTTCGCCCGTAACGTTCAAGAAATTCTCTACTTGGCTCCTTCTCACCCGGTAAAAGCAAATAGTCAACAGCCAAGCAAGTGGTGATCGTTGCCGCCACTTTGAGATTTGACATATCCGGTTTGGGCTCCACTCCGTCTTCCGCCAAGTAAACAATAAATTCGAACCTAGTTAGGAATTCACAGGCCCGCGCTATGGGAGCCTTGTCATCGGCAACTTGATCATAGGTGACCGTGTAATTTTCGGTGCTAGATTTGAATTGCCCAGTTAAACGCTGGCCTGGCTTTAATGGATCAAAATTCTCATCCAACTTAGTCTGGCTTTCACGCAAATAAATGGCTCGCAATTGAAAGGGATTGCTCTCTGCATTCACAACGACCGGCTCAGTCATGCCAAAGCCTTCCGCCTATTTGCAGCCACATTCTGAACGATATAAGAGATAGCAGGAGCGGCTGTTACTGCGGAGCTCGTGGTCGAATCAGAGCCTATGGTCTCAACTGGTTCAGATACCGCAGTTATGAAGATTGGAGTTCCGTACATTTGCATTACGGTACCGTGACTTTCTTTAAGTTCTCGTAGACTTTCAACTCTCGATTTCAGCGCAAAATCATCCTTCGAGTGATTACAAACATCCACAATTGCATGGCTGAATGGTTGAAACCCAACGTTGAGGCTCACGTCTAGGGCGCGGGCTAGTTTTCGCAGAGTTGTCATTGTGAGAGAGTCAAATTCCCCTCTTTCAATCTTCGACACGCGCTCTTGAGTCATATCGGCTTTTTCAGCTAAATCTTCTTGAGTCCATTTACGAGCCTTTCGAGTCCAATAAATTTGGGCAACTAATTTTTCGTGAGCATGCCCTTCCATATACCCATGGGCGTATTCCTCATCCAAAAATTCATCAAGCAGTTTATTTTGCAATTCGCTCATGTGCTTTTCTCCGATTTTTAGGGTCTTTAATGACCTCTGATTTCCTACTGTCGGCATCCTTCTCCGCGCCTTTAGGCAGGAGGATGGAACCCTTTTCGGTTGCACCAATTAGCAGGGTGAATGCCTGCTCCCCTTTTATGGGACCTCGACAAAGAAGAGGGCGAAGTTGTACGGAACCGTGCACCCGAAGTTTAAAAATACCCGCTACATCGGTTCCGGTCAGTATCTGAGGAAAAAGCTCTTCACCGTATTGCTCCAACATGTCCAATTTTTGGTTGAGCTTGCCGCGTTCTTTGGATTGCAACTTTGTAGTCCAAGCTCGGAAGTCATTCGCGCCTTGTGCGTCGAGATAATCGTATAGCAAAAAAGGCATTTATGTCTTTAATATTATATTTAAACCGCAAATCCCTAGTAGCTTTCACCGCCTTGATTGAGCACAGCAGCACTGTACTCAAATACAGGTAATTCAAGCAATGTAAGCCATTAATGGGCAGCGCATCCTACGTTTAAGGGAGACGCGTGGTTTAGAAATCGTTATCTAAGGGTTAAAACCTGCACTCCATGGATTCGATTCAGAGGCCGGACCGCAGGCACGCCACCAATTGGCGGACGGCTCGATCTAGTCAATTTCCGGATAAATGAACAGTTTGTGCAGCTGAATAGATGCTTGCTTGTGCCCGAAAAATAAAATCGGATCGTCCGATTTAAGAAGTGGTGTTCGAAAGCCATTCTTTTCGACATGACTTTGCCAACTATTTCTCGCCGCAAACAGCCATCTTCAAAAACCCAAACAGCCGCCCAGCCGGCTGCGCCTCCGCCAGATCCACCGGCGCACACAACACCAGCGACCTCTTGGCCCACCCATCCGATAAAGGCCGCACAGTCAGCCGCCTGCTGCTAACGCCCTTCCCCAACACAACAGCCGGCACCACCGCCGCGCCAACCCCCTGCTCCACCAAAGTACACATTGCCTCGAAGCCGCCGAGGTTGGCGCGAACACGCATGGGCTTGCCCAGCTGTGCTGCCTGCAGGCTCAGGTAAGTATGCAAGGCGCTGGAAGCGCTGTACCCCACCAGCTCCGTATCCAACACCTGTTCAAAGGCCACAGAGCGGCTGCGCGCCAGTGCATGGCCGCGCGGCAGCACGAGCACCAGCGGGTCTTTGCAGAAAAAAGCTGTTTGCAGCCCGGTCATGTCTTCAGCGTCCGAAGCAATGCCGATGTCGGTGGCGCCCTGCCTCACCGCCTGCACAGTGAGGGGGCTGGCGCTTTCTTCGACCACAGTGTCGATGGACGGGTGCTCCTTCAGGAAGGCGGCCAGCAACGGCGGCAGGTGCTGCACCAGGGCCGAGGTGTTGCACATGAGGTGGATTTTTCCGAGGGCGCCGCGGCCGTGCAGGGCCAGCTCGCCGCGCAGTTGCGCCATCTGCGCCAGCACGGCGTGGGCATGGCGCAGCAGTGCTTCGCCGGCGGCCGTTGGCCGCACGCCGCGTGAATGGCGCAGAAGCAGCGCCACACCGGCCTGCTCTTCCATGCCGCGCAGGCGCGCGCTGGCGGCGGCGAGCGTGAGGTGCGAGCGGCTCGCGGCGGCGGTCATGCTGCCGGCTTCGCAGGCGTGCACAAAAAGCTGAAGGTCGGTCCAGTCAAAACGCATTTGGTGATCCAAGGCTCTACACAGCGCTGAGCCTACCTCAAGCAATGACAGATAGTCATTCCCGCTCGCTCAAACCAGACTAAGGGCTTCCATAAATCATGACGAGCAACTCACTACCGTTCGCCCTGAGCCTGTCGAAGGATCGAAAGGCCCCTCTTCAAGTTCAAGACAGGCTTCGACAGGCTCAGCCCGAACGGTGTAGCGGGTGTGGTGCATGAATTGCGAAAACATCAACAGAGCTTGTTTCAGGAGCATTCATGTTCGTACCCAACGCGCACGACTTCATGGTGGTGAGTTTTGTTTTCTTTGTGGCGGGCGGCGTCAAGGGCGTGCTGGGCATGGGCTTGCCGACGGTGGCCATGGGTTTGCTGGGCCTGATGATGCCGGTGGCCGAAGGCGCCGCCCTGCTCTTTTTGCCTTCGCTCATCACCAACCTGTGGCAGATGGCGCGCGGCGGGCACCTGCGGGCGCTGGCCTGGCGGCTCTGGCCGATGATGGCCGGGGTTTGCGTTGGCATGTGGCTGGGCCGCGGCTGGATGTCGGCACCTGCCGGCAACGCCATGCTGTGGCTGGGTTTGTGCCTGGTGGCTTGTGCCCTGGCCGGGCTGGCGGGTTTGCATCTGCCGCAGCCGCGGGCGCGGCATGAAACCGCTGCGTCCGGCGTAGTGGGCGGCCTGACTGGCCTGCTGACGGCTGCCACCGGTGTGTTTGTACTGCCGGCCGTGCCTTACCTGCAGGCGCTGGGCCTGAAGAAAGACGAGATGGCCCAGGCCCTGGGCCTGTCGTTCACCGTTTCCACCCTGGCGCTGGCTGTGACGCTAGCCCGCAGCCGGCACCTGAATGCAGACTCGGTCACGCAGTCGCTGCTGATGCTGCTACCCGCGCTGGTGGGCATGTGGCTGGGCCAGAACCTGCGCGACGAGCTGAGCCAGGAGAGTTTCAAGACGTGGCTGATGGGCGGGCTGCTGGCACTGGGTGCGTGGCTCGTGTGGCAGCGTCTATAGAGACAAATCGACCTCTAGCCCTTGCTCTGCGGGCGCAAGAAGCTATGAAGACGATAGCAACTAAAAAGACGCTCATTCGGTTGCCAACCTATTGCTGGTCCTTTCGCAACTCATGACACTCAAACCGTTCAGGCTGAGCCTGTCGAAGTCTGTCCTGAGCTTGACGAAGGGCCCTTCGACAGGCTCAGGGCGAACGGTAGTCAGTTGCTTGTCCTGATTTTTAGAAATCTCACTGGAAATTGCACAGGTCCGGAAACGGCCAGACACCCAGCGTGTGCCCATGGAGGATATGAACTTCACACATCCCATCCGGACCCTCCATGCAAGCAGCACCCACCAGCCAACAAATCGTCAAGAACGCCTGGAAGGCCTTTGCCACGCGCGACCCGGCGCAGATTGCCGCAGTGTTCACCGAAGATGCCGAGTGGCGGGCGCCGGAGGGTAACGCAACGGCAAAAGCGCTGGAGCACACGCATGAGATGCTGGGGCGCGAGGCCATCGTTCAATTCCTGAGCAAAGAGATGCACCGGCTTTTTGTGAAAGACCTCGCCTTGACTTTCACGGGCCTGTTCTCGGACGGCCCGGTGGTGATTCTTGAGCAGCGCCTGCAGGCCACGCTGGCCGGCGGGCGCACTTATGACAACGAATACTGCTTCATCATCGAGCTGCAGGACGGCCGCATCCACCGCGTGCGCGAGTACATGGACACGCAGCGCGGCTTCCGCTGCATCTTCGGGCAACCCGCCGCCGCCTGACCGTCACTCGACCGCCGTGAATCAGAACTGTGCAGGCAGCTCGTGTTGCCTGGCATTGCGCTGGGCATCCTCAAACTGCGCGGGGAAATATTCGCCGGCCGCAGGCACTGGCTGCGGCGCAAAACCGGTGTCTGGCGCGGTGTAGGCAGAGTCCTGCTTATTCGCCATCGCCGGCGAAATCAGCAACAGGGTTGCCGCGATGCCGAGCAGGATGCCCGAAACAAGCGAGATGCCGATCAGGGAGGCCTGTGTGGTTTTCATGTTGCTCACTCCTTGGTTGCAGCGCCGCGGGATGCGGTGCCGGTGAAACCTTGTCGTTGCGTTTCATGAAGACTTACGAGTCAGGTGTCTCAGCAGACGCAGCTTTGCCCAGCTCAAGTGTGTGCAATTGTCTGTGGATGTAGTTACGCTAACGCGGCGCCGGCAGCCGCCCCAGCACCCCTTCCAGCGCCAGGCCAATCGCAATCAGCCGCCTGTCGCTGCCGGCCGGGCCGTCCAGCTCCAGCCCAACCGGCATGCGGCTGCTGGCACCCAGGCCCATGGGCAGCTGGATGCCGGGAATGCCGGCGTTGCTGCCGGGGTCGGTGTTCTGGATGAACAGGCCGAAGTTCTCCAGGCTGCTGGCCTCGGGCGTGGCGGGCAGCGCGGTGCGCGGCACGGTGGGAAAGACCAGCGCATCGAGACGTTGACCGGCAAAGGTGTCGGCGTACAGCTTGACCAGCGCAGGCCGGTGCACGGTCATTGCCGCCTGGTAGATGGGCGCGGCATCGACCAGGCCGCCCGGCCCGGGCAGCTTGCGTGGAATCACCAGCGCGTCATAGGTGCCCTTCACATCCGGGCTGGCAATGCTTGCTGCCATCTGGTTGATGCTGACGCCGGTGTTGTACCTGGCCAGGTAGGCCACCATGTCGTCATACGCTTCGTACAGCGCCACGGGAAACCCCACCTTGCCATTGAGCTCGGCCAGCTGGGGCATGGCGACATCGACCACGGTGACGCCGGCAGCTTTCAGCCGGGCCAGCGACGCTTCCCAAGCGCCGCGCGTGTCGCTGTCCAGATTGGCCAGGAAGCCGGGCACCACGCCGAGGCGAACACCTTTGAGGTCTGCGGGCAGCAGCGCGGGCGCACCAGTGACCACGCGGTCCAGCAGCTCCACGTCGGCCATGGCCACGGCCATCGGACCGGCCGTGTCGCGCGTATGCGAAATCGGTGCGATGCCGGCCTGCGGGTAGCGGCCCATGCTGGGCCGCAGCGAGGCGCAACCATTCAGTGCGCAGGGCACGCGCAGCGAGCCACCGGTGTCGGTGCCCAGCCCGGCGGGCGCCATGCGCGCGCCCAGCGCAGCCGCGCTGCCGGCCGACGAGCCGCCGGCCATCTTGCTGGCGTCATAGGCATTGCGCACGCCGGGGTTTGGCCCGGTGTTGAAGGCCGGGTTGTAGCCCGAGATGCCGAAGGCCAGCTCGTGCAGGTTGGTCTTGCCGAGCACGATGGCGCCGGCGTCGCGCAGCTTCTGCAGCACGGGCGCGTCGGCGGTGGGCACAAAGTTTTTCAGCGCGGGCGTGCCGGCCGTGGCGGGCAGGCCCCGGGCCTGGATGTTGTCCTTGACGACGATGGGCACGCCCTGCAGCGGCAGGCAGGCGCCGCCCTGGGCACGGCGCTGGTCGGCCTCGCGCGCGGCCTTCAGGGCGCCGGCTTCGTCCAGCGTGACAAAGGCGTTCAGCTCGGGCCGGGCCTTGGCGCGCAGCAGGTAGGCCTGCACCAGCGCTTCGCTGGTCAGCGCGCCGCTGCAGATACGGGCCGCGGCTTCGGTGGCGGTGAGTGCGTCGATGTCGGGCGCGCCTCTGAGGCCACCTGCGCCGCCCGGGCTGCTGCAGGCTGAGAGTGCGGCGGCAGCAGCCACGGCGCTGCAGGCGTATGGAAGGGAAATGCGGGCCATGGCTGCTCCTGGTGTGTGTGGGGGTGCTTGCCGCAGAATCATCGCGCCTGCCGCCCTGGCTGTCTGTCATCGAATTCGATGACACGGCAGATTGACCGGCGCCGGCGTTGGCGCTAGGCTTGCCGCAACAACCGCTCCCCCTCCTTCTGTTCCTTCGTAGAGGCCTGCCATGTTCCTGTCCGGCACCAAGCAACGCGCTTTGGCCACCTGCTTTTCCCTGCTGGCCGAAGACCTGAACGAGCGCGAGATCCGCGAACGCATGGGCCAGGCCACGCTGGCGCTGTTCCGCGCCGACCACTTCGCCTCCTACATCTGGAACGCGCCCTCGGGCTGCTTCGCCCAACCGGTGGCCATCCACATGGACCCGGCCAACCTGCAGCGCTATGAAGCCTGGTACCAGTACCGCGACCCGATCACTTTTGCGCTGCAGTCGCGCCGCCACGCCACCCTGGTCAGCGAAGTGATGCCGCGCCGGGACTTCCTGAAAACCGAGTTCTTCAACGACTTCCTGGCACGCGACGGCCTGCACTGGGGCATCAACCTGCATGCCTTCGACGGCAACGAGGCGCTGGGCGACCTGCGCATCTGGCGCGGCCGCAGCGGCAACGAATTCACCGCCCATGACAAGCAACTGCTGGACCTGATCGAGCCGGCCTTCGCGGCCGCGTTGCGGCGCGCGCGCCGCTCGCTTCCGGCCCAGGCGCCAGCCAGGCTCCCACTGGCTGCCTTGAGCCGGCGCGAGATGGAGGTGGCACGCTGCGTGTGCCGCGGCCTGACCGACAAGGAGATCGCCCGCGAACTCGCGATTGCCCTGCCCAGTGTGCGCACCTACCTGCAGCGCCTGTTCGACAAACTCGGCGTGCACCGCCGCGCCGGGCTGGCGCAGCTGGCCGAGCGGTTGCACTGAGCCGGATTTGCCGCGGACATGCTACTAAATAAATAGCTTCTTGTGTCCGTCCACAAAGGGCTGGAGGCTGATTTTGTTTGCAAGATCGGGCTCCAGCACCTCAACCCGGCTGGTGCTTCAACTTCTGCCCTACAGTCTCAACCAGCCCGTCGCCTCAAGCTGCACCACCGTGTAGCCCCTCAGTTCTTGAGCTTCACATTCCAGAAAAACGGCCACAGTGCGGGCTGGTAGTTTTCCAGCCGTGAAGACTGCGCCGAGAGGCTGTTGAATTTGCCCACGCTGATGTAGGGCACTTCGTCGTACACCAGTTGCTGCACCCTGCTCCACATCGGCCCACGCTTGGCAAGGCTGGCGGTATGGTTGAACTCGAACAGGGCGGCTTGCTTGCCAGGCGTGTTCCACCAGCCCGGCGCACCGTCACCCAGCTGGGGCGGAGAAAGCATGGGTTCCGGCATCAGGCCTGAATGAGTAACGTAGATGTCCCACAGCGCAGAGTCATTGCGGCGCTGCACCAGGGTGGCCCAGTCCACCACCGTGAGTTCGGTCTTGATGCCGGCGCGCTTGAGCTGCTCGGCCATCAGCAGGGCCATGTTGTAGTGAAAGTCGTACTGCCGGCTGGTCAGCACCCGCACGATTTCACCCTTGTAGCCTGCAGCTTCCGCCAGCGCCCTGGCCTTGGCCGGGTCCCGCTGGTTGTAGCTATCGGTGCCGGCAGCAGAGTAGTAAGGCGAGCCCTGCGGGAAATGGTTGCCTTCCACCTTGAAGAAGCGTGTGTCGCCAAAGCCGGCGGCAAGCATTTCGCCGGTGCCAATGGCGGCCTGGATGGCCTGGCGCATGCCCTTGTTGGCATTGACGCCTTCCCGGGTGTTGAACACCAGGTAAGGAAAGCCGAATGACGGCGTGATCACCGCCCGGGCCTTGCCGTCTGATTTTTCCAGCCGGGCCAGCGACTCGATCGGCAGCAGGTCGGCATAGTGGAACTGCCCGGAGAGCATGCCTTCTACCCGCGTGTTGGGCGTGGGCACCGGGATGAAACGCAACTCTTCAATGAAAGCTTCGCGCTTGCCGCCAAAACCACTGGCCGGCTCCTTGCGCGCGGTGTAGCCGTCAAACCGCGTCAGCACCACAAACTGGTCGGTGCGACGTTCCTTGAATCGGTAAGGACCGGTGCCTACAAAATCGCGCAAGGGAATACCGACTGACTCTTTGCTCATGATGGCGGCCATGCCGCTGGGCAGGGCCAGCTGCGCGAGCAAGGGCGCGTACGGTGCCTTGAGCGAGATTTCAACCGCCAGTGGGCCGGTGGTCTTAAGGTCAAGCACCTCCTTGGCGACGGACTTGCCGCGCGGCGCCTCCTTCATCCAGCGCTTCAGGCTGGCCACCACATCGTCGGCATCAAGCGCACGGCCCGAGTGCAACTGCACCCCTTTGCGCAGGGGAATCGTCACGGTCTTGCCGTCGGAAGAAAACCTGGGCAGGGATTCGGCCAGCATCGGCACGACGTTCCATTTGGCGTCAAAGGTGTACAGCGGCTCGTATACGTGCTGCATGATGGTTCCCACCAGGTCGGTAGTGGCCTGCATCGGGTCCAGCGAAGGTGGTTCGCCCACCATGGCCAGGTTCACAGCTGATTTGGGCACTTGCGCCCACGCGGCGGAATGCAGGTTTGGCAGCGCTGCCGCACCCAGCAACGCGACCGAAAATAGCCGACGAGTGAAAAAACAAGACCGCATGAATATCTCCGGTTGTGAAATTAACTTTCAGAACTTGTAGAGTATTCAGAGTATTTTTCAGATATATCAGTGTTTTCCATTACAAATACTTACTTATTTGAAAGTAATTTTCAATTAAGCGAGGAATTTCCCCAAAATCGCACAAAACAGGGCACAAGTCCCAAGCTGCGCCTTCTTCAGGGCAGCACACCATCCGGCCGCAGCTATTTGTGCGGAGTGAGTGAGCTTTCCGGCACTGGCGCGCCGCGACGACGAAACCGCTGCTGCACGGTTTCAAAGAGGCCAATGGTCCAGCAAACCGGGCAACCTCGCATGGCAAGCAGCGCGCCCGCCCCAGCCAGCAAGGCCGTGAAGGGCTGCGCCTGCTGATTCGCAATGGCCCAGTACAAAAGCGTGAAGGCAACCGCGCCGCGCAGCAGGTGACCGCCCAGGCTCTGGCTGGCAAAGAAGCCGGTGGCAGCTTTGCTGAAGAGTTTCATGGCGCCGCCTTTCCCGGCCCTGCCTGGCCACCCAGCAGGTACTCGCGCACCAAGCCGCGAGCGCGGTGGATGCGGCTTTTGGCCGCCTCGCGGGTGATCTGCAGCTGCTGCGCAATTTCGGTGATGGTCAGTTGCTCCATGTCGCGCAGCAACACCACTTCGCGGTACATGGCGGGCAGCGACTCCAGCGCGCGGATGAGGTCAATGCGCAGGTCGTCCTGCGGCATGCGGGCAAAGCGCGCGTTGTCCTGCACGGCTTCGATTTGTTCCGTGCCGCGCATGAGGCCCAGCACCGGCAGCATGCACAGCCGGGCCACGACCCGAAACATCCACCCGGCCAGGGCCGCTGCGTCGCGCACCGAACCCACCTTGCGGTAAACAATGATCAGCGCTTCCTGCACCACGTCTTCAATAGCGGAGCTGCGGTGGCACTGAAAACGGGCATAGCGGCGTATGTCGGGCTGCAGTTGGCGCAGCAGCAGGTCCAGCGCCAGCGGGTCACCGGCCTGTGCAGCGGCAAACATGGTTTTTTCGACTGTCACTGCGGCCCGCCTGGAAGCTTGCGGCCCACCATGGCGCAGGCCGGGCAAAAACCAACCAGCCCGGTAAGCACGGTCATCACACCCGCACCGAGCGCCAGCCACCCGAGCGGCGTGGCGCCGAAGAAGAACAGGCCGCAAGCGCCCATCAACACGCCTGCCACCAGCCGCACCACGCGCTCTTTGCTGTCCACATTTTTTCTATAGAACATTTTTCTCTCCATGGCTGCCGGTAAAAAGTCGGCATCACCCACAAAGAGAGGGCCAAAGGCGAAAAGGATTCACGGTTCATGCAATTTGGTTTTCCTTTTTTTTTTGACCTGCACAGGGTGGCACAGGCGCCACAAGCCACGCGATTGCAGCTCCAGTCCAGATATCACATGCCACGCGAGGCGCGGAACACACCTGAAACAGGGAAACGGCGCTATTCTTGATACGCGACTTTACGCGCGGCAAAGCTGCCCCCAAGGCACCGCCGCCGGATAGCAGAAGCCAGAAGCCCAACATTCGACGCCCGACACGAAAAGAGAACCTTTGTTTTCAATGCCTCAAGACCGCCGGATCTCGCTTATTGGCGGCCTTATCCTCATGGCGACCAGTATCGCGGCGGGCATTGCCGTGTATGTCGTCATGGAGCGGCAGATGGAGTCTGTTCTCAGCCGCAGCCTGCAAACGGCGCTGCAAAGCAATGCCCGCCTGTTTGAAAGCCAGATCAACCGGGCCCTGACCGACGCCCGTACTGTGGCCACACGCCCCTTCCTGGTGCAAACCCTGCAGACGCTCGAAACCACGCCGGACGATGCCACAGCCCTGCTTGCCATGCAGCGGGCCGCCACCTCATTTCTGCCCACCGGCTTCAAGGGCATGTCTTTTCTGGACGCCGCGGGCCGTGAAGTGGGACGCGCCGGAAGTTTTTCCAGCAGCGATGAAAAACACCTTTTGCTGAGCAGGAAGGAGCGTGCCGTCCTGTCGGGGAACGAGAAATTCACGGTCCAGACGCATCTCGATATCGTCGACCAGAAAGGCGCTCGCGTGGGCGCAGTCAGGACGGAGGCCACCCTGCCCCTGTTGACCCGTGTCTTTGGCGAGGTGAGTGCCATGGGCCAAAGTGCCGAACTCGCGGTCTGCACGCCGCTGGACGATGACGGAAAGGACATGAACTGTTTCCTGGGGCGCTCGTCCGGCATCGAGTTCAGGCGCGTTGCCCGTGTGATCGAAGGCACGGCCCTGCCGATGAACAACGCCTTGCTTGGACGCACCGGCATCGTCGCCGCCAGGGACTACCGGCGCGAACAGGTGGTGGCCGCCTACATACCAGTGACGCCCGCCGGTTTCGGGATGGTGCTCAAGGTCGACCAGAAGGAGCTGTACTCGCCCACCCTCACCCAGGTCAAGGACATCCTGCCGCTGATGGCGGGGTTGATGATTGCCGGCATGCTGCTGCTCCATGTTCTGGTCACACCCCTGGTGCGCAAGCTGGTTCGTTCGGAGAAGGCTGCGCGCGATGCCAGCGACTGGCTGCGCAACAGCGAATCGCAGCTGCGCGACATCACCGACAACATGCCAGCCCTGATTTCGTACATCGATGCCGGCCAGCGCTACCGCTTTCATAACCTGGCCTATGAAGAGGCCCTGGGTGTGTCCGCGACGCAGATTGACGGCAAGCACATGCGTGATGTGCTGGGCGAAGAGATTTACCAAAGCAACATCCCCGCCATTGAGCAGGTCCTGGCGGGGTATCCGGTGGCTTACGACCGCGCCCGCAAAAATCTTCGCGGAGAGGTGCGGGACTATGCTGTCAATTATTTCCCGCGTTACGGAGAAAACGCCGACGAAGGCACGGTCGTCGGCTTTTACGTACTGGCGACCGACGTCACCGCACTCAAACACGTGGACCGCATCAAGAGCGAGTTCGTCTCCACCGTCAGTCACGAGCTGCGCACGCCGCTGACGTCCATTCGCGGCTCCCTGGGGTTGATTGCGGGCGGCGTTGGGGGCCAGCTGCCCGCTGCTGTCAAGTCGCTGGTGGAGATTGCCAAGAACAACTGCGAGCGCCTGATTCGCCTGATCAACGACATCCTGGATATCGAAAAAATCGAGTCCGGCAAGATGCAGCTCGATCTGCAGGTGATGGGACTGAAGCCCCTGCTGGTGCAGGCGCTGGAAGCGAACGAAGGGTTTGGCGCCGGCAAAAACGTGAGCCTGCGCCTGTACTGCCCCGACGAGACCCTGCAGGTGCTTGCTGACAGCGACCGCCTGACCCAGGTGGTGACCAACCTGCTCTCCAATGCCATGAAGTTTTCCCAGCCCGGCGAAACGGTGGAGGTTCATGTGTCGCGGGCAGGCCTTGGCGTGCGGGTCGAGGTGCGCGACCGCGGCCCCGGCATTCCCGACGAGTTTCGCAAGCGCATCTTCCAGAAGTTCTCGCAGGCCGATTCGTCCGACACGCGGCAGGTGGCCGGCACCGGGCTAGGCCTGAACATTTCGCGGGCCATTGTCGAACGGCTGGGCGGCCACATCGGTTTCGAGAGCGAAGCCGGCGTGGGCACCACCTTCTTCTTCGAGCTTCCGCTATCGACGGAGCACCAGGAGCCGCCGGTGGCAGCGCCTGACGGCGGCAGGCCGCGCATTCTGGTGTGCGAAGACGACCGCGACATCGCCCACCTGATCGGCCTGATGCTGAACAAGGGCGGCTTTGAGGTGGACAGGGCCTACACCGCCGCCATGGCACTGGCTTTCCTGGAGACAACCCCCTATGCCGCGATGACGGTGGACCTGGAACTGCCCGACCAGGACGGCATCACGCTGATCCACACCCTGCGCAGGCAGGCACACACGCGAGATCTGCCCATCGTCGTGGTCTCGGCCTCGGCCAGCGAAGGCCAGCTCCAGTGCAACAACCTGCCACTGAACGTTTCAGACTGGCTGGACAAACCAATCGACGAGAACCAGATGGTTCTCACACTGCGCCGCGCCATCGGCCTCATGAGCCAGAGCAAGCCGCGCATCCTGCATATCGAGGACGACTTCGACACGCAGCGCATCACGGCCGCCATCGCGCAGGACTTCGCCGTCTTCGAGTTTGCGGCTTCACCCGGGGAAGCACGCGCGCGGCTGCGGGAGCATCGCTTCGACCTGGTGCTGCTGGACCTGGCCTTGCGGGGCGGATCGGGCTGGGACGTGCTGGCAGACATCGAGGCGCTGGGCAATCCCCCGCCCGTGGTGGTGTTCTCGGCCACGGCGCTGAAGCCGGCCGAGGCTGCCCGCTTCGCTGCCGTCCTGCTCAAGGCACAGACCTCGAACACCGAACTTTTGCAGACCCTGCAGCGCGTGCTCGCCGAGGCGTACTCGGCGGACTCTGTCGGACTCTGAACTCCTGAATTGATAGCTTCCGGCTACCACCCGACAAGGGCTGGAAGCCTGTTCTTCTTGTAATTCGAAGCTCAGCCCTGCTGGAGCAGCGTGGCGATCTGCCTGTCCTTGCTGTCCCACAAATCGCTGAGCCATTGCTGGAAGCGCACGCGAAACGCCGGGTCGCCGGCATAGTCGCCCGTGCTGAACTCGGAGGGAATGGGCAGCTGCTGCGCCCGCACGACGATGCGCGGCGCCTGGCCGCAGAGAAACTGCCAGAAGGTCGGCGCACCTGCGGGGTAAACAATGGTCACGTCGATCAGCGAGTGAAACTTCTCGCCCATGGCATTGACGGCCAGTGCCAGCGCGCCGGCCCTGGGCTTGAGCAGGTGGCGGTAAGGCGAGGCCTGCGACGCATGTTTGGCAGGCGTGAAGCGCGTGCCTTCCGAAAAATTCATCACGCTGGTGGGCACCAGGGCAAATTTCTCGCAGGCACGGCGCGTGGCCTCGCGGTCCTGCAGGCGGCGCTCGGGGTGTCTGCGCAGGTCGGCCTTGGTTTGGCGCTTCATGAAGGGGAAATCAAGCGCCCACCAGGCCAGGCCGATGACTGGCACCCAGATCAGCTCCTGCTTGAGGAAAAACTTGAGCATGGGAATGCGCCGGTTCAGCACGTGCTGCAGCACAAAGATGTCCACCCACGACTGGTGGTTGGCATTGACCAGGTACCAGCCCTCGTAACGCAGCTCGTCCACGCCGGCCACGTCCCACTGGGTAGACTGCGTCAGCAGCATCCAGCCGCTGTTGCAGGCAATCCAGGCGGTGGCGATGGCATTGAGCAGCGGGTCGATGCGGGTGCGCACGGCCTGAAACGGCAGCAGCAACTTGACCAGCGAGAAGGTGAACAGCAGCACACACCAGAACAGTGTGTTGACGACCAGCAACAGCAGTGCAATCAGGCCGCGCAGAAAGGAAGGCAGGAGTCCAAGCATGGCAGTTCAAAGCATGGATTGTTGCGCGCCTGGGCAAGCCCGGCCTTGTGAAAGGTCAAAGGCTGCGCAATGGAGCGCCAACGGGGGGCTTGATCGCTCCTGATTTGATAGCTGATTGCGTACGTCAGATAAGGGCCAGCGGCCGATTTTATTCAAAAGCATGAAGGCCACACCCATCACGCTTCGCTTGTCATCCCGGGCCTGACCCGGGATCCATGCAGCACGAACCTGCTGGCGGGAGGATCCAACATGGATTGCGGATCGAGTCCGCAATGACGGGGCGGGGATCTCAGTCGCTGGTTTCACCGGTCAGGTTTTGCTGGAAGCCATAGGCATTGGTATGGGTGATAGCCACCTTGTTGCCGGCGAATTTAAGAACATAGCGCGCGGTATCGCCTTCCTGGGGCTGGCGTGCCATCAGGGTCAGGGTGTCGGGGCCGGTCCAGCTGGCCTTGCTGACGAAAGTGGCGCCATCCGTGGCGCCGCTGGGCAGGAACTGGCCGCTCAGGCCAAGCGGTAGTGACATTTTTTTCGTTTCGCTGCTCCCGCGCGCGACATAACTGACGACGTCGTACGAGGGCGATGCGGTGAGGTGCAAGGTGAACTCCGTTACGCCCAGGTTGTTCGGTGCCATCCGGTAGGTCTTGCCTGAAATGGTTTGCGCCAGGGCCGGCGTGTCGGCGGCAAGCGGCTTCTCGCTGGCCACCGCCCTCACACGCTGTGCCAGCAAGGCCGTGCCCTCGGGGTTGGGAGCAAGCGCGCCGCCTGACTTCACGGTCTGGGCCATCAGCTCGAGCATCTGGGCGAAGGGGTAGTTTTTTCGCCCGGTCATTGCGGCCACCACGCCTTCCTGAGGCATCACCAGGATGATCTGCCGGTTGTAGCCGACGGCCATGTACATCTTGCGCTCTGAATGGGTCCACCACTGGTCACCGTAGCGCATGCTTGTAGAGGTGACGGGCGGAAATATCATCGGTACCTTGGCCTGGTACACCCTGTTTACCCAGCTGCGCGGAATAATCTGCGCGCCGTCCCATTCGCCACCCCGCAGGTACAGGTAGCCGATCTTGGCCATATCCCGTGTCTGCAGGTACAGCCCGTACCCGCCGATGGCCAGGCCTTGCGGGTCCTTCTTCCAAACCACATCGGAAATAGCCAATGGCTTGAACAGGTGCTGCGCCGCAAAGTCGGGCACGCTCGTCCCGGTTTGCCGCGCCAGAATGGCGGTCAGCAACTGCGAGTTGCCGCTGCTGTAGTTGAAAGCCGTGCCCGGCGCCTGCGCCATGGGCCGGTCCAGGATGAACTGCACCCAGTCAGCGCTGCGTCCCATCTCGATCATCGAGTCAGGCCGCCCATCTGTCAGCGGCTCCGTCCAGTCCAGGCCGGAAGTCATGTCGAGCAGGTGCTGCACCGTCATCGCCTTCTTCCGGTCGTCCACGTTGGCAATGTTGCGGTCTGCAAAAAGCGGCAGCACCGGCTGCGCGGTGCCGCTGAGCTTGCCTTGCTGGATGGCAATGCCCGTCAGGGCCGCCACAACGCCTTTCGTGGCGGAGTTGATCCTGTGCCGCATGCCCGGCTTGAAAGGCGCGTAGTAGGCCTCGGCCACAATCCGGCCGTGCCGCATGACCATCAGGCTGTCCATGTCGTTGGCAGCGCCAAAGTCCACCAGCGCCGCCAGCGCACCCGAGTCCATGCCCAGCTCTTCCGGCGTGGCCGTTGCCCACTGCTGTGTGGGCCATGGCCCCGGCTGGGTTTGCGCGCCCAGTGGCAGGCACAGCAAGGTGGCGGAGATGAGGGCAAGCCAGCGTTTGGCGGACGGACGCATGTGTTCTCCTCTTTAGATTTCTGGATGGATAGTCAGCTTTTGGCTTCAGGGTATGCGGGCACGCAGTTCCTGTATGGTTCCGACGATCAGCCGCAGGCCGAAGGCGCCGACGACAGCCCCCGACACTTTGGTCAGGCGGGCGAAGTTGCGCAGATAGGCTTGCTGAACAGCCTTCTGCGAAAAGGCAACGGCCAGGCTCGTGTGCCAGACGATCGAGTTGAGATAGACGACGGCAACCGCGCTGGCCACATGCACCCAGGACGGCGAAGGCGGCAACGCCGTCGCGAACACACTTCCATAAAACAGGGCGATTTTTGGATTGAGCGCACTGGTCATGAAACCAATACGAAATGCCGCGCTCTTGCTCAACGTTTCCTGAGGCACAGAAGCCGCCGAAGCGCCCGAACGCCAGAGGTTGAACGCAAGGTAGAGCAAATACAGCCCACCCGCGATCTGCGCTCCCTGGCGCAACATGGGCTGGGTGGAAAACACAACGCCAATGCCCATGACCGCAAGCGACGCCCACGCCAGCGTGGCGGTGGTCATGCCGCCAACGGCGGCAAAGGCCGCTGCGCGGCTTTGGCCGCCCGCGAGCTGGGCGAGCAAGACGACGTTGAAACCGGGGACGAGAAGAACGGCCCAGTGGAGTAACGCGATGGCGAGGAGGGATGGGAGCATGTGTGCGATCTAGCGTAGACGTAGCCGGCCGCCACAGGACGGTGCAACTGAAGGGGGCGGACGCCCGTGGGCATCCGTGTTGACGGACTTGCTAGACCGCGGCTTCACAACGTCGGACTCCTTCCTGACTGCACTGTCTCTTCGATCACGCGACGCTTCCAAACCACACCCAGCTGTGCTTTCTCTAGGTCAGGATAGTGACGTCCTGAGTAGACTCCTATGACGGTATCAATTCTTGCGAGCAAGACTTGCGCGGACAGAGTTCCGTCCTTCTTTTTGTATTGTTTGTCTATGAGAACCTGCCTACCAACCACGACCGACCCCGACATGCCCTCTCGGCTCGCGGTGTCTACGAACATTTTAGGCAACCCATCTGGATCAAATGTTGGATCGAGAGCAATGCTGCCACGTTTCCAGATGGGAGATGGCGCGCCCGTAACCTGGCCGAAGGGATACCCGATGATGAAAACGTCCTGCGATGCTGCCGCGGGAAGAACGGCATCGGCCTCAAGAACATTAACGTGCTCAAACAGACAGCCTTGGATCTTTTCGGTCACGTCGATCGCTGCTACGTCAGCGCTTCTCCCAAAAAATGGGTGTTCAACCCACTTCGCCTGACCAGAGACTGGCAAGTTGAGTGGAATATCGACGGCCGTAGGTTCGAGTTCAAAAAAACCATGCAAGTCTTCTTGCCCAACCTGGCGGAAGGTATGGATCGTAATGCCGTCTGGAATGCCGCCAGTTGGTGACATCGGTTGCCCGGTCAGTGGATTTAGACCGGCGAGGTTATGCCAGTTGGTGACAAGAAACGTGCGGCCTTTGTGCAGCCACAGAAAACTACTCCCGGTCGAAAGCTGAATGTCACCGACCCGCATGATCAGGAACGGCACCGCGTAGCTCCAGCGGTTCGAGAGATGACTCACGCCTTCCATGCGGGCTAACGTAAAGATGGCCGGACCATCAACACTCGCGGCGAAGCCGCCTCCTGCTGTTGTGGGTCCGTATCGACTGGCATGTTAAGCGGGACTCTGCTGATCATGGCGTCGACTTCTCTTGCCTGCATTTCTGCACCTTTCGCATAAACCGAAGTCGATGCTCTTTCAAACCCATAACCTGCGCATTCTTTTTTAGGAGCCACCAGAAATGCTCGTCCACACGCGCCTCGTTGCCTGCTGCCTCAAGCTCGTCCAGGGCCAAGCCAAGCTCGTTGTGCGAGAGATAGTGCTCGAACTGAGCGAGTTTCTCATTGTCGGTAATGTGCGCAGCCGCCTGCCGCATTAGCAGATTACACACGTCCCATTGCTTCTGTAGCCGAGCGTCCACCTTTGAGCCTCGAATTGATTTATGCTGCGCCGTCAAGCTACCGCTTGAAGAAGGAGGTGAATTTCACACGATTAGCCTGTACGAAGGCATTCCAACGCCACAGTTAGTGGGTTTTGCCAATCTACCATGGCCAGAACACCGACACTTATGACGACAAGCACCGTAGCGACTTTTATTCGCACAACAAGACCGTCAAGAATGACGTCGTTTAGTTTCCGGTACATGCCAGACCAAATAAATTCAGGCAAAGCGGCTTCTTCGGGCTCTGAGTCAATGGCGCGAAACTTCCACGTCCCCAGCCATTGCCAGGTAGCCGCATGCGCGGTTTGAATGCGATCTTGAAAGCGCCCCCCAAAAGACATGAGAGCCACCGCACTCACGACAGCACTGATTGCCGCCAAGACCGGTGTCAGATACCAAGCGCTGCACATTAGCTATTCTGTGTGAAATCTAACGTTGAAGGCGACCAGGTCGCAACACTTTCGGTGAAGCAGCGACCTCTAGTTGCTGGTCCGGGTTGGCTGGCCTGTGAAAGTACGGCTTCATTTCCTGGCACATACATCTCGATAGTAAGTTGGAATAAACCGAACTGGGCTTCCCACATTTGTGAAACGTATGTCGGCAGCTTTCCGCCGGGCAACGTCAGCACGTCGTTCATCTCCAGATCGGGCGAGCGCCTGCGCATAATCGTCAAGAAAGATGGCAAATCCATTTGGATCAAGCCTAAGCACGCCGAGCTCCTCGATTTGGGGAACCACCAGGTCGTAATAGGAGATCGACTCAGAAAAAGCCCCTTGATCGTAGGAAAGGCGCGCCAGCTCAGAGAGGCGCTTCGTCACGTTCGCCCGACTGGGAGCCGGTAGCGCCTGCTCAAGCTTGAGCGCCTCAAGAAGCAATTCTCTGGCAAGGGGAAAGTCACATGTGTACCCTGTCATGCGAGCAAGGTTGTAGGTCGCGGCGGAAATGAATTCCTGGCCCAGACCAGCCTCCTGCGCCTCGGTCAGGGCTTTCTTGAAAGCGTCCCGCGCGCCTGAGTAGTTACCTGCGGATTCAGCGCGCAGTCCCTGTTCATAAGCGCGCTGCGCCACCTGCGGACTAGCCGCCCAGACCGGCGCTGCGAACAATGCGACGAGCGCGATCCGCTTCGCGTACATAAGCGCTTTAACTCGAAAATGACTGGTTTTTTTTTGCTGCAAGACCGTTTTCAGCAGGCGTGAGTTCGTGTCGATTGATCTGTTATGCATGAAACTCCCTTATCACCTCAATGTCGCCAACGATATTGCGATTGAGTTCCTCAAGATCTTCTGCCGGTACCCACCATTCAGTGTGATGGGCGCCGCCAACCTTCTCCACGCTATAGCGGCCCATGAATTTCTTGCGAACCTGAAAGCGTGTGACAAATCCAGACCCGCTCGCCTTCACATTCCAGTCTCGCGCAATTTCGATTGCATACTGCTCGTTCGTAACCGGGTAGAAGATCGGTTGCTCGGGAAGGCGCGGAGGCCATTTCCTGAAGCCGCTGGCCTTCACAAGCTCCAATTCCTCTGGACCAGTTGGCCGGAAGAGAACAACGGTAGCGCTAGAGTTTTTTTGCATAACTTGATATATACCGCAAAACCGCGGCTTAACTTGGCGGATGGGAAAGGTAGCTCAGCTACGCCGACTCAGGGCACCGCTGGCAAGCGCCACACCGCAAGCCACCAAGAAACTGGCCGCCAACGTACCCGAACCCAACGGCTCACCCAGCAACCAGGCGGCACCAAGCGCCGTGTTCAAAGGCACCAGCGCAGCCGACAGGGACGCCCTCGCCGCGCCCAGCCGCGCAATGGCAATCATGTAGGTCACCAGGCCCAGCAAGCCGGCGGCGACGCCCTGCCCCACTGCCTGCCAGGCCACGTCGGTCCATGGCGCTGTCCACAGGCGCGGCGCGCCGAAGGCCAGCAGCACGGGCAGGAGCAGCAGGCTCGACCAGGCGTTGATGACCGCTGCGCCCTGCCACGGTGTGAGGCCACTGCCGCGAAATGCCAGTGTGTACAAGGCCCACACCATGGCGGCCAGGATGAACAGCAGGTCGCCGCGCCAGGTTTGCGCTGCATCGGCCAGGCTGCTGGCGCCGAATACCGCCATGCCGCCGACGATCAGCAGCAGGCCTGCCAGGCGCGAGTCGGTGATGGGCTCGCCATGCGCCAGTCGCGCCCCCAGCGCAGTGAACAACGGCACACTGCCTGCCCCGAACACACCCATGTGGGCGGCCGGGGCCCACTGCATTCCGGCCAGCACCAGCAGGCCAAACGGCAATCCGCTGCCGAGCACCAGCAGCCCGAGCCGGTGGCGCGGCAAGCCTGGTGGCAACAGGCCGGTCTGGACTAACAGCGGCAGCAGCACCAGCGCGGGTACGCCGTAGCGCAGCACGGCTATCTCCAGCGGGCCCAAAGTGGTAGTGACACCGTGGCGTGAAGCGATTTGCCAGCCGCTGCCAATCAGGGCGGCGGCCAGTGCGGCGAGCAGGCCGATAGCGAGGTTGCGGTTCATGGGCGCAGTCTGGCTGCGCGGGCCGGCGGCGGCTATCAGATTCCTGCGCTTGTGACGGTTGCGGTTTCAGGCAGCGAGTTCGCGTCGGGCTTGCGCGGGCGTGACGCCGAGCCCGCGCACAAAGGCCGCGCCCAGATGGCTCTGGCTGCTGTAGCCGAGCTCATGCGCCAGCGCGGCAATATCGCGCTCGCCTTCTTCCAGCCGCTGCAGCGCCGCGGCCAGACGCAGCCGCTGGCGATAACCGTGCAGGCTCAAGCCCGTGTGTTTGCGAAAGGAGCGCGCCAGATGAAAAAGCGAACAGCAGGCCGCGTCTGCCACGTCATTCAGCGTCCAGGGCGCGAAGCCGGCTGCGGCGGTGCGCGCCACCATGAAGCGCTGCGCACGCTGCACGGCAGGCGCTGAACGGCCCTGAATACGTGTGATCGGTGGCGCTTGTTGCAGCACGGTTTGTAGAAGCGCCTGCGTGGACTCACCACTTTTGCCCAGCGCCATCGCGCACCAATGCCGCCTCAGCAGCCATACGGCGCGCGGGCTCAGTGCCCATGCATCAGGCGATGGCAACGCATGGCCGGCGCCCGGCTGCGCACTGACGACGATGCTGGCGCGAGCGGCATCGGCACAAGGCTTCATCTGGTACAGCAGGCCGGTCGGCAGGCTCAGCGCGGTGAGGCCATCAAGCAGCACGCTCTGCCCGGCCATGCGGAACTCGGTGGCGCCGCTGGCCGGTAGCACCAGGCGCGGCGAGGCCACCTCGTAACTCGGGCTCCATTGCGCGGAAGGCGCATGCAGAACAACCCGCTCGACCTTGAGGGTGGTGGTTTGCTGCAGCAGCGTGCGGTCCTGAGGCATGCCTGACTATAAAACGAGCCCGGCAGGTGCAGGGTGCCGTCGGTCTCAGCCCTGAAGCTCCTGAACGACCGCCATGATGTTGCCCTCTGTGTCCTTGAACCAGGCGGCCATGGCACCGCCGCCGGTGAAGATGCTGCCCTCGGTTTTCATGTCGGGCGTGTCGTACTCTTCAAACTCCACGCCTCGGCCCTTGAGCCAGGCCACGGTGGCCTTGACGTCGCCAACCTGCCAGAAGGCGCAGCTTGCCTCGTTCGTGCCGGCGTTGGCGGTGGGGTACAGAAAAAACGCCGTGCCACCGGCGAACCTGAAAATCAGGCCCGGGCCCGAAGGCTGGCCCCGGCCCAGGGCCAGCTTGTCTTCATAAAACTGGCGAGCCCGCTCCATGTTGCTGGCAGGCACATAGGCATACAGGGGTGCGCTTTTGAGCATGGTTTTCTCCGAAGAAAAAACCAGTCTACGGCGATATGCCGATGCGGGGAAGCGGCCGGCTGCAAGCACATGAAAGCGCTGTAAGCGGTCTGCGCAGTCTTGGCCGCACCGGGCAAGTGCTATCCATTTAATAGCTGCCTATGCCCGACCAATAAGGACCAATGGCCGATTTTCCTTGTGAATGCGGCCTGTGGCCACCCGAGGCCACCGTGAAGGCACTCCGTTCAGGAATCCAGGCGGGCGCCAGAGGTCTTGACCAGCCGCTCCCAGACCGGGTAGTCCTTTTTGTAGGCGGCGGTAAATGCCTCGGGCGTGCTGGCAGCCACCGTGAACCCCATGCTGGAGATTTTTTCGATGATCTCGGGCATCACGCAGATGCGCTGGATCTCGCTGGACACGCGGGCAATGATGTCCTTGGGCGTTTTGGCGGGCGCGGCCATGCCTATCCAGCCCGCGATGCGGTAGAACTCGTCGGTCAGCCCCTGCTCGGCCAGCGTGGGCGCATTCGGCAGCACGGCCATGCGTTTGAGGCCGGTCACGCCAATCAGCTTGAGCTTGCCGGCCTCAATGTGCGGCTTGGCGGCGAGCGCGCTGGCGTAAGACATCTGGATCTGGCCGCCAATGAGTTCCTGCAGCATGGGCGCCTCGCCCTTGTACGGCGCGTGCACCATGTCGGCCTTCTGGCTCTCGCTCATGGAATAACCGGCCAGGTGCGCGTAAGAGCCCACGCCCCATGAGCCATAAGACAGCTTGCCCTTGTTGGCGGCCATGTATTTCAGCAGCTCGGGGCCATTTTTGGCGGGCACGCTGGGGTGCACCACCAGGGTCACTGGCGAGTTGACAAACTGCGATACCAGGGTCAGGTCGCGTTGCGGGTGGTACGGCAGCTTGTCGTACAGGAACTGGTTGGTCAGCAGCGATGAGTTAAGCGAGACCACAAAGGTGTACCCATCCGGCGCGGCCTTGGCCACGGTGTCCGTTCCCACGATGCCGCCGGCACCACCCCGGTTGTCGACAAGCACCGGTTGCCACAGGCGTGCGCTGAGTTTTTCCCCGATCAGGCGGGTCAGGATGTCGGTGGCGCCGCCCGCGTTGAATGGCACGACGATGCGGATGGGCTTGTTTGGATAGCCCTGCTGCGCCAGCGCTGGCGATGCGAGTGCACCCAGGCAAAGGGGAAGACCGGCGGCGCCCGCCTGGGCCAGCAATTCGCGACGATTCAAGGGTTTCAGCATGGTGGATCTCCGGTTGGTAGGGAGATTTAGCATTACCTTGCGAAATTCCCTAGACCGTGAAAACCCGCGTTGTGTCGCGCTAGCGACGGTTGTTTGGGGCACGGAAGCACCGGGCGCAGCACCGAATTGCCGGTCAGCGTGCCTTGCGCAGCGCGGACTTGCCGCCGCCGGGCTTGCCCGAGCCGTTATCACGCGGCGGCAAACCGGTGTGCTGGGTCAGGATGCGGCCCTTGACCGGTGTGTTCGTTTTCAATGCGACCGTGGTCGAATTTTTCTTGCGCGCGCTCACATAGCCGCCGTCGGTCAGCGGCTGGAAGGTCGGGATCAGATGGTGCTTGCCATTGCCGATCAGGTCAGCGCGTCCCATGGCTTTCAGCGCCTCGCGCAGTAGCGGCCAGTTGTTGGCGTCGTGGTAGCGCAAAAAGGCCTTGTGCAGGCGGCGGCGCTTGTCGCCGCGCACGATGTCCACTGTCTCGCTGTCGCGCGTGATCTTGCGTAGTGGGTTTTTGTTGGTGTGGTACATCGTTGTGGCCGTGGCCATGGGCGATGGGTAAAAGGTCTGCACCTGGTCGGCTCGGAAGCCGTTTTTCTTGAGCCAGATCGCGAGGTTCATCATGTCTTCGTCGCTGGTGCCCGGGTGGGCGGCGATGAAGTAGGGAATCAAAAACTGCTTCTTGCCGGCCTCGAGGCTGTACTTCTCGAACATCTGCTTGAACTTGTCATAGCTGCCGATGCCGGGCTTCATCATCTTGGTCAGCGGCCCCTGCTCGGTGTGCTCGGGCGCGATCTTCAGATAACCGCCGACGTGGTGCGTGACCAGTTCTTTCACATACTCGGGGCTTTGCACAGCCAGGTCGTAACGCAGGCCGGAGCTGATCAAAATCTTCTTCACGCCCTTGAGCGCCCGCGCGCGCCGGTACATCTTGATCAGCGGGTTGTGGTCGGTGTTCAGGTTGGAGCAGATGCCGGGGTACACGCAGCTCGGCTTGCGGCAGGCCGACTCGATTTCGGGCGACTTGCAGCCGATGCGGTACATGTTGGCGGTCGGACCGCCCAGGTCGGAAATCGCACCGGTGAAGCCCTTGACAGTGTCGCGGATCGCCTCGATCTCGCGGATCACTGAATCTTCAGACCGGCTCTGGATGATGCGGCCTTCATGCTCGGTGATGGAGCAAAAGGTGCAGCCACCGAAGCAGCCGCGCATGATGTTGACGCTGAAGCGGATCATTTCCCAGGCCGGGATCTTGGTCGCGCCGTCGTGGCTGCCTTTCTCGTCCTGGTAGGCCGGGTGCGGCGAGCGCGCGTACGGCAGGTCGAACACATAGTCCATCTCGGCCGTAGTCAGCGGAATCGGCGGCGGCGTGATCCACACATCGCGCGCGGTGGCGCCTTCGCCATGCGCCTGCACCAGCGCGCGCGCGTTGCCCGGGTTGGTCTCCAGGTGCAGCACGCGGTTGGCGTGGGCGTACAGCACGGCGTCGCTCTTGACCTGTTCGTAAGACGGCAGGCGGATCACCGAGCGGTCACGTGGTGGCACCTTGATCCTGCCCTGCATGTGGGACAAGGCGGGGTTGGGCACGAAGGTCAGCGGCTTGATGGCCGAGCCCATGTCAGCCCGCCCACTCCCCGTTCGCCCTGAGCCTGTCGAAGGGGTGGTGCTGGCTTCGACAAGCTCAGCCCGAACGGTGTTTTTTGCGGCCGATTCGGCCTTCACCGCAACTTCTGCCGCCTCGTCTTCACGCGCGCAGCTTGCGCCCTGCTCTTTCGCCTGCTCCGAAATCATCAGGTAAGGATTGACATGCGCTTCGACACGTCCCGGCGCGTCGACGCTGGTGGAATCGATCTCGAACCAGCCCTGCGCGGTGTCGTCACCTGTGCGGCGGATGAAGGCCGTCCCGCGGATATCGGTCATGCCGGCCACCGGCTCCTTGGCAGCCAGGCGGTGCGCGATCTCGACAATCGCTCGCTCGGCGTTGCCGTAGAGCAGCAAATCGCATTTGGCGTCCACCACGATGGAGCGGCGCACCTTGTCGGACCAGTAGTCGTAATGCGCGATGCGGCGCAGCGAACCTTCAATGCCGCCCAGGATGATGGGCACGTCCTTGTACGCTTCGCGGCAGCGCTGCGAGTAAACGATGGCGGCGCGGTCCGGCCGCTTGCCGCCGATGTCGCCAGGCGTGTAGGCGTCGTCGCTACGGATCTTGCGGTCCGCCGTGTAGCGGTTGATCATGGAATCCATGTTGCCGGCGGTCACGCCGAAAAACAGGTTGGGTTTGCCCAGCGCCTTGAACGGGTCGGCGCTTTGCCAGTCGGGCTGCGCGATGATGCCAACGCGAAAGCCCTGGGCCTCGAGCATGCGGCCGATGACGGCCATGCCGAAGCTGGGGTGATCCACGTAAGCGTCGCCGGTGACGATGATGATGTCGCAGCTGTCCCAGCCCAGCACATCCATCTCGGCCCGGCTCATGGGCAAAAATTTCGACGTGCCGAAGCGGCTGGCCCAGTACTTGCGGTAGCTGGTCAGCGGTTTTGCGGCGCGCGCGAAAAAGGAGACGTCGATGGGGGCGTTCATGCGGACTTTGGGGGGAACCGCGTATTTTAAGGTTTTATGCGCCCTCGTGCGCCCTTCAGGGGTACTTGGACCCCTTCATCCACCAGAAGCAGCGGGTTCAGCCGCCCCGCAGTTGCGCCGCGGGCACAAACCGGCCCTCGCGGGCACTTTGCTCGCCCAGCATGAGCAGGCCCATGGCCTGGTGCACCTGCACCGCACTGACCGGCACGGCGGCGCGGCCGTGCAGGTGGTCGCGCAGCTGCGCATAAAAGGCCAGGTAATTGCCTGCTGCTTCTGGCGCAGGCAGGGAAACGGCCTGCCCGTCCCGGTAAACAAGCACCTCGGCCGGAAGCGGGTCCTGCCCCCAGTCGCCAGGTGAATCCAGGCTGGGCCGGCGCCCGGTTTTGAGGGTGTCTTCCTGCGTGTCCAGGCCGTACTTGATAAACGAGCCCAGCGTGCCGTGCACCACAAACCGCGGCCCGGTCACAGGCACCAGCGCGCTGCCATGCAGGATGACACGCAGGCCGGGCTGCGTGCTGCCGTAACGCAGCTGGGCATGGAACCAGTCGTTGGTGCGGGCGCCGTCGCGTTGCTGCGCCATGTCCAGCAGCAGATCGTCGGGGCAGCCAAACAGCTGCAGGCACTGATCGGCCAGGTGTGCCCCCAGGTCCAGCCACAGGCCCGAGCCCGGCAAGGCCTGGTCGCGCCAGCGGTCCGGCACCACCGGGCGGTAGCGGTCAAAGTGCGACTCGAAATGAACGATGCGGCCCAGCCCACCCTGCGCCAGCACCTGTTGCAGCGCCAGGAAATCGGCGTCCCAGCGGCGGTTCTGGAACACCGTCAGCACACGCTGCTGCGTGTGTGCCAGCGCCAGCAACTCTTCGGTTTCCGCCAGCGTCACGGTACAAGGCTTGTCGATCACCACGTGTTTGCCCGCCAGCAAGGCGGCTTTGGCAAGTGGATGGTGAGAGGTGTTGCTGGTGGCAATCACGACCACGTCGATGGCCGGATCGGCAAACGCCGCCGCGGGTTCTGCAACAACACGCACCTGCGGCCAGTCGGCCAGCACCTGCGCCGGTTTGCTGCTTGAAATACAAGTCAGCTGCAGGCCGGGCACGCCGGCAATCAGCGGTGCATGAAAAGTCTTTCCGGCAAAGCCATAACCGATGAGTGCGACACGAAGCGCGGCGTGGGAAGGGACAGGCTGGGTGCTCATGCGGACATATCATCGCAAAAAAATCCGGCCGCGTTTCAAGCGCGGGCATGGGCGATGCCGCCGCTCAAGGCATTCCTAGGCCTGGGCGGGTATCACCTTGCCTGGCTCGCGCACCGGCAAAGCCGGTTCGCTGGGCGGCAAGTCTATGACCTCGGGCGGGGCTTCGGGCAAAGGAGGCATGACCGGTGGCGGCATCTCGGGCGGAATCTGGGTGCCCGGTTCGGGCTCGGTGGCAAAGATCAGGGAATTCATGGAGGTTCTCCGTAGAAGGGTAAAAAGGCCCGGCTTGCAGCCGTGCCTGAAAAAGTTCATTGCCCGCGGCGGCTGAACACGGCCCGAAACAGCGCTGCTGCTACAGCGCCGGCAGCAAACGCCATCAGTGCCGACTGAGCAGGCTTCCGGGCGACATAAGCAGCCAGCTCTTCCTGATACTGCTGGTAACGCGAGTAACGCGGCAAGGCATCATCGGCCGCTGCTCCCGGATCGAAAGCCCCCGGCGCAAGGGCATCGGCCGATGAAGCCGGATTCGTCAGCACGGCATCTTCTGCAGACTGCAATACATCGTCATTCAAGCGCCTGGCTTGGCCGTCAGGCGAGGCCGGCTCTTCGTGAAGGGAGGGCGTGGGCATAAAAACTTTCGAATGGGCAACAACAAGGGATGATTCGGGCGACAAAAACACTGGCGCGCCCTCGCCTCGTTTTTTTGTCACCGCCATCCGGAAACTTTAAAAGCCCGGGTGGGACCGGTATGCGGGATAGCCGAGTATCGAACTGTAGGAGGACACCCTCACTGGAACAGGCCCCTGTGTGCAGCCTCTGTGGCAGCCCGTAAGACGGGTCTTACAGGTGCTCGCGATTGCCCTTACACCGGCTGACGCCCAGCGGCTACGCACTTCGGAAGCCACGCTTCGTAAGCTGGGAGCAGTTCACCGCTTGCTTCCCAGCCACTGGCAGCCTGCTCCCCTGTTCCCCTGTTCCCCAGGATTCACCATGACACATGCAGTTTCTTCTCCCACGGAGTCCCCGGCCCGTCGGGTGTCCGCCACGCCCCCTTATTTTGGGGAACCGTGGGCATGGTTGCTGGCCATCCTGGCTGGCCTGACAAGCCTGCTTGCACTTGTGCCGGAAGGTATCGCCGAGCCGCTTCAGACCGTGATCGGCTGGTTGATCATCGGCATCGTGGCCGCCCTTGGCGTGATGGCCATCGTCCGCGGGCTGGAGCGCCTGCTGGACTGTGAAAGCAGCTAGGCAGCGGGGTTCCTGCCCGGCCGCATGGCCATTTTTTTTGCCCGTTTTCAAGGATCACAGATGTCGCAACCCAAGCGCAGCGCAACCAGCACTTCACCGAAACTTGCTCCTGGTGCCACGGAGAAGCAAAAGCAGCTCCAGAACAGCAGCACCGAACTGGCCGGCATGCTGACGACGAACCAGGGGCTGCAGATCCCCGACAACCACAACTCGCTGAAGGCGGGCGTTCGCGGCCCGACCCTGATGGAGGATTTCATCCTCCGCGAAAAAATCACCCACTTCGACCATGAGCGCATTCCCGAGCGTGCCGTGCACGCGCGCGGCACCGCAGCGCATGGCTTCTTCAAGCTCTACAAGCCGATGACGCAATTCACCAGCGCCGGCTTTCTGCAGAACCCGGACGTGGAAACACCCGTGTTTGTGCGTTTCTCCACCGTGGCCGGCTCGCGCGGGTCGGCCGACACGGTGCGCGACGTGCGCGGATTTGCGGTGAAGTTCTACACCGACGAAGGCAACTACGACCTGGTGGGCAACAACATCCCGGTCTTCTTTATCCAGGACGCGATCAAGTTTCCAGACCTGGTGCACGCGCTCAAGCCCGAGCCGCACAACGAGATGCCGCAGGCAGCCAGCGCACACGACACCTTCTGGGATTTTGTTTCGCTGATGCCCGAGTCCACCCACATGCTGATGTGGGCGATGTCGGACCGCGCCATTCCCCGCAGCTACCGGATGATGGAAGGGTTTGGCGTGCACGCTTTTCGTTTCATCAACGCGCGGGGCGATTCGCATTTTGTGAAGTTTCACTGGAAGCCCAAACTCGGCGTTCATGGCCTGGCCTGGGACGAAGCCCAGAAAATCGCAGGTAAGGACGCGGACTACCACCGCCGCGACCTGTGGGAAGCCATCGAGCACGGCGACTTTCCGGAGTGGGAGCTGGGTGTGCAGATCATCGAGGAGGGCAAGGAAGACAAGCTTGGCTTTGACATCCTGGATCCCACCAAGCTGATTCCCGAATCGGTCGTGCCGGTGCAGCTGATCGGCCGTATGGTGCTCAATCGCAACCCGGACAACTTCTTCGCGGAAACCGAGCAGGTGGCGTTCCATCCCGGGCACCTGGTGCCGGGCATCGACTTCAGCGACGACCCGCTGTTGCAGGGACGCCTGTTTTCCTACACCGACACGCAGCTGTCACGGCTGGGCGGTGCCAACTTTCACGAGATCCCGATCAACAAGGCGGTCTGCCCTTTCCATAACTTCCAGCGCGACGGCATGCACCGCCAGGGCATCAGCAAGGGGCGCGTGGCCTATGAGCCGAACACCCTCGGGACGGGAGCGGAGTTCCGCGTGGATGGCGGCGCGCAGGGTTTTCATACCCAGCCGCAGGCACTTGAATCACCGAAGATCCGCCGGCGCAGCCCTTCGTTTGACGACCATTTTTCTCAGGCTGCGCTGTTCTGGAATAGCCAGAGCCCGGCCGAAAAAGACCACATCGTGGCCGCCTTCCGGTTTGAGCTGTCCAAGGTCGAGGTACCCGACATCCGCCAGCGCATGGTGGACAACCTCGCCCATGTGGACGCCAAGCTGGCAGCGCGGGTGGCGGCGCCGCTGGGCATTGCCGCGCCCGACGCCAAGGCTGCCGCCGGGCGGCTGGGTTTTCGCGAGTACAAAATCACCCAGACGGTCGAGGATGATCCCGCGTTGAGCATGACAGCCCGGCCGGGTGCCGATATCAAGACACGCAAGGTCGCGATCCTGGTCGCCGACGGCGTGGACCTGCTGAGCTTCAAGCGGCTGCAGCAGGAACTGCTGGACGCGGGCGCGCAGTGCAAGATCATCGCGCCGCAACTGGGCCCGGTCACCACTTCGTCGGGGAAACAGCTGGCGGCAGACCACACGTTTTCCAACATGCCCTCGGTGATGTTTGACGCCGTCCTGATTCCGGGAGGGGGCGACAGTGCCACGGCTCTGACGCAGCTCGGCGATGCCGTTCATTTCGTGCTGGAGGCCTACAAACATTGCAAATCCCTCTGCGCACTGAATGAAGGCGCTCAGTTGCTGGGCACGCTGGGCTTCGCGCTGGAAGCCCAGGGCGGTGCGCTGATGCAACCGACTCCGGGGGTGCTGATGGCCGACGCACGCAAGGCGGCAGAGGGCCAGATTTCGCAGGCTTTCATCGCTGCAATTGCCAGCCACCGGCACTGGGACCGGCTCAATGTGGATGCCGTCCCGGCCTAAGGAAGCGCTGAACAAGTCCCCTGCGGCGCGCGATCAGCGGGCTCGGGCGGTCTGCTGCGTTGAATTTCTTGCCAACAGCCAGCTATTGGCTGTTAAATCCGCCTTGCATCCCATCCCGATCCGGCTGCCGCGCATCCGCCAGGACTCATTCAGCGCACCCTAGCCTCAGGGGCTCAGGGTCAGCTGGTGCGCAAACGCTGCCGGCTTCATCTGCAGCGGCCGGTAGCGGCCGGCGGCCCAGGCTTCGCTCATGTCGCGGTAACGGCCTGAAAACACCAGGCCGCTTTGCCCGGTCTGGAAGATGAACTGCGAATTTTCCAGGTCGGCCAGGTCGTACACCGCACGCAGCGATGCTGCATGCCGGTTGGCAAACGGGATTTTCGCGTCGTTCGGCCAGTACTGGCCGACATCGATGGTGAAGGCGTCGCCGCCGCTCGGCACGCGGACATCGAACACACGGGCCAATAGCGGCACGCTGCCGAAAGGCCGGTGCACCGACAGCGCATAGTGCGCATCGCCCCATTTCCATTGCGCGGGCACCTTGCCGTAGCTGGCCTCCAGCCGCGTCAGCGCACGGTCCAGCGCGGCGGAAGACTGCGCCGCGCAGCCTGCAGCACCGCACCAGAAGACATCATTTCTCTCGACGATTCCTTCGATGGCGCTGCGGAAATGGCGCTTGCCGTACATCGCATTGAAGCGCTCCTCGCCAAGCCTCTTGCCGATAACGCCGCGGGTGAGTTCGTCGACCCAGACCGAGAAAATCAGCGGGGCAGCACTGCCGGCGCTCATGGTGCCGTCAAAGCCGGCCAGCACGGCCTGCGCCTCGCGCGCCAGCGCATGCTGCGATACGGATACTGTTTTTTGCAGGACAGGCAGCAGTGTCAGCGTCGCCAGCGAGAGCTGGTCGCCCTGGATTTTCTGCATGGACGCCAGATCATGCCGCGGCGCGTCAGCGAGCAGCTTTTCGATTCGGTCAAAGCGGTGCGGGGCCAGCCAGTCCTGCCCCATGAAGTAGTCAAAGCTGGGCGGGACAACGCTCTGGTTCCCGTTGGAAAACCAGCCTTTTTTGCCGATGGCCACCGGGTCGGCCTGCGGAGTCTGCGCATAAGGCAACCACCCGGCCCAGTCGTACCTGGCCTCCCAGCCCGGCGATGGCGCCACACCCCTGATGTCGTTGTCGGGCTGGCGCAAAGGCACTTTGCCCACGGCTTTGTATGCCACTTTGCCGGCGACATCGGCCATCACGACGTTTTGCATCGGCGAGTGGTAGTCGGTATAGGCGGCCAGCAGGTCGTCCACCGACTGGGCGCGGTTGGAACGCACGCCTGCCAGCACCGTGCGGTTGTCCGTATCCAGCGCGCTCCAGCGCAGCGCCAGCACATACTTGCCGGTATCCAGCAGCTCGCCGTGCGCTTTTTGCGCATCGCTGAGCACCGGCCCGTGGCGGCTGGAGCGCACCGTGAAGCTGACATCGGACTTGCCCTTGACGGCAATGGTTTCATGGCGTGCCTTGAAGTCGGCCCACTGCGGCTGCGTCTGGCCGGCCGCGCCCGGCACACGGTACTGCAGCGGGTTGGCGGGATTGATCTGTTCCAGGTACAGGTCCTGAACGTCGGGCCCTGTGTTGGTAAAGCCCCAGGCGGCCTTGTCGGTGCGGCCCAGCACGATGAAAGGCAGTCCCGGCAAGGTGGCGCCGATGACGTTCAGGGCGGCTCCGCCCGCTCCGGCCGGGGCCTGCAGGTGCGCAAAATACCAGAGGGCGGGCGCCGACAGCCCCAGGTGGGGGTCGTTGGCCAGCAGCGGCTTGCCGCTCTGCGTGTGGCCGCCGGCAAGTACCCAGTTATTGGAACCCTTGCCTTCAACGTTGCCGATGTTGGCCGACCAGGCCTTGATGTTTTTGGCCAGCAGGCTACGCACATTCTGCGTGTCTTGAGAGTCAAAACCGGCCCCAGCCCTTTGCACACCAGCGCCAGAAGCTCCCGTTTTGATAGCGTCCGGCGCATTTCTGTAAACCCCGAGCCCGGCGTATAGTTTGGCGAAGTCGGTTTTGGAAGCCGGTGCCTCTCCCTTGTATGGCGTAAACAGCTGCCACAGCTGCTCTGTCGTCAGCACCCTGGCGGCCGACAGGCGCGCAAACTCGGTGCCCCAGTTGCCCCCCAGGTCCAGTGCCATCATCAGCGACCAGCCCACGCTGTCCTGCGGGGTCCAGGGCTGGCCCTTGCTCCCGCCCGGCTTGACGCCCAGGATATGGAATTCCGGCGACAGCGCCTGCGCGCTGCCTGCATAAAAGGCGCTGATGCCGTCGCTATAAGCCTGCAACGCCATCTTGCCGTCGGCCGGCAGCGCCTGCCACTGGCGCTCGGCCGCCTCCATGATGCCCAGCGTGCGCAGCAGTTTGTCGGTGTCCAGCGTGGCTTCGCCCAGCACTTCGGACAACTCGCCGTGCATGACCCGGCGGTTGAACTCGAGCTGCCAGCCGCGCTCCTGCGCGTGCACATAACCCAGCGCAAGCCAGGCATCGCGCGGGGACCCGGCCTGGATATGGGTCACGTCGGCCGCGTCGCGCGCCACGGTGACGGGAGCGGCCAGCGCGGGTAGCTTGAGTTCACCGTCCAGCGCCGGCAGGGCCCGGCTGGCATAAGCAGCCAGCGCGGCGGCCAGCAGGACAGCCAGCGCCAGAAGTACCCAGAAAAACCGTTTGATCCAGACCATGACCACTCCTCCTCGTTGTGGTCGATAGCCTACCCGAATCCGGTCAGTACGCGTCCTCGGGAAGGATCAGGCGGCAGCGGGCTTGAGCTGCAGCGACTTGAACTCCAGGAACTCTTCAAAACCGTAGACACCGGCTTCGCGGCCGTTGCCCGACTGCTTGTAGCCGCCGAACGGTGCGTTGGCATTGAAGGGGCCGCCATTGATGTCAATTTGCCCGGTGCGGATGCGGCGAGCCACTTTCATCGCGTGCTCGTCGCTGCCGCTCCAGACACCACCGGCCAGGCCGTAGATGGTGCTGTTGGCAATCGCCACGGCCTCTTCCTCGTCCTTGTACGGAATGACGACCAGCACCGGCCCGAAGATTTCTTCCTGGGCCAGCGTGTCGGTGGACTTGATGCCCAGGATGGTGGGCTTCACGAAATAGCCCTTTTCAAAGGCGGGCGGCTCGGCACCGCCGGCAATCACGTCCGCGCCTTCTTCAATGCCGGTGCGGATGAAGCCCAGCACGCGGTCGCGCTGGTTGGCGCTGACCAGGGGCCCGAGCCGGCTGGTTTCTTCCAGGCTGGGGCCGACGCTGAATTTGGCAATGGCTGCCTGGGCCAGTGTCTTGACCTCGTCATAGCGGCTAGCCGGCACCAGCATGCGGGTATGGGCCGAGCAAGTCTGGCCACTGTTGAGCATGCAGGCCGACACCGTGCCCTTGACTGCGGCTTCGAAGTCGGCATCGTCCAGAATCAGGCTGGCCGACTTGCCGCCCAGCTCCAGCGCCACACGCTTGACCGACTGGCTGGCCAGTTGGCCCACACGTTTGCCTGCGCCCGTGGATCCGGTGAAACTCACCATGTCCACCTCAGGATGGGTAGCCAGGACCTCGCCGACCACGGGACCCATGCCGTTGACCAGGTTGAAGACGCCCGGCGGCAGGCCGGCTTCGTGGATGATTTCGGCCAGGATCATGGCGTTGACCGGGGCGATCTCGCTGGGCTTGAGGACCACGGTGCAGCCGGCAGCCAGCGCCGGTGCGATTTTCAGGGTGATCTGGCTCAGGGGGAAATTCCACGGCGTGATGCAGCCCACAACGCCGATGGCCTCGCGCACCACCAGCGAGTTGCCAACGCGTTTTTCCCACTCAAAGCTGCGAGCAATCTTGGCGTAGTTGCCCCAGTGCCAGGTCGGACCGCCCACCTGCACGATGCGCGACATTTTCAGCGGCATGCCAACTTCGCGGGCAATGGCCAGCGTCATCTCGTCGGTACGCGCTTTCAGGCCGGCCGCGATCTTGTCGAGGTAAACCGCACGTTCTTCCGCGGCCAGGCTTGACCAGCCGTCAAAAGCGGCGCGGGCCGCCAGCACGGCGTGCTCGGCTTCCCCGGCCGTGCCGGCCGGTACTGTTGCCATGATTTCCTCGGTGCTGGAGTCATGAACCGGCAGGGTTTCCGCCGATTGGGCCTTGACCCATTGGCCGTTGATGTAGTGCGAAGGGTAATTGGTCATGAAAGTGCTCAAAAAAAGGAGTTTTGCGGAGAATAGATGGTTTACGATGTGAATAAATCACATAAATGTTTGGGATGGATTTTCGCAAGTAGTATCGAAAAGAATGAATTCATAAGTATTCACATCAAATATGGACCAGAGAATCGACATGACATTTGGTTACTAACGCTTTGATTTCTTTGTTGTTTTGCGTTAACCAAGTCACACGATAGACCTTGCATCCGATCCCGCTGAGCCTTAATCTACCAGACCACACGTTTTCCTGTTGCCCGTCTACTGAAAGCTTCAACTCTATGCGTTGGATTAAACCTCATCTAAAAAGCAGTTTGCTGGGTTTGCTCAATGGTGGCGAAGTGACACCTTCCAGCCTGGAAAAACGCACCGAGGGCATTCGGCAACTGATGCTCAACGAGCTCGGTGAATTCGGCGAAAAGCACTACCCGAAAATCGCGCTGCGTATTCGCTACGCCCAGGATGCACAAGGCTTGTGGTACGCCCGCGGCGACGTGATGGCCGTGATTTCGGCAATGCAGGGCGAAACCATCGCCCGCCAGAAGGTCAGCAGCATCACCAAGATGTTCGAAGGCCTGCTGCCCGGCAGCCTGGGCTCGCGCCGCAGCTCGCTGACCCTCAGCAACTAGCACGCTCAGTGCTTGTGACCCCAGAGTAAAAACGCATCCCGGTCCTCGACCGCCAGCGTCACCTTTGCCCCCACCGGCAACAACACCTTGGTCGGCACATGCCCAAACGGCAGGCCGGTCAGCACCGGCGCCTTGATCTGGCGCTGCAGCCACGCCACCACCGTTGCCAGCTTGAAGCCCTTGTCGTGCGGCACCAGCTTGTAATTGGTGAACTGCCCCAACACCACGGCCTTCTGCTGCGCCAGCACGCCGGCGTGCAGCAACTGCGTCAACATGCGCTCCAGCCGGTACGGATGCTCGTGCACCTCCTCCAGGAACAGGATGCCGCCTTTGACCACCGGCAGGTAGGGCGTGCCTACCAGGGATGACAGCACCGCCAGGTTACCGCCCCACAGAACGGCGTTCTTGAGCTGAAACAGGCTTTTTTCCCTCGCCGGCTCTGCCTCGTCAGCTATTGATTTTGTAGCTATTTTCGGCAGGCGCCAGCCGGTGCCTTCGCCCTGCCCGCTGATCAGGTCGTCGAAACAGGCTTCCATGATGTCGTCGGGTTCACCTTCGGTGCCAAAGTCCTCGCCCAGCGCCGGCCCGGCCCAGCTCTCGGCCCCGGTTTTGGCCAGCAGGGCCATTTGCAGCGCGGTGAAGTCGCTCAGGCCTACGAATTTCGTGCCCTTCGCCACCGCTTTGGCCACGGCCTTGTAATTGATGCCCGGCAGGATGCGCGTCAAGCCGTAACCTCCCCGCGAAATGAGCGCAACATCGGCGCCACTGGCAGCCGCGCGGTGGATGGCTGCCAGCCGGGTGTTGTCATCGCCGGCGAAACGCTGGTAGCTGCCGAGCGCAGCTTCATCGAGCTCCACTTCATGGCCAAGTGCCTTGAGGCGTTGTACGCCACGCCGGAATGCCGCCTTGTCGCGCACGGCGCTGGACGGCGAGTAGATATAGATATGTTTTTTCACGGCGCAAGTATCGCATTGCCTTCCCGCGGCGCCGGGACCCGCCTGCTGCGGGGTGCACCCTTCAAGGCGCGGCTTCCTGGAGAAAGATGCTGCCGAGGGGAAAACCGGACTGAATGAAAAGTAGTTCGTTGGGAGTCAGCGGAAGTAGGTTACCGCCCTGTCGGCGATCTCTCTGCCGTGCTCCTGCACAAAATGCCCAGCCTGCGGAAGAACCAGGGGTTCGCCGCAACCGCGGATGAGCGCCCGCAGCTCGCGCATGACGGGCTCCCCCAGTACCGGGTCCTGTGCGCCCAGCGCCATCAGCGATCGCCCTGACCAGCGCTCCTGCCAGAAGCTACGCGCCTCGCGTGACACGGCAGCGCCTTCCGCGTCTTCGGACGCCGGCACCAGAGCGGGAAAGGCACGCAGCGCTGCACGATGACCACGGTCGGGAAAAGGCGCGTTGTAGGCAGCACATTCCTCAGCACTCAGGTGTGGGTTGCCGCGCGCCAGCAGCCTCGCCACATCGAATTCCGGGTTTTTGGCGCACATCTCGCGCCAGGCCAGGAAACCCGGCGGCAGCGGTACGTCACCGGTGGCCAGCGTGGTGTTCATGACCAGCAGGCCTTTGTACCGTTCGGGCGCTGCCATGGGCAAGGTCAACCCAAGCAACCCGCCCCAGTCCTGCACCACCAGCACGGTGTTTTCCAGTTCGAGGCTCTCCACAAACTCCAGCAGGATCTGCCGGTGGAGCGTAAAGCCGTGGAAACTGTCCTTCTTGGGCTTGTCGCTTTTGCCGAAACCGATCAGATCAGGCGCAACCACGCGGTGCCCGGCAGCGAGGAACACGGGGATCATCTTGCGATACAGGTAGCTCCAGGCCGGGTTGCCATGCAGGCAAAGCCACGTCATCCGGTCGTCCTGCGCTTGCCGAAGGGCGCGCGGGCCTTCGTCGAGGTAGTGCATGCGAAGGCCGGCCAGTGAGGGCAAGTCGCTGATGTAGTTCGGCGCCCAAGGGTAATCCGGCAGGGACGCAAACGCGCTTTCAGGCGTACGCAGCGCATCGTCACGCAGGGGATGCGCCGCCTCGCTCTGCTGACGTTGCCGGTCACGCCGGCCTCTGAAAAAACCCTGCAGCACCGCGCCACATTCATCGGCCAGCACCCCGCCCTGCACCTGGGTCTGGTGATTGAGCCGGGGATTGCCAAACAGGTCAATCACCGAGCCGGCTGCGCCGGTTTTGGGGTCCGGTGCGCCGAACACCACCCGTTTGAGCCGGGCGTGCAGCATGGCACCGGAACACATGGCGCAAGGCTCAAGCGTGACGAACAGCTCGCATTCGTCCAGCCGATAGTTGCCCAGAGCCTGAGCCGCCGCCCGCAAGGCCCGCATTTCGGCGTGAGCTGTCGGGTCCAGCGTATCAATCGGTGCATTGCGGCCAGTGGCAATCACCTGCCCCTGCCGCACCAGCACGGCACCTACGGGAACCTCACCGGCCTCGGCTGCCTGCAGGGCCTGCGCCAGCGCCAGTTGCATGAAGTCGGCGTCGCTCATGGTTGCTTCTTTATTGATAGCTGCTCTCCCAGGCACCATAAGGGCCAATGGCCGATTTGATGCCCTATTTATCTTCAGGCATGGGCCTGGCCTGCTGCAGCGTGTTTTCAATCTGCTGGCGCACCTGCTGGACTTGCTGCTGGGGTGCCGCGGCCGGCGCCGGCAGATTCACGCCGGTATCTGCCGGGGCCACCTTCACCGGCGCTGGGGAGAGCTGTTTTTTAGCGAGCACGCCGATGACGGCCACCACGATCAACAGGCTCAAAACACCAAAAACAGCGCGCATATCAGGTCTCCTCGTCTGCAGTCGGGGGATTCATGCCGAGCTTGCCCATCCAGACGGCCAGGGCCTGCTCATCGGGCGTACCAGCCGCGTACATAACTTTCATGGTGGCATGGGCCTCGGGCCGGTGCTGGTTGAGTTTGATCTTGCACTGCAAATCGGTCACCTGGAGCTCGAAGGCCACAATGCCACCCAGCATCTTGTGGGCGAACTCCTCGCCCAGGCCGCGCCACTGCTCGGCATAGGGCGGCTCATGGTCGCCAATCAGTTTTTTGAGCAGCCGGTCCTTGCCCAGCGGGTCTTCGATCAGGCTGGCCTGCACCGTGCAGTGCACCGCCAGGTAGTTCCAGGTTGGCACCCGCGCCAGGTCCGGGTAGACCTTGGGCGAGAGATACGCATGGGGGCCGAGAAAGGTCACCACGGCCTGCGCCCTGGCCTGCAGGTAGCGCCAGTGCGGGTTGGGTTTGGCCACATGGCCCAGCAGCACCCACTGGCCCTCCCGGTCTTCGAGGTGCAGCGGCAGGTGGGTCACGTAAGGCAGGCCTGCATCGTCCATGCTGATCAGGCTGGCGAAGGGGTGTTCGGTGATCAGCCTGGCAGCCTGCGGGCGGTCGCCCTTGAACTGGGGTGGTAAGTACATAGGCTGAAGTATCGGACAAAACCCGGCCCGGTTCCATGCAGGCCTGGACCCGGGGACAGCGCCATGCGGAGCTGGCCTACAACCGGCGGAGCAAGGGCTGGGCAAACTAGACGAATCAACTGCCTTCCAGCCCATGGGTTCCACTAGAAAACCAGCCGCTCTGCCCCGCATACGCATAGGCATTTCGGGCTGGCGTTATGCAGGCTGGCGCGGCGTTTTTTATCCGCCGGGGCTGGTGCAGGCGCGCGAACTCGAATTCGCATCGCGTGCGGTGCAGACCATTGAGATCAACGGCTCGCACTATGCGCTGCAAACACCGGCGAGCTACCAGCACTGGCATGACGCCACGCCCACAGGCTTCTGCTTCAGCGTCAAGAGCCCGCGCTACATCACCCACATGCTGCGCCTGGAAGGCGAAGGCATGACCGTGGCGCTGGCCAACTTTTTTGCTTCGGGACTTTTCAATCTGCGCGCCAAGCTGGGGCCCATCCTCTGGCAGTTTCCGCCCAGCATGCCTTTCAAGCCCGATGTCTTTGACGCCTTCCTGCAGCAACTGCCGAGAGACATTGAAGCGGCGGCGGCATTCGCAAAAAAGCATGATGCGCACGTCAAACACCCCTGCCTGATCCCCGACCGCCAGCGCCGCGTGCGGCATGCCATTGAAATACGGCACGCCAGCTTTTGCGACGAAACGTTTGTGAAGCTGCTGCGCAAATATGGCGCTGCGCTCGTGGTGTCGGACTCCATCATGGACTGGCCTTACACGGAGGACCTGACCGCTGATTTTGTCTACCTGCGGCTGCATGGACCCGAGACACTTTATGGCGGCCAATACAGCGATGCGGCACTGGATCGCTGGGCGCAACGTATAGCGACCTGGTCCAGAGGCGGCGAACCAGCCGATGCCCACAAAATCCTCGCCCGGGCGCCCCGGCGACGTGCAGCGCGGGACGTGTTCTGTTACTTTGACAATGACAAGAAGGTGCGCGCGCCCTTTGATGCCCGCCGCCTGATCGAGCGCCTGTCACCCGAGGCCGCCCTGGCGCTCGAGCCGCTGCCCCGCAAGCACTGATTTGTTGAAGCCCGCGCGAGCCGCCTGCAGCTCAACCCCGTAATGTCCAGCGTGCAAGGGGTACGTGCACGGTCTGGCCAATCAGGCTGTGGATGAGAACAAACTCGCCAGCCGTCCAGGAAACTGCCGACACCCCCTGCTCCGGAACACTGCGGTCGTCGTAAAGCAGGGTCACATGAGGGGTATAGGCCGGCTTGGCCCAGCGGCCGAGCACAGTCTTTTTCAGCGCATCTCCCAAGGTCTGGTGAAACGCGATCAATGAAGCGACGCCATCACCGCCGCGCAAGACAAATGGACGATTGCGCGGAGCGGTGGAGAAGCTGGCCGCGCGGTCAAATGTGACGTCGAATGGTGCCGCTGCAACGCCTGCGGCCGCTGCACGGGCCGCCTCGACCAGGTCCTGCGGCAGCCCGGCGTAATCGCCCAGATGATGCAGCGTGACATGGAAGCGCTCCGTTTTCAGCGGTTTGCCCCTGAGGCCATGTTCTTCGCGCAGTTGCTGCGCCATGCTGGCAATCTGTGCTGCAGCCCCGGCATCCGGGAAAACCGCGAAAAACAGCCGGTCCGTGAGTTGGGGCGCGGCGTCAAAACCTGGCAAGACCGCTTGCTCGGGCATGGGGAGCTCCCTTTATTCCCACTCAATCGTGGCCGGCGGCTTGCTGCTGACGTCGTAGGTTACGCGGTTGATGCCGCGTACTTCGTTGATGATGCGACCCGACACCTTTTTGAGCAGCGCATAAGGCAGTTCGGCCCAGTCGGCGGTCATGAAGTCGCTGGTCTGCACGGCACGCAGCGCCACCACATAGTCGTAGGTGCGACCGTCGCCCATCACACCCACACTTTTCACCGGCAGGAACACAGTGAAGGCCTGGCTGGTCAGGTCGTACCAGCTCTTGCCGGTTTCTGCATCCTTGAAGTTGCGCAGTTCTTCGATGAAGATTGCATCGGCACGGCGCAGCAGGTCGGCATATTCCTTCTTGACTTCGCCGAGGATGCGCACACCCAGGCCGGGGCCGGGAAACGGATGGCGGTACACCATGTCATGCGGCAGGCCCAGCGCCACGCCGAGTTCGCGCACCTCGTCCTTGAACAGCTCGCGAAGGGGTTCCAGCAATTTCAGACCCAACTGCTCGGGCAGGCCGCCCACGTTGTGGTGGCTTTTGATGGTGACGGCTTTTTTGCTTTTTGCACCGCCGGATTCGATCACGTCGGGGTAAATCGTGCCCTGAGCCAGCCAGGCCACGTGGCGTGACTGGTCGTTCTTGAGCTTGCCCGCCTCGGACTTGAAGACTTCCACAAACTCACGGCCGATGATCTTGCGCTTGGCTTCGGGTTCGCTCACGCCCTGGAGATGGCCAAGGAACTGGTCCGCTGCATCCACGCGAATGACCTTGGCGTGCAGCTTGCCGACAAACATGTCCATCACCATGTCGCCTTCATTCAGGCGCAGCAGGCCATGATCCACAAACACGCAGGTCAGCTGGTCGCCGATCGCGCGGTGAATCAGCGCCGCGGCAACCGATGAGTCCACACCGCCCGACAAGCCGAGAATGACTTCTTCCTTGCCCACCTGCTGGCGGATCTTCTCGACAGCCTCGCTGATGTAGTCGCCCATGACCCAATCGGGCCGCGTGCCGCAGATGTCCAGCACGAAGCGCTCCAAGATGGCCTTGCCCTGGGTGGTGTGCGTGACTTCCGGGTGGAATTGCACCGCGTAATACTTGCGCTCTTCGTCGGCCATGCCGGCAATGGGGCAAGAGTCGGTGGACGCCATGAGCTTGAAGCCGGGCGGCATCTCGGTCACGTTGTCGCCATGGCTCATCCAGACATGCAGCATGCCGTGGCCTTCGGGCGTTGTGTAGTCCTGAATGCCGTCGAACAGTTTGGTATGGCCGCGGGCACGGACTTCGGCATAACCGAACTCGCGTTTGTGCCCGCCTTCGACCTTGCCGCCCAGGGCATGGGCAATCGCGTACATGCCGAAACAGATACCCAGCACCGGCAAACCCAGCTCGAACACCGCATCGGGCGCGCGCAGGGTTTCGTCTTCCCACAGGCTGGCATGGCTGCCGGACAGGATGATGCCCTTCAGGTTGCCGTCTTTCGCGTACTCGCGCACCCAGTCGCTGGTCACGTCGCAGGGATGGACTTCGCAGAACACATGAGCTTCGCGGATGCGCCGCGCGATCAGCTGGGTGACCTGGGAACCGAAATCGAGAATGAGAATTTTTTGGTGCTGCATGAGAGGCGTTTCAGGCAAAAATGAAAAAGGCGTCTCTTCCAGACGCCTTGAACCACGGCAGGATCAGTCTGCCCTGTAGTTGGGGGCTTCTTTCGTGATCTGCACGTCGTGGACATGGCTCTCGCGTATGCCTGCGGTCGTGATCTCGACAAACTCGGCCTTGTTGCGCATGTCTTCAATGGTGGCGCAACCGCAGTAGCCCATGCTGGCCCGCAAGCCGCCGGCCATCTGGTAAATGATGGCGACCATGGAACCCTTGTAAGGCACCCGGCCTTCAATGCCTTCTGGAACCAGCTTGTCGGCGTTCGGGTTGCCGGTGGTGGCTTCCTGAAAATAGCGGTCAGCGCTGCCCTGCTGCATGGCGCCGATGCTGCCCATGCCGCGGTAGCTCTTGTAACTGCGGCCCTGGAACAAAATGACTTCGCCGGGCGCTTCCTCGGTGCCGGCAAACATGCCGCCCATCATGACCGTGCCTGCGCCCGCGGCAATCGCCTTGGCGATGTCGCCGCTGTAACGGATGCCACCGTCGGCAATCAGTGGCACACCGCTGCCGCGCAGCGCCATGGCCACATTGTCGATGGCCATGATTTGCGGTACACCCACACCCGCCACGATGCGGGTTGTGCAGATGCTGCCCGGACCGATGCCGACCTTGACAGCGTCTGCACCAGCTTCGGCCAGCGCCAGTGCGGCAGCGCCGGTGGCGATGTTGCCGCCGATCACATCAATCTGCGGGTAATTCTTTTTGACCCAGCGCACGCGCTCGATCACGCCATGACTGTGCCCGTGGGCGGTATCCACCACGATGGCATCGACACCGGCCTTGACCAGCGCTTCAACCCGCTCTTCCGTGCCCTCCCCCACCCCGACGGCCGCGCCCACGCGCAGGCGGCCCGAGGCATCGCGAGCGGCATTGGGGAAATTGGTCTGTTTGGTGATGTCCTTGACGGTGATCAGCCCCTTGAGCTCGAAATCGTCATTGACCACCAGCAGGCGCTCGAGCTTGTGTTTGTTGAGCAAGGCTTTCGCTTCCAGAGCCGAGGTGCCCTCCTTGACCGTGACCAGCTTCTCGCGCGGCGTCATGATCTGGTGTGCCTTGACGTCGTAACGCGTTTCAAAGCGCAGGTCGCGGCTGGTCACGATGCCGACCACCTTGCCGCCGTCGCATACCGGGAAGCCGGAAATGCCGAGCTGCTCGGAAAGCTGCAGGACCTGGAGCACGGTGTGCTCTGGCGTGATGACTACCGGATCGCGCACCACGCCTGACTCATAACGCTTGACCCGGGCCACTTCGGCAGCCTGCTGTTGTGCTGTGAGATTCTTGTGGACGATGCCTATGCCTCCTTCCTGGGCGATGGCAATGGCCAGCCGGGCTTCGGTGACCGTGTCCATCGCGGCCGACACCAGGGGCAGGTTCAGGCGGATGTTTCTTGAGAACTGGGTGGAAAGCGAGGTGTCCTTGGGCAGGACCTGGGAGAACGCTGGCACCAACAATACGTCGTCGAAGGTGAGCGCTTTGCCGAGTAGGCGCATAGGGATAGCTCCAAAAACACGATTGTACCCGCGCCGGTCGGTACAAACCCTAGCGCCTGGAGACCGCCCTGCCGCGTTACAAAAAGGCCACGGCCCGAAGCTCACTTTTTCGCCTTCAAGGGGCGCAAACGCTACACTGATCTCATGGAACTGAAAATCACGCCCAAACACCTTGTTCTCGTCCTTGCAGGCTGGGCTTTCGCCCTGTCCGCAGCCGCCCAGTGGCAATGGATAGGCAAAGATGGCCGCAAGGTGTTCAGTGACCGCCCGCCACCTGCAGACATCCAGGACAAGGATATCCTCAAGCAACCCGGCGGACGCGGGGGCCGTGCCAGTGTGACCCCTGCCGTCACGGAAGTTCCAGCCCCCACGGTAGCGGCTGCCAAACCCAACATTCCGAAAATTTCGGGCAAGGATGCCGAACTCGAAGCCAAGAAGAAAAAGCTCGAGGAAGAAGAAACCGCCAAGAAGAAAGTTGAAGAAGAGAAAGTGGCCAAGGGCCGAGCCGAAAACTGTGAACGGGCCAAAAAGGGCCTGGCCTCATTTCAGTCAGGCGTGAGGATCTCCACAGTCAACGCCAAAGGCGAGCGCGAGTTCATGGAAGAAGGCGTGCGGGCCACCGAAAGCAAACGCCTGCAGTCTATCGTGGATGCCGACTGCAAATAAGTCTCGCCCGATTTCACCCAGGCGAGGCACCCGCAATCTTGCCTCAGTACCCGGCCTTTGCTCCGGCTCTCTTTGTTGCAAACAGTCCCGATTTCTTCACGCCCTGCTTGCTGAAGCGTTCGCGGCGGGCAATTTTGGGGTCCACCCGCAAAGGCCTGTAGATCTCCAGCCTATCCTGTGGGTGCAGTAGCTGGCGCAGACTGGTTTTTCGCCCCCAGATACCGACCGCCAGGCGGCCCTCCGCCAGTTCCGGAAATTCGTCCAGCATGCCGCTTGCCGCAATCGCCTGGCCCACTGTGCTGCCTGGTGGAAGCCTCAGATGCCACTCCCGCACCTGGCGCGGCACCGGCGAGTAAAGAAGTGAAATCTTCAGCGCGATCATGCTGCTCAGGCTTCTGCCTCGCCGTAGACCTGCGCCGCCCTCTTGACGAAGGCATCGACCAGGCTGCCGGCAATCTTGTCGAATACCGGACCGACCAGCGCGGCCAGCGCGGCGTTGTCAAAATCGTAGCGCAGGCTGAAATTGACTTTGCAGGCACGCTGGCTGCCGTCGCCCAGCGGCGCGAAATCCCAGTGCCCGTCGAGCTTTGAAAAAGGACCGTCCACCAGCTTGAGCGATACCTTGCGATCCTGCACATGGGTGTTGCGGGTGGTGAAACTCTGCCGGATGCCGGCAAACGAAATGCCGACCCTGGCCGTCATGCCGTGGCCGTCTTCCTCGACCACCTCGGCCTGGTCGCACCACGGCAAAAACTGCGGATAGCTGGCAACGTCGGTGACAAGAGCAAACATTTCGGCTGCGCTGTACCAGATCAGGACGGACTTGTGAACGGTTTTCATACAATCAGGGGCTGCGCTCGATTGTATTAGCCGACGCCGCCCTCAACTCTGATCCATGGCCACCAAAGAAGCATCCTCCAAAAAACCGGCCGCCGCCTCTTCGGGAAAAGCCACCGGCAAGCCCGCGATCAACCTGACGCCCAAGGCCGCCGCCGCGGCCGTACGTATTGCCGACAACAAAAAAGCGCTGTTCAACTATCACATTGAAGAGCGTTTCGAGGCCGGCATGGTGCTCGAAGGCTGGGAAGTGAAATCGCTGCGCGAAGGCAAGGTGCAGCTCACCGACGGTTATGTCGTGATCCGCAACGGCGAACTCTTCATCATCGGCTGCCAGATCAATCCGCTGGGCACGGCGTCCACCCATGTGCGGCCGGACTCGGTGCGGACCAAAAAACTGCTGATGCACAAGGAGGAAATCCGGCGCCTCATCGGCAAGATCGAGCAAAAAGGCTACACCCTGGTGCCGCTGAACCTGCACTGGAAGGCGGGCAAGGTCAAATGCGAGGTCGGCCTGGCCAAGGGCAAGGGCGAACACGACAAGCGCGACACCATCAAGGACCGGGAAGGCAAGCGGGAAGTTGAACGTGCGATGAAGTCGCGTAGCCGCTGACGCCGCGCCGGGAGAACACGCCTGTTATTTTGGGATGCAGGGAATAAACGGGCCCTGAAAGGTGTTTACCTGTTTGCAGAGATCGTCTGCCTAACTTCATCTTCCGGAGCACCTCATGAAATTCCTGACCACCGCCGCCCTTGCAGCCGCCCTGTTCCTCGGCGGCTGCGCCTCCATGTCCAGCCAGCCCGCCAGAGTCGCCGATGGCGTGCTGGTCGGCCCGAACGGCATGACGCTGTACACCTTTGACCGGGATGCGACGGGCAGCGGCAAGTCCGTCTGCAACGGCCCCTGCGCCACCAACTGGCCACCGCTGATGGCCGCCGAGACGGACAAGGCCTCCGGCGACTACACGGTGATCACGCGCGACGACGGCAAGAAGCAGTGGGCCATGAAGGGCAAGCCGCTGTATTACTGGATCAAGGACACCAAGGCCGGCGACAAGACCGGCGACGGCGTGCAGAACGTCTGGCACGTCGTCAAACCCTGATTCCAGGCCACCGAACGCCCTGGCCCATGGACCGCACTGAGCTGGTTGCGCAGATTCCCGGGCTGCGGCGTTACGCACGTGCGCTGACCGGCAATGCCTGGGCCGCCGATGACCTGGTGCAGGACACGCTGGAGCGCGCCTGCAGCAAGTGGCGGCTCTGGACGGCCGGCTCCGATCTGCGGGCCTGGCTGTTCACGCTGATGCATAACCTGTTCATGAACCAGCGGCGCAGTGCAGCGCGCCAGACGCAGGCCGGCCCTGCGCTCGACGTCGATGAACTGGCCCATACGCTGGCAGCCCCCGACGGCGGGCAGGACCAGGCCCTGGACCTGCAGCGCTGCCTGCTGCGGCTGCCGGACGACCAGCGCGCCGTGCTGCTGCTGGTCAGCCTGGAAGACATGAGTTATGAGCAGGTTGCCCGTGTCATGGGTGTGCCGCTGGGCACCGTGATGTCGCGCCTGTCACGGGCACGCAGCCGCCTGCGCGAACTGATGGACAAACCGGCACAGCCTCAGGCGACGACGGACAGCACCAAGCCTGTTTCCGCCCTGCGGCGCCTCCAATAAACCCACTGCCATGGACTCTTCAAGGACTTCTCCCCTGACCCACGACGAGCTGAATGCGCTGGTCGACGGGCAACTGACGGCCGGACAGCGGGCAGCGGCGCTGGCGCGCGCTGCGAACGATCCCCCGGGCAGTGACACGCTGCAGGCCTGGCAGGACCAGCGCGAGGCGCTGCGCGGCCTGCACCGCGAACTGCTGGACGAACCCATTCCTGAAACCCTGCTGGCGGCCGTGCAACGCAGCACACGCGAGCGGCAGGCACTGGACCCGTGGTGGCGCTGGGGCGGCATGGCCGCCGGGGTGCTGCTGGCTTTTGCCGCAGGCTGGACGGCGCAGGGGAGATTCGGCAACACGGCCTCTTATGCCGCGGGCAATGCAGCACGCGCCAGCCAGGCTTTTGTGCACCAGGCCGCGCTGGCCCATGCCGTGTTTGCACCGGAGGTGCGCCATCCGGTGGAAGTCGGTGCGGCGCAGCAGGAGCATCTGGTGCAGTGGCTGTCCAAACGCCTGGGCAAACCCCTCAAGGTGCCGCTGCTGGCCAGCCAGGGCTATGAACTGGTGGGTGGCCGGCTGCTGCCCGGCGATGCCGGCGCCCGTGCGCAGTTCATGTTCCAGAATGGCTCGGGCTTGCGCGTCACCCTGTACCTGGGTGCACTCGATGGCACGCCCGCTGCAAGCAAGCCAGCCAGCGCAGAAACGGCTTTTCGATACAGCGCAGACGGCCCGGTACCGGCGTTTTACTGGACAGACCAGGGCTTCGGCTATGCCCTGAGCGGCCCGGTCGCGCGCGAAGAGCTGATGCGCCTGGCGGAGCTGGTGTACCAGCAGCTCTAGGAAAGATCGCGCAGGGGATGCGCTTCTGCCGTCCAGGGGCTGGCGAAAAAAGCCTGCACCATTTGCGGCTTGACGTCTTCAATCCGGGCCGGCTGCCACTTCGGCGTGTAGTCCTTGGCGATCGCCAGGGCACGTATGCCTTCGACCGTCTCGCCGGCAACGCCGGGCCGCAAATGAAAGCAGTGGTGCACGATGTCGCGCTCCATGCGCAAATCGTCGCCCAGGCTCATGCTTCGGGCGCGCCGGATCTGCTCCAGCGTGACATGCAGCATCAGCGGTGAACGTTTGCGCAACGCGGCGGCGGTCTTTTGCGCCCAGTCGTCATCCTTCGCGGCTTCCAGAGCATCGACGATGTGTTTCACCCGTGCCAGCGAAAAATAGGGGTCAAATGGGCCGTCAGCCCTTTGCGGCCGTGCACCATCAGCTACCAAATTCGTAGCAACCCACCGCGCTGGGTCGGCTGTTGAGGCCAGCTCTTCCCACAAGGCAGGAAGGCTGGCGGCGGGCCGCTGGATATCGGCCAGGCCATAAGCCAGCGCCTCGGCGGCACCGATCACCGCGCCGGTCAGTGCCAGGTACTCACCGGCGCTGCCCGGGCAGCGGCTCAGGAAATAGCCGCCGCCGACGTCGGGAAACAGCCCGATGTTGGTTTCCGGCATGGCCAGCCTGCTGTGTTCGGTCACGATGCGAAGCTTCGCGCCCTGGCTGATGCCCATGCCACCGCCCATCACCACGCCATCCATGAAGGCGATATAGGGTTTGGGGTAGTGGTGGATCAGGTGGTTGAGGCGGTATTCCTCGGTGAAAAAGGCGTCCAGGAGATCGACCTCGCCGGCCAGCGCCACCTGGTGAAAAAAGCGAATGTCGCCCCCGGCACAAAAGCCGCCGAACAGGCTTTCCGGGGTGCCGGGACGCCCTGCCTTGTTGGTGCCCCGGATCGCCACGGCAGCCACGGCGGCGTCATCGCGCCATGCCGTCAGCACCGCCGTCAGGTCGCGCACCATCTGCAGCGACAGCGCATTGAGCGCCTTGGGCCGGTTCAGGGTGATGAAGCCGACCTGTCCGCGCACCTCGGCCAGGATGTCGCTGTGGCCTGGTATGCCTGTTGCCTGGTTCATGCTCTCTGTCTCCAACCCATCAATTCATTGATCACCAGCGCTCCGATGACCAGCATGCCGCCGGTCAGGACACTTGCCGCAGGCACCTCGCCGGCACCCACCCAGGCCAGCAGGATGCCGAAAATAATTTCCAGCAGCGCCAGCAGGGCCATCTCCGGCGCTTTCAGCACGCGGGCGCAAACGACCGACAGCACACAGGGAATCGCCAACTGGACCAGGCCCAGCAGTGCCAGCAAGCCGATGTCATGCGGCGTCGCAGCAAATGGAAAGGCCAGCGGCAGGGTGAGCAGCGAGGAAATCACTGCGCCCACCAGCACGGCCGGTACCAGGTCGATTTTTTCGCCGTGCGCCTGGCTGCGCTGCACCACGGTCCAGTTCACGGCCGCGGCCATGGGCACCAGCAGGGCCACCAGCGTCCCCGCAAACTGCCCTGCACCACCGCCCAGGTTGACCTGGCTGCCATGCATCCACGCGATGCCCGCACCGGCCACGGCAATGGCCACCCAGGTCCGGGGCGGAATGCGGTGGCCAATGAACACGCGGGCGATCAGGGCTGTGAGGAAAGGCCCCAGCGCCATGGTCACCAGCACATTGGCCACGCTGGTCATCGTCAATGCCAGCATGAAAGCGGTGAACATGATGCTCCAGCAGACACCGGACAGCCACAGGAAGCGGCCGGCCCGGCGAATCCTGGTGAACACCTCCCGGCCCTGGAACAGCGGCAGGATGACCAGCAGCGACAACAGCGTGAAAAAGCTGCGCCAGAAGGTCACTTCAAAACTTTTTGCAGATTCAAGATGACGCGTGACCACACCCGCAATGGACCACATCAGGGTGATCGCGATCATCAGCAATACGGCTTTGGAATGCGTGAGTTTCATGGCAGGTTCAGTCAGATCTCTGTGCACTTAACTGGAAAGGCCGCTGGGAGCAAATGCGCACAGCGGCCGTGTTCAGACGTTCACCGCTACTGTCGCCCTCCCCGACTTATTCCAGCTGGGGCCGCGGATCCGGCTTTGCCGGTCCGCAGGCGCAGCGGCCCCCTCGGGGGGCAGCGCAGTACGCGAAGCGACAAGCGTGGGGGCCAGTTACCTTCCAGCGCGCTTGCGCTCGCTCTCCGTCAGATGGCGCTTGCGCAGACGAACCGATTTTGGCGTGATTTCGACCAGTTCGTCGTCTTCAATGAATTCCACGCCGTATTCCAGCGTGCATTCGATGGGCGGCGTGATCTTGATCGCATCTTCCTTGCCGGACACGCGGAAGTTGGTCAGCTGCTTGGTGCGGGTGGCGTTGACCACCAGGTCGTTGTCGCGGCTGTGGATACCAACAATCATGCCCTCGTACACCGGATCGTTGGCCTTGACGAACATGCGGCCGCGGTCGTCGAGCTTGCCCAGCGCGTAGGTGAAAATTTCACCCGCATCCATGGAAATCAGCACGCCATTTTTGCGGCCGCCGATGTCGCCCTTGTGCGGCTCGTAGCTGTCGAAGATGTTGGAGATCAGGCCGGAACCACGCGTCAGGTTCAGGAATTCGTTGGTAAAACCGATCAGGCCACGCGCCGGGATGCGGTACTCAAGGCGCACACGGCCACGGCCGTCCGACTCCATGTTGACCAGGTCGCCCTTGCGCTCGCCCAAAGCCTGCATCACGCCACCCTGGTGGATTTCTTCGATGTCAGCGGTCACCAGTTCGATGGGTTCGTGCTTTTCTCCGTTCACCTCTTTCATCACAACGCGCGGCTTGGACACCGCCAGTTCAAACCCTTCGCGGCGCATGTTTTCCAGCAGGATGGTCAGGTGCAACTCGCCACGGCCCATGACTTCAAAAATACCCTCTTCATCCGTTTCCTTGACGCGCAAAGCCACGTTGTGCTGCAGCTCTTTCTGCAGGCGGTCCCAGATCTGGCGGCTGGTGACGTACTTGCCTTCACGGCCGGCCAGCGGGCTGGTGTTCACGCAGAAGTTCATGGTCAGCGTCGGCTCATCAACCTTGAGCATGGGCAGCGGCATCGGAGTGACCGGGTCGGTGATGGTCACGCCAATCCCGATTTCATTGATGCCGTTGATCAGCACAATTTCGCCCGGGCCAGCTTCCGTGGCTTGCACGCGCTCCAGACCCTGGAACGTCAGCACCTGATTGATCCTGCCCTTGACGGCCTTGCCGTCCGGGCCTTCCATCACCACCACGTCCATCATGGGCCTGATCGTGCCCTGGCTGATGCGGCCCACGCCGATGCGGCCCACGAAGGTCGAAAAGTCGAGCGCGGAAATCTGCAACTGCAGCGGTGCCGCCGGATCGCCTTCCTGGTGAGGCACGTGCTTGAGGATGGTATTGAACAGGGCCGACATGTCGGGACCCCACTGCTCATTGGGCGGGCCCTCTTCCAGCGAAGACCAGCCGTTGATGCCGGAGGCATAAACCACCGGGAAATCGAGTTGTTCGTCGGTGGCGCCGAGCTTGTCGAACAGGTCGAAAGCAGCGTTGACCACGTAGTCGGGACGTGCACCGGGCTTGTCCACCTTGTTCACCACCAGGATGGGTTTGAGGCCCAGGGCCAGCGCCTTCTTGGTCACGAAACGCGTTTGCGGCATAGGGCCTTCCTGCGCATCGATCAGCAGTACCACGCCATCGACCATGGACAGCGCGCGTTCCACCTCGCCGCCGAAGTCGGCGTGGCCGGGGGTGTCGACGATGTTGATGTGGGTGCCTTCCCAGGTCACGGCGCAATTCTTGGCCAGGATGGTGATGCCACGCTCTTTTTCGATGGCGTTGTTGTCCATCACGGTGTCGACCACTTTTTCGTGTTCGGCAAAGGTGCCGGACTGGCGCAGCAGCTGGTCGACCATGGTGGTCTTGCCGTGGTCAACGTGGGCGATGATGGCGATGTTGCGGATTTGTTTGTGACTCATGGTTCGCTTTCTAAAAACTTCAAATCGGTGGTGCTAAGCCATCGCGGCGCTTGCCGCAGGGCTGGAAGAAACGGGTGAAACATCCTGGCGGGCAGCCAGCATGTCCTGGATTTCAATCGGGCTGAGCAGTCGCCCGGGGATCAATTCGTCGGCGGTCACATGGGCCGAACCCAGGAAAGCCGCAGGCTCGGACCCGAAGACCTGCACGAGCGCGGCATCGGGGCCCCACTGGCCTGGGCTGCCGCGGCGGCGCAGGCCGCTCAGGAAACGCCCTGCATTGTCGGCATCGAGTGTGACCACGGGATAAGCGGCCACCAGCGACTGCACCGGCAACAGGCAAGCCTCGCGCTCGGCTTCGCTCATGGCTTCGAGCGAAGGCAGGCTGATGCACTGGCTGTCGGTGTAGCCACCGGTCTCCAGCCGCCGCAGCGATCCCAGGTGGGCGCCGCATCCGATGGCTTCCCCGATGTCCTCACCGAGGGTGCGAATGTAGGTGCCCTTGCTGCAGGAAACTATTATTTTGATAGCTGCCGGCGCCCGCGGATCCTGGACTACAGCCATATCCAGCTTGTAAATTGTGATGTGACGGGCTTCCCGCTCGACTTCTTCACCCTTGCGGGCGTACTCGTACAGCGCCTTGCCGTCTTTCTTCAGCGCCGAATACATGGGCGGCACCTGCGCCAGCGGGCCGGTGAAGCGGCTCGTCATCTCGGCCAGCAACTCCGGCGTGATGGCTGGCACGGGCCGGGTTTCGATGACCTCACCTTCGGCATCGGCGGTGCTGGTTTTCTGGCCCAGCAGTAGCACGGCCTCGTAAGTCTTGTCGGCGTCGAGCTGAAGCTGGCTGAACTTGGTGGCCGCGCCGAAACACAGGGGCAACACGCCGGTGGCCAGCGGATCCAGCGTACCGGTATGGCCGGCCTTGTCGGCGCGCAGCAGCCATTTGGCCTTTTGCAAGGCCTGGTTGCTCGACAGGCCCAGCGGCTTGTCGAGCAGCAGCACGCCGTGCACGGGACGTCGCTGTATCTTTTGGCGATGAGAAGAGGTTTGCGTCATAAATTCCGACAGGCTCAGCGCACGGGCTGGCCCGGCGCTCAGTTGGCACCGTTGTCCCTGAACCTGTCATCAAGGGAAACGGCGCGAACTCAGTCGTCTTGGGCGCGGGAAGAAACCGCCTTGGCGATCAAGGCGTTCATGTCGGCCGCCCGTTCCGTCGTGCGGTCAAACTGGAAATGCAAGGTCGGCACCGTATGGATCATCAACTTCTTGAACAGGCCGTTGCGCAGAAAGCCTGCAGCCTGGTTCAATGCCGTTTCACACTCTTTCGGGTCGCCTATCAGCACACTGAAAAACACCTTGGCATGCGCGTAGTCCGGCGTCACCTCGACGGCCTGGATGGTCACCATCCCCACCCGCGGGTCCTTCAACTCGCGCGCGATCAGCTCCGTCAGATCGCGCTGGATCTGGTCGGCAACGCGAAAACCGCGGTTCGGGGTGGATGATTTTTTACGCATAACTCAATGAGTCTGCCGGTCGACTGGCTGCCCAAGGGGGCGGCCAGCCTGCCGCATCAGACCTCCAGCGTCCTGGCCACTTCCCTGATTTCGAAGAATTCAAGCATGTCGCCGACCTGGATGTCGTTGTAGCCCTTGACGTTCAAGCCGCACTCGAAGCCTTCCTTGACTTCCTTGGCGTCGTCCTTGAAACGCTTGAGCGAGTCGAGTTCACCGGTGAAGACGACCACGTTTTCGCGCAGCAGGCGCAGGCGCGCGTTGCGGCGAACCACACCGGCGGTGACCATACAGCCGGCGATCGAGCCGATCTTGCTGACCTTGAACACCTGGCGGATCTCGGCGGTGCCGATGACTTCTTCCTTCTTGTCCGGCGTCAGCATGCCCGACATCGCGGCGCGCAACTCGTCCACAGCGTCATAGATGATGTTGTAGTAACGCAGATCCACACCGTTGTTTTCTGCCTGCTTGCGGGCCTGGGCATCGGCGCGGGTGTTGAAGCCGATCACCACCGCCTTGGACGCGATCGCCAGGTTGACGTCGGACTCGGAAATACCGCCGACGCCGGAGTACACCAGCTGCACCTTGACCTCGTCGGTCGAGAGTTTGAGCAGGGACTGCGCCAGTGCTTCCTGCGAACCCTGCACATCGGCTTTGATGATGATGGGCAGCATCTTGACCTCGCCGGCGCCGATGTCGGAGAACATGTTCTCCAGCTTGGACGCCTGCTGCTTGGCCAGCTTGGTGTTGCGGAACTTGCCCGCACGGTAGGTGGCGATTTCACGGGCGCGGCGCTCGTCGAGCATGACCATGAATTCATCACCGGCCTGCGGCACTTCCGTCAGGCCCTGGATTTCCACCGGGATGGACGGACCGGCCGTCTTGATCGGCTTGCCGTTTTCATCCAGCATGGCGCGCACGCGGCCAAAGGTCGAACCGGCCAACACCACGTCGCCGGCCTTGAGCGTGCCGGACTGCACCAGCACGGTGGCGACCGGGCCGCGGCCCTTGTCGAGCCGGGCTTCAATCACCAAGCCCTTGGCAAGCGCATCAACCGGTGCCTTGAGTTCAAGCACTTCGGCCTGCAGCAGCACCTGCTCGAGCAGGGCATCGATGCCGGCGCCGGTATGGGCCGACACACCGACAAAAGGCACGTCGCCGCCGAACTCTTCGGGGATCACCTCTTCGGTGACCAGCTCGCCCTTGACACGCTCCATGTTGATGCCAGGCTTGTCGATCTTGTTGATCGCCACCACGATGGGCACACCAGCCGCTTTCGCATGCTTGATGGCTTCCCGGGTCTGAGGCATCACGCCGTCGTCAGCGGCCACCACCAGGATCACGATATCGGTCGCCTGGGCGCCGCGGGCACGCATGGCGGTAAACGCCTCGTGGCCCGGGGTGTCCAGGAAGGACACCATGCCGCGCGGGGTTTCCACGTGGTAGGCGCCGATGTGCTGGGTGATGCCGCCGGCTTCGCCGGAGGCCACTTTCGCGGTACGGATGTAGTCGAGCAGCGAGGTCTTGCCGTGGTCGACGTGACCCATGACGGTCACGACCGGCGCGCGCGGCAGCAACTCGGCCTGCTGGCCCTGGACGTCCTCGTCGGCAAACGCCTCCGGATCGTCCAGCGAAGCCGTGACGGCCTTGTGGCCCATCTCTTCCACCACAATCATTGCGGTGTCCTGATCCAGCGGCTGGTTGATGGTGACCATCTGGCCCAGCTTCATCAGGTGCTTGATGACCTCGGACGACTTCACGCTCATCTTGTGGGCGAGTTCGGCCACGGTGATGGTTTCCGGCACATGCACTTCGATGACCTTGAACTCGGTCGGCGCCACAAAGGTGGACTCGGAACGCGAGTCGCGGTCCGGCGTGCGGCGGCCGCGCGGGCCACCACGGAAATTGCCGCGACCCGGCACAACGGTCGCGCCGCGAGTCTTGATTTCGCCTTTTTTCTTGGCCGCGTCGTCTTTCCAGGTCGAAGACAGGTTCTCGGACTTGACTTCCTTCTTGCCTGCAGCACCCGCAGCCGCGCCCGCCGCTGCCGGTTTGGCGGCACCTGGTACCACGGCCGGCTTGTGCAGCGTGCCCTTGATGACCGCTTTGGGGTCGACGTGGGGCACCAGCACGCGCTTGGGCGCGTTCATCATGGCGCGAATGCCGGCGGCTTCCGCTTCGGCCTTCTTGCGGCGATCCTGCAGGTCCTGGGCCTTCACGGCGTCAGCCTGGAATTCAGCCGTGGCTTTGGCCTTGGCCGCCACCTGGGCGGCACTGGCTTCAGCAACCTTCGCTGCAGCTTTTTCAGCCACGGCGGGATCTTCGGCCACAGGGGCCTCAACCGCCACTTTTTTGGCGGCAGCTGCCTTGCCCGTGGGCTTGGCCTGTTTGGCGGCAGCTTCGGCCGCCTGCGCTGCAGCCTGGGCGGTCTGCTCGGCGGCCTGGCGCTCCTGCTGCTCGCGGGCTTCGTCCTTCGCGTCCTGCTCTTCGCGCAGACGGCGTTTCTCCGACAGCTCTTCTTCCTGGCGGCGCAGCAGCTCGGCGTGGCGGCTGGCTTCTTCTTCGCGGCGCACGAGTTCGGCATCGTCAATCACGGGCGCCTGGGGCGCGGCAGCAGGTGCGGACACCTCTTCCACGGCTTGCTCGGAGCCTTCGTCGCGTTTGATGAAAGTGCGTTTCTTGCGAACCTCGACCTGGATGGTCCGGGCGCGCCCGGTGGCATCGGCCTGCTTGATTTCGGTGGTCGATTTCTTGACCAGCGTGATTTTCTTGCGCTCTGCGCTGGCGGTGCCATGGGCAGCCTGCAGATAGCTCAGCAGCTTCTGCTTGTCGGCCTCCGACAGGGCGTCCGTGGCCTGCGCCTTGGCAACACCGGCGCTGGTCAATTGCTCGATCAGGGTAGCGGTGGGTTTATTCAGTTCAGCTGCGAATTCAGCGACGGTAGTGGTACTGGACATATGTTTTTTTCCTGCTGGCCTCCATGATCATTGCTCTTGGGCCGTGGCCGGCGCTGCGGGCTCTGCAGCCTCATCGGTAAACCAATGTGCGCGCGCGGTCATGATCAGGGCTTTGGCTTCGTCCGCAGACTGGCCGGTGATATCGGTTAATTCGTCGACGGCCAGATCGGCCAGGTCGTCACGGGTGTTCACACCCGCTTCAGTCAGTTTGGCGATCAGTTCGGGCGTCAGGCCTTCGACATCGCGCAGAGCCTGCGAAACGCCTTCAGCATTTTCTTCCTTGGCGATTTCCATGGTCAACAGCGCATCCTTGGCGCGCGTGCGCAGCTCGTTGACGGTGTCTTCGTCGAAGGACTCGATCTCCAGCATTTCCTGCAGCGGCACATAGGCCACTTCTTCCAGGCTGGTGAAGCCTTCGGAGATCAGGATGTCGGCGATTTCCTCGTCCACATCGAGCTTTTCCATGAAGAGCTTGCGGCTGGTGTCGGTCTCGGTGGCCTGCTTTTCAGCGGACTCGTCGGCCGTCATGATGTTGATCTTCCAGCCGGTCAACTCGGCAGCGAGACGCACGTTCTGGCCGCCGCGGCCGATGGAGATCGCGAGGTTTTCCTCGTCGACCACCACGTCCATGGCATGGCGCTCTTCGTCCACCACGATGGACGAGACATTGGCCGGGGCCAGCGCGCCGATGACAAACTGGGCCGGGTCTTCGCTCCACAGCACGATGTCGACACGCTCGCCGGCGAGTTCGTTGGTCACGCCGTTGACGCGGGTGCCGCGCACGCCGACGCAGGTGCCGATCGGGTCGACACGCTTGTCATGCGACAGCACGGCAATCTTGGCGCGCGAACCGGGGTCGCGGGCGCAGGATTTGATCTCCAGCAGGCCCTGTTCGATCTCGGGCACTTCCTGGCGGAACAGCTCGATCATGAACTCGGGCGCGGTGCGCGACAGGATGATGGGCGCACCACGCAGCGTGGTGTCGACTTCCATGATCATGGCGCGGACGCGGTCGCCGGAGCGCAGGTTTTCTTTTGGAATCATGTCGCCGCGGCGCAGGCGTCCTTCGACGCGGCCGGACTCCACAATGATGTCGCCCTTGTCCATGCGCTTGACGGTGCCGACAAAAATCTTGTCGCCGCGCGACATGAAGTCGTTGAGCAGCATCTCGCGCTCGGCGTCGCGGATCTTCTGCAGGATGACCTGCTTGGCCGCCTGGGCGCCAATGCGGCCGATGGGCAGGCTTTCGACCGGCTTCTCGATGTAGTCGCCCTCTTCGATGTCGGCGATCTCGTCGCGCGCATCGCTGACCAGTTCTTCGGCTTCGGGGTTTTGCAGGCCGGCTTCGTCAGGAACCACCAGCCAGCGGCGGAAGGTTTCATAGTTGCCGCTGTCGCGGTCCACCACCACGCGGATGTCCACGCCGTCTTCGTACACCTTTTTGGTGGCAGACGCGAGCGCGAGCTCGACAGCGCCAAAGACGACGTCACGTTCCACATTCTTTTCACGCGATATGGCATCAACCAACATCAACAGTTCGCGATTCATTTCACAAGCCTGCCTTTCTTTTATATCTCTGTACCAGGTGCGCTTTTCGGCCGGCGCCCCTTGAAGTCAACAACCGGCGCCAGGCGCGCCTGCACGATTTCATCCAGCGTGAACCCCAGCGCCTGCAGCGGCGCGGGAATTCTCTTCTTGCTTACCTTCTGCCCGGGTTTGGCTGCGGGCTCTTCGCTCCACACTATTTGCCATCCGGATGCCGCACGTTCAAGCGTGCCGCGAAATTTTTTGCGGCTCGCCGTCACACCCGAGCCGGCGGCTGCCGCTGCCCCGATGGGCGCCTTCAGCGTGATGTCCACCAGCTCGCCGGCAAACCGTTCGAAATCCTTTTCACCGCGCAAGGGCCTGTCTATGCCCGGCGAGCTCACCTCGAGCCGGGAATAGGCCGTGCCTTCGACCTCCAGCACAAACTGCAGCTGGCGCGTGACTTTTTCGCAGTCTTCCGCGTTGATGAACTGCTCGGCATCCCGGACATAGGGCTGGTCGATCGTGACGCGCAGCAAGCCACCGGCGGTGCGCTCGATGTCCACCAGTTCGTAACCCAGTCCCGTGACTGTTTGCTCAATCGTCTCGTGTAATGCCATCAGTTCTAAAAGCAGCTTCTCAAACACCCGGTTTGCAAAAACAAACGCCCAAAAAAAATGGGCGGTGAAAACCCGCCCATTTGGTCGTGAAGCGCATATTGTAGCCTGCTGGCGGCGCCCGCGCAAGCAGTTTGCATGCCCGGACGCGTGCTCGCCCCGCACCGGCAAGCGCAAAATTAATAACTTTGACTTAAACCCTTTGACGGCAGCGTCACGTCTGTTCAGCGACCAGGATCCGTGTGTAGGGGTGCTCCGGACTGTCCAGCACCTGGCCGACCGGGCCAGCCTCCAGCACCTCGCCGTCCTTCATGACCATGACCTGGTGCGCCATGGCGCGAATCACGTCCACGTCGTGGGTGATCAGCAGATAGCTCAGGCCGCGCTCGCGCTGGAGTTTCTGCAGCAGCTGCAGCACCTGTTTCTGGATGGTCACATCCAGGGCACTGGTCGGTTCGTCCAGGACCAGTAACTGCGGCTCGACAATCAGCGCCCGGGCAATCGCCAGGCGCTGGCGCTGCCCACCCGAAAACTCATGCGGGTAACGCTGCAGCAGGCCGGGGAAATACTGCCCCCGCGCGCCCTCACTACGTGTAGCTTGCTGCCCCCCAAAGGGGTGCTTTTCGTCTTGGGACGGCCCGGCGACGAAACTCTGCGCCTCGCCCATGCCCACCTCGGCCAACGCCAGCAGCACGCGCTGGCGCCGCTGCTCGCTGGTTAGCCCGGGCTGGTGGACGCGCAGGCCCTCCCCCACAATTTCTTCCACCGTCATGCGGGGTGACAGCGAGGAAAAAGGGTCCTGGAACACCACCTGGACGGCGCGGCGCATGTTTTTATTGCTGGCTGCGTCGCGGCTCCAGCGTTTGCCGGCCGCGAACAACTCCCCCTGATGCGGATGAAGGCCCAGCGCGGCCAGGGCCAGCGTTGACTTGCCTGATCCGGACTCGCCCACCACCCCCAGAGTCTGGCCGGGCGGAATGCTGAAGCTGGCGGATTTCACGGCTACAAATTCGCCCGACTTGAACCAGCCGGCCACGCCTGGCCGGCGCACCGGGTAGGTGACGCGCAAGCCGGAGGCCTGCATCACCGGCTCGGCTGCCGGCTCCACCGCGCGTTCTGCCACGTCGCGCACCGGCCGGCTGGCGATCAGCTTGCGGGTGTAAGCATGCTGGGGGTCGGCAAACACCTGTGCAACGGGACCGGTTTCAACGATATGCCCGTCTTCCATCACCGCAATGCGGTCGGCAAAACGGCGCACCAGGTTCAGGTCATGGGTGATCAGCAGCACCGCCATGCCATTGCGCTGCTGCAGGTCCGTCAGCAAGTCCAGAATCTGCACACGCAGAGTCACGTCCAGCGCCGTGGTCGGTTCGTCGGCCAGCAGCAGTTTGGGCTGGCAAGCCAGTGCCATGGCGATCATGGCACGCTGGCGCTGACCGCCCGACAGCTGGTGCGGGAAGGAATTGGCCCGCCGTGCGGCCTCGGGAATACCGGTATCCGCTAGCAGTTTGATAGCTGACTGTTCAGCATCGGTGCGGGATAAACCCTGTTTTAGCTCCACAACTTCGGCAATCTGGTCACCCACGGTGAACAGCGGGTTCAGCGCCGTCATCGGCTCCTGGAAGATCATCGCGATGTCCTGGCCGCGGATGCCACGCAGTTGCCGCTCAGCCACGGTCAGCAGGTCGACCTGCCCCTCGCGCCCGGCAAACGCCGCCTGCCCGCTGATGTCGGCGTTTTGCACCAGTCGCAAGAGGCTCAGCGCCGTGACGGTTTTGCCAGAACCCGACTCGCCGACCAGCGCCAGCTTTTCACCGGGCGCAATGGACAAGTCGATGCCGTGCACGACGTCCTTGCCCTGGAAGGCAACGCGCAGGCCCTTGACATCCAGCAAGGGCATGGCCGCAGGCCGCTCCGCCGACAGGCCTCCCGGAGGTGGAACAGCCCCCTCGGGGGGCAGCGAGGACACCTCAGTGCCGGGCATGGGGCCGTGATTTTCCGACGGACCGCTAGGAAAATCAGCCCCCTCGGGGGGCAGCGAGGACACGCCAGTGCCGAGCGTGGGGGCCGTCATTTCTCCGCCTTTCGCGGGTCCAGCGCATCACGCAGCGCATCGCCCATGAAGGTCAGGAGCAGCAGCGTGATCACCAGCACCGCGAAGGTGGACAGCGATATCCACCAGGCGTCGATGCTGTTTTTGCCCTGGCTCAGCAACTCCCCCAGCGAAGGCGTGCCAGGCGGCACGCCCAGGCCCAGGAAATCCAGCGAGGTCAGCGCCAGGATGGCGGCACTCATGCGAAACGGCAAGAAGGTCACCACCGGCGTCATGCTATTGGGCAGGATGTGCCGCCACATGATGCGGGTGCTACTCACGCCGAGCGCGCGGGCCGCCTTGACGTAGTCCATCTGCCGGTTGCGCAGAAACTCGGCCCGCACATAGTCCGACAGGCTCATCCAGCCGAACATGCTCAGCAGGATCAGCAGCAGCGCCACGCTGGGCGCGAAGATGGCGCTGAAGATGATCAGGAGGTACAGCTCCGGCATGGAGCCCCAGATTTCGATGAAACGCTGGAAAGCCAGGTCCGTCTTGCCGCCGAAATAGCCCTGCGTGGCGCCTGTCGCCACGCCGATCAACAGGCCAATCACGGTCAGCGCCAGTCCGAATAGCACGTTCAGGCGGAAGCCATAAATCAATTGGGCCAGCAGGTCCCGCCCGCGGTCGTCCGTGCCCAGCAGGTTGTCGCGCGTGGGGCGCGAAGGGTTCGGCTCCTTCGCGAAATAGTTCAGCGTTTTTGCGCCGTAGGGGTTGATCGGGTAAATGGCCCAGTTGCTGCCTTCCTTCAGTTTCTGCCTGATGAAGGGATCGAGGTAGTCCGTCGCGGTCTGGAAATCGCCACCAAAAACTGTTTCCGGATAGTCGGTGGTGATGGGGAAGTAGAAGTCGCCGTTGTAGCGAACCACCAGCGGCCTGTCGTTGGACAACACTTCGGCAAACAGGCTCAGGACCACGAGCGTGCAGAAAATGACCAGGCTCCAGAAACCCAGCCGGTTGCGCCGGAAGCGCTGCCAGGCACGGCGTGATGGTGAAGCCCCCAAGCTTGTCACTGCGTGTACTTCGCTGCCCCCCGAGGGGGCTAATTTTCCTAGGGGCGGCCCGTCGGAAAATTGTCCGCTGTGTGTGGCCTTAGTCAAATTTCACCCTGGGGTCCACCCACACATAACAAAGATCGGAGATCAGCTTGGTCACCAGGCCGATCAGCGTGAACAGGTACAGCGTGCCGAGCACCACCGGGTAGTCGCGGCGGATCACGCTTTCATAACTGAGCAGGCCCAGGCCATCGAGGGAAAACAGGGTTTCGATCAGGAGCGAGCCGGTGAAGAAAGCGCCGATAAACGCCGACGGGAAACCGGTGATGATGGGAATCAGGGCATTGCGGAAAATATGCTTCCAGAGCACCTGCCGCTCGCCCAGGCCCTTGGCGCGCGCCGTCAGCACATACTGCTTGCGGATTTCCTCGAGAAAGGCATTTTTGGTCAGCATGGCCGTGACGGCGAAGCTGCCCAGCACCATGGCCGTGATGGGCATTGCGATGTGCCACAGGTAGTCGGCGATGCGCGCACCCCAGCTCAGCTCCTCCCAGTTCGAGGAGGTCAGGCCGCGTAGCGGAAACCACTGCAGCTGTCCGCCGAAGACCACCAACAGGGCCACACCAAGTACAAAACCCGGAATCGCATACCCCACCAGCACCAGCAGCGTGGTCACCATGTCAAAGCGCGAGCCGGCCCGCACCGCCTTGGCCACGCCAAGCGGCACGGCAACCAGGTAGCTGATAAAAAAAGTCCACAGCCCCAGGCTGATCGAAACCGGCATCTTCTCCTTGAGCAGTTGCCACACGTCCTTGTTCTGGAAGAAGCTTTTGCCAAGGTCGAAGCGCGCGAACTGCTTGAGCATTTGCCAGAAACGCTCGTGCGGCGGCTTGTCAAAACCGTACAGCGCCTTGATCTGCTCAACCCGTTTGGGGTCCACGCCCTGCCCGCCGCGGTAACTCAGGCCGCCGCCCTCGGCACCGCCACCCGAAGCCGCCTTGGCTTCAGCCATGTACTGTTCGACGGGGCCGCCGGGCACAAACTGCATCACCATGAAGGTGATGAGCAGCACCCCGAACAGCGTGGGCAGCATCAGCAGCAGGCGTTTGAGGATGTAACTAGCCATCGTCACCTGCTCCAGTGAACAGCCGCGCAGAGTTCTTTAGTCCAGCAGGGGCCGCGGAACCGGCCTTGGCCTGTCCCGAGCTTGTCGAAGGGCCGGGCCGCAGGCGCAGCGGCCCCTCTTACCCGTACAAGGGGCAGCGCACCGCCGAAGGCACACGAAGTGACAAGCGTGGGGGTCATTTTCTCCACCAGGTGCTGATGGCCCAGGCTTCACCCCGGGTATAGGGTGGGATATTTTCCGGGCGGGCCAGACGCCAGGCGTTGTAGGCCATGCGGTGTGTGCCCGACGTCCATTGCGGGATCAAGTAATAACTGTGGCTGATGACGCGCTCCAGGGCGCGGCAGGCGGGCAGCAGCTCGGCTTTCGATTTGGCGGAAGTCATTTTCATGACCAGCGCATCCACGGCCGGATTGCTGACGCCGGCGAAATTGCCCGAGTTTTCCATCTTGGCCGCCTTGCTGCCGAACAGGTCGGCAAACTCCTGGCCCGGGTTGTGGGTGCCCTGGAAATTGATGGTCATGATGTCGAAGTCGAACTGGTCGAGCCGCTGCTGGTACAGCGCGAAATCAACCATGCGGAAGTTCAGCGTGATACCCAGCTTTTCCAGCGCGCGTATCCAGGGCGAAAGGCCGCGTACACCGCCCTCGCTGCTGTCCAGGTATTCCAGCACCATGGCTTCGCCTTTGGCATTGCGCAGCGCGCCGTCGCGCACTTCCCAGCCGGCCTCCTTGAGTAGCGCCTGGGCCTTGCGCAGGTTGGAGCGCAGCGAGGAGTCCCCATCGGTGCGCGGCGGCACGGTCATGGGCCCGAAGGTGGCGTCGGGAATCTTGCCGCGCCAGGGCGCGAGCAGCGCCATTTCTTCCGGCGAAGGCTGGCCGCTGGCAGCGCAGTCGGTGTTGCCGAACAAGCCGTTGACGCGCTGGTAGGAGCCGTAAAACATCTGCCGGCTCATCCACTCGAAGTCCACCGCCAGGCCCAGCGCCTGCCGCACGCGCGGGTCCTTGAGTTTTTCGCGGCGTGTGTTGAGCACGTAGCTCTGGAAGCCCGAAGGCAGGCGGTGCCTGAACTCCCCCTTGACAAGCTCCCCGGTGTCGAAACGTTTGCCTTTGACGCGGCGCGCCCAGTCGCCGGCCGAATAAAAAGTCATCAGGTCGAACTCGCCGGCTTTCAGGGCCTCCAGGCGCGCGGTGTTGTCCTTGTAGATCTTGACGGTGATGCGGTCGAAGTTGTCGGTGCCGCGCTTGACGTTCAGGTCTTTGGCCCAATAGGACGGGTCGCGCACATAGGTGATGTCCTTGCCGAAGTTCACCGGCCCGATCTTGTAGGGGCCGCTGGTCACGGGGACATCCGTCACCACCTGATCGAAGGGTTTGGCCTTGCCGTTTTCCATGCCCCATTTGCGGCTGAACACCGGCAGGCCGCCCACGGTCAGGGGCAGTTCGCGGTTGGGCTTCCTGAAGCGATAGCGCACCGTGCGTTCGTCCAGCACGTCCAGCCCGGCCACGTCATCCAGCGCAGTCTTGTAGGCCGGCGAGGTGTAGGGCCCCATCAGGGTGTCGTAGCTGTGCTTCACGTCGGCAGCCAGCACCGGATCGCCATTGTGGAAGCGGGCCTGCGGCCGCAGGCGGAACGTTGCGCTCATGCCGTCGGCCGGCACCTCCACGTCTTCGGCCAGCAGGCCGTAACCCGAGGCGGTTTCGTCGAGCGAACCGGCCAGCAGCGAATCGAACATCAGGCCCAGCAGGTAGGCCGGCGCACTGCCCTTGATCGTGAACGGGTTGTACTTGTCGAAGGTGGATGTCCGGATATTGCTGACCAGCCGCAGTTCGCCACCTTTGGGGGCGGCGGGGTTGACATAGTCGAAGTGATCAAAGCCTGCCGGGTACTTGAGGTCGCGCCACAGCGCATAGCCATGCGCGGCCCAGGACGGTGCGGCGCCCAGAACAGCACACACCAGACACAGCGACCGAAGCAGAATCCTCATGCGACAATTCTGCACTACTTGGGCGGCGGAATTTCCGGCCCTACGGGCCATGGCGCCCGCGGCATCATTTGCCGGTTCATTTGCAAACACTGGAGCACAAGATGGGTTTTCTTACTGGCAAAAAACTGCTGATCACGGGCGTGTTGTCCAACCGGTCCATTGCCTACGGCATTGCCAAGGCCTGCCATGCGCAGGGCGCCGAACTGGCGTTCGGTTACGTCGGCGAACGTTTCAAGGACCGCATCACCGAATTTGCCGCCGATTTCGGCTCCAGCCTGATTTTTGACTGCGATGTCGGCGACGACGCCCAGATTGACAAGCTGTTTTCGGATCTGTCCAAAACCTGGCCGGCTTTCGACGGCTTTGTGCACAGCATTGGTTTTGCGCCGCGCGAGGCAATTGCCGGCGATTTCCTGGAAGGCCTGTCGCGCGAGGGTTTCAAGATTGCCCACGACATCAGCGCCTACAGCTTTCCGGCGATGGCCAAGGCCGCCCTGCCCTACCTCCGGCCCAAGTCGGCACTGCTGACCCTGACTTACCTGGGCGCGTTGCGCACCATTCCCAACTACAACACGATGGGCCTGGCCAAGGCCAGCCTGGAAGCCAGCGTGCGCTACCTGGCCGAATCCCTGGGTCCGAAAAACATGCGTGTGAATGGGATCAGCGCCGGCCCGATCAAGACCCTGGCTGCCAGCGGCATCAAGGACTTCGGCAAGCTGCTGGGCATGGTGGCCGCGGCTTCACCGCTGCGGCGCAACGTGACGATCGAGGACGTCGGCAATGTGGCCGCCTTCCTGCTGTCGGACCTGGCTTCCGGCGTCACCGCCGAGATCACCTATGTAGACGGCGGCTTCAGCAACACCGTCGGCATAGGTCGCGATGCAGGGCCTGCCGAAGCAGCCTGACCACTGACTCTCGGCTATCAAATAGATAGCATCTTATGCCCGCGCCAATTGGGCTGATGGCCAAAATGGCATGAAGAAATGGGCTGCTTACCGCCAGCGGCCAGGCGGTTTGCCTGCTGCTCAGGCCCGTCGCCAGTACTCATAACACCACGCCGTGGCGAACCCTGCGCGCCGGTACAGCGCCTGGGCGGCGCTGTTGCCTTCCTCGACCTGCAAAAAGACACGCTCTGTGTGCCGGTGAAGCGCGGCTTCGGCCAGCCCGGCCAGCACCCGACCGGCCAGGCCCTGGCCTCGGGAACCTGGTGCCGTGCGCATGCCATGCACGCTGGCCCAACCGTGCCCGAATGCAGCCACGCCAACCGCGAGGACCTCAGCGTGCTCGCGGACACTGGCGTACACCGAGTCCGGCGCGCGGGCCAGCGTCCGGACACGGCTGGCACCGTCCACGGGATCGAAACCCTCGCCCAGGAAAAGAGCGGTCCAGGCTGCGTCGGGCGCATCGGCTGTCCCTGCTGGCGGCTGGGACGACACCTCGCGCATCCGGCTTACCGTGCCCAGTTGCACCAGCGTGGGTTTGCCGGCGCTGTAGCCGCGCCTGAGCAGCTCATGGCGCAGGCCTTCAAAAGAGGGAGCGGTCGCCAGGCGAAACATTGCCGGCAAACCCAGCGCCGCGTAATGAGCCTCGATCCGGCCGATCACGCCTGGGTTTGCGCTGGTGTGCTGCAGCGGCACCGCGCTTTTGGCGCGTCCCACGGTGCCCCGGTCCACCGGCAGAAGCCAGCCCTCCCGCTCCTCCAGGGCTTCGGGGGCCACGGCGGCCAGGGTGGCGCGTTCTATGGAAGCAACATCGGCGGCGTTCATGGTTCCTGGATCGGTTGAAAAACTTGCTGTGCCCGGGGACCGCCAGCACAATGCGCAGGCGCCAGCCGGGAAATCCAGATACTACTATTTTGATAGCTGCCTGCGCCCGCTGTCCCTGGGCTGGCGGCACGAATCATGCATTGAATCGAAACACATGACTGCTTATCCATCATTGGGCACCGCCCGCGCCGCCAGCACTTTCATCCGCATCCGCACCCTGCCCTGGCTGCTGGTGGTGGCGTGCTGGCTGGCACCGGCCCTTCCTGCAGCCAGTACCGGTACCGGCCCGGCGTTGATGCTGGCCAATGTCTACCACCCCGGTATTGCGCTCCAGGATTACTGGGTCAGTGAAAAGCTGGACGGCGTGCGTGGCTACTGGGACGGCGAGAAGCTGCTGACGCGTGGCGGTGAACGCATCGCTGCGCCTGCCTGGTTCACCGCGGGCTGGCCGCGGCTGCCGATGGACGGCGAACTCTGGGCCGGCCGCGGCCAGTTCTCCAGGGCCGTGTCCATCGTGCGCCAGCAGACCCCTGACGATGCCGGCTGGCGCAGCCTGCGTTTCATGGTGTTCGACCTGCCCGCACAGGGCGGCACTTTCACGGAGCGGATTCCGGCCCTGAACGGCCTGGTGAGTCGCATTGACCAGACCTGGGTGCAGGCGGTTGCGCAGTCCAGGGTGACCAGCCATGCGGACCTGCAGCGCCTGCTGGCCAAAACCGTCCGGCAAGGCGGCGAAGGCCTGATGCTGCACCGCGGCGCCTCGCTCTACAAGGGCCAGCGCAGCGACGACCTGCTCAAGGTCAAAACCCATGAAGACGCGGAGGCGCTCGTGGTCGCCCACCTTCCCGGGAAAGGCAAATACGCCGGGGCCATGGGAGCCCTGCTTGTGGAAATACCCGGCGAGGCCGGTAAACCCGGGCAGCGCTTCAAGCTCGGCACCGGTTTCAGCGACGAGCAGCGACGCCGCCCGCCACCTTTGGGCAGCACCGTCACCTACCGTTTTCGGGGCCTGAACGACAGCGGCATTCCGCGTTTTGCGAGTTTCATGCGGATCCGGGAGGATCTGGCACCCGCACGCCCCTGAGGCATAGCCAGCTGGCGGCTTTTTTACTCTTTCACGCAGTCGGCGAAATAGTGTTTCTTGCCGCTGGCGTCCTCTTCTTCCACCAGGCCGTGAATGTCGGTCTCAAAGCCGGGGCACTGCGCGTTGAACTCGCGTGAGAACTTCAGGTAGTCGACGATCTTCTTGTTGAACACTTCGCCGGGAATCAGCAGCGGAATGCCCGGCGGATACGGCGTGACCAGCCCTACCGTGATACGGCCTTCGAGCTTGTCGATTTCCACCCGCTCGGTCTTGTGCAGCGCAATGTGCGCATAGGCATCGCTGGGTTTCATGGCCGGCGTCAGGTCGCTCAGGTACATGTCGGTGGTCAGACGCGCAATGTCGTACTTGGCGTACAGCGCATGAATGTGGTGGCACAGGTCGGCCAGGCCCATCTTTTCGTAACGCGGGTATTTCTGGCAAAACTCCGGCAGGATGCGCCACATAGGCTGGTTCTTGGCATAGTCGTCCTTGAACTGCTGCAATGCGGTCAACATGCTGTTCCAGCGGCCCTTGGTGATGCCGATGGTGAACATGATGAAGAAGCTGTAGAGGCCGGTTTTTTCCACCACCACGCCATGCTCGGCCAGGAATTTGGTGAGGATGCTGGCCGGAATGCCGGTTTTGGCAAACTTGCCATTCAGGTCCATGCCGGGCGTGACGATGGTGGACTTGATCGGGTCCAGCATGTTGAAGCCGGTCGCCATCTTGCCGAAGCCATGCCAGTTAACGCCGGCTTTCGCGTTCTTTGATTCGCCCTTGATGATCCAGTCTTCCGAGCGGCCAATGCCCTCGTCGACCAGCTTGTCCGGGCCCCAGACCTTGAACCACCAGTCGTCGCCGTATTCCTCGGCCACCTTGCGCATGGCGCGGCGGAAGTCCAGCGCTTCCAGGATGCTTTCTTCCACCAGCGCCGTCCCGCCGGGCGGCTCCATCATCGCGGCCGCCACATCGCAGCTGGCGATGATGCTGTACTGCGGCGAGGTGGAGGTGTGCATCAGGAAAGCCTCATTGAAGAGATGCCTGTCGAGCTTGACGGTCTGCGAGTCCTGCACCAGCACGTGGCTGGCCTGGCTGATACCGGCCAGCAGCTTGTGAATGGACTGCGTGGCGTACACCATGGCCTGCTTGGGGCGCGCCCGCTTCTTGCCCATGGCGTGGTAGCTGCCGTAAAACGGGTGAAACGCCGCATGCGGTAGCCAGGCTTCGTCGAAATGCAGGTTCTCGACATAACCGTCGAGCATGCCCTTGATGGTCTCGGTGTTGTACAGCACACCGTCGTAGGTGGACTGCGTGATGGTCAGCACGCGCGGCTTGACCTTTTTGGCGTCCACGCCCTTGAGCAGCGGGTTGGCCTTGATCTTGGCCTGGATGGAGGCCTGCTCGAACTCTTCCTGCGGGATGGGGCCGATGATGCCGAAGTGGTTGCGCGTCGGCTTCAGGAACACCGGGATCGCCCCGGTCATGATGATGGCGTGCAGGATGGACTTGTGGCAGTTGCGGTCCACCACCACCACGTCGCCCGGCGCCACCGTGTGGTGCCAGACCATCTTGTTGGAGGTCGAGGTGCCGTTGGTGACAAAGAAGCAGTGGTCGGCGTTGAAGATGCGCGCCGCATTGCGCTCGGACGCACCGACCGGGCCGTCATGGTCCAGCAACTGGCCCAGTTCTTCCACGGCGTTGCAGACGTCGGCGCGCAGCATGTTCTCGCCAAAAAACTGGTGGAACATCTGCCCGACCGGGCTTTTCAGGAAGGCCACGCCGCCCGAATGCCCCGGGCAGTGCCAGGAGTAGGAGCCGTCCTCGGCGTAGTCCAGCAAGGCCTTGAAAAACGGCGGCTGCACGCCTTCGAGGTAGCTCTTGGCTTCGCGGATGATGTGGCGCGCCACAAACTCCGGCGTGTCCTCGAACATGTGGATGAAGCCGTGCAGCTCGCGCAGGATGTCGTTGGGGATGTGGCGCGAAGTCTTGGTTTCGCCATAGACGTAAATCGGCACATCCAGGTTCTTGCGCCGCACTTCTTCAATGAAATGACGCAGGTTCAGCACGGCGGGGTCGAGGTCCGGGCCGGGCGTGAACTCTTCGTCGTCGATCGACAGGATGAAGGCGCTGGCACGGCTTTGCTGCTGGGCAAACTGAGACAGGTCGCCGTAGCTGGTGACGCCCAGCACTTCAAAACCTTCCGTTTCTATGGCCTGCGCCAATGCACGGATGCCCAGGCCTGAGGTGTTTTCGGAACGGAAGTCTTCGTCGATGATGACGATGGGAAAGCGGAATTTCATCAAAAGGCCTTTGCCTGGAACTGCCAAAAAAGTTGAATCAGGGCCGAAGTGTAGAGATATTTGATGAAGTCCGAACCAGCCCTGCCCTCCAGAAGGCCGGTTAAGCTTGCCAAATTGGCCTTCGGGCCCAAAATGTGGCTTTTACGAAACGGGAGGACTTCAACATGGCGGAATCAACGATCTGGTGGCTGCTGGCGGGCAGCGCTGTGGCGCTGGAGCTGGTGACAGGCACGTTCTACCTGCTGATGCTGGCTGTGGGCCTGGCCGCCGCGGCCCTGGCAGCACATCTGGGCCTGGGCACCACGGCCCAAATCCTCGTGGCGGCGGTGGTTGGGGGTGGCGCGGTGGTGCTCTGGCACTGGAAACGCGGCCAAAGCCCAAAACCGGCCGAACCGCAGGCCAATCGCGACCTGCAAATGGATATCGGTGAGACCGTGCATGTGGCGCAGTGGAACGCCGACGCCACAGCCAGCGTCAAATACCGCGGTGCGCAGTGGGCCGTGGTACTCGCCGACAAAGATGTCGCGCCGCAGCCCGGCCTGTTCAAGGTCAAGCAACTGGATGGCAACCGGCTGGTGGTGGGAAAACTGTGAGACAGTCCACGGTGTCCTGCCGCGACGATGCCGGCTTCTTTTTTTGATTTACCGGAGAACCCAATGAAAATGGAAATTGCACTTGTCATCCTGGTGATTGCCGTCATTTTTGTCATACGCGCCATGAAGGTTGTGCCCCAGCAGAATGCCTGGGTCGTGGAGCGCCTGGGCAAGTACCACGGCAGCCTGACACCCGGCCTGAACATCCTGATTCCCTTCATTGACCGCGTGGCCTACAAACATTCGCTCAAGGAAATCCCGCTGGACGTACCCAGCCAGGTCTGTATCACGCGCGACAACACGCAGCTGCAGGTCGATGGCATCCTGTATTTCCAGGTGACCGACCCGATGCGGGCCAGCTACGGTTCGTCCAACTACATCGTGGCCGTCACTCAACTTGCGCAGACCTCGCTGCGCTCCGTGATCGGCAAGCTTGAGCTCGACAAGACCTTCGAAGAACGCGACATCATCAACGCGCAGGTGGTTGCGGCCATTGACGAAGCCGCATTGAACTGGGGCGTCAAGGTGCTGCGTTACGAAATCAAGGACCTGACACCGCCGAAGGAAATCCTGCATGCCATGCAGTCGCAGATCACTGCCGAGCGTGAAAAGCGCGCCCTGATTGCCGCCTCAGAAGGCCGCCGCCAGGAGCAGATCAACATTGCCACCGGTGAGCGTGAAGCCTTCATTGCCCGCTCCGAGGGCGAAAAACTCGCCGCCATCAACAATGCGCAGGGCGAAGCCGCCGCCATCACGGCTGTGGCCGAAGCCAATGCGCGCGCGATCGAAGTCGTCGCTGCAGCCATCCGCCAGCCCGGCGGTGAAATGGCGGTCCAGCTCAAGGTTGCCGAAAAAGCGATGGAAGCTTATTCCCACGTTGCGGCCGACGCCAAAACCACGCTGATTGTTCCAAGCAACATGACCGAAGTGTCTGCCCTGATCACCTCGGCCATGACCATGGTGCAGTCCACCAAGGCGGCCTGATTGACCAGCGAAAGAGGGCAAGCATGACAGCCAAAAACGTGCTGGGTACCGACCTGGTTCCCTGCTCCTATGACCCGCTCACCGGTTATTTTCGCGACGGCTGCTGCAACACCGATGAGTCCGACCTGGGTTCGCACCTTGTCTGTGTGCGGGTCAACAGCGACTTCCTGGTGTTTTCAGCCGCAAAGGGCAACGACCTCACCACCCCGCGGCCGGAACACCGCTTTGCAGGGCTCAAACCCGGCGACCGCTGGTGCCTGTGCGCCAACCGCTGGCGCGAAGCGCTGGAGGCCGGCTTCGCGCCGCCCGTGGTTCTGGAGTCCACCCACCTCAAGGCCCTGGAGTTCGTGACACGCGCACAGCTGGAAAAACACCGGTTTCACAGCGCTCTGCACTGATCGGCGCCATCTTCCATGCCGCGCACTGCTACAATGTGAGGCTTCGCGGAAAGGTGGATGAGCGGTTTAAGTCACACGCCTGGAAAGCGTGCGTGGGGTTATACCCACCGCGGGTTCGAATCCCGCCCTTTCCGCCAGACAGTCAGCAAAAAAACGGACCTTCGGGTCCGTTTTTTATTTCTGATCACTCAGCCTAACCGCCGTTGGGCGCGGCCAAGGTCAAACCGGCCGCAGCTGTTCGGCAAGCGAGCGCGTCTTTTCGGTTGCGACGTCGCCTGTATGGAGCGTCGACTTGCGCTCGATGAGCATGAGGTGGCACTCCTGGTCGGCGACGGGATTGTGGCGCATGCCCTTCGGGACGACGAACATCTCTCCTTCGTTGAGTTCGACCGGCCCGCTTTCCATCTCAATGCGCAAACGGCCCTTGAGGATGAAAAACAGCTCGTCTTCGTTCTCGTGGCTGTGCCATGCAAGCGAACCCTGGACTTTCGCGACCTTGATGTAGGCGTCGTCAACTTCGCCAACGACACGGGGCGACCAGAGTTCGGTCAGCCCGGCAGCAACTTGCCTGGGTGAAACAACGTTTGACATGAATCTCCTTGAACGCATGAAATGAAGAGCATAAAAAAAGGCCACCTTGCGGTGGCCTTTTTACTAACCAGGACCGAAAGGCTTATTCCAAAGCAGTCTTCTTGCCTTCCTTGTAGTTGTACAAGGTGATGGCCGGGTTCTTCAACTCGCCATTCGGCAGGAATTCGATCGTGGTAGTCACGCCCTTGAAGCTGGTCTTGATCAGTTCAGGGGTGTAGACCTTTGGATCGATGGAGTTGGCGCGCTTCATCGCATCGACCAGAACGAAGGTCGCGTCGTACGTGTACGGGCTGTAGACCTGGAACTGGTTGGGGTACTTCTCGTCGTAGCGTTTTTTCCACTCGGTGCCGCCGGGCATTTTGGCCAGCGATGCGCCGCCTTCGGCGCAGATCACGTTCTCGAGGGTCTTGGCGCCAGCAGCAAGTTTGGCAATCTCGGAAGTGCAGATGCCGTCACCGCCGAAGTACTTGACCTTGCTCATGCCGAGCTGTTCCATCTGGCGCAGCATCGGGCCGGCTTGTGGGTCCATGCCACCGTAGAACACGGCGTCAGGGCCTTTGGCCTTGATGGCGGTCAGGATGGCCATGAAGTCGGTGGCCTTGTCGGTGGTGAACTGCTCGTCAACCACGGTCATGCCCTTTTCCTTGGCAGTCTTCTTGAAGATGTCGGCAACGCCCTGGCCGTAAGCGGAACGGTCGTCAATGATGGCGACTTTTTTCAGCTTGAGCTTGTCGGCAGCATAAAACGCCAGGCCGGCACCCAAAGCCAGGTCATTGGCGATGATGCGGTAGGTGGTCTTGTAGCCGGGCTTGGTCAGGTCGGGGTTGGTGGCAGCACCGGTGACGTGGGGGATACCGCAGTCGTTGTAGACCTTGGATGCGGGAATGGTGGTGCCGGAATTCAGGTGACCGACGACGCCAGCGACCTTGGAGTCGCACAGTTTCTGTGCAGCAGCCGTGCCCTGTTTCGGATCGGCAGCATCGTCTTCAGCGACGATTTCGAAGGTGGCTTTCTTGCCGCCAATCATGACGCCCTGCTTGTTCAGGTCCTCAATGGCCATGCGCACGCCATTTTCATTGTCTTTGCCGTAATGGGCCTGGGCACCGGACACGGGCGCGACGTGGCCGATCTTGACGACGAGCGTATCACCGGCAGGTGCGGGAGCCGCAGCAACCGGGGCAGCAGGTGCAGGTGCAGTGGCGGCAGGTGCAGCTTCTTCTTTTTTGCCGCAGGCTACAACCAACATGGCGGCCAAAGCGACCGCAGTCCATTTCATTTGCATAAATACACTCCAATTAGGAAATTACCGTTAATGGTTGAGAACTGATTTTTTTACTCAACAGCCACGAACATAACGCAATTTCCGCGCCCGCACCATAGCAAGGAGCCCTAGTGTTGCGCCGCCGAGCCAGGGAAAGAAATGAAAGTGATCGACTATTAGCATCGCTAATAAAGCACCACGACGCATGGGTATGCAGGTCGAATCCTCCAGCTACCGGGCCTGATATTCAATGGTCAATTTCGGCGACGCGCGTTCGAAGCGTCAACACGTCCGTGTTGAAACCATGGCCAGACCAGGTTGCCGCTACCCAGATGAACCGGTCGCCATCGGGCAGCCCGCTTTCAGGATTTGTCCAGCAGCTGGCTGGCCAGTTCCTGCTCAAAGGCCTGATTGACCGACTGACGCACAACGATCTCGATTTCATCGCGCAGGCTGGGTGCCAGCGCCTGGGTGTGCTCCAGGACCAGCCGGCCCACCGTCTCGCGGAGCAACCGGTCCAGCGTCAAATCGACACGCTGCATCACCCGATGCACCATCTGTTCCTGCAGGCGCTGCAGGTCCACGGAGGAAGGGCCTGACTGGCTCTTGGCCGCCGGAGCCGGGGACGCGACCACTTCCGTCAGTGTCGGCACAAACCGTGGTGGCGGGCGGCTCATGTCCGAACTCCTTGCCAGACCGTCGCAGGAGAGGCATGCGCCCCGGAATCGGCTCGCTTTGCTTGACAGCTGCATATCGGGCTCCGCAAACAGATATGAGCCTGGCACATCATGACGCCCCCGCACTGGCCAGGTCATGCCGTTTCATCGCATAACCGCGGTCGGTGTAATGCTTCCAGCGGCTGCGCGCCGCCGCCCGGTCGTCGTCGTCCAGTGTGACCAGCTCTATAAAGCGCTCGAAGCGTTCAAAACCTTCGGGGACCTGCGGTCCCAGGTTGACCAGCACTTCATGGTGCGGGCAGGCCTGGAGCGAGCCGGCCAGAACCACCGGCGTGGCCGCCACAGTAGCCGGCGCTGCCGTCAGGCGGCAGTGCGGCACAAATTCCAGGGCAGAGAAAGTCCAGAGCATCTGGTCAAGACGGGTCAGGATTTCCGGCTCGGCAGTCACCACCACGCGTGCGCCACTGCCCCAAGCCTTGCGCAGCAGCCGGCAGCTGTAAACCAGCTTGTCCGGCACGTTGAAATGGAAGGCGACTTCGGTCATGCGCGGGTTCTGGACGCCGGTTTCGCAGGCCGTTTGTTTGCAGGCGCTTTGGCAGCGGGACGAACGGGCTGCACCTGGCCCAGCAGGAAATCGACCAGCAAAGGCACGGGCCGGCCGGTTGCACCCTTGGCGGCACCGCTTTTCCAGGCTGTGCCGGCAATGTCGAGGTGCGCCCAAGCAAACTTGCCGGCAAAGCGCTGGAGGAACTTGGCCGCAGTGATGGCGCCGCCGGCACGCCCGGCAACGTTGGCCACATCGGCAAAATGGGTCTTCAGTCCGTCGGCATATTCGTCGTCAAGCGGCATGCGCCAGCACAGGTCCAGCGAGCTGTCGCCGGCCGCAGCCAGCGCCTGGGCCAGTGCATCGTCGCTGGAGAACATGCCGCTGCGCACGCCACCCAGCGCAATCACACAGGCGCCGGTCAGGGTGGCGATGTCCACCACGGCGCGTGGCTTGAACCGCTCGGCATAGGTCAGCGCGTCACACAGCACCAGCCGGCCTTCAGCGTCGGTATTGAGGATTTCGATGGTCTGCCCGCTCATGCTGGTGACCACATCGCCGGGCTTGATGGCGCGGCCGTCGGGCATGTTTTCGCAGGCTGGAATCAGGCCCACCACATTGAGCGCCGGTTGCAGCTCCGCCAGCGCCCGGAAAGTACCCAGCACGCTGGCCGCGCCGCCCATGTCGTACTTCATCTCGTCCATTTCAGCGGCGGGTTTGATGGAGATGCCGCCGGTGTCGAAGGTGATGCCCTTGCCGATCAGCACCACCGGCGCTTCTGCCTTGGCACCGCCGTCATAACGCAGCACGATAAAACGCAGCGGCTCTTCGGAGCCCTGAGCCACCGCCATGAAAGAGCCCATGCCGAGCTTGGCAACTTCCTTGGGGCCGAGCACCTCGACCTTGATTTTTCGCAGCTTGCCCAGTTCCCTGGCGGCCTGCGCCAGCAAGGTCGGGGTCGCATGGTTGGCGGGCCGGTTCGCCCACTCCCGGGTCAGGGCCAGACCCTTGACCAAACCCACCCCCTTGTCGAAGCCGGCGCGGCTGGCAGCCAGCGAGGACACCGCAACGACTACCCGCTGCAGCTTCTGTTCTGCCGGCCTGGATTTGGTGGTGCTGTAAACGTACGCGGCATCGGCACAAGCCAGCACGGCGGCCCGCACCCCCTCCTGGCCGGCCTGCGGCAAGGCGCAAAGGCTGAGCAACACACGGCGCGCATTGGTATTTTTCAGCGCCACCATCGCTGCGTGCACGGCAGACCGTATGTTTTTGGCACTGCCGTTGCCTGCCCCGGCAAACAACACCCGCGTGGCGGCAATGCCCGGGGCGCGGTAGGCACAGAGCATCTTGCCGGCCTTGCTCTCAAAGTCGCCAGCCCCGATCGCCAGCGCCACCATTTTCGACACCGCGTCGCTGCCGGTGGGTGACTCACCGGAAACCAGGACGATCAGGGCATCACATTTTTCAGTGCAAATTCGGGCGGGGGTCAGGGTTTTGAGTTCAAAGTCCATAATTGGGGATTGGGCGTCGCAAGCGCGGTGGTCAGGCGTTGGTTGTTAAGCAAAGAAGGCAAAGTTTCAGGTAATGTTATTCCAATCTTCGATCCGCAAAGAGTTGGCGCGCAGTTTTGGGGCCACCCTTGTGGTTTTGATGACCATCGTGATCACCATCATCCTGATCCGGACCCTGGGCCAGGCTTCCCGCGGCAGTGTCAACCCGCAGGACGTGATGATGGTCATGGGCTACTCGGCGCTCGGACGCCTGCCCATCATCCTGACACTCTCGCTGTTCGTCGCCATGGTCAGCACCCTGTCGCGCATGTACCGCGACAGCGAGATGGTGGTGTGGTTTGTCAGCGGCCGCGGCCTGGCTTTTTTCCTGGTGCCGCTGTTCCGCTTTGCCTGGCCGGTGCTGCTGGTCATCACGGTGATGTCGGTTTTTGTCTGGCCCTGGTCCAACCAACAGGCCCAGGACATGAAGGACCGCTATGAGCAGCGCGGCGACCTCGAGCGTGTCTCGCCCGGGCAATTCCAGGAATCGTCCAGCGGCAACCGCGTCTTTTTCATCGACCGCGACGTCACACAGGAAAAAGCCAGCAACAACGTTTTTATTGCATCGACCGAAAAAGGCAAGAACTCCGTGACTACCGCCAGTTCCGGCCGCATCGAAACCGTGGGCGATGCCCAGATGCTGCTGCTCGACAACGGCCAGCGGCTGGAAAGTGAAATAGGCAAGTCGGCGCTGAAGATCACCGAATTTGCAGAATACGGCAGCAAGGCCGGCGACAGCCCGCTGATCAACGGGACCACTCCCGAGAAATCCAAGTCGACCCGCGAACTCCTGCGTTCACCCACCCCCGGCAACCAGGGTGAGCTTGCCTGGCGCCTGGGCATGGCACTGGCGGCCATCAACTTTGTCGTGATTGCGCTGGCGCTGGCCAGCGTCAACCCGCGCGCGGGACGCAGCGGCAACCTGATTTTTGTACTCTTCACTTTTGTGGTCTATCACAACCTCCTGAATCTGGGCCAGAGCTGGATCACGGTGGGCGTGGCCAATTTCGCCGGCTTTGTGCTGGCCCTGCACGGCGGCGCCCTGCTGCTGGCACTGGGCTGGCTCTCCAAGCGCCACCTGAACTGGACGATCAAGGGCGCCGTCAGCCGGCAGCGCAAACGCCAAGCCGACCGGCAAACGGGCAAGGTGGCAGCATGAAAACCATTCGCCGCCTGATCTATGGCGAGGTCCTGGCCTCCATCGCTTTTGTGGCCGCCGGATTTCTGGCGCTGTTCTTCTTTTTTGACCTGGTGGACGAACTGCAGTACCTGGGCAAAAACGCTGCAGGGGGCACCGGTACCGATGCCAACGTCTACCAGATCCGCCACGCGCTGCTCTATGTAGCACTGCTGATTCCGAGCCACCTGTATGAGCTGGTCCCTATCTCGGTGCTGATAGGCACCATTTTTGTCATGGCCCGGCTGGCACAGAGTTCGGAGTACACCATCCTGCGCACCAGCGGCCTGGAGCCCTGGCGCGCCCTGCGTCTGCTCCTGACGCTGGGAGGGCTTTTTGTCGTGCTGTGTTTTGCCATTGGCGACTATGTGGCGCCGGCCGCCGACCGCAGTGCCCAGCTGCTCAAGGCGCGCTACCAGGGCCGCATCACCATCGGCCAGACGGGGGCCTGGCTCAAGGAGAAACAGGCCTACAACAGCTATGTGGTCAATGTCGGTGCCCTGTCCGCCGACAACGAGATGCAGGCCGTGCGCGTCTTCGAATTCAACAACAAGGGCTTGCTGGTGTCCATCACGCAATCGGCCATCGCCCGGTTTGCGCCTGACGACTCCTGGTTGCTGGAAAATGGCACCCGCACCGACTTCTCCGTGCAGCCGGGACAAGCCACCAGCACCGAGGCCGGGCGCGACTCCGCCAAGATCACCATCAACAAGATTGCGCAGTTTCGCTGGCCCACGGACATCAGCGCAGAGATGGTCTCGGTGGCGGTGCTCAAGCCGGAGCGCATGAGCACGATCGACCTGTTCACCTACATCCGCCACCTCAACGCCAACGGCCAGACCGCCCAGCGCTACGAAATCGAATTCTGGAAGAAAGTGTTTTATCCGCTGAGCTGCCTGGTGATGGTGGTCCTTGCCCTGCCCTTTGCCTACCTGCACTTTCGCAGCGGCGGCATTGCCGGCTATGTGTTCGGCGGCGTGATGATCGGCATCAGCTTCTTCCTGCTCAACAACGTGTTCGGCTACATCGGCAACCTGCAGAACTGGCAACCCTGGCTGGCGGCCGCCGCGCCGGGCCTGCTGTACACCGCCATTTCCCTGGGCGCCTTCGGCTGGCTGGTCTTGAGACGCTGACGATGAAGCGCGGCATTGTTTTGCTCGCCCATGGCTCGCGCGACCCGCTGTGGCGCCTGCCCATCGAAGCAGTGGCCGATGCCATCCGCGCGCGTGACCCCGGAGCGCTGGTCTGCTGCGCCTATCTGGAGCTGTGCAGCCCGGACCTGGCCCAGGCCGCTACTGATTTGATAGCTTCCGGCGCCCATCAGATCAGGGCTTTTCCACTATTTCTGGGTGTCGGCAAACACGCTCGGGAAGACCTGCCGCTGCTGGTGGCCCAGGTCCGGGCGCAGCACCCCGGCGTGCCGGTGGAATTGCTGCCGACGGCCGGCGAACACCCGCAGTTGACCGCCCTGATGGCCGCTATCGCCCTCTCTTGAAATCCGGGCTTGATCGTTTATTTTTCGGCCTGCGGCTGATTTCCTTAGTGCCTGCCGGGCATAATGAAGCGAATAATTAGCAAGAATCAGGTATGAATCTTCATCAATTCCGCTTTGTCCAGGAAGCCGTCCGGCGCAACCTGAATCTCACCGAAACCGCACGCATCCTGCACACCTCGCAGCCCGGCGTGTCCAAGGCCATCATCGAGCTGGAGGAAGAACTCGGTGTCGAGATTTTTGCGCGCCACGGCAAGCGCCTCAAGCGCGTGACCGAGCCCGGCGAACATGTGCTCAAAAGCATAGAGATCATCATGCGCGAGGTCGGCAACCTGCGGCGCATCGGCGAGCAGTTTTCGGCGCAGGACAGCGGCACCCTGTCGATTGCCACCACGCACACCCAGGCCCGTTACGTGCTGCCGGTGCCGGTCGCGAAATTGCGCGAAGCCTTCCCCAAGGTCAACGTCAGCCTGCACCAGGGCTCGCCCGACCAGGTCGCTCGCATGCTGATCGACGAGGTCGCCGAAATCGGCATCGCCACCGAATCGCTGACGCACTACGAAGAGCTGGTCACGCTTCCCTGTTATGAGTGGCAGCACATGCTGGTCCTGCCGCTGGATCATCCGCTCGCCAAACAGGACAAGATCACGCTGGAAGACCTGGCCGAACAGCCGCTGATCACCTACCACCCCTCGTTCACCGGCCGCACCAAGATCGACCAGGCCTTTTCGGCCAAACGCCTGCAGCCGCGCATCGCGCTCGAGGCCATCGACTCGGATGTGATCAAGACCTATGTGCGCCTCGGCCTGGGCGTCGGCATTGTGGCCGAGATGGCGCTGAAGGACGACGGCACCAACACCGACTTGGTCGCCCTGTCAGCGGGCCAATTGTTCGGCGTGAACGTGGCGCGCGTGGCTTTCAAGCGCAGCGCCTACCTGCGCAACTTCGTCTACAAGTTTGCCGAACTGCTGAGCGACAAACTCGACCGCACCCAGATCACCCGGGCCATGAGCAGCCGCCATGGCGATTTCGAACTGTAAGCACTTCCCCACCACGCACACCATGACGACCACGCCCCCTGCCAGCGCACGCACCCCTGAACTGCAGACCAAGCTGCCCACCGTGGGCACCACCATCTTCACCGTGATGTCGGCGCTGGCCGCGGAAAAAAACGCGGTCAACCTGGGACAGGGCTTTCCGGACTTTGAATGCGACCCGCAGCTGGTCAGCGCCGTCACCGATGCCATGAGCCGTGGCCTGAACCAGTACCCGCCCATGCCGGGGGTGCCGGTGCTGCGCGAGGCGATTGCCGCCAAGCTGCAGCAGCTGCATGGCCGCGGCTACAACCCCAACACCGAGATCACCATCACCGCCGGTGCCACGCAGGCCATCATCACCGCCATCCTGGCCGTGGTGCACCCCGGGGACGAAGTCATCGTGCTCGAGCCCTGCTACGACAGCTATGTGCCCAACATCGAGCTGGCCGGCGGTGTCGCCGTGCGTGTTCCCCTGACTCCCGGCACCTTCCGGCCGGACTTCGGCAAGATATCCGCCGCCATCACGGGCAAAACCCGCGCCATCATCGTCAACACCCCGCACAACCCCAGCGCCACCGTCTGGACGCGCGAAGACATGCTGAGCCTGCAGGACCTCCTGGCGCCTACCGACATCCTGCTGATCAGCGACGAGGTCTACGAACACATGGTGTTCGACGCCGCGCAGGGGCGCGAGCACGAAAGCGCCGCACGTTTTCCCGGCCTGGCGGCGCGCGCCTTCATCGTCAGCAGTTTCGGCAAGACCTACCACGTCACCGGCTGGAAAATCGGCTACGTGGCCGCGCCCGCCTCCCTGACGGCCGAGTTCCGCAAGGTGCACCAGTTCAATGTCTTCACCGTCAATACGCCGGTGCAGTACGGGCTGGCCAGCTACATGGCTGATCCGCGGCCCTACCTCGACCTGCCGGCGTTTTACCAGCGCAAGCGCGACCTGTTCCGCGCCGGCCTGGCAAAAACCCGCTTCAAGCTTCTGCCCAGCGAAGGCAGTTACTTCCAGTGCGTGGACATCTCGAAAGTGAGCGACCTGAACGAGGCCGACTTCTGCAAATGGCTCACCACCGAAATTGGCGTCGCCGCCATCCCGCTGTCGGCGTTTTACGGCAACGGCTTTGACCAGCGCGTGGTGCGCTTCTGCTTTGCGAAGAAGGACGAGACGCTGAACATGGCGCTGGAACGTTTGTCCAAACTGTAGCTTGCTACTGTATTGATAGCTTGTTGCGTCCGGTGGATAAGGGCTTCAGCCTGATTTTGCACTCAACCCTCGATTCCTTTCGTTCTAGCTCCTGCATTGGTAGTTAGCCTGCAAGCCGGGGGTTGCCCGGCTTGCTGGCAGACCACAAACAGCAGAAACAATAACGGCTTCAGCAGGGTTCCTCCCGAACAAAAGCCCTCACCCGTTCTGCATAATCAGCCCACCTCACACTCCCACCGGCCAACGCATGAAGCGCTCCCCCAAACCTGCATGAACCACAGCGCAGCGCTTCCTGCGCGCACCGACTGGCTGCGCGAGCTGGCAGGCGGGCTGATCACCGGTGTGGTCGCCGTTGTCTATGCCATCTCGTATGCTGCGCTGCTGTTTTCCGGTCCGCTGAAGCAATGGCTGCCCCTGGGCATCGGGTTGTGCCTGGTCAGTGCCATGCTGGGTGCACTCTGGCTGGCCTGTCGCAGTGAACTTCCCTTCGCGATTGCCGGGCCTGATGGCAGCACCCTGTCCATCCTCGCGGCGATGACAGCCACGGTGACGATCACGGGTGCGGGTCCGCTCAAGGGCCCGCTCGAACATGTGCTGCTGCTTTTGCTCGTCACCACCCTGCTGTGCACACTGCTGTTCCTGCTGCTGGGCTTTGGCCGGCTGGGTGCATGGGTGCGTTATGTGCCTTTTCCGGTGATCGGCGGTTTCCTTGCGTCCACCGGCTGGCTTATCGCAGCCGGCGCGCTCAAGGTGGCGGTCAACCTTCCCTGGGGCTGGGAGCTGCTCACGCAATGGCCGCGCTACCTGGCCGATGCGCGGCTGCTTTCCACGGTTGCCCTGGCGGCGGCCTTTCTCTTCATCTTCCGCAAGGAACGGTCTCCCGCGCTGCTGCCGTTGCTCCTGCTCGGCGCCTGTGCCGCTTTTTTCACAGTCCTGCTGCTCTCGGGCGGCTCGCTGGAAGCAGCGCGCCAGCAAGGCTGGCTGTTGGGCGGCATGGAAGGCGTGCAGTGGATGGCGCCCTGGACGCTGCTGGACACCCGCACTGCCGGCTTCGACGGGTCCTGGCTCGCGGGGCAATTGCCGGACATGCTGGCCGTGGTGTTTGTCGCCGCCATCACTGTGCTGCTGGGCGCCAGTGGCCTGGAGATCATGTCGAGGCGCGACATCTCGCTGGACCGCGAGCTGCGCACGCACGGCTGGCTCAACCTGCTGGCCGCCTGCAGCGGCGGCTGCATCAGCCTGGTGTCGGTGAGCCGCAGCGCCGTCATGCTGAAAAGCGGCGCCAGGACACGCGTGGCCGGCATGCTGGCCGCCGCAGTCTGCGGCCTGGCTGCGCTGGGCGCCGGCTTCGTGCTGGGCTGGATTCCGAAAATCGTGCCGGCCGCCTTCCTGCTGTACATCGGGCTGTCCATCCTGGGCGAATGGGTGTTCGATCCGCGGATCAGGCTGCACCGTGCAGACTGGGCGCTGGTACTGGTGATCCTGACCATCACCGCCAGTATCGGCTTCACCACCGCCGTGCTGGTGGGCATGGTGGCCGCGTGCCTGAACTTTGCGCTCAACTACAGCCGCGTCGGCGTCGTCCAGCACGACCTGGACGGCACCAGCCTGCATAGCAATGTGGTGCGCCCCGCGGCGCAGCGCCAGTTGCTGAACCGGCACGGTGGCCAGTTGCGGGTGCTGATGCTGCGCGGCATGATTTTTTTCGGCAGCGCGCACGCCTTGCTTGAGCGGGTGCGCGGCTTCCTCGCCGTGCCGCCGGCCGGCTCCGGGGCTGCGCGCATCCTGGTGCTCGACTTCAGCCACGTGGCCAGTGCCGATTCATCGGCAGGCATGACCTTCACCAAGATTTCGCAGCTGGCGCAGGCAACCGGCGTGCAGCTGGCGTTCAGCGGCCTCAACCCCGCCGTGCAGGCGGCCCTGGCACAAGGGGCTGCCACGGCCACACTGGGCATGCACGGCACGCTGGACCAGGCCCTGGAAGAGGCAGAACAAACGCTGCTTGCCGCCCATGGCCAGGGCATCGCGCCGGAAACAGAGGCGCTTGCAACGTGGATGCTGCGTGAACTTGGAGAAACCCACTGGCCGGCGCTGCAGCCCCTGCTGGAGCGCCGCGCACTCGCAGTGGGGCAGGTGCTGATGCGCCAGGGAGAAATGTCCGATGCCACGCTGTACCTGATCGAAAGCGGCCGCCTGAGCGTCACCCTGCGCGGCCAGGGCAGCGGCCAGCGGCTGGCCAGCCTGATGGGCGGCACCATTGCCGGTGAAATGGGGCTTTATTCCAGCGCGGAGCGCTCGGCCACCGTGCTGGCCGAACGCGATGCGGTGGTGTGGGCATTGACGCGCCAGGCCCTCGACCAGCTACAGCGCAGCGCGCCCGACACCGCCATGCAGGTGCATGCCTTTGTGATGCGCACCATGGCCGAACGCCTGCGGCTCGCCAACTCCACCCTGGCCGCACTGCAGCGCGGCGCCTGAAACTGTAGGAACTCCCTGACGGCAGGTCAGCGCGCCTTCCTGCCCGTGCTGGCCAGGGGACAGGCAAGAATCAGGACACACATAACAAAGGAGCCTTCCATGTCCATATCAATGATCCTGCTCATCATCCTGATCCTCATTCTCGTCGGTGCATTGCCCACCTGGGGCCACAGCCGGAGCTGGGGCTACGGTCCCAGCGGTGGTTTGGGACTGGTTGTCATCATCCTGATCGTCCTGCTGCTGATGGGCCGGATATAGAGCCTCAGGGCATCAGGCAAGCCCTCTGAAAAAAAGGACTCGGCCCTTGCGGCTCGAGTCCTTTTTTCTTTGCGTAAAGCACGCTGGTTCAGCTATTCAACTGCGCCCATAGCTTGTCCAGCCGCTTGATGCTGACCGGCTGCGGTGTGCGCAACTCCTGCGCAAAAAAACTCACACGCAACTCTTCGAGCAGCCAGCGCAATTCCTGCAGCCGGGCGTCCATCGCACCCTTGCGCTCTGCCACGAGACGCCAGTAGCGCTGTTCCTGCGGCCGCAACTCGGCCAGACGGGCCGCATCGCGCGCCGGGTCGGCACGCCATTTCTCCAGCCTCAGGGTGATGGCCTTGAGGTAGCGCGGGAAGTGCTGCAACTGCGTGTACGGTGTGGCCGTCAGGAAACGTTTGGACACCAGGCGCTGCAACTGCTGCGCCGCATCGGCTGCCGCTTCCGCGGCATTCTTCGTGTCCTTGATTTTTCGCTGGGCCGCAGCAAACTCGATCAGGATGGTGGCTGCCAGCCGCGCAACCTCGCTCGCGATCAGCGTCAAGCGCCCGCGCCCGTCGGCGATGCGTTTCAGGAAATCAGCTTCGTTGGTCGGCAGCGGCTCCAGCAGAAAGGCCCGGTCCAGCGCCACCTCGATGATCTGATCGCGCAGCTCTTCCAGCGTGCCGCCACCCGAGTTGTCGGCAGCGCGGCCGACCAGCATGTAGGCGGTGGCCATCTTCTGCAGGTCGGGCAGGTTTTTTTCGAGGTACTTGAGCGCGTCTTTGATCTGCAACGCAAAAAGCCGCCGCAGTCCGGCACGGTGTTTGGCGGCGGCCACGTCGGGTTCGTCGAACACCTCGATGGTCACTGCGTCGCCCAGATCGATCAGCGCCGGAAAACCGATCAGCGTCTGTTTGCCCTTGCTGATTTCCATCAGCTCGGGCAACTCGCCAAAGTTCCAGCTGGTGTAGCGCTCAGGCGTCCGGACCGTGGAAGCCTTCTGCGTTGCTATGTTTTCAGGAGCTGCCTGCACCCGCCCCTGCTGGACTGACGGCCGATTTGATTCTGAGCTTTGGACAGAATCGCCGTCGACAGGCGCCGCTCGTGTTTTCAGCCCGGCCAGTGCCTGGAAAGCACCACGCGCTTGCGAACCCAACTCGCCCTTGAGCGCGCCGAGGTTGCGGCCGGTGCCGAGCTGGCGGCCATGTTCATCAACCACGCGGAAGTTCATGAACAGATGCGGCGCCAGCATGTCCAGCTTTATGTCGCCGCGCTTGATGTCCAGCGAGGTGGCATCGCGCACCAGCTTGAGCACGGCATCCGTCAACGAACCGGCGCCAAACTTCTCCGGCTGCAGCAGTTCGGCAGCCATGCGCGCGGCAGTCTCCGGCAGCGGCACCAGGCGCGAGCGTGGCCGCTGGTGCAGGGTCTTGATCAGTGCCTGGATCTTGTCTTTCAGCATGCCGGGCACCAGCCACTCGCAGCGTTCTTCATTCACCTGGTTAAGCGCAAACAGCGGCACGTCCACCGTCACGCCGTCCTTGGCGTCGCCCGGTTCGTGCAAATAAGTCGCCAGGCAGTCGACGCCGCCCAGGCGCAAGGTTTTCGGGAAGGCTTGCGTGGTGATGCCGGCGGCTTCATGGCGCATCAGCTCTTCGCGGCTCAGGAGCAGCAACTTCGGCTGCTTTTTGACCTCGTCCCTGTACCAGTGCTCACACCCTGCGCCGGTGCAAATGTCCGCCGGGAGCTGCTGGTCGTAAAAGGCGTAGATCAGTTCTTCATCCACCAGCACGTCCTGGCGCCGCGCCTTGTGCTCCAGGTCCTGCACTTGCTCGATCAGCTTCAGGTTGGCCTGAAGAAACGGCAGCTTGGTGTCCCAGTTGCCGGCGACCAGCGCTTCGCGGATGAAGATCTCGCGTGCCGTGACCGGGTCGACACGGCCGAAATTGACGCGCCGGCCGTTATAGATCACCAGGCCGTACAGCGTGGCGCGCTCCAGCGCGGTCACCTGCGCAGCCTTCTTTTCCCAGTGCGGGTCCAGCAGCTGCTTCTTGAGCAGATGGCCGGCCACCTGCTCCACCCATTGCGGCTCTATGTTGGCGATGCCGCGACCGAACAGGCGCGTGGTCTCCACCAGCTCGGCGGCCACAATCCAGCGCCCCGGCTTCTTGCTGAGCTTGGCACCCGGGTGGCGGTAGAACTTGATACCGCGCGCGCCAAGGTACCAGTCGTCTTCGTCGCTCTTGATCCCGAGGTTGCCCAGCAGACCGCACAACATCGACAAATGCAGCTGCTCGTAGCTGGCCGGCTTGTCATTGAGCACCCATTTCTGCTCGCCCACCACGCTATGCAACTGAGAGTGAATGTCGCGCCATTCGCGCACACGGCGGATGTTGATGTAGTTCTCGCGCAGCAGGTTTTCGTGCTGGCGGTTGGTCAGCTTGTGCACCGCATCATGGCCGCCGCGCACATCGGCCAGCCACTTCCACAGCTTGAGGTAGCCGCTGAACTCGCTTTTCTCGTCGTCGAACTTGGCGTGCTGCTGGTCGGCCTGCGCCTGCTTGTCCATGGGCCGGTCGCGCACATCCTGCACGCTGAGCGCACTGGCAATCACCAGCACCTCGTCCAGCGCCTGGCGGTCCCTGGCCTCCAGGATCATGCGGCCCACGCGCGGGTCCAGCGGCAACTTGGCCAGGCTGCGGCCCACGGGGGTGAGTTCGTTGTCGTCGTCCACCGCGCCCAGCTCGGCCAGCAGCTGGTAGCCGTCGGCAATCGCCCGGCCCTGCGGTGGCTCGATGAAGGCAAAACTTTCGATGGTGCCCAGGTGCAGCGACTTCATGCGCAGAATCACCGCGGCCAGCGAGCTGCGCAAAATCTCGGGGTCGGTAAAACGCGGTCGGCCCAAAAAGTCCTGCTCGTCGTACAGGCGGATGCAGATGCCGTCGGCCACACGGCCGCAGCGCCCGGCGCGCTGGTTGGCGGCCGCCTGCGAGATCGGCTCCACCATCAACTGCTCAACCTTGTTGCGAAAGCTGTAGCGCTTGACGCGGGCCGTGCCGGCATCGATCACGTAGCGGATGCCTGGCACGGTCAGCGAGGTTTCGGCCACGTTGGTGGCCAGCACGATGCGCCGGCCGGTGTGCCCATCGAATATGCGGTCCTGCTCGGCCTGGCTCAAACGCGCAAACAGCGGCAGCACTTCGGCGTTGCGAAACAGCGGCTGGTGCGCCAGGTGCTTGCGCAGGTGGTCAGCGGCCTCGCGGATTTCACGCTCGCCCGGCAGAAAGATCAGGATGTCGCCGGCACTGTGCGGGCTGCGCCAGAGTTCGTCCACACCGTCGGCGATCGCATCGTTGAGGTCGTAGTCACGCGACTCTTCATACGGGCGGTAGCGCTGCTCGACCGGAAACATGCGCCCCGAAACCATGATGACCGGCGCTGGCCCCTTGGAGGAAGCAAAGTAGTCGGCAAAGCGCTGCGCATCAATCGTCGCCGAGGTGATCACCACCTTCAGGTCGGGCCGGCGCGGCAGCAGCTGGCGCAAATAACCGAGCAGGAAGTCGATGTTCAGGCTGCGCTCGTGCGCCTCGTCGATGATGATGGTGTCGTAGGCTTTCAGCAGCGGATCGGTCTGCGTCTCGGCCAGCAAAATACCGTCGGTCATCAGCTTGACTGAGGCGTCGCGGCTTAGCCGGTCCTGGAAGCGCACCTTGTAGCCGACCACATCGCCCAGCGGTGTTTTCAACTCGTCGGCAATGCGCTTGGCCACGCTGGAGGCGGCAATGCGGCGCGGCTGGGTGTGGCCAATCAGTCGGGCGGGTTGCCCCGCCGGGTAGTTGAGCTTGCCGCGGCCCATCGCCAGTGCAATCTTGGGCAATTGCGTGGTTTTGCCCGAGCCTGTTTCACCACAGACGATGACCACCTGGTGCGCTTCGATGGCAGCCGTGATCTCGTCGCGCTTGCCGGAAACGGGCAGCGATTCGGGGAACTCGATGTGCAGGAGGGGCGCGGACAAGGGGGAAGAAGACAAGGGATGGGGTTTCAAAGCCCTCCATTATCGGCGCAGCGTGCCCGTCAGCGGGCAACAGGGCTGCCCGCCCGGCTCAGCTGGTTTCCGGCACCGGCAACTCCACCGCTTCGCCGCTGGCCTGGTCGAACCAGGCCACACGGCTGGCATAGGACATGGCAGCACGCGACATGGCCTTGCAGGTGGCCAGCGCACCCGAGGCTTTGGCCGCCGGGTCGGACACCAGCAGCACGCCTATGCCTATCTCGGCCTGCCAGCGGGTCTGCTCGCTTTCGCGGCGCGACGCATCGAGGCTGGTGTTGAGCGCAACCGATTTGGACAGCCTCGCCCCCAGCCGGTGCGCCAGCCGTATCAGCTGGCCGCTGTCGCTGCAGTTGCGGATGAGCAGCACAAAACCGTCGGCAGAAAAACGGCCGGTCTCGGCAAAGGCCGGCACGCTACGCTGCAGGCGCCCGGCGCAGACGAACAGTGCGTGGTTGACCGCAGCGGCGCCATGCAGGCGCTCCAGCGCGTACAGGTTGCCGATGCTCACCACCATGACGCCCACAAACCGGCCAGGCCGGTGCAGCGCTTCCCGCGCACCGTCGGCGCCAGCATCTTCCCCGCCGGCGGCATCCTGCGTCCGCGGCATGCCGGGCACCACCGGTTCGTTCCGGTGGCTGCGAAAGACGTCTCCCAGCATCTGCCCGGTTTCGGTGTGCGAACGCATGCGCGTCACCGGGTCGTAGCTCGGGCCCAGCGCCATGACTTGGTGCAGCTCGACCAAATAGGAGTACCGCGTCCACAGCGCCGCCGCGATGGTGACCAGGTAGGCGGTTCCTGAGAGCGCACTGACGGCATGCACCTGCCACGGTGCCTGCCCGCGCGCCAGCGCGATCCAGCCCAGCCCGAGCATGGCCAGCAGCATGAAAAGCACGCCCAGCACCGCCGTCCAGGCCAGCCGGTCCCCGCGGTAAGCACTGCGCACCGAGATGCCCAAAGCCACCACACCCAGGAACCACGCGCTACCCAGGCCAAGCATCAGCGCCTGCTGCGGCGCCAGCAGCCAGCCCGCCGCCATGCCGCCCAAAGCCAGTAGCATCAGTGCCAGCCGGGTGCGATACCGCACCTTTCGCCTGTCCAGCAGGCCCAGGATAGAAAACAGCAGGTAGGCCAGGAAGCCCGAGACCGCCATGGCGATGTGCGCCAGCACTCGCGCCAAGGTGTCTTCATCTTCAATCGGCAGCCCGCCCAGAAAGGCGAGCACAAAAAAACTCGAGGCCGTAGCTGACAGGCCGGCATTCAGGGAGATGCGGTGCAACGAACGGACGAAGGCCAGTGCCGAGCCGGCCAGCATCAGGGCCGTCATGCCGAAATAGAACCCCCAGAAGCCGAACGCCAGTTTGTTCATGGATGGCCCATTATCCGGCGGAACGACCATCGCCAACCGTCGCCCCTCCGGCTATCGGCGGCGCCCTGCACAGCGTCGCGCCGTCCCTTACACTCACTGCCATTGCCCGGAAAGCGGTGGCTTCTGCCCGGCTTGCCCGCCCTGCCGGCCCCTTGTTGACCCCTCCCGACCCCTCGAAAGCGCGCCCATGTCCGCCGTCTTCAATTTCACCTTTGTCCCCTGGTTCCGCTCGGTGGCGCCCTATATCCACCTGCACCGGGGCAAGACCTTTGTGGTCGGCATTGCCGGTGAAGCCATTGCTGCCGGCAAACTGCATCACCTGGCGCAGGACCTGGCACTGATCCAGAGCATGGGCGTGAAAATCGTGCTGGTGCACGGCTTCCGCCCGCAGGTCAACGAGCAGCTCGCCGCCAAGGGCCACGAAGCCAAATATTCGCACGGCATGCGCATCACTGACTCGGTCGCGCTCGACTGCGCACAGGAAGCGGCCGGCCAGCTGCGCTACGAAATCGAAGCCGCCTTCAGCCAGGGCCTGCCCAACACGCCCATGGCCGGCTCCACGGTGCGCGTCATCTCCGGCAATTTCATCACCGCACGGCCGGTCGGCATTGTTGACGGCGTGGACTTCAAGCACTCGGGCATGGTGCGCAAGGTCGACACCAAGGGCATCCTGCGCACGCTGGACTTCGGCGCCATGGTGCTGCTCTCGCCCTTTGGTTTTTCACCGACCGGCGAAGCCTTCAACCTGACCATGGAGGAAGTCGCCACCAGCGTGGCGATCGAGCTGCAGGCCGACAAGCTGATCTTCCTGACGGAAATCCCCGGCGTTCGTATCCATCCCGGGGAGCCCGAGAGCGAAGACAACCCGATCGATACCGAGCTGCCGCTCGCTGCCGCCGAAAAACTGCTGGCACAGCTGCCCAACGCGACGCAGCCGACCGACACGGCTTTTTACCTGCAGCACTGCGTGAAGGCCTGCAAGGCCGGCGTGGAGCGCAGCCACATCCTGCCGTTTGCGGTGGACGGCTCCCTGCTGCTGGAAATCTATGTGCATGACGGCATAGGCACCATGGTCATCGACGAAAAACTCGAAAGCCTGCGCGAAGCCACCGCCGATGACGTGGGCGGCATCCTGCAGCTGATCGAGCCCTTTGAAAAAGACGGTACGCTGGTCAAGCGCGACCGCACCGAAATCGAACGCGATGCCGACCTCTACACCGTGATCGAACATGACGGCGTCATCTTCGGGTGCGCCGCGCTCTATCCTTACCCCGAAGCCAAAACCGCCGAGATGGCGGCGCTCACCGTGTCGCCGCAAAGCCAGAGCCAGGGCGACGGCGAACGCATCCTCAAGCGCATCGAGCAGCGCGCCAGGCTGATGGGCCTGGACAGCATTTTTGTGCTGACCACCCGCACCATGCACTGGTTCATCAAGCGCGGCTTTGTGCAAGTGGACCCCGAATGGCTGCCCGAAGCGCGCAAGCGCAAGTACAACCTGAACCGCAAAAGCCAGGTGCTGGTGAAGAAGCTGTAGTCGTATCCAACGCGAGCCGACAAAACTCGCGATTGCTACTTTGCGAGATCGCTCGCCCCCTGTTGGGCCCCAGCGGTCATACCTGTGCATACCCTGTCCAACGCCTCTATTACAGCGAGTGCGACTCGTACTTCAAACTCAAGTCTTGTGTCTTTCTCGTACAGATAACGCCATTGTTCGAAAGCTTTGCTCATTGATGTCAGTTCGTCACGGAGAGAACTAGGCGGCAATCGATGTATTGGTAATCGACAGTCGAACTCTTTCTGGATTGTGTCCTGCTGCTCCATAGGTAGCGCATCGAATAGCGCACCGAGATGATGACCGCGCAGGTCTTTATCGACAAGTTTTCCCAGTGCCTTCAAGAACACTTCGATGCAAAAACTAGCGTTGACAATCAGAGGTGCAACCAGGTGTGGATTCCAAGGATGCGATTTGAAGCCTGCATCGAGGATCAGCTTTGTGACTACGCCAAAGCTGCGTGCTTGTCCTAGCGCCGTCAACTGTTCAGCTTTGCCTGCATTTAAATCAATTCCCGCCTCCAGCAACACGGCTCGAGAGGCCACAAGCTCTTGTTCGCGATCACCTGTGGCGATGTAAGTGCCGACAGGTTTGCCGTTATAGAGCACCGTTTTTACATGTGGTGGTTTCATAGTTGCGACTGTAGAGCCTCGCACGCACTTCTGACAGGCCGGCTGTCTGGATAGAGTATGGCAAACGCGCTTAGCTCACAAGCCGCCGCCCAGCGTAGGAGAAGGCTAGTCGCCACTGGCGATGGTGTCTCACGCCCCAGCCCACACCCATCAGCTGGCCTCCTTGTTCTTCACCCTGAAGATCGCGAAGCTGCCGTTGGCCTTGGCCACGAGGACGTCGTCCACATGGATGGAGGACTCCAGATTGGCAACGCTTGCGCCCTTGTGAACAATCTCGCTCAGGCACACAAGCTGACCGGCAAGAATGGGCTTGAAATAGTTGATCTTGATCTCTATCGTCGCGCAGGATTCGCCCGGCGCCAATGTCGGGTACAGCGCGGCGCCCATGCCGGTATCCGCCAGCGTGAAAGCCACCCCGCCATGCACCCGGCCGCTGGAGTTGTGGTGGAAATCCTGCACCACCAGCGTACACCGGCTGCGGCCCTCGCCCTGCGCCTCGATGCGCATGCCGACGTGTTCGACAAAAGGAAGTTTCACGGCCCCCATCGATGACAAATCTCAGGCCGGGCGCCGGGCCAGCAAGGCCCATACACCGGCAACCGAGAGCAGCGAGCCTCCAGCGATGTTGAAACGCCGTTGTGCACGCGGCGACGCCAGCAGCCTGCGCGCCGAACCGGCAAACACCGCGTACAGCGTGGCGTTGAGCGTGGCCAGCAGCACAAAGGTGACGGCGAGCACCCACAGCTGCTGCGTCAGCCCGGCGCCCGGTGTGATGAACTGCGGCAAAAAGGCCACGAAGAAAACAATGCCCTTGGGGTTGAGCGCCGTGACCAGCCAGGTGTGGGCAAACAGCTTCCAGCGCGAGCCCGCTGCCGCGGGTGCGGCCAGCTCTGCCGGCGAGATGCCCGCGCGCAGCAGCCTGATGCCCAGGTAAAGCAGGTAGAGGCCGCCGGCCCACTTGACCACCGTGAACCAGAACGCCGACGTGGCCAGCAGTGCCCCCAGGCCCAGCAGCGACAGCAGCAGGGCTGTCGAGTCACCCAGCGCGACCGCCGCCACCAGCGGCACATTGGCGCGCCGGCCATGCGCCATGGAATAACTGATCACGGTGAGAATGGTCGGGCCCGGAATGATGAGCAGGACCACCGATGCGGCCACAAAGGCCAGCCAGAGTTCGAGGGACATGGAAATATTCTCCTATCGGGAAAGCTCCAAGTTACCACGGACGTGTTCAGGCCGGCACCCGGTCGTGGTCATAGAAGTCGCAAAACAGGCGGTAGTTGTCCGCATTCACCACGGCCAGGGCGGGATGCCGGGTAGCCAGAATCTGTCCGCCTCGGCCGCCATAACCGGCAATGCCTGTTTTGCCGCCGTTGGCGTCGCCCGGAAGCAGCCCCCTGAGGGAGGTATTCATCCAGACATCCTTGTCCAGGTAGATGTCTCGCGCACTGAAGGCCACGTGCGCCATTTCGTGGACAAACACGCCTGCACGCGAATAAACAATGGCACGGTCTTGCTCCTGAAGCGTGCTCTTGTCAGAGGAAAACTCGCTGCACTTCGCCGGGTCGAAAAAACTCGTACCGATGAGTACGTGCGTGCGATCGGGTTCTGCATTTCCTCCGAAATTGGGCACCACATAGCCGTAATCGGAATCCGCATTCAATTTCACATGGGGGCTGTGGTAGTACTCGCCAGGGACGTCGTCCAGTTGATTGCGGCAACCGCTGCCACGGTAATACACCTTGAGCGTGATCGCCAGAAAGCGGGTGTACATGGCCTGGATATTGCCTTTTACCAGCTCTGTTTTGGCAGCGTCCGCTTCACCGAACCACTTCACGAAGTTGGCTTTGGACCTGGAATCCGCATTGACGGCCTGCACTCCCTGGTAGGCCTGACCCAGCAAACGGTGGGCCTTGGCGATCGCGGGCTGGATCAGCTGCTTTTCGGAAGCCGTTGCGTATTCCCAGGACTCTGCCATTTGCACCGTGCCCGGCTGCGCCAGGCGGTTGAGCGCATTGCCTGCGATGACGGCAATGCGCAACTTGAGCTGCGCTTCGCTCCAAAAGCTGGAGTCGCGCTTCGCCGTGGCCATCCCGGCGGCGTCCAGGCCACTGCAGTCGCTGTCGCCCACCAGCCGCTCGCACAGGAGGTAAAGCCTCTGGAAATGGCGCCGCGTGCCGTCGCGCAAGTGCCATCCGCCAAGCGATATCTCCCCGCTGAGCGTCGTCCGCGCCGTGTCCGTGACGTAATACTCCATCAGGCGCTGCTGCAGGATATTGGCCAGTTCGCGGGCCTGTTGCTGTTGCGATGGCAGGGCGCGCTGCAGCAGCATCACCGTATCGTTGAGGCGTTTGTTGACATCCTTGGACATGGGTGAATTCTTCTCGCACAGCGGGTTTTGCAAACAGAAGGGTGAAGAGCAGTCGAAACGTGAATGACTTTGCGTCCACACTGCCGATGACATGATCTACATGTCCTGGCCAGCCATCAATACGTATTATTGATGTGCAGCCATTTTCGCCAGCAGTGCTTCACGCCGCGCCAGGCTCGCGGCCGGCCAATGGATCTTGCGGTCGTAGTACGCCGGCACGGCCGGTGTACCCTCCGGCAATACCACCCAGGGTTGCCTGGACGAGGTGAAGATGTGGATATCGGGCGGCAGCTGGTCAGGCTCGTCCAGCGTGCCGACACGCACAAAACGAACGGAAGGCCCGGCGCCTGAATAATTGCTCCACAGGGCCCCCCGGCATTGCGGGCAACGTGCAATTTTCTGGCCCTTGCCGCTGGCCGATGGCGTGTCCACCACCTCCGGCGCACCGGCCAGGAGGGTGACGCGGTCGGCCTCGATCAACGCATTCAGCGCAAACGAGGCGCCACTTTCACGCTGGCACCAGCGGCAGTGGCAGCAGTGCACAAAAAGCGGTGCGGATTCAAGCCGGTAGCGGACCGTGCGGCAACCGCAGCCACCTTGCAGCGGGTAACCATTCTGGGCCGGCATGGCGACTTCCTGCGCCCGTCCGCCTCAGGCGGCGGCTGCAATCTGGCGCAGGGCCTGCTCGAACACTTCGGGCGGCTGGCCGCCAGAAATCAGGTGCCGGTCATTGATGATGATGGCCGGCACCGAGTGAATGCCCTGCTGCTGGTAGAACTGCTCGCGCTCGCGCACCGCGTCGGCGTATTCGCCAGAGGCCAGCACTTCGGCCGCGCGCGCCGCGTCCAGGCCCACCTCGCCGGCCACACGCACCAGCACCTCGTGCGAACCCGGATTCTCGCCGTCGGTGAAATAAGCCTTGAACAGGGCCTGCTTGAGCTCCAGCTGGTGTCCCTCTTCCTCGGCCCAGTGCAAAAGGCGGTGCGCGTCGAAGGTGTTGTAGACGCGGTTGCGCGCGCCTACTGTGAAGGTAAAGCCCAGTTCCTGCCCGCGTGCGCGGATCATTTCGCGGTTGCGTGCCAGCTGCTCGGGCGTGGAGCCGTATTTTTCAGCCAGATGCTCGCCGATGTCCTGGCCTTCGGCCGGCATCTGCGGGTTCAATTCGAAGGGCTGGAAGTGCAGCTCTGCCTGTACCTCATCGGCAACGCGGCCCATCGCCTGTTCCAGCGACTTCAGGCCAATGGCGCACCAGGGACAGGAGACATCCGAGACAAAATCGATTTTCATTTTGGCGGGTGCCGGGGAGTTCATGAGCAAGTCCTTTTTAATGGGTCAGGCGGCACAGCGAGCGCATCGATGAACCGCCAAAACGCCATACTAAAGACAATTGAAGAACCCCGCCGGAGGCCGGGAAAACAGCATGCCCCGGCCGGAAAGCGGTTTGTAGGAGGTGCCCGAGCCCTTCTTGCGCAGCTGTCTCACGCAGCGCAGGCGGATACGCGGCGACAGTGACATTTCTCCTCCACACATTCAAGAAAGACAGCCATGACTGAAAAATCCGCCAGCGTCCATTGGGAAGGCCAGGGCAAAAAAGGCCGGGGCCAGATCAGCACCGAAACCGACGCGCTCAAAGCCTACCCCTACGGCTTCGGCAGCCGCTTTGAAGACGACCGCAAGGGCACCAACCCCGAAGAGCTGCTGGGCGCGGCCCATGCGGCCTGTTTCACCATGGCCTTCTCATTTGCATGCGAAAAAGCCGGTTTTGCCACCGAAGAAATGGACACGCAGGCCAGCGTGCGCCTGGTGCCGCAGGGCGAAGGCTTCCTGATCGACCGCATCATGCTGACGCTGAAAGCCAAAGTCCCAGGCATTGACGAAGCCAGGTTCCAGCAGATCGCCAGGGCCTCCAAGCGCGACTGCCCGCTGTCCAAGGCACTGGCCAGCGTCCCGGCGATTGAATTGACGGCCACGCTGCTGAAATAAAGGCCTCATCCGGTGCCATGCCGGCTTGCTCCGGGGGCCGGAAATGTTCGAGAATGCGTCCTGCAACCAGCCGGACCGTTCGGCATTTGACCACCAGGACACACCATGCTCCAACTGCGCCCCAACTGCGAGTGCTGCAACAAGGACTTGCCCAACGAGTCGCCAGGCGCCCGCATCTGCACTTTTGAATGCACCTTCTGCAGCGACTGCGCCAGCACGCGGCTTCACGGCATCTGCCCGAACTGCGGCGGTGAACTCGTGGTGCGGCCACGCCGGCCCGCCGGCAAGCTGGACCGCTACCCGGCGTCGACCGAGCGGGTCTTCAAGCCTGCCGGTTGCGGGGCCGCAGCATGAACACCACCACGCTGCTGCTTTTTTCCGTGGTCGCGCTGGTGGCCATTGCCACGCCGGGCCCCACCGTATTGCTGGCACTGGCCAACGGCTCGCATTACGGTGTGCGCCGCTCGGTACCCGGCATGCTGGGCGCCGTGCTGTCCGACTTCGTATTGGTCGGCGCAGTCGCGCTCGGCCTGGGCGCGCTGCTGGCGGCCTCCGAATTCTGGTTCTCGGTGCTGAAATGGGTGGGCGCCATTTATCTGGGCTGGCTGGGCATTCGCCTGCTGCGCTCGCGTGGCGGATTTGAGCTGCCGGCAGAAGGCTCCACCCAGGCACAGCACGGCAGCCGTGCGATTTTCATGAAGTCTTTCCTGGTGGCCGTGACCAATCCCAAGGGTTACCTGTTCTGTTCGGCGCTGCTGCCGCAGTTCATCGACCCGGTGGCCGCGCAGACGCCGCAATACGTCGCCATTTCCCTGGTGTTTGCCGGGCTGGACTTCAGCGTGATGCTGGCCTATGCCTTCATAGGTGCGCGGGCCATCCGCCTGCTCAAGGCCTCGGCCACGCGCTGGATGGATCGCCTGTGCGGCGCTGCCCTGCTCGCGCTGGCCGGTTCACTGGCCTTCTATCGCCGCGCCAACAGCTAGCTAGCTCCTGATTTCATAGCTATATGCGTCCGGCCTCATTGGGCTGGGGTCCGTTTTCATTCGAGCCCGGAAGCGGTAGCGGCTAGCGGCGTCTGACGGTCAAGTAGGACTGGTCCGATGGCAAGGCACTCCGGTTGGGCTTACTGTGGGTTTCTCTGACTGGAGATGCCCATGAACCCTTCCCCCACCGCCCTCGCCCTGGAGAGCCGCGAAATCCGCATTCCCTGCGGCGAGGCCTGGCTGTACGGCGACCTGGTCCTGCCCGACGGCTTCAGGGGCTTGGTGCTGTTTGTTCATGGCAGCGGCAGCGGCCGGCACAGCGCCCGCAACCGGCTGGTCGCGCAAAAACTCCAGCAGGCGGGCATCGCCACCCTCCTCTTCGACCTTCTCACCGCGCAGGAAGAACAGGTGGACATACACACCGGCGAACACCGCTTCGACATCGCCCTGTTGACCAGCCGCATGCAGGACGCCACCGCCTGGGTGGCAGCGCAGCCGGAGCTGGAGGGGGCCGCCGTTGGCTACTTCGGCGCCAGCACCGGCAGCGCGGCGGCGCTGATCGACGCGGCCCGGCTCGGCAGGCGCATTGCCGCCGTGGTCTCGCGCGGCGGGCGCCCCGACCTCGCCGGCCCGGTGGTCCTGGCCGCGGTCACCGCGCCTACCCTGCTGATCGTGGGCGGCGCCGACGAGGAGGTCCTCTCGCTCAATGAACAGGCCTATCAGCACCTGTGCTGCAAAAAGCGGCTGGCCGTGGTGCCCGGTGCCACGCACCTGTTCGAGGAACGCGGCGCCCTGGAGCAGGTGGCCGAACTGGCCGCGGCCTGGTTCGACAGGTACCTGGCACCCGTGAAGGCCCCGGCCCGCGTGCCATGAGAACTGAGCACCTGCCTTATGCGGACAGGCGCCAGGCCGGGCGTGTGCTGGCCGATGCACTGGCGCATTACCGCGGGCACCCCAACCTGCTGGTGCTGGCCCTGCCCCGCGGCGGCGTGCCGGTGGCCTATGAAGTGGCCCTGGCGCTGGAAGCCCCGCTGGATGTTTTTGTGGTGCGCAAGCTCGGCTTTCCGGGGCACGAAGAATACGCGATAGGCGCGATTGCAAGCGGCGAGGTGCGTGTGATGAATCCGCTGCCCGGCATGACCGTGTCGCCCGCAGCGCTGGCCACCGTGGTGCAGCGCGAGCAGGCCGAACTGGTGCGGCGCGAGCAACTCTATCGCGGCGAGCGTCCGGCCATCGACCCGCGCGGCCGCACGGTCATCGTTGTCGATGACGGGCTGGCCACAGGCGCCACCATGCGCGCCGCACTGCTGGCCATCCGCCAGCAACGGCCGGCGCAGCTGGTGGCAGGCGTGCCGGTGGGAGCCGCAGAAAGCTGCGCCGGGCTGAAGGACCTGGCCGATGACGTGGTGTGTACCGCCACACCCGAGCCGTTTCGTGCCGTCGGCCTGTGGTACCGGGCATTTCCGCAGACCAGCGACGACGAGGTGCACACGCTGCTGGAAGACGCACGCCGCATCCATGCCCGCTCCGTCCACCAGCAGCCCCATTAGGACTTGCCATGACAACGCAGCAGACACATTCCCCCACCGAAGCCGCGCTGCTGGAAGGCCTGCAGCGGCACCTGTTGCCGCTGACCGGCGACACGCATGACTACGACGGCTTGCTGAAGCTGATCGGCCCGGCGCGGTTTGCCCTGCTCGGCGAAGCCTCGCACGGCACGCGTGAGTTTTACCAGGAGCGCGTGAACATCACCAGGCGCCTGATCACCGAAAAAGGCTTCACCGCCGTGGCGGTGGAAGCCGACTGGCCCGACGCCTGGCGTGTCAACCGTTATGTGCGCGGCCTGTCCGACGACCGCAACGCGGAAGACGCCCTGTCGGGGTTCGAGCGTTTCCCCGCCTGGATGTGGCGCAACACCGTCGTGCGAGATTTTGTGGAGTGGCTGCGTGAGCACAACAGCGGCCGCAACCCGGACAGCCAGGTCGGCTTTTACGGCATCGACCTGTACAGCCTGTTCACCTCCATCCAGGAAGTGCTGGCCTACCTGGACCGCACCGACCCGGAAACAGCAGGCCGGGCCCGCGAACGGTATGCCTGTTTTGACCATGCGGCAGAAGACAGCCAGGCCTATGGCTACGCCGCCAGTTTCGGCCTGGCGCGCAGCTGCGAAGACGAAGTGGTTCAGCAGTTGCGCGAGATGAACCGCCGCTTCGGCGAACTGCCGCGCACACCCGGACTGGAGCGCGACGAGATGTTCTACATCCAGCAGAATGCGCGCCTGGTGCGCAACGCCGAGGAGTACTACCGCACCATGTTCCACGGCCGCATGTCGTCCTGGAACCTGCGCGACAGTCACATGGAAGAAACCCTGCAGGCGCTGGACCGCCACCTGGGTTCCAGTGGCGTGCCGCCGCGCATGGCCGTGTGGGCCCACAACTCGCACCTGGGCGATGCGGCAGCCACCGAGATGGGCGATCGGGGCGAGTGGAACCTGGGCCAGCTCATGCGCGACCGCCATGATGGGGACGCGGTGCTGATCGGTTTCAGCACCTACCACGGCTGGGTGACGGCCGCGACGAACTGGGACGAGCCGCCCGGGCGCAAACGGGTGCGCACAGGCCTGCCCGGCAGCTGGGAAGACATGCTTCACCACGCCGGTGAAAGCCGCTTCTGGCTGGATTTGCGCGACAACCCCGCACTGGGCGAACTGGCGGCATCGCAGCGGCTGCAGCGCGCCATCGGTGTGGTCTACCGGCCCGAGACCGAGCGCCAGAGCCACTACTTCCACACCCACCTGAGTGCGCAGTTCGATGCCCTGATCCACATCGACGACACCAACGCACTGGAGCCGCTGGACAAAGGCCCGGTGTGGCAAACCGGCGAGGCGCCGGAGACTTTTCCTTCGGGTATGTGAGGGAAGGCTCCAGGCCTTCTGGTTCCTTCTAATGGAAATCGCGGCTGGAAGTGCCCAGCCGCCCGAGCAGCGGCGTCAGGTCTTCCAGCCGCTGCGCCACCAGGTTGCGCACGGCGCCGTAACCTTTGGCCGTGCCGCTTTCCTCGCTGCGCTGCCACATGCCATGCACCGCCAGCAGCCGTGCATGCAGCACCTCACTGCGCTGGTTTTCGCGCAGCGACTTCCAGACGATCACGTTGACCGGGCCGGTCTCGTCTTCCAGTGTGATGAAGATGGTGCCCTTGGCCGTTTGCGGCTGCTGGCGCACCGTGACGATGCCGCAGGCCGCCACTTCACGGCCGTCGGGCAGGGCATTGAGCTCGCTGGCGCTCAGCAAGCCTTTGCGCGCCAGCCGCTCCCGCAGCAGCGCCACCGGGTGGCGCCGCAGCGTCAGGCCGGTGGCCTGGTAGTCGAACAAAATGTTTTCGCCCTCGGGCGTGTCGGGCAGCGCCAGCGGCGTTTCATGCGTGGGCACAGATTTAAGCAGCCGCGGCGCGGGCTTGATGGCCGACGCGTCCCACACCTGCTGGCGCCGGTGGCCCGACAGGGGCAGCAAGGCATCGGCAGCGGCCAACGCGTTGATCTCCAGCGTATTGAGCTGGGCGCGCGAGACCAGGTCCTCGGTCGAAGTGAATGGCGCTTGCGCCCGCGCCGCCACCAGGCGCAACGCGGCGTCCTCGCGCAAGCCCGCAACCAGGCGCAGGCCCAGGCGAACCGCCGGGTGCGTGCCCGCAGGCAGCACGCCCTGTGGTTCCAGCGTGCAGTCCCATTCACTGTGCATGACGTCCACCGCGCGCACTTCCACCTTGTGGCGGATGGCGTCCTGCACCAGCTGGGACGGCGTGTAAAAACCCATGGGCTGCGAATTGACCATGGCGGCCAGAAAGCAGGCCGGCTCGTGGCGCTTGAGCCAGCAGCTCACGTAGACCAGCTTGGCAAAACTGGCGGCGTGGCTTTCCGGAAAGCCGTAGTCGCCGAAGCCCAGGATCTGGCTGAAGATGCGCTCTGAAAATTCGGCGCTGTAGCCGTTTTTGATCATCGCGTTGACCAGGCGCCCATGAAAGCGGTCGACCCCGCCCTTGCGCTTCCAGGCCGCCATGGAGCGGCGCAGGTCGTCGGCTTCGCCGGGCGTGAAGTCGGCGGCGATCATCGCAATCTGCATCACCTGCTCCTGGAAAATCGGAATGCCCAGCGTGCGTTCCAGGGCCGGGTTGAGCGAAGGGTATTCCGGCTTGATCTCCCCGCCGTTCCTGAGGATTTCGCGGTTCTTCAAATAGGGGTGCACCATGCCGCCCTGAATGGGCCCCGGCCGCACGATGGCAACTTCCACCACCAGGTCGTAGTAATTGCGCGGCTGCAGGCGCGGCAGCATGGACATCTGGGCCCGGCTTTCAATCTGGAAAACGCCCACCGTATCGGCCTCGCAGATCATGTCGTAGGTGGGCTTGTCGTCCGGCTCGATCTGGTGCATCTCCAACTGGCTGCCCCGCGTCCGGTTCACCAGGTCCAGGCAGCGCCGGATGGCCGACAGCATGCCCAGCGCCAGCACATCGACCTTGAGCAGGCCCATGGCCTCCAGGTCGTCCTTGTCCCACTGGATGATGCGGCGGTCTTCCATCGAAGCCGGCTGCACCGGCACCAGCCGTGTGAGCTTGCCCTGCGTCAGGACAAAGCCACCGACGTGCTGGCTCAGGTGGCGCGGAAAGCCGATGAGCTGCGCCGACAAATCAAACCATTGCAGCACCGGCCCTTCCCTGCCCTGCAGCCCGGCTTGCCGGAGCTTTTCTTCCAGCACCTCGCTGCCGTCAAACCAGAAATGCTCTTTGGCGAACAGGTCGATCAATTCAGGCGCTATTGCCAGTGCCTTGCCCACATCACGGATCGCGCTGCGCGGCCGGTAGCTGATGACGGTGGCGGCGATGGCGGCGCGGTCGTGGCCATACTTGCCGTAGATGTACTGGATGACCTCTTCACGCCGCTCGTGCTCGAAGTCCACATCGATATCGGGCGGTTCGCTGCGCTCACGGCTGATGAAGCGCTCAAACAGCAGCTTGCTTTCCGCCGGATTGACGGCCGTGACGCCCAGGCAAAAACACACCACCGAATTGGCCGCCGAGCCGCGCCCCTGGCAAAGAATTTCCTTGTCTCTCGCAAACCGCACGATGTCGTGCACGGTGATGAAGAACATTTCGTATTGAAGCTCTTCGATCAACGCCAGCTCGAATGAAATCTGCGCCCTGATTTTGTGGGGAATGCGGCGCCGAAAACGGCTTTGGGCGCCCTGCCAGGCCAGCCGCCTCAGCCATCGTGCAGGCGTTTCGGCAGCGGGCACCATGTCTTCCTGCGGATAGCGGTACAGGTTGCGGATTTCATCGAGGTTGAAGGTGCAGCGCGCCGCCACTTCCAGCGTGGCACGCAACAGACTGGCGGGGTAAATCTCGGCCAGGCGCATGCGCGGCCGCAAATGCGCTTCGGCGTTGGGCTGCAGCGCAAAGCCGCATTCATGCACCGGCTTGCCCAGCTTGATGGCGGTCATCACGTCATGTAGCGGTTTGCGCGAGCGCTTGTGCATCAGCACGTGGCCGGCCGCCACCAGCCGTATGCCGGTGCGCCGGGCTACCTCCTGCAGCTGCTGCAGGCGCAGCGCGTCGTCCAGGCTTTGCAGCAGCTCCACCGCCAGCCAGGCATTGATGCCAAATAGGCCTGTAGCCCAGGCGCAATGAGCGCAAAGCGCTTCTGTATTGATAGCATCTGCCCCCACATCATGCAGGGGCGCCAGCAGGATCTCGCACTCTCCCAGCCGGGAGAAATCCGTCTCGCCCAGCGTGACGCGGTAGCTGCCTTTTTCCAGCGCGTCGCCCGCCTTGCGCGCTTCGGTGATGAACTCGCACAGGTTGCCCCAGCCCGCAGCGTTGTGCGGCAGCACCACCAGCCTGAAGCTATCGGGCGCCTGCACCAGAAATTCAGCCCCGGGCAGCAGCTTGAGGCCCAGCTCCTTTGCCACTTCATGCGCCCTGACCACGCCGGCGACCGAACACTCGTCGGTGATGGCCAGCGCCTTGTAGCCCAGCTGGAAAGCGCGTTCGGCCAGTTCCTGCGCATGCGAGGCGCCGCGCTGGAAGCTGAAGTTGCTCAGCGCGTGCAGTTCGGCGTAATCAGGAAGCGCGTAGGCAGACATGGGGCCTCAGGCAAAAAAACCGTGCAGGTACCAGGCGCGCTGCTTCGTTGCCAGAGGCGTAGAGCCCAGCCTTTCGCTGTAAACCCACAGCAGGCCGCCCTGCTGGCTGCGGTAAATGTAGTAGTCGCGAAAGGCCCACGGCTTTTCACACAGGCCGGGCTCTGCGCTGCGGTTGTCGCGATCAGCCAGCAACCATTCGGCGGCCTCCAGCCGCTGCGGCCCGGCCATGCGCGTCAGCTTGCCCTGGTACACCGGGCTGTTGCCAACGGCTTGTAATTTCAGCGGCTCGGGCAGCAGCCAGGCCGGGTACAAGGCTTCAGTCCGGGCTTTCGAAAAAGAGGGGGGAGCGTCTTTCTTCAAGCGTTTTATGCCTCTGCCCCCCATCGACTGTGCGCAAGCAGCTATTGATTTAATAGCGTTTCGGGCGCTCACCCAGCGCTGCATCAGCTCCGGCCGGTGATCGGTGCAGGGTTGCCAGGCTTGCACCCGCGCATCGCCCAGGCGGGCGCTCAGCCGCTCGACCAGCTCCACCGCGCTGTCGCCCTGCTGGCGCGCTTGCATCAGCAGGCTGCCGGTGGCGGCGGCCGCGTCGGCCAGCAGCTCGGTGGCCAGCGACTGCAGCGTCAGGCTGTGCACCGGCGCCAATAGCTTTTGCTGCGCCAGGTGTTCAGAGATGAGGCGCGCCATGTGGCGCAGGTCTTGCGCAGGCTGGGCGGTGCGAATCTCGAGCTCGCCGGTGGGTGGAACATCACGTCGTTTGTCCAGGTGCCAGATGACTTTCAGGGCGCAGAGTCCGCTCTGCCGCCCCAGCAACCAGGCATGCAGATGGACCAGCAAGCGCTCAACGCCCGCCATCAGCGCGGGCCCATGGGTCACCAGTGCGTTGAGCTCGAGCTTCTCTTCAAAGTGTTCGGGCAGCACCTGCCATTCGTAGTCGTCGGGTACGGCACCCCGGGCGCGGTCCAGTGCCTCCAGCAGCTCCGCGCCAAAGCGCCGGGCCACGCCGTCACGCGGCAGGCGCAGCAGGTCGTCCCAGCTGCGGCAACCAATGCGCTCCAGCACGCCCAGGTGCGGGCGGGCGGCCGCCAGCGTGTGCATGGGCAGGTCGGCCACGCGTTTTATCACCGGGCCGCCCTGCAGCCGAAGCCGCCCGAGCGCTATCAAAGATGTAGCGCCTTGCGCACGTTCCATAAGGGCCTGTACCTGATTTGATTCAAAGAACAGCTGAATTTTCTGCACCAGCAACTGCATCAGCCGCGCCAGCCCGCCAAACAGGCGCAGGCTGCCCGTCACGTCCATCAGCACCGCTTCATCCAGCAGCGCCACCCGCGGCGTGAAGCCCAGCGCCAGGCTGGCCACCGCCCGTTGCACAGCAGCGGCATCCTGGGCCCACGGCTGCGCTGCGTTAGTGGTGATCGAGATGCGCAATGCGATCCAGCAACGCATGGATGGGACTCTGGGGTGAAGTAACAGGAAGCGACACCAGGGACGGCAGCAGGAGGGGCGCAAGCTCTTCCCGCTTTTGCCGTGCCCTGTCTCGGCTGGCCGCCAGCAAGGCCGACAGCCTGGCAGGCCGGGTGTCGAGCAGCAACGGAGCAGCCAGCGGCGGGCCGCGGCGCTTGAGCACATGCACCTGCAGGTTGCCCTGCCCGCTCACCACCCCTTCGAGCAGCAGGCGTAGCGGCGCGGGGGAAGACTCGAGTTGCGCGCGCAGCGGACGGAACACAAACAGCAGCTTGTTGTGCGCATGCGCGGCAATCTGCAGGCGGCGCAAATGCGCGCTGCGGGCATCGGGCAGCCAGGCCAGCACGGCGGCCACGTCAGCGCACTGCAGGGCTTCGCGTGTGGCCCACAGCAGCGCTGGCCCCTGGCTGTGCACACACAGGATGCGCTGCATGTCGAGCCGGCGCGCACCCAGCGCCGGCCCGAATGGCAGCCAGGGCGCGCCCACCAGCACCATGAGCTGCGCCGGCGCAGCCGCCTGCACGGCAGCCAGCGCCGGCGCCAGCAATCCCCACTCATGCAGGCCGGCTTGCGGCTGCAGCATTTCAACCAGCGCGCCCTGCGGCCAGCCGCTGCCAGGCAAAACCTGGTTGAGCGCCGCATAACCCGTATTTATCGTCGCCAGGCTCGCGCTACCCAGCTCACCGGCGCGCCACACATGGTGCATGGCGTTCAGGTCCGGCAGAGCCGAGGCTGTGGAGAGGGGGGAAAGCATGGGTTCAATCGGAAATAACTGTATTTTCATACAGTATATGATCGGATTCAGCCCTGCGCCAGCAAAGCCCTGCCCCTGGCTACGACAAGCTGGATACCAAAGGTAAAGCTGGAGGAAGCGGAAAATTTCCAGCATGGAAATGACTAAAATGCTGTTGATATGTACAGCATGACGCTTTTTTCACGCCAGGCAGAAAATCAATACTTTTGGGGTCACGCACGATGAACCATGCTCTCCGGCGGGCAGGCTGCATGGCTGCCCTTTTGCTGGCGGCAGCCTGCTCCCGGGAAGCAGGCACGGATGTAGCGGCCTACGTCCCCACAGCGCAGCCGCCCAACGTGAAACCGGGTTTCATCAACAAGGTGTGGGAGGTCAGCGTCTCCACCGGCGTGGAGCCCGGCACGCTCTACGCGTTTTTTTCGGACGGCACACTGGTCGTCACCTCGCCCAACAGCAAGGCCGCCTTCGGCGCCTGGACTTACAAAAACGGCGCGCTGACGATGATCGAGGAAGCGCAGGAATACAAGGCCGACATCCTGAACCTGAGCCACGAAGAGCTGCGGCTAAAAAGCAACCACCCCGGTGGCAGCGTCGAAATCCTGCTGGTGCCGGCACGGGTGGCACCGCTGCCGCCCTGAGTACCGGGGCATACCGGGGCAGCTGTTCCGTTCAGCGGCTCACGGAGCCTGCCCTGCGCCCCTGAATGAGCAGCAAGGCCAGCATCAGCAGAGCGATGCCCACAAAACACAGGAAAGACCAGTTGGCAATCGACAGGCCGAGAAAGGTCCAGTCGATCTTGGTGCAGTCGCCGCTGCCCTTGAAGATCATCGGAATCACCCGCTGCAGCGGGAAGGTCTCGATCATTCCGTAAAAGTCGCGCCCGCAGGAAGCCTCTTCAGGCGGATACCACTGCAGCCAGCTCTGGCGGGCGGCGACAAAAGCACCGAAGCCAGCGAGCAGCAGCGTCACCATCGAGCCCGTCATGAGCAACCCTTTTTTATTCGAAAAAGCCGTGATGCCGGCAACAAGCGCCACCAGCGCCAGCGCATAACGCTGCACGATGCACATGGGGCAAGGCTCCAGGCCCACAGCATGCTGCAGGTACAGCCCAAAAGCCAGCATGGCCACACAGCCCACAGCCACCAGCACCAGCACACGGCGCGGCGCTGCTTCGAAATACGTCAGGAACATCAGGAAGCCTTCTTTTTTCTGAATGGATTATGAATTGCCCGGGGGTTCGGGCGTTTCGGGCTGGATAAGTTCCCGGGATAAATTTTTCGCCGCCGCCTTCACTACCTTTTGTCCTACAGGTGAAGAGCATCCGCGGGCGTACAAAGTCAGGACAGCGATGATCACCGGCCCCCGGCCCAGCACATCGCCTTTGTTTACAGGAACTGAACCGGAAAGGACATCCTCATGGAAATACATCGCGGCCGCCTCGTCGACCACATCCACCTGCGCGCCCATGACCTGGCAGCCAGCAAGCGGTTTTACCGCGCAGTGCTGCAGTCCCTGGACAAGGCCGGGGCCATCCAGGAAACCGATGACCATTTTTCGGCCGACGAGTTGTGGATAGACCAGGCCGAAGGTGTTGTCTCACACGTCCATCTGGCATTCCGGGCCAAAGACCAGGCAGCGGTCAAAGCCTTCTACGAGGCGGCCCTCGCCGCCGGCGGAACCGACAATGGCGCGCCGGGCGAACGCAAATACCACCCCGGCTACTACGCCGCCTTTGTGCTGGACCTGGACGGCAACAACATCGAAGCGGTGTACCACGGGCCCTTCGTCGCCTCGGCGGAGTCGGTGGTGATCAAGCCCGCCGAATAAGGCGCAAGGCAAGCCGAGGGTCGACGACTGGCGGCAAAATATGCTCTGGGAATGATTCACCAAGTACAGAGCTTGCCGCAGTCAGCGGCATTTCAATGAAAGTCTTTCGTCTCCAGGAGCTGCCATGTGCCGCAACATCAAAACCCTGTTCAACTTCGAGCCACCGGCCACGGAACTGGAAATCCGCGACGCTTCGCTGCAGTTTGTCAGGAAGCTCAGCGGGTTCAATGTTCCGTCCAAAGCGAATGACGCCGCGTTCGAACGCGCTGTGGAAGAAGTTGCGGCCTCGGCGAGAAACCTCATCCGATCCCTGGTGACCAATGCCGAACCTCGGAACAGGGAGGTCGAAGCCGAACGGGCGCGCGCGAGGTCAGCGATGAGGTTCGGTCCAAGTCAGTGACAGGCAAGCTCCCCTCAAATCCCCTCGCCCGCATCCACAAACACCCGCGCATTGCGTGGCGTCAGCACCAGCAGGTCGCCTTCGCGCAAACCCATGTCGCGGTATTGCTGCGAAGGAATCTGTGCCTCGATCAGCGGGTCGGCCTGGTCGCTGTCTTCGGACGGTGTCAGTTCCAGCCTAGCAATCGGGCCGATCACGATGGCGCGGCTGAGCTGGGCAGCAATGCCTTCGGCGCCTGGCGAATAACGCTGAACATCAAAGTCGTGCGGGCGCACATAGGCATAGGCCTTGGCGTTTTGCGCGCTGCTGTGTTCGGGTGAATCCAGGCGCATGCCTTCGAGCTGGATCTGGCCCTCATGCGCACGGCCGTGGAACAAATTGACGTCGCCGAGAAAGCCGTACACAAAAGGGCTGGCCGGGTGGTCCCAGACCTGCTGCGGCGAACCGATCTGCTCGACCTTTCCCTGGTTCATCAGCACCACCCGGTCGGCGACTTCGAGTGCCTCTTCCTGATCGTGTGTGACAAATATGCTGGTGACATGCAGGTCGTCGTGCAGGCGGCGCAGCCAGCGGCGCAGCTCTTTCCTCACCTTGGCATCGAGCGCGCCGAAAGGTTCGTCGAGCAGCAGCACCTTGGGCTCGACGGCCAGGGCGCGTGCCAGTGCAATCCGCTGTCGCTGGCCACCGGAGAGCTGCGACGGGAAGCGGTCAGCCAGCCAATCCAGTTGCACCAGACCCAGAAGCTCGTGCACTTTTTTCTTGATTTCCGCATCGCCGGGGCGCAGGCCGCGCGGCTTGACGCGCAGACCGAAGGCCACGTTTTCAAACACGGTCATGTGGCGGAACAGCGCGTAGTGCTGGAACACAAAGCCGACCTGCCGCTCGCGTACATGCACATCGGTGGTGTCTTCGCCGCTGAACAGGATGCTGCCCTGGTCAGCCGTTTCGAGGCCGGCAATGATGCGCAGCAAGGTGGTTTTTCCACAGCCCGAGGGGCCGAGCAAGGCGACCAGTTCGCCCGAGGCGATGTCCAGGCTCACGTCATTGAGCGCCTGGAAGTTGCCGAAGTGTTTGCTGATGTTGCGGATTTCAATACTCATGATGAATCTCTTTTTAAATCAGGAGGCGGCTGCAGCTGCCCGTGGCTGCTCGGGTGGAAGCTCGGCCGCGGCTTTTTGCTCCTGCTCGGCGCGCCACTCGGCCACCGACTTGATGACCAGCGTGACCAAGGCCAGCAGTGCCAGCAGCGAGGCCACGGCAAACGCGGCCACCGACTGGTATTCGTTATAGAGAATTTCCACGTGCAGCGGCAAGGTGTTGGTCTGCCCGCGGATGTGGCCGGACACCACCGATACCGCGCCAAACTCGCCCATGGCGCGCGCGTTGGTCAGAATCACACCGTAGATCAGGCCCCACTTGATGTTGGGCAGGGTCACGTGCCAGAAGGTCTGCCAGCCGGTGGCGCCCAGCACGATGGCGGCCTGTTCTTCGTCGGTGCCCTGCGCCTGCATCAGCGGGATCAGCTCACGCGCAATGAAGGGAAAAGTCACCACCACGGTGGCCAGCACAATCCCCGGCACGGCGAAAATGATCTTGATGTCATGCGCCTGCAGCCAGGGCCCGAACCAGCCCTGCGCGCCGAAGATCAGCACATACATCAGGCCGGCGACCACGGGCGAGATGGAAAACGGCAAGTCCACCAGCGTTGTCAGAAACGACTTTCCCCAAAACTCGAACTTGGCAATCGCCCAGGCAGCAGACACGCCAAACACCAGGTTCAACGGCACGGCAATCGCGGCAGCAATCAGCGTGAGCTTGATGGCCGGCCAGGCATCGGGCTCTTTCAGCGCTTCAAAGTAGGCACCAAGACCTTTGCGCAAGGCCTCGGTGAACACGGCAGCCAACGGCAGTACCAGGAACAGCAAGACAAACAGCAGCGCAACGGTGATCAGGGTGTAGCGCACCCACGGTGCCTCCTCCCTTCCAGCCGGGGCCGCGGAACCGGCTTTGCCGGGCCGCAGGCGCAGCGCCCCCTCGGGGGGCAGCGCAGTACGCGAAGCGACAAGCGTGGGGGCCTTTTTCATGCAGGTGCTCCCGCAAACCGGCGCTGCCAGGCCTGCAAGGCATTGATGATCAGCAGCAGCACAAAGGAAATGACCAACAACACCACCGCCACAGCCGTGGCACCGGCATAGTCGTACTGCTCCAGCTTGCCGATGATGATCAGCGGCGTGATTTCGGAAATCATGGGCATGTTGCCGGCGATGAAAATGACCGAGCCGTATTCGCCGATGGCGCGCGCAAAGGCCATGGCAAAACCGGTCAGCAAGGCCGGAGCAATGTGCGGAAGAATTACCCTGGTGAAAATCTGCAGCCGCGTGGCGCCCAGCGAAGTCGCGGCTTCCTCCAGTTCTTTTTCGGCATCTTCCAGCACCGGCTGCACCGTGCGCACCACAAACGGCAGGCCGATGAAGATCAGCGCGATGACCACGCCGCCTGGCGTGAACGCCAGCTTGATGCCCAGCGGTTCCAGGTATTGCCCGACCCAGCCATTGCCGGCCAGCAAGGCCGTCAGCGAAATGCCGGCCACCGCGGTAGGCAGCGCAAAGGGCAGATCGACCAGCGCATCAACAATCTTCTTGCCGGGAAATTTGTAGCGCACCAGCACCCAGGCCACCAGCAGGCCGAACACCAGGTTGACCAGCGCGGCAATCAGCGAGGCGCCAAACGTCAGCCGGTAGGAAGCCATGACACGGGGCGACGTGACCGCCGTGACGAACTGGTCCCAAGTCAGCGTGAAGGTTTTGAACAGCAGCGCGGACAGCGGAATCAGGACAATGATGCTGAGATAAAACAGCGTGTAGCCCAGAGTCAGGCCAAAGCCCGGCAAGACCTTTCTGGAGGCACGCCGGGCCGGCGCCAACCCTGATGGCGCAGCAAGAATGGCAGCACTCATGATTTACCTGACGGTGTAGATCTTGTCGAACTGGCCACCGTCATTGAAGTGGGCTTTTTGCGCTTCGCTCAGGGAGCCGAAGTATTCCTTGACAGTGAACAGCTGTACCGGCTTGAACACGGCCGCATATTTTTTCAGGATGGCCTGCGAGCGTGGGCGCAACGCATGGCGGGCTGCAATTTCCTGCCCTTCGTCCGAGTACAGGTAGTCAAGATAAGCCTTGGCCAGGTCTGCCGTTCCTTTTTTGGCAACGGTGCGCTCTACCACGGCCACCGGGTTTTCAGCCACGATGCTGGCTGACGGGTAAACAGCATCCACCTTGCCCTCGCCAAACTCGCGGTTGATGGACACCACTTCGGATTCAAACGTGATCAGCACGTCGCCGATATTGCGTTGCAGGAAAGTGGCGGTAGCATCACGCCCGCCTTTGGCCAGCACGGGCACGTTTTTGTAGAGCTTGCTCACGAACTCGGCCGCCTGCGCATCGGTACCGCCGCTCTTGCGCACCGAACCCCAGGCGCCCAGGTAGGCGTAGCGCCCGTTGCCGCCGGTTTTCGGGTTGACCACGATGACCTGCACACCGGGCTTGATCAGGTCGGCCCAGTCCTTGATGCCCTTGGGGTTGCCGTTGCGCACCAGGAACAGCATGGTGGAGGTGGTGGGCGAGGCGTCATTCGGGAACCGCCTGGCCCAGTCTTTGGCCACCAGGCCTTTCTCGGCAAGGAACTCGATGTCTGTGGTGGTGTTCATGGTCACCACATCGGCGTCCAGGCCATCGGCAACAGAGCGTGCCACTGCGCTGGAGCCGGCGTGCGACTGGTCTATCTTGACATCCTTGCCGCTTGTTTTTTTGTAATGGGCCACAAAGGCCGCGTTGTAGTCCTTGTAGAACTCGCGCGCCACGTCATACGAGCCGTTGAGCAGGGTTTGGGCCGAAGCCATGCCGCCGGTGGCCAGTGCCAGTGAAGCAAGAGCGAGTTTGATGTTGAAAGTCATACGGTTTCCAGGGGAGCAGAAGAAGAGGAAGAAAAAGGAACATGAAGACGTGAGGCCACCGGCAGATCACCGGCCAGCGACTGCAACAGCGCCACACCCAGCGGCCATTCGCCGTGGCCCGACTCGATGTTGATGTGGCCGCCGCCCTGGATGCGGACAAACTCGCTGCCCCAGGCGCGCGCATAAGCGCCCGCCAGGCGCACCGGGCAATACGGGTCGTTGCTGCTGGCCACCAGCACGCTGCGGTAAGGCAACTTGTCGCAAGGCACCGGCGCAAAGTCGCTCAGGATGGAACGGCGCTCCGGGTCGGCCGGGGCCACCAGCAAGGCGCCCTGGATGCACGCCGCCGCATCAGCCGGCAGATGCGAAACGGCAATGCAGCCCAGACTGTGCGCCACAACAACCACAGGCTCGTTTTGCGCGAGGATGGTCTGCGCCAGGGTGGCCACCCAGGCTTGGCGGCTGGGTGTGATCCAGTCGTCCTGCTTCACACGCACGGCGTCGTCCAGCCGTTCGGCCCACAGGCTTTGCCAGTGGCCGGGGCCGGAGTCGCGCCAGCCGGGAACGATGATGAACCGCAAAATGGTGATCCTTAGACGATCTGAAGGTATTGCGCCGCACGCGACACCGCGACAAGCACTGTCAAGCCGGGGCCGCGGAACCGGCCTTTGCCTGTCCTGAGCCTGCCGAAGGGCCGGGCCGCAGGCGCAGCGGCCCCCTCGGGGGGCAGCGAAGCACATGAAATGGCGAGCGTGGGGGTCATTTATTCGGTTGGGGTGTGATGCGCAGATACGGTTTGACGGCTTTGAAGCCCTTCGGAAAACGCAAGGCAATTTCGGCTGCGTCCTGCAGGCTGGGCACGATGATCACGTCGTCTCCGTCTTTCCAGTTCACCGGCGTCGCCACCTTGTAGCCGTCGGTCAGCTGCAGCGAATCGATCACGCGCAGGATCTCGTCGAAGTTGCGGCCGGTGCTGGCCGGATAGGTGAAGGTCGTGCGAATCACCTTCTTCGGGTCGATGATGAAGACACTGCGCACCGTGGCCGTGGTCGAGGCGTTCGGGTGAATCATGTCGTACAGGTTGGCCACGGTCTTGTCGGCATCGGCCAGGATGGGAAAGTTCACCGTGGTGTTTTGCGTCTCGTTGATGTCGCCCACCCACTTGGTGTGCGAGTCCAGCGGGTCCACGCTGACGGCGATAGGCTTGACATTGCGTTTGGCAAATTCACTGCCCAATGCCGCGGTCTTGCCAAGCTCGGTGGTGCACACCGGGGTGAAATCAGCCGGGTGTGAAAACAGCACCACCCAGGAGTCGCCAGCCCATTGGTGAAACGAAATCCTGCCAGCGGTGGAGTCCTGCGTGAAGTCGGGCGCGGTGTCGCCAAGTCTGAGGGTTGCCATGTCTGCTCCTATAAATGCATATCCAGGAAATGCATTTTGGGGAGCAGGCGTTAAAACGCAAAAGAATATATCGTTTTAAATTTATGCCACATAACAATATAACTAAAGCCTATGTGGGTGATGAAAGTGAACGACTGTGGCAGGCTTGGGCTCGCGAAGTCCGGCGGCCTCCAGATCAACCTGCGAAATTGGAGTCCGAGCCCACACCCCTGCAGAACACGCCTACCAGTAGCGTGACATTCCGTTCAGCCTCTTTCCTTGTCTCAGCCTTTTCCAGGACACCATTGACCGACTGAATAAGGACGCTCGCAAGTGCCGCATTGTCCGGGCGCTTTCCCAAATTCTCCTGGAGCATCTTCTTGATGAGAGATTCGAAACGGTCATTTGCGGCCAGAACGTCACCGCCACATAGTCTGTTCTTCTCGTTGATCAACTCGCGGCCAAACTCGGAGGCATGCAGCAGCTCATAAACCCAGCTCACGCGGGCGTTGATGACTGCAAGCAGACGCTGCTCCCAAGATCCTGTATTGCTCAAAGCGGTAACCACTTCGCGGTAGGCACGCTCGTTGATTCTCCCGCTGAGGGCCCTGAAAACGTCTTCCTTCGTGGGAAAGTGGTTGTACAGGGAGGTGCGTGAAATACCTGCAGCCCCGGCAATATCGGACATGGATGTCTTGGCAAAGCCATGCCGGGCAAATTGCTGCATTGCCCCATCAAGCAATGCGTGATTTGTAGACGGTATTTTTGCCATTGATGGAAGTTTACACATTACATCATATGTGTCAATATTGTTAAATGAACAAAAAACCAAACATCACCTTGGTCGACAAAACGCTGTTGATCAAACGCCCAATTGCAAAGGTGTTCGAATTCCTTGCGAATCACGAGAACTACATCAAGTGGTTTCCGGGGGTGGTAGCCATAGCAGCTGTAGACAAGCTCCCACACGGGACTGTCGGCAAAATCTACAGTGAGACCCTGCGGCTGCCGACCGGGCGCCATCGACGAATTGCCATCAAGGTTGTAGAAAGTCGGTTCCCTGCTTTGTTTATGACCGAGGGTACTTTCGCGCCTGTTCATCCCCGTATGGAGCTTCGATTGTCAGAGCAGTCGGCGCAAGAAACCAACTTGAATTTAAGGTTCTTGAGCCGAAGCCAATCGGTCATCGCACGATTCCTGATACGCACTCTCGTAAAGAAGGCGTTTTCGCGGCAGAGCGAAGTTGGTCTGCTAAAGCTTAAGAATATTCTCGAAGAACAAACAACATAGTGACCGAATATCGCCATCAAAGTTATCCAGACCAGGGGCGCAGAGGGTTCTATGGGTTTTTTGCCGCTGTAGGGCATTTACGGCCATTTCTCTGCATCAAATGCAACGCCAGCCCTTAGCGTACGGGCCAAAGAAGCTATCAAAAAAGGAGTGCTTTCCTAGATGAGTGTTTCGCCCCTCATGTGCTGGCCCAGGAAATCCAGGAAGCTGCGCACCGCCGGTACCTGCCCGCGGCGCGAGGGAAACACAGCATGGGCCACGCCGGGCTTGGGTGCCCAGCCCGGCAGCACAGGCACCAGCAACTGGGCCTGCTGTTCCGCCGCACTGACGGATTCGGGCAGAAAACTCATGCCCGTTCCGGCCAGCACCGCCAGCTTGAGCGTCTGCAGGTCGTCGGCCACATAACGCGGCTGGTGGTGCAGCACAAACTCCTGCCCTTGCGGTCCCACCAGGGCCCATGACGCGCGCCCGTCCACCCAGGACATGGACACCGTGTCCAGCCGCGCCAGGTCCTCAGGTTTTTCAGGCCTGCCCTGGCGGGCCAGCAGTGCCGGGTTGGCCAGCAACTGGCCACCGGCAGCACCCAGGTTTTTGACCACCAGGCTGCCGCTGTCGTCCAGCGTCGGCCGCACCCGCAGCGCAATGTCTATCCCCTCCTCCACCAGATCCACCACCCGGTTGGTCACCCGCATATCGACCTTGACCTGGGGGTACAGCGCCAGGAAACGCGGGACCAGGTAACCCAGTGTGCTTTGCGCCAGGGTCACCGGGCACGTGATGCGCAGTGTGCCGCGCGGTTCCACCTGCATCTGTGCCACCGCCTCGCCGGCGGCCAATGCCTCATCACGCATGGCCACGCAATGGCTCAGGTAAAGCTCGCCAGCCTCGGTCAGCGACAGCTTGCGCGTGGTGCGCTGCAGCAGCCGCACACCCAGGTGCGCCTCCAGCTCGGCGACGCGGCGCGAGAGCCGCGATTTGGGCAAACCCAGCGCCCGGCCCGCTGCGGCAAAACCGCCGCGCTCCGCCACTTCCGCGAAGTACACCATGTCGTTCAAGTCCTGCATTGCCTGCTCCCGATTCCTGCGAATTTGTCAGTCCGGGTCGATCCGGAGACTCGTTATTGTTCTACTGGTAGGACGATATATCGCATTTTTGCCATCTTATCAACCAATCGATCCATCCGCACAATCTATCCATGGCTGCAGAACACGGCCTACCTCCATTCAACCAGCAAGGAAATTCACCATGAGCAAGCTTCTCCATATCGACTCCAGCATCCTCGGCGGCAACTCGGTTTCCCGCCAGCTGACCGCACAAATCGTGGCCTCCTGGCGTGCCGGCCACCCGGCCACCGAAGTCAGCTACCTCGACCTGGCCGTGGACAGCCCCAGCCACCTGTCGGCCGAATCCCTGGGCTTTCGCATGCCCGCAGGCGGCGAACTGAGCGATGTGCAGAAACGTGAAAACGCCGTGTCGGAAGCGCTGGTGTCGCAGTTCCTTGCCGCCGACGTCATCGTGGTCGGTGCACCGCTGTACAACTTCTCCATCCCGACCCAGCTCAAGTCCTGGATTGACCGCGTGGCACAAGCCGGCCGCACCTTCACCTACACCGACAAGGGCCCGGCCGGCCTCGCCGGCGGCAAGACAGTCATCGTGGCCTCGACCCGCGGCGGCATGTACTCCACCAGCGACGCAGGCAATGCCATGGAACACCAGGAGAGTTACCTGAAGACCGTGTTTGGCTTCTTCGGCATCACCGATGTGCGTTTTGTGCGCGCCGAAGGCCTGGCCATGGGCGACGCCGCCAAAGCGGCTGCCCTGGCTGCTGCCACGGCCGACATCGCAGTGCAGGCAAAAGCTGCCAACGAAGCACGGGCCGCACTGGCAGCCTGAGTGGTTTCGGCGGCTTCAGGCCGCTGACGCGGGGCCGCCAGCGGCCTTGGGGGCCGTGACCCGGTGCACAAGCAGGGTCACGCCCCACAACACCACACCGATCGCCAGCAGCACCGCGGCGATCGTGTATTGAACCGAAGCGCGCCCCGTCCACGGACCCACCAGGAAAGCACAGAACACGGCGCCCAGCACCGGTAGCATCGTGGGTGTGCGGAAGTGCTTGTGGTCGACCTTGTCCTTGCGCAGCACCAGCACAGCGATGTTGACCACCGTGAACACGGCCAGCAAAAGCAGCGCCGTGGTCCCGCCCAGCGCCGGCACCTCGCCCACGAAAGTGATCAGCCCGAAGGCCAGCAAGGTAGTGAAGCCGATGGCGACATAAGGCGTGCGCCGCACCGCGTGCACCCTGCCCAGCAGCGGCGGCAACACGCCCTCACGGCTCATGCCATAGACCAGGCGGCTGGCCATCAGCATGTTGATGAGCGCACTGTTGGCCACCGCGAACATGGTGATGAAGCCAAACAGCTCAACCGGAAACCCCGGCGCGCCGGCCTGCACCACCTGCAGCAACGGGGTCTCGCCCTCGCCCAGTTTTTCAGCCGAGACGAGCGTGATGGAAGAGATGGACACCAGCACGTAGATCAGCCCGGTGATAACCAGGCCTGCCAGCAGCACTTTGGGAAAGATGCGCGACGGTTCCTTGCATTCCTCGGCCATGTTGACCGAATCCTCAAAACCGACCATCGCAAAAAACGCCAGCGATGTACCGGCTATCACCGACCAGAAGGCACTGCTGCCATCGGTTGTCGCCTTGAACTCCATCACGCGCGAGACATCACCCTGCCCCGTGCCGATGGCCCAGGCGCCGATACAGATGATGATGAGCAAGCCCGTCAATTCCACGCAGGTCAGCACCACATTGGCCTTGACGCTTTCCCCGACCCCGCGGAAATTCACCGCCGCCACCAGTGCCATGAACCCCAGGCCGACGGCGGTGATGCCGAAGCCGCTTCCCAGGTCCAGGCTGAAGGCGCCGGCCAGGTTGGCTGCAAAGGCCCGCGACGCGGTCGACGCCGAGGTGATGCCCGAGCACATCACCGCAAAGGCGACGATGAAGGTGATGAAATGCACGCCGAAAGCCTTGTGCGCATACAGCGCCGCGCCGGCCGCGCGCGGGTACTTGGTGACCAGCTCCAGGTAGCTGAACGCCGTGATCAGCGCAACCACAAACGCCACCAGGAAAGGCAGCCAGACCACGCCGCCCACCTGCTTGGCAACCTGGCCGGTCAATGCATAAATGCCGGTGCCAAGGATGTCGCCGACGATGAACAGCAGCAGGAGCCACGGCCCCATGACGCGGTGCAGCGAAGGCTCGGCCGCTGCGCCGCCCGTGGCGGGTTGTGTGGGGGCGGGCGCGGCAGCCATGGCTCAGGCGCTCGCGTGTTTTTTCACCCATGCCACATAGGCGTTGACCCAGTCCTGCAAAAACTTTCGGCTGGCTTCGCCAAGGTTGCCGGCCTCGTCGTACAGCCCCTCCTTGTTGTGAACAAAAGCCTCGGGTTGGCCCAGCGTCGGCACGTTTAAATAGGCCAGGATGTTGCGCAGGTGCTGCTGCGCCAGCGCGGTGCCAATGGCCCCGACCGAGGCACCAATGACACCAGCCGGTTTGCCGTCCCATGCGCTTTTGCCATAGGGGCGCGAAGCGTGGTCAATGGCGTTTTTCAGCACACCCGGTATCGAGCGATTGTATTCCGGCGTCAGGAACAGCAAGCCCTGGGCCGCCTTGATTTCGCCCTTGAGGCGCGTGACCTGGGCCGACGGGCTGCCGTCATCGTCCTGGTTGTAGGGCGGCAGGTCGTCAATGCGTATCTGGGTAAAACTGAAGTCGGCGGGAAACAGCTTTTCCAGCGCCTTGGCGAGTTTCTTGTTGAAGGAGTCCTTGCGGAGGCTGCCGACGACGACAGCGATGTTGTATTGGGCCATGGGGTTCTCCAGGAAAATCGGGGTTTGAACAGAGCTTGTGAGCCAGGCCGGTGAATGCGCATGAACTCCTCGCTTTTTTAAATCAATTCGGCATTGCATGTTGTAGGACGCCAGGACGGAAATGCCCCGAAAGCCGTGCAGCGCGTAACAATCATCGGCAGGAAGTAAAAAACCAGGCCCACCTTCTTCGGCCCCGGCCGGCTACTGGAGCATCGTCCATGAAATTCATTTTTGAAGTCCGCATGAAACCCGGCTACACGGTTGACGATTACGCCGCGGCCTGGATCCAGGCCAGTGAAATCATCCAGCGGACGCCAGGTGCGCGCGGCACTTATTTGCACCGCAAGATCGGCTCGTCCGACACCTTGCTGGCCATTGCGACCTGGGCCTCCAAGGCACACCGCGATGCCAAGGACGACCGCCGGGACGAGACCGTGCGCGCCATCCTCGAAAAGCATGCGCAGAACTGCGAGGTCAAGGTCATCGGCGAATTCGATGAGCCCGAGTGGTCGGTGCTGCCCGAAACGCCCGCCGGCACGGCGCCGACACAACGGTAGGCAAGGCATGCAGGCCCCGGCTTTGCCTGCTGCCGCGGCTGCAGAACGCATCCCTGCAGTTACGATCTGCTACCATCAAACTCACCCCTCCAGCCGCAGAAAGCCGCACCTTCCCGATGAAATCGGCCGCCTCGCCAACGAAGAAATCGACCCCCATCGAAGCCGGCAAGCCGCCTCGCAACGCGCGCGAAAACCGCGAGCGGATCATGGCCGCCATCCATGCCGCAGCCATTGCCGAATTCAGCGAAAACGGCCTCAAAGGCACCTCCACCCAGGCCATTGCCGCCCGAGCGGGGCTGACGAAACCACAGCTTCACTACTACATCAAAAGCAAGGAAGAGCTGTACGAAGAACTGCTGATGTCGGTGGTGTCCGACTGGAAAGGCATGTTCAACACCAGTTCGGCCGACCCGGGCAAAGTGCTGGGCGACTACATCCGCTCGAAGGTGGTCATTGCCTTCGAAAAACCCGAGGTGTCACGCATCTTCACCCGCGAGGTGCTGGACGGCGGGCGCAACCTGGAAAGATTCTGGCCCGACTCGCGCCGGCGCACCCGCGAGAAGGTCAAGGTCATCAACGGCTGGATTGAGCGCGGCCTGATGAAGCCGGTGGATCCGCACATGCTGCTGATGAGCATCTGGGCCATGACGCAGTTTTATGCCGACTCGGCCCTGCAGGTGCAGCAACTGATCAAACCCGGCCAGGCGTCCTGGATGCCGGACCGTGACGCGCTCGTGCAAGAGCTGACCGCGCTGATCCTGCGCGGCTGCGGCATCAAACTTCCCTGACCTGAAAAGGCCCCGCCGGGCTTTGACCTGGCACAAGCTTTGCGTTATTTGACCAATCGATCAAATTGATTGGTCAATCATGAAGTTTTCAGGCCCAGATTTCCCTTCCACCGCCCCCGGCATGCCCAGTGACGGTGCATCGTTCACACCCGCGGTGCATCGACCGCCGTCCCACCGGGACACGCCATGCATGTCCTAGTTGTCTACTGCCATCCGGTGGAAACCAGCTTCCACGCAGCGCTGCACCAGGAGGTGCTCACCAACCTGAAAGCCGCCGGCCACACGGTGGACGACTGCGACCTGTACGCCGAAGGTTTCAACCCCGTGCTGTCACGCGAAGAGCGCCTGGGTTACCACGATGTGCCGTCCAACCAGTTGCCATTGGCCGCACACGTGGAGCGCCTGCGCAAGGCGGAAGCCATCGTGTTCTGCTTTCCGACCTGGTGCTTCGGCCTGCCCGCCATGCTCAAGGGCTACTTCGACCGCCTCTTCATGCCGGGCGTGGCTTTCGACCTCAGCGACCCTGCCAATGTCAAACCCATGCTCACCCACATCAAGCGCATCTCGGCTGTCGTCACCTATGGCCGGCCGCGCTGGGTGGCCTGGTACATGGGCGACCCGCCGCGCAAGATCATCACGCGCTACATGTTGCGGCTGACCGGCAACGCCGCCCGCGTGGACTTCCATGCCTGTTACCACATGAACGTGGCCACCGAGCCGCGCCTGAAACGCTTCATGCACCAGGTCGGCCAGGCGATGGCGAAGTTCGCCTGAGGCCCTCACTTCCCGAAAGGATTTCCCATGATTCACGGCTACATCCCGCCCCACCGCTTCCTGCCCTATCTGAGCTGGACAGAAGTCAATGCGCTCCCGGACCGGGAGAACACCGTCATCGTGCTGCCGGTAGGCGCCATCGAGCAGCACGGCCCGCACCTGCCCTGTTCGGTCGACAGCGTGATCTCCTCCGGCGTGCTGGGCAAGGCCCTGGAGCGCCTGCCGGCCGATGTGCGGGCTTTCGGCCTGGCGCCCATCACCTACGGCAAGTCGGACGAACACCTGCACTTTCCCGGCACCATGACACTGACCGGGCCAACCTTGCTGGCCACCATCACCGAACTCGGCGAATCGGTGTACCGCGCGGGCTTTCGCAAGCTGCTGCTGGCCAACGGCCACGGCGGCCAGCCGCAGGTGCTGGAGATGGCGGCGCGCGAGCTGCGCCTGCGCCATGGCGACTTTGTCATCGTCCCCTACCACGTGTCGCGCCTGCCCAACTCGTCGGGAAAATACATCTCCGACCAGGAACGCAAGCTGGCCATGCACGCCGGGCATTCGGAAACCGCGCTGATGCTGGCGCTGGCACCCGACACCGTGCACATGGAACGCGCGGTCGCCAATTTTCCGCCGCCCTTCCCCTCGAAGATCCTGTCCGGCGATGGCCGCCCGGCATGCGCCTGGACAGCGCGCGATTTCGGCCCCAGCGGCGTGATCGGTGACCCGCTGAGCGCCACCCGCGAGCAGGGCGAAGACATCCTGGACACACTGTCGGCCAGCTGGGTGGAAGCCATCACCGACCTGTTCCGCATGCAATGGGTGGTGCGCGACGTTTCCTCCTGGGGCTATGGCCACCAGCAGGGGCATATCCAGCAGTCGTTGTAGCTCCGGGCGCACAACTTGCACCACTCCTTTCCACGATTTCGCTTCCGCTGTTCAACCGTTCTTCGAAAGGCCATCATGAAAGCTTCCATCACACGCACCCTCCTCGCCGCTTCGCTGGCCCTGGCCTTCTCGGCCGGCGCCCAGGCGCAGGAAAAACTCACCTACATGACCAACTGGTATGCGCAGGCCGAACATGGCGGCTTCTATCAGGCCGTGGCCACCGGCATCTACAAGAAGCACGGCCTGGACGTCACTATCAAGATGGGCGGCCCGCAGGTCAACATCATGCAGCTCATGGCTGCCGGCCAGACCGACTGCATCATGGGCTCGAGCGACCTGCAGATGATGATCGCGCGCAGTGGCGGCCTGCCCATCGTTACCCTGGCGGCAGTATTCCAGAAGGACCCGCAGGTGCTGATCGCTCACGAAGAAGTGAAAAGCTTCGAGGACATGAAGGGCAAAACCATCCTGATCGCCCCCACGGCCCAGCGCGGTTACTGGCTCTGGCTCAAGGGCAAGTACGGCTTCCAGGATTCGCAGACCCGGCCCTACACCTTCAACATCCAGCCCTTTGTCGCCGACAAGAACACGGTGCAGCAGGGCTACCTGACTTCCGAGCCCTTCGCCATCCAGAAGGCCGGCGTCAAGGCCAACACCTTCCTCTTCGCCGACCACGGCTGGCCTTCCTACGGCACCACCATTTCATGCATGGAAGACACGGTGAAGACCCGCAGCAAGGTGGTGGCTGCCTTCGTCAAGGGAACGATGGAAGGCTGGAAGAGCTACCTGGCCGACCCGGCGCCAGGCAACGTGCTGATCAAGAAGGACAACCCCAACATGAGCGACGAACAGCTGGCCTACAGCGTGGCCAAGCTCAAGGAGATGGGCATCGTCACTGGTGGCGACGCAGGCAAGGCCGGCATCGGCAGCATGAACGACGCCCGCATCAAGCAGAGTTATGCCTTCCTGGTCGACAACAAACTGGTGGACCCGGCCAAGGTGACACCCGCCCAGGCCTTCATGTTCGACCACATCAAGGACCTGAAGGTGATGCCTTGATGCGTGAACCGCCTGCTGCCCTGGCCGCCGCCGTCCCGGGCGTCGCCACGCCGGCCGTTGAAGTCCTGTCGGCGCACAAGACCTACCCGAACGGAACAGTCGCGCTACAGCCGGTGGACCTCACGGTGCAGGAGGGCGAGTTTGTGACCCTGCTCGGTCCCTCGGGCTGCGGTAAAAGTACGCTGCTCAAGATGGTGGCCGGGCTGCTCGAGCCCACCGATGGCCGTCTGCTGCTGTGGCGCAAGCCGGTGGCGGCCCTGGAAGAATCCCAGCGCAAGCTGGCCTTCGTGTTCCAGTCGCCCACACTCATGCCCTGGGCCAGCGTGGCCGCCAATGTGCGGCTGCCGCTGGACCTGGCGGGTGTCGCGCGGGCCGAAGCCGAAATGCGTGTCATGGAGGCATTGGCGCTGGTGGGTCTCGCGAAATTTGCCGCGGCCTTGCCGCGCAACCTCTCCGGCGGCATGCAGATGCGCGTGTCCATTGCGCGCAGCCTGGTGGTGCAACCCAACCTGCTGCTCATGGACGAGCCCTTCGGCGCGCTGGACGAAATCACCCGCCACAAGCTGGACGCCGATCTGCTGACCCTGTGGCGCGAGAAAAAACTCACCGTGATTTTCGTGACCCACTCCATCCACGAAGCGGTGTTCCTCTCGACCCGCGTGGTCATGATGGCCGCGCGGCCGGGACGCATCACCGAAGAAGTGCTGATCGACGAGCCCTACCCGCGCATGCCCGACTTCATGGTAACGCCGCGCTTTGCGCAGTACGCCAGGCGCCTGCAGGACAGCCTGCTGCGGGCCAGCCAGGACACCGACGAACACACCTCGCCAGGACGCACCGCATGAAACCCCTCCAATCCGTCATCGCCTCACCGCGCGTCCAGCGCCTGCTGTACCCCGCGCTGGTCGCCCTGGTGCTGCTCGGCAGCTGGCAGGCCCTGGTGACCGGCTTCAAACTGCCGCCCTACCTGGTGCCCTCACCGCTGCTGATGTTCCAGACGCTGGCGACCGACTGGCAATCCCTCGGCGGCTCGCTGCTGGTGACGCTGAAGATCACCCTGCTGTCCTTCGTGGTGGCCACCGTGGTCGGCGTGCTGATCTCTTTCGTGTTTGTGCAAAGCCGGGTGATCGAAACCGCGCTTTTCCCCTACGCCGTGCTGCTGCAGGTCACGCCTATCGTGGCCGTTGCGCCACTCATCATCATCTGGGTCAAGGACCCGACGGCTTCCCTGGTGCTGTGCGCCGCGCTGGTGGCGCTGTTTCCCATCATCTCCAACACCACGCTGGGCCTGCGCAGCATCGACCCCGACCTGCAAAGCTACTTCGCGATGAACCGGGCCAGCCGCCTGCAAACCCTGATGCGGCTACGCATTCCGAGCGCCCTGCCCTATTTCTTCGGCGGCCTGCGCATTTCCAGTGGGCTGGCGCTGATAGGCGCAGTCGTCGCAGAGTTCGTGGCCGGCACCGGCGGCGCGGCCACCGGCCTGGCCTACCAGATCCTGATGGCTGGCTACCAGCTCAACATCCCGCGCATGTTCGCCGCCCTGCTGCTGATCTCGCTGGCCGGCGTGGGCCTGTTTGCGCTGATGGCCTGGCTCACCAAGCTGGCGCTGGGCTCCTGGCATGCCAGTGAACTCTCACGGGACTGACCGCCAAACGCTAGCTTATTCATAGCGCCTTGCGCCCGCCGGATAAGGGCTGAAGGCCAAAAACACTGACATAAAACCAGAAAGTACCATCGGTGAACGCTCCCGCCCATCCCATCGAACAGCTCCACGCCGAACTTGCCGACCTGGACTGGGTCACCGACGAGGGCCGCATCGCCCGTCTGTCCCAGGACTTCTCCTGGTTCAGCCCGGTGCTCAAGCGCCAGCTCGAGGGCAAACGCGCGGCTGCCGCGGTGCGCCCGCGCAGCGAGGAAGAAATCCGCCGCCTGGTCAGCCTGTGCGCACGCCTGCGCGTACCCATCACCGTGCGCGGCAGCGGCACCGGCAACTACGGTCAGGCCGTGCCGCTGCAGGGTGGTGTGGTGCTGGACATGAGCGGCTACAACGCCTTCCTCTGGGTGCGCGGCGGCACGGGCCGCGCGCAGGCCGGCATCCGGCTCGGCGATTTCGACAAGGCAGTGAAGCCGCACGGCCAGGAGCTGCGCTGCATTCCCTCCACCTTCCGCAGCGCCACGCTGGGCGGCCTGTTCGGCGGCGGCTTCGGCGGCGTGGGCTCCATCAACTACGGCCCGCTGGCCGCCCGCGGCAACGTGCTGGGCGTGCGCGCCATCACCATCGAGGAAGAACCGCAGTTCATCGAGCTGCGCGGCCCCGAGGCCCTGCTGATGCACCACATGTGGGGTACCAACGGCCTGGTGCTGGAAGTCGAAGTCGGCCTGGCCCCCGTGCATGACTGGATGGAAATGATCGTCACCTTCGGCAGCTTTGATGAGGCGCTGGAGTTCGGTGACGCCGTCGCGCGTGCCCCGGGCATCGTCAAGAAAGAAGTCTGCCTGCTGGCCGCGCCCATTCCGGACTACATGAAACAGCTGGCCGGCTACCTGCCTGCCGGCTGCCACGCTGTCATCACAGCCACCGCCTCCAGCAGCGAGGCACCGCTGCTGGAACTGGTGAGCCAATACGCGGGCACGGTCACCTACCGCAAGACGGCAGAAGAAGCGGCGGCCAGCAACCGCACGCTGCTGGAATTCACCTGGAACCACACAACGCTGAACGCCCTGAAGGTGGACAAGGGCATCACCTACCTGCAAAGCGCCTTCAGCGCCGGTGAACACCTGGCGCAGGTCAAGCGCATGGAGCAGCTGCTGGGCGGCGAAGTGCTGATGCATGCCGAGTTCATCCGCAACATGGAGGGCAACATCACCTGTACCGCACTCCAGCTGGTGAAGTTCAGCACCGAGGAACGCCTGCAGGAGATCATGCAGATCCACCGCGACAACGGCGTGCGCATCAACGACCCGCATGTCAGCATCGTCGAAGACGGAAAAGCCGGCGGCGAGCTGCCGCAGGCCGTGCTCGACATCAAGCGCCGCTTCGACCCGCTGGGCCTGCTCAACCCCGGCAAGGTGCGCGCGTGGCTGAACCCGCCGGAAAAGGCGTCCCCATGAGCACGGGCATGGGCCAGCCCATGGCCAACTACGCTTCCGCGCGGCGCGCGGGGGACTTTGTTTTTGCCAGCGGCGTGGTCGCGGTGGATCCCGTGCGCAAGGCCGTGGTGCAAGGCTATGACGAGCTGCCACCCCACGCGTTGCAAGCCTTGCGCGGCATTGGTTATGTCACCGGTCAGATGACGGTGGACATCTATGAAGCCCCGGCCGTCGCGCAAAGCTGGTTCGTGCTTGAGCGCATCCGCCAGCTGGCAGCCGAACACGGCGGCAGCATGACCGATGTGATCAAGCTGGTGCAGTACTTTCGCGACCTGCGCCACTATCCCTTTTACAACCGCGTGCGCGGCCTGTTTTATCCCGGCGAGCCGCCGGCCAGCACGGTGGTCGAGGTGTCGCGTTTCATGCCTGGTGACGGGGCATTGATCGAAGTGGAGGCAACGATTTATCTGCCCAGGTAATTTACTGGCAATGCCCTGATACGGCATGAAATTTGCATCTTGATTTTCAGAGTAGAAGCAGGCAGTGGCACAGGGTCACGGGTCATTGCTCTGGCGGCGGGAATGTTCCCGACGTGCGCCGTGCTGGCGCTTTGTGTTGATCAACATAACCGGAGAAACCACCATGTCATTCCCCGCACTCGTTCGCAAGATCCTGCCAGTGCTTGCGCTGGCCGCCACGGCCAGTCTGTCCCACGCGCAGGACAAGGTCACCTTCCTCACTTCCTGGTACGCGCAGGCCGAACACGGTGGCTACTACCAGGCGATTGCCACCGGCATCTACAAGAAATACGGCCTGGACGTCACCGTCAAGATGGGCGGCCCGCAGGTCAATGCCATCCAGATCATCGCCGCCGGCCAGGCCGACTTCATCATGGGCAAGGACTTCCAGACCCTGTCGGCCATCGAGAACGGCGTGCCCCTGACCACGGTCGCGGCCGTGTTCCAGATGGAGCCGCAGGGCATGGTCACGCATCCCGACGTGAACAACCTGGCCGACCTCAAGGGCAAGACCATCCTGCTGGCCACCAGCGGCCGCACTAGCTGGTGGCCCTGGCTGAAGATCAAGCACGGCCTGAAGGACGACCAGACCCGCCCCTACAGCTTCAGCATGGCGCCCTTCTTCGCCGACAAAAATGTGGCGCAGCAAGGCTACCCCGGCTCCGAGCCCTTCATCGCCGAGAAGGCTGGCCAGAAGGTCAAGTTTTTCCTGTTCGCCAACGAGGGCTATCCGCCCTACGGCAACACCATCGTCACAACGCGGCAGATGGTCAAGGACAAGCCCGAGCTGGTGCAACGCTTCGTCAAGGCCACGCTGGAAGGCTGGAAAAGCTACCTGGACAACCCGGCGCCGGGCAATGCCCTGATCAAGCAGGACAACCCCAAGATGGAGGACGAGCTGATCGCCTACTCGGTCAAGACCATGAAGGAGATGAAGTTCTTCGACGGCGGCGATGCGGCCAAGGCGGGGGCTGGCGTGATGACCGACGCGCGCTGGAAGCAGACCTACGACCTGATGGTCACCAGCGGCCAGCTCAAGCCGAACCCGAACTGGCAGCAGGCCTATACGCTGCAATTCCTGAAGAAGTAAGGGAAGGCAAGCATGCTCGTCACCCAACAAGCCGTGCTGCGGCGCTTCTGGTACGCCGTGATGCCCATGGACAAACTGTCCGCCGGCCCCCAGCCCTTCACGCTGCTCGGCGAAAACATCGTGCTATGGAAAAAGTCCGACGGCACACCGGCCGCCGTGCGCGACCGTTGCTGCCATCGCACCGCGAAACTTTCCAAAGGTTTTGTCGAGGGCGACAACATCGTCTGCGGCTACCACGGCTGGACTTATGACTGCTCGGGCGCCTGCGTGAAAATTCCGCAGAACCCGGACATCCAGATTCCGGCCGGCGCCAAAGTGCCGGCCTCCCACTGCCAGGAAAAATTCGGCTACGCCTGGGTCGCGCTGGATGACCCGCTGCTGCCCTTGCTGGATACCGAGGAAGAAGCGCTGGGCTACCGCCGCATCCACCAGTTCGACGAGGCCTGGAAAACGGGCGCCCTGCGGCTGATGGAGAACTCCTTCGACTCGGCGCACTTTGCTTTCGTCCACGCGGGCACTTTTGGCCAGGGCGGCCAGCCCAAGCCGGAGCACTTCGCGCTCGATGAGACCGACTACGGTTTCGAGGCACGGATGGTGATCAGCATCAACAACCCGCCGCAGTCCCACCGCATCACCGGCACCACCGAGCCGACGACGAAGCGCCAGTTCTCCAACCAGTGGCACATGCCCTTCCTGCGCAAGCTGGGCCTGGTTTATCCCAGCGGCATCAAGCACACCATCTTCACCTGCGCCACGCCCATCGACGACCACCGCGTACAGTTGATCCAGTGGCTGTACCGCAACGACAGCGAAGCGGACTGCCCGGCGGAACTGCTCAACGAATGGGACACCAAGGTGGTGCTGGAGGACAAGGTCATCCTGGAATCGGTGGACGCCGACGCACCGGTGGACGTGGCACGCCGCGACGAGCAAAGCATGGCCAGCGACCGGCCCGGCATGCTGATGCGCAAGCGCCTGCTGGCCCTGCTCAAGGAGCACGGCGAGACCGAGGTCCATGGTTGGACCCGCATCCCTGCCCAGAAGGAGGCCGCCCATGCTGACCACTAAACAGAAGGTGCTTCGCCGCTTCTGGTACGCCTTGATGCCGATGTCTCACCTGGACAAGGGCCCCCAGCCCTTCACGCTGATAGGCGAAGATATCGTGCTCTGGAAACAGGCCGACGGCACACCGGCCGCGGTGCGCGACCGTTGCTGCCACCGCACCGCAAAACTCTCCAAAGGTACGGTCGAGAACGGCAACATCGTCTGCGGTTACCACGGATGGACTTACGACTGCACCGGCACCTGCGTGAGGATTCCGCAGAACCCGGACATGCAGATTCCCGCGGGCGCAAGGGTGCCGGCATTCCGGGCGCAGGAAAAATACGGCTACGTCTGGGTCGCGCTGGAGGATCCGCTCAAACCCATCCCGCACTTCCCCGAAGACGGCGCGCCCGGCTACCGCCGCATCTTCCAGTTTTACGAGGAATGGAAAACCAGCCCGCTGCGCATGATGGAAAACTCCTTCGACAACTCGCATTTTTCGTATGTGCACAAGGCAAACTTCGGCATCCTGGAACAACCGAAACCGGCGCCCTACGAGTTTCGCGAAACCGACTACGGCTTCGAGGCCGAAACCCGTGTTCCCATCCGCAACCCGGCGGCAGGCCATCAGGTCACGGGAACCACCGAGCCCATCACCGAACGTCATTTGATCAACCGTTACTACCTGCCGTTTGCACGGCGCTTCGGCTGCAACTACCCGGCCAGCGGCATCGACCACATCATCTACAACTGCGCCACGCCGATCGACGACGAACGCATGATGCTGGTGCAGTGGCTGTACCGCAACGACAGCGAGGAAAGCTGCCCCGCGCAAAAACTGATTGCCTGGGACGCAGCCATCACGGCAGAAGACCGCGACATCCTCGAGGCCACCGACGCCGATGCCTGCGTGGACACCACGCGCCGGGCCGAATTCCACATGCCCTCGGACAAACCCGGCCTGGTCATCCGCAAGCAACTGCTGGACTTGCTGCGCGCCCATGGCGAGGAAGAAATCCACCGCGGCTCCCCGTCCATGCAAAGTAGATACTTTCCCATCCAGGCCGCTGCCAGGCCCACACCATGAACCTCCTGATCCGAAACGCCACAGCCATCCTCACCGGCCTGCCCGGCAGCGCAGCACGGCATGCCGGCCCCGACATCCGGGTGCGCAACGGCAAGATTGCCGCCATGGGCGGATTGCAGCCCGAACCGGGGGAACGGCAGATCGACGCCGGCGGCTGCGTGATCTACCCGGCCTGGGTCAACACCCACCATCACCTGTTCCAGTCATTGCTCAAGGGCGACCCCATGGGCATCAACGCCACGCTGACGCCCTGGCTCACCGCCACGCCGATACGCCTGCGGCCCCGCATGGACGAAGACATGTTCCGGCTGGCAGCACGCATCGGCCTGGTCGAGCTGGCACTGTCGGGCTGCGCCACCGTGGCCGACCACAACTACCACTACTACCCGGACATGCCTTACGACAGTTCGGCCATCCTGTTCGAGGAGGCACAGGCGCTGGGGCTGCGCTTTGTGCTGTGCCGGGGCGGCGGCACGCTGTCGCGCCTGCCGGAGAGCGACGCAGCACCTGCCTCGCAGCCTGAAACGCTGGATGGCTACCTGGCCGACATTGAGCGGCTGGCCGCGCGTTTCCATGACAGCGCACCTGACGCCATGCAGCGCGTCGTGGTCGCGCCCACCACGCCGGTGCACTCCATGCGGCCCCAGGAACTGCGTGAATGCGCAAACCTGGCACGCCGCCTGGGCCTGCACCTGCATTCCCACCTGTCCGAAACCGTGCACTACCACGACAGCGTGCACACGCAGCACGCCATGAAACCGGTTCATTTCTGCGAGACCCTGGGCTGGCTCGGGCCCGACGTATGGTTCGCACACCTGGTGAAACTGGACGCCGATGAAATCGCCCTGCTGGGTGCAACCGGCACCGGTATTGCCCATTGCCCGCAAAGCAACGGCCGCCTGGGCAGCGGCATTGCGCCGGTGCGGGCGCTGGAAGAAGCCGGTGCGGCGGTGTCCATAGGTGTGGACGGCGCAGCCTCCAACGAGGCCGCCGACATGCTGTCGGAAACCCATGCGGCCTGGCTGATGCAGCGCGCCAGGGCCGGCGAAGCCGCCGTTGCCCTGCACCGCGGCGGCCAGGGCGAAGCCGACGCAGCGGCGACCACCGTGGAAGACGTGGTGCGCTGGGGAACCGCCGGCGGCGCGAAGGTGCTGGGCCTGCCCGGCATCGGCACCCTGGCGCCGGGACAGGCTGCGGACATTGCGATCTACGCGCTGGACCGTGATCCCCGCTTTTTCGGGCTGCACGACCCTGCGATCGGCCCGGTAGCCAGCGGCGGCGCGGCGTACCTGCTGGCCTTGCTGGTGGGCGGCCGGGAAATCGTGCGCGACGGCGCCGTGCCGGGGCTGGACCTGGCCGCGCTGGGCCGGCAGGCGCGCGCGGCGGTGGCCCGTCTTACGGCCTGAGGGCAGGCGAAACAGGCAGCAACGCCTTCACTGGCCGTCGTCGGCCCACACCCTGGCTCCTGCCTCGAAGTCGCTGCGCTGGGGTGGCACCACGCAAAAACGCTGGCCGGTCGGAGCCTCCATGACCCACCAGCGCTTGACCTGGGCCACCCGCCGCGCGCCCAGCTTTTCCAGCCGGGCCACCTCGGCCTCGACGTTGTCCGTTTCAATGTCGAGGTGCGCGCGGCTCGGGTGCGTGACCTGCTGCAGAAGAACCATGACTTCGTCTTCAGGCGTTTCCAGCTTGCGGTAGATGTCGTCGGGACTGGAAGGCTTTGCCGTCGGCCAGCCCAGCGCGCCGCCCCAGAAGGCGGCCGCGCCATCGATGCTGTCGGTCTGGCAGTCAATCACGATGCATGCGAGGCGGCTTTTGTGCATGTTGCTCTCCGTCAAAGGCGCGCCTGGGGGGCGCGTCACCTGCAAAACGGCAGGTATCGGTTTGTGAGTGGCCTGCCCCACTTCGGCCGGCGTATGCTTGCTCCAGCTGCCGGTTTCCTGTATTTATAAATCAGGAGCTGCACCGGTGCTGGCGGTAGGCCAAATGGACCATTGCGACAGTAGTGCTGCGCTGGACAATGACGGGAACGAGCCGTCTACCCACTCAGGAAAACCTGCCTATGACACCCCGAATCACCGTGATCACCCTCGGCGTTGATGACCTCGAGCGTTCGCTCCGCTTTTACCGTGATGGCCTGGGCCTGAAGACCGAAGGCATCATAGGTAAGGAGTTCGAACACGGCGCCGTCGCTTTCTTTGACCTGCAAGCCGGCCTGAAGCTGGCGCTCTGGCCGCGCGCCAGCATCTCGCATGACTCGGACCTTCCCGCAAGCAAGCCCAGCGCCACAAACATGAGCCTGGGCCACAACGTGTCATCCAAAGCCGAGGTCGACGCTGTGATGGCCCAGACCCAAAGCGCCGGCGCCTCCATCGTCAAACCCGCGCACGAAACCTTCTGGGGCGGCTACGCGGGTTACTTCCAGGACCCCGACCAGCATCTCTGGGAAGTGGTGTGGAACCCGAAGTGGGAAGCCGGGGCTTGAAAAAAACAGCGTCCTGCCGATAGACTCGGCGTTCGCCCCAAAGAGACGGCTTGTGTTCGCGCCGCATCTCACCTCCTGCCTGCCACAACAAGAGAGCCCTTCCCATGCCGGTCATCAAGCACAACCCCAAGGAACTCTTCCCGCAATACCGCTGCTACAGCCACGCCATGGAAATCCGGGGCGACTCGCGCATGCTGGTGATCAGCGGCCTCAATGGTTACCTGGCAGACGGCAAGACCATGCCCGAGTCTTTCGAGGAACAGGCCGAAGTGATCTGGAGACATATCCAGACCGTGCTGCGTTCTGCCGGCATGGACCTGAACAACCTGGTTTCCGTGCGCACTTATCTGGCCGACCCGGGCTACGACGAAGCCAATGTGCGCACGCGCGTGAAATTCCTCGGTACCCACGAGCCCACCCTCACCGTGGTTTGCTGCCAGCTCCTGGACCCAAGGTGGAAGCTGGAAGTTGAAGCCGTGGCGGCCACCTGAGCCGCCTGGCCATGACAGCCGGCAAAGTCCGGGCGCTGCTGTTTGACCTCGGCGGCGTGGTGCTCGACATCGACTTCAACCGCGCTTTCGAGCACTGGCAGCCGGTGTCGCGGCTGTCCCTCGACGAGATCAAGGCCGGCTTCCGGTTTGACGACGCCTACCAGCAGCATGAGCGTGGTGAAATTACCGCAGCGCAATACTTTACCCATCTGTGCAACACCCTCCAGCTGCAGGAAGGCCATGCATGTATTGCCGAGGGCTGGAACGCCATCTTCCTGGGCGAGATCAGCGAAACCCTGGCCATGATCCAGTCTGCCCGCCGCCAGTTGCCCTGTTATGCCTTCACCAACTCCAACACGGCGCACCAGGCCGCCTGGTCAGCAATGTTTCCGGAAGTCGTTCAGGCGTTTGACCGCATTTTTGTTTCGTCCGACATGGGTTGCCGCAAGCCCGAACGGCAGGCCTTTGACCACATCGCCCGTGATATCAGGGTCGATCCCCAGGCCATCCTGTTTTTTGACGACCTGGCCGAAAACGTTGCAGGCGCACAGGCTGCCGGCCTGCAGGCTGTTCATGTGCGCGGGCCGGCGGATGTGCGGGCTGCGCTCATTGAGGCCGGCTGCCGGATTTGACGCCGGCTGAACGGCTCCGCCTAGAATCACCTCGCTCAAGGTCGCGTCCAGAACAGCGGCCTCTTCAATAACGACATCTGAGGGAGTTCTCCATGGGATTGCTGGACGGAATGCTGGGTAACGCGTCAAAGATCGATATCGCCAGGATTCAACAGGAATTCAGCCAGATTCTGGCAAGCGGCGAACAGGTCGAACATGCTTACCAGCTGATCCGCGATTATTTCGTGTTCACCAACAAGCGCCTTGTACTGGTCGACAAACAGGGCATGACCGGCAGCAAGGTCGAATACCACTCCATTCCGTACAAAAGCATTACGCATTTCAGCGTTGAAACAGGTGGGCACTTCGATCTTGACGCCGAGCTGAAGATCTGGATTTCCGGCACAGCGCTGCCAGTGCAGAAACGCTTCAACAAGAAGCTGAGCATTTATGAAGTGCAAAGTGTTCTGGCAGGTTACGTGCTGCGATAGGGCACAGGCGCATCGCCCACCAGACAGAATTTTCAGACGCAGCGCGGCTCGGCGTAAACCCATGCAAAAAGAAAATGCCAGTTTTCCCACCGTGTTTCAAGCCCTTCTTCTGGTTCTTGCGCTATTTCTTTGCGAAGTCCTGATTGGGGCGCTGCTTCGCGACATGCGCAATATCCTGCAGCTTGCAAGGCCGGAACTGGAGGCACTCGTCATCGTCCTGGCAAATGGCCTCATCTTCGCCACAGTCATGCATCTCAAGGGCTTGACTTACCCGGACCTGTTCCATTCTTCACAGGTTTCGGTCAAGGCAACTTTTGTGCTGTTGCTTCCGCCCATCTTCATGCTGATACCGGCAATGATCCTGTGCATGTCGGTGGTGCAGGAATTACTGCTGCGGTTCGCGCCAATGTCGGCATGGGAAGAGGCCATGTTCAATCGCATGATGGATGGCGGGCCAGGTGCTGTAGTTGCAATTTGCATTCTTGCGCCGGTGCTCGAAGAAATGCTTTTTCGCGGCATCATCCTTCGAAGTTTTTTACAACAGTATTCCCGCCGGCAGGCCATCGTGAGTTCAGCACTGCTTTTCGGCTGCGCCCATTTGAACCTGTATCAGTTCGCAGTTGGACTGCTTGTCGGCGTGATGCTTGGCTGGCTGTACGAGCGCACACGTTCGCTCATCCCGTGCATCGCGCTTCACGGCGCCTACAACACGGGCATCACCTTCCTCTACTGGGCATCCCCCACCGCTTCGGAGAATGTCCTGCAAACCGTGACGCCAGGCACCTGGATACTGTCGCTGACAGTTGCTGCCGCCGGATCACTCGCATTGGGCCTCATGCTGCGGCAACGCCGCCCTGCCTCATGAAACACGCTGCCTTCTTCCGCAACCTGAACCTGGGCCGCACGAACTGCCCCACGCGGGCGCAGTTTGAAACAGCTTTTCTTTCTGCCGGCGCGGAAACTGCTTCATCCTTCCTCACCAATGGCACCCTTGTTTTCTCGGCCAAAAGCAACGCGAAAGCGGGCAAGGTATTAACGCTGGCCTGCCAGGCTATGCTGGCCGAATGCGGGCTCAAGGAGCCCGCTTATGTGCGTCAGGTGGATTACCTGGCCGAACTCGTTGCCAGCCACCCGTTCAAGTCTGTAAAGCCCGGCAGCGTCTACGCCTGCTGCGTGTCCTTCCTGCCGGCGAAATACACCGCGCCGGCAAAATGGCCACGGTCATCGGCTCGAGGAGATGTCGAAATCCTGGGCATCATCGACACGGAAGTATTCAGTGTCAGCCGGCTACTCGGCAAGTCGCCCGGCAGCCCGAATGCCTTTCTTGAAAAATTATTGGGCTCACCGGTAACTACAAGGAACTGGAACACCGTGGTACGGCTTGTCGGGAAACACGGCAACCCTCTGGAGGAATAAGCCGTTTTACTCAACGGGTCTTCTCGCCAGTTTGCCGGCAGCGACACATCAGGACATGCACCACATTCATGCCCACTACGCTGCGCCGTCACCCCCTGCAACGCTCGCAGCATCGGGATGCTTAGTGGTTTCTCCCAGTCTGTACGTCCGGCGATTGGTCCGCTATTCTCGTGACAACTACAGGAGGGAACTCATGGAATCGTCTCTGGATGTCGTCGATCACGGCGACTGGCTCAGCTTTGGGATATCGCATGCAGGCAGCATCATTCCGGTCAAAATTTCCCGTGAGGCGATGGAAGAGTTCTTCGACGCAGGCAAGGGGCCGGACTCATTGAAGAAAGCCTATGCACTGGATGCGGAGATGATTCATGCACGGGCCGCCGACATGATCATGGCCGGCGTTGCCTACACCCCGGACAATCCCTTGGTGCTGAAGGCCGAAGACTTCTAGTTCACGTTCTGAGCATTCAGGCCACGGAAGCTGAACGCTCCCTCGCCGCCAGGTGCTGGTGAATCATCGCCACCGCCGCCGCGCCCTCGCCTATCGCACCGCCGACGCGCTTGACCGACCCGCTGCGCACGTCGCCCACCGCAAACAAACCAGGAATACATGTCTCCAGCGGCGCTGGTGTATGACCAGGCTGGTGGCTCGCCACCTTCTCGCCGGTGAGGACAAAACCGTGCGGATCGATGGCAATGCCGCAGTCCCGGAGCCAGCCGGTTTCGGGGTCGGCGCCAACGAACATGAAGACGTTGCGCATGGCCGTCTGCTGCTCGCTGCCGCTTCGACGGTTGCGCCAGGTCACTGCCGTCAGGCCTGTGGCTTCGTCACCATGCAATCCGGCCAGCTCGGTGTACGGCAACAATTCGATATTCGGCGCGGCTTCAATGCGGTCTATCAGATAACGCGACATGCTGGCGGCCAGGCTGGGCCCGCGCACCAGCACATTCACCTTGGCTGCGTGCTGCGAAAGAAACACCGCAGCCTGCCCGGCCGAGTTGCCGCCGCCGACCAGGGCAACTTCGGTCTGGCTGCACATTTTTGCTTCGAGTGCCGAGGCCCAGTACCAGACACCGCGGCCTTCAAACTCCGACAGGCGCGGCACTTCCGGCCGGCGGTAACGTGCACCGCTGGCGACCACCATGGTTTTGCTGCGCAGCCGGCGCCCGTCGGTCAGCGTGAGCTGCAGTTCGCCTTCTGTGGCCATGCGGCTGCAGTCCAGCGACTTTGCCTGCGCCGGAATCAGCATCTCGACGCCGAACTTCTGCGCCTGCACATAAGCACGGCCGGCCAGTGCCTGGCCCGAGATGCCGGTCGGAAAGCCGAGGTAGTTTTCGATCCGCGCACTGGCACCAGCCTGGCCGCCGTAGGCCCTGCAGTCGAGCACCAGCACGTGCAGGCCTTCGGATGCGGCATACACCGCCGTGGCCAGACCGGCCGGGCCGGCACCGACCACGATCAAATCGAACAACTCGTCGTGGTCGGCGGTGTCGACCATGCCGATGCAGCGGGCCAACTCGCCTTCGGTCGGGTTCAGCAGCACCGAACCATTGGGGCACACGGCCAGCATGTCCGCGGCGCCTGCGCTGTACTGCTCCAGCAGCGCGGCGGCGCCGGCGTCTTTGGTGATGTCCATCACGTGGTGCGGCTCGCCATTGCGGCTCAGGAAACTTTGCAGGCGCATCACAGCGGCCGACTGTGGCTGGCCAATCAGCACCGGGCCGCTGGCACCGGCTTCGATCAGCGCAACGCGGCGCAGGATGAGCGCACGCACCAGGCGTTCGCCCAGGTCGGCTTCGGCAATGATGAGCGCGCGCAGCTGGTCGGGTGGAATGAGCAGCGTTTCCACCTCGTCTTCGGCATGGCCATCGACCAGTGCAACGCTGCCGGACAGCTGGCCGACTTCGGCCGCAAAGCCGCCTGGCCCATGACGAACCACAGGCACCACACGGCCCATGCCATCGCGCTGGGTGACGGCCACCGTGCCCTTGAGCACCACAAACATGCCGGGGCCGGGTTCACCGGCGGCAAACAGCCTGTCGCCGCGGCGGAAGCGCAGCAGCTTGCCGAAGCGCTGCATGCGCTCAATCTCGGAAGCGGTGAGCTCCGGAAACATCTGGTGGCGCCGGTCGTTGTAGGGAGTGAACGGCGTTTCTGTCGAATCGTCAGCCATGGGAAATAACTCCGGTTGTGCTGTAGCCCGTGTTGATTTGAACCGCGAATGTATGCAGGAACAAGCAGGAATTGTTACGCAGGGTCAAAGGCCTGCGAAAGCAGAAGCCTTTGGCAGGCACACCCAGCTGCAACAGAGAAACACTATGTTTTCAATAGCGAACTTCGCCCGCCGTATAAGGGCTGATCGCCTGTTTGTCTTGTGAAAATCAGCCTGCGCGGCGAAACGTCAGGTTGATGCGGCGCCGGCCCAGCAGGGGATGTTCACCGTCGGCCAGCGGAGCCACACCGTGGTAGGCCAGGCGCGCCGGCCCGCCCCAGATAACAACGTCGCCGTGAGCCAGCCGGTAACGCTGCGGCCTGTCGCTGCGCCGCGCGCTACCGAACAGGAACACGGCGGGCAAACCCAGCGAGACGGAAACAATGGGTGCGGACAAATCCTTCTCGTCCCTGTCCTGGTGCAGCGAGAGCCGGGCGCCGGGCTCGTAGCTGTTGATGAGGCAGGCGTCGGGCTCGAAGTTGTCGAAGCCGGCCTGCGCGGCAGCGCGCTTGGCCAATTCGCGAAAGCTCTCCGGCATGGCCGGCCAGGGCTGGCCGGAAAGCGGGTCCAGCGGGTCGTAGCGGTAACCGCTGCGGTCGGACACCCAGCCGAGTGCGCCGCAATTGCTCATGCCCACCGACATGGTGTAACCGCCGGGCGTGACCAGGTGCCGGAACGGCGCCTGCTCGGTGACCTCTGCAACCGCCTGCAACAGGGCTGCATCATCTTCACGTGCAAAACCGCGTAGCAAGGCTGCGCCGGGTGCGAGCGCCTCCCGCGTCACGGCAACCGGCAAGTCGTCAAAAAGGTCGCTGGTCAAACGTTATTCCTTGATCAGGGCACAGAGGCTTCGACAGGCTCAGCCCGAACGGATGAAAGCTGGTCACTTAAATGCACGATGCTACTGCGCGTCATGAAAGATCACACCGAGCGTGTGGCGATGGCCCGAGCGAAGCCGGCTCACGCCATGGCGCATGTTGACCCGGTAAAAGCCCCGGCTGCCCTGCACCGGTCGGTGGTGGACGGCAAACACCACGGCGTCGCCCTGGCGCAGCGGCACCACCTCGGGCCGGGACTGCATGCGCGGGCGCTGCTCCGTCAGCACAAACTCGCCGCCGGTGAAGTCTTCGCCCGGCCGCGACAGCAGCGCTGCCACCTGCAGCGGAAACACATGCTCGCCGTACAAGTCCTGGTGCAGGCAGTTGTAGTCGCCTTCTTCATACTGCAACAACAGCGGCGTCGGCCGCACCTGGCCCGCCGCATGGCAGCGCGCCAGGAAAGCAGCATGCTCCGGCGGGTAACGCACGTCTATGCCCATGGCTTCGTTCCAGCGGTTGGCCACGTCCACCAGCCGGGGATACAGCGTGCTGCGCAGCTGCTGCACCAGTTCGGGCAACGGGTAGCTGAAGTACTGGTACTCGCCCTGGCCAAAACCGTGCCGGGCCATCACGACGCGGCTGCGAAACAGCGCGTTTTGCCGGTAAAGCCCGGCGACTTCTGCACACTGCTCAAGGCTCAGCAGCTGCGGCAACACGGCGCTGCCCTGCGTCTGCAGCGCTTCGGTCAGCGCCGCCCAGCCGGCTTCGGCCGGCCTGTATGTCAACAAGGTGTTCATGGCGAGCTTGTGTCCTGAAGAAGAAAACCCAAGCGTAGGCCGAAGGAGCCAGGCAGGCTCGCCGGAAACGGACATGCCACCCCCTTCCATACGGGCCAGGCAGGGCTGCCCGGTTTATGCATCAAATCGGCCGCCACCCCAGTGGTAGCGTGCGCAAGAAGCTACTTTATTGATAGCGCGCCGGGGAACCCTGCAAGCCGGAAGCGCTGGCCAGCCCCAGCAGGGCGAGGAAACGATGCCGGAACGTGCTGGCAGCGGGCGCCGGCACAAGCTGCCGAGCGGCAGGCCGGCTGCTCGCAAACTCCGGCAGGCAGTCAGCCAGCTCCTCAAAACCGGCCACGATGCGTGGACCGACCCACAGCCGCACCCAGCGCGCCATCGCCAGGCGCTGGTCGCCCCTGCGCAGGCTGGCCGCAAAGTGCGGTGTGCCGAAAGATCGGGCAATCTGCAGTTCGACCAGCGGCGTTGCCTCGTCGGCCACCCAGTCCAGAAACACGGGCGACAAGTTCTGGCGGCTTGCGCAGACGAGCTCGAACACCAGCTCGTCCAGCGCAGAGACGGCGGTGAGGCAAGCCTCCTTGAGGCCCATGGTGTTGGTGCGAATCATGACGGTGCTCCCAAAAATTCAGTAACCTGTAGGCTTGCCAAACCGTGCGCCGGCAAACCGTGCCCCTGGCTTGCTGCCGGACCGCTGCGGGGTATGCCAGGCAAACACCCGCGCTTGCGGGAATACGCGGGACAAACACTTGCGGTTTTGCATGCAGTTTTTTGAAAACCAAGCAGGAGAGCCATACATGCTTAACGGCAGGCCGCTGAACAAATTGAGGGCCCGGCCCGACACCCGGGAGCACCACCATGGCAGGTAACGCCCTGTCACCCTGCGACGAAGGCTTCATCCGCTCACAGCGGCCGGCCGGAACAGCCGCACCGGTGGTGCGGCGCGGCCTGGCCCTGGCCGCCACCGTCCTCGGCTCTTCCATGGCCTTCATCGACGGCTCGGTCGTCAACATCGCCCTGCCCGCCATCCAGCGCGACTTTGCGGGCAGCAGCAGCGCCGGCCTGGCAGCCATGCAATGGGTCATCAACGCTTACCTGCTGGCGCTGGGCTCCCTGGTGCTGGTGGGCGGCTCGCTGGGCGACCGCTTCGGGCGACGCACGGTGTTCATCATCGGCATTGCGCTTTTTACTGCCGCCTCTGCGGCCTGCGGGCTGGCCCCGGGCGCCGGCCCCCTGATTGCGGCACGTGCCCTGCAGGGTGTGGGCGCGGCCCTGCTGGTGCCGGCCAGCCTGGCCATCATCGGCAATGTGTTTGAAGGCGAGGCACGCGGCAAGGCCATCGGCACCTGGGCCGCCTGGGCGGCCATCACCGGTGCGGCGGGGCCGGTGCTGGGCGGCTGGCTGGTGGACAGCGTGTCCTGGCGCGCGATTTTTTTCCTGAATGTGCCGCTGGCCGCGGCCACGATCTGGCTGGCCCTGCGCGCCGTGCCCGACAGCCGCGACCCCGACGCGCCCCGGCACTTCGACTGGCTCGGCGTGCTGCTGGTGGCCAGCGGCCTGGGCGCCCTCACCTACGGGCTGACCTTGGCGCCCGAACGCGGCTGGGGCCATGCGCACGTGCTGCTGTCACTGGCGCTGGGCAGCGCCGCGCTGGTGGCCTTTGGCGTGGCGCAAATGCGGGTCCGGGCCCCCATGATGCCGCCTTCGCTGTTCAGGTCGCGCGATTTTGTCGGCGCCAACCTGCTTACGCTGCTGCTGTACTTTGCGATGAGCGGCGTGCTGTTCTTCCTGCCGTTTGTGTTGATAGGCGCCTTCGGCTACTCGGCCACCGCAGCGGGCGCCACGCTGCTGCCTTTTTCCATCCTGCTGGGCCTGCTGTCTTCCACGGCCGGCCAGGCCATGCAGCGCTTCGGCGCGCGGCGCATGCTGATAGGCGGCCCGGCACTGGCCGCCGCCGGCCTGGCCTTGATGGCGCTGCCGGGTGTGGGCTGGTCCTACTGGGCGGGTTTTTTCCCGGCGATGGTGGTGTTGGGCCTGGGCATGACGATTGCCATTGCGCCGCTGACCACCACCGTGATGAATGCGGTGCCCACGGCCCATGCCGGCGTAGCCTCGGGCGTGAACAACGCCGTGGCGCGGGTCGCAGGCCTGCTGGCGGTGGCCGTGCTGGGCGTGGTATTTTCCGCAGCCCTGGGCGGCCCGATGCAGGGTGCGCCTCCCGCCACACTGATCCATGCATTCCGCTGGGTGGTGCTGGCGTCAGTGGTATGCGCACTGGCCTCGGCGATGTGCGCGGTGGTGTTTTTGCAGCCCACGCCGACACCTGCCCGCCAGCGTTAAGTGGCTGCCCGTGGTCAGCCTGTCAGCAGCGCCCGATCGATGGCCTCGTGCAGGTGCTGCAGGCCGAAGGAGACGTCGGTGTATACGCCGTTGACGTAAAACGTCGGCGTGCCACGCAGGCCGAGGTGCTGCCCGCTTTGCAGGTGCTCCTGCACGCGCTGCAGGTAGACGTGGTCTTTCATTTCATACTGGTAACGCGCCATGTCCAGGCCCAGCAGGCGGGCGTGGTCCAGCAGGTGTTTTTCCTTCAGGTGCTGCTGGTGTTCGAACAGCAGGTCATGAAAGGGCCAGAACCTGCCCTGGGCTCCCGCAGCTTCCGCCGCTTCGGCCGCCAGTTCCGCATCGGGATGGGCCGCGCGCTGGGGGTAATGGCGGTAGACAAAACGCAGCTCGCTGCCGAAATGGGCGAGCATGATTTTCAGCGCGCCATGCGCCTGGGCGCAGGATGGGCACTGGAAGTCGCCGTACTCCACCAGCGTCACCTGGGCAGACGCGGGGCCGAAGATGTGATCAGTCGCCTCGTCCGGTCGCAGCACCGGGTCGGGCCTGGCATGGTCATTCATGAAAATCCCCTTTTGGACTTTGATGGACTTTGTATACACAGTATGCACGGCCCGCGCCGCGCCTGCACGGACGGGCTTCAGCCGGTGTGCGAACGTGTCCAGCGCACGATGTCGGCTGCCCCCATGGCGCCGGGCTGGCGCGCGACTTCGCGGCCGCCCACAAACAGCGCCAGGGTCGGAATGCTGCGGATGTTGAAACGTGCGCCCAGGTTGCGGGCCTCTTCGGTGTTGACCTTGGCGACACGCACTGCGGGTTCCAGCTGAGCCGCCGCCTGCTCATAGGCCGGCGCCATCTGCAGGCAGGGGCCGCACCAGGGCGCCCAGAAATCGACCAGCACGGGAATCTGGCTGCGCCCGATGTGGCGGTCAAACGCAGCTTCGTCGAAGCTGGCCGGGTGCCCGGTGAACAGCGCCTGGTGGCAGCTGCCGCAGTCGGGCGCCTTCGCCAGGTCGTCACCTTTCACGCGGTTGGTCGTGTGGCAGTGCGGGCACACGATGTGCATCGGATCCGTCATCGGCCTTTCCTGCGTGGGTGGGTATCAGCTACCGGCTTCGTCCAGCGCCTTGCACGAAGGCGAACACACGGCGTGGGACTTGCCCAGCACCTTGCGTGTGCCCATCTGCGAGCGGGGACGGTGTTTGCCGCACATGAAGCACGACATGGTGGCGGCGCCGAAAGAGGCGGACGCCACAAACGGGGAGCCCGACACCTTGGATTTGTAACGCAGTCCGTCGGCGAGGACGGTGGTTTTGGCATCAGCTCTGGCCATGGGTGTTTCCTTGGTTGGGTTGGCGCATTGCGCGCTCTATGGCTTGCCTGGCCTGCCGTTCGGCAGCCAGCGCCGGATCCAGCGGCGAACGGCAAAGGCCCGCGTGCTGGTAGTGAGCATTTTCGTACATTTCGGCCGCAGCCGGGTGAGTGTCGAGCAAAGCACCCAATTCGGGCCCGGGCTCCGCCCCGCCCAAGGCATCGGCCAGGCGGTTTACCACCGAGCGGTATTGCTCCGCACCTACGGGCACGGCGCTGTGCTCCAGCCGCTCGAGCAGATTGGCCAGCACGTGGGTCACGGTCAGGCTGGCACTGGAAGAAGGGTTTTCGGTTGTGTTCATGCCCCTGAAACTGGGGGCTTTTGGCTGGAAAACAAGCAGCCGGAGCTGCGCCGAAGGGTTACTATGGTTTTGATAGCTGACAGCGCCCGTGCAACAAGGGCGCAAGACCTATTTTGCGCAGAAAACCACGCAACCTGTCCAGAGCACGGGCCAGGCCCTGCTTTCAGGGACAAATCAGCGGTTTATCCACGCCAGACTGGCTCCATCAGCTACCTTATTGATAGTAAAAATAGCGCGCCGGCGACTTGCAGCTCCTCACAGCTTCGCGATGGAGACCTCGGTGGCCTTGACCAGCGCCACCACCTCGCTGCCGACTGCCAGCTCCAGGTGGTCCACAGAGCGGGTGGTGATGACCGAGGTGACGATGCCCCAGGGCGTTTCAACGTCGATTTCAGACATCACGTCGCCGCGAATGATTTCCTTGACCTTGCCCTTGAACTGGTTGCGTACGTTGATGGCTTGAATGGACATGTGTTTCCCTGGAAGTTAAAAAATGAAAAGATTGAAAACGAAAATCAGATGGCCCAGCGGACCTGCCCGACCGAGGCGAACAGCGAACGGTCGCCGCGCTCGCGCTGCGGCTCCTCGCCTTCCCGGCTGAGCACGCGGTTCAGCACGCGGGCCTCGAGCGCTGCAAAGGCTGCGCTGCCGCGCACCCGGGGCCGCGCCAGCTCAATGCGTTCGTCCAGCGCAATGCGGCCGTCCTCGATCAGGATCACCCGGTCGGCCAGCGCCACCGCTTCCTGCACGTCGTGCGTGACCAGCAGCGCCGTGAAGCCCTTGCGCTGCCACAGGCCTTCGATCAGCTGGTGCATCTCGATTCGGGTCAGCGCATCGAGCGCGCCTAGCGGCTCGTCAAGCAGCAGCAAGCGCGGGTTATGCACCAGCGCCCGGGCCAGCGAGACGCGCTGGCGCTGGCCGCCAGACAGCCGCGCCGGCCAATCGCCACCGCGATCGCCCAGGCCAACCTGGACCAGCACCTCGTCGGCATATTTGCGCTGCGCGGGCGGCAGGCCCAGCGCCACGTTGTCGTACACACGGCGCCAGGGCAACAGGCGCGAGTCCTGGAACATGATGCGGGTGTCCTCGCGCAGCCCGGCTATGTTTTCGCCGTCAATGCGCAAAGTTCCGGTGGTGGCGCTCTCCAGCCCCGCCACCAAGCGCAGCAAGGTGCTTTTGCCGCAGCCGCTGCGGCCGACGATGGCGACAAACTCGCCGGGCTGGATGGTGATGTCTGCGCGGCTGAGCACCTCGCGCGTGCCGTAGCGCTTGTGCACGCCCTGCACCTGCAGGCCGACACCGATGGTGGCTTCAAGATTTGTGCTTGTCATGGTGCTCCTCAGGCCCTGGTGTTCTGGTAGCCGGGGTGCCAGCGCAGCCAGACACGCTCGAGCGAACGCGCCAGCACGTCAGCGATCTTGCCCAGCGCGGCGTAAAGAAGAATGCCGACCAGCACGATGTCTGTCTGCAAAAACTCGCGCGCATTCATGGTCATGTAGCCAATGCCGGCCTGGGCCGAAATGGTTTCGGCCACGATCAGGATCACCCACATCAGGCCCAGCGAAAACCGCAGGCCGACCAGGATGGACGGCAGAGCGCCGGGAAGAATCACCTCGCGGTAAAGCTGGCCGCGCGACAGGCCGTAGGTGCGCGCCATCTCGATCAGCCCCGGATCCACATTGCGGATGCCGTGAAAGGTGTTGATGTAGATCGGAAAAAACACAGATACCGCGATCAGGAAGAGCTTGGCCGTCTCGTCGATGCCGAACCACAGGATGACCAGTGGAATCAGCGCCAGCGCGGGAATGTTGCGCACCATCTGGATGGTCGAGTCGAGCAGCGTCTCGAAAAAGCGCACCGACCCGGTCAGCAAGCCCAGCAGCAAACCCAGGCTGCCGCCTATCGCCAGGCCGGCCAATGCCCGCCCGGCGCTGACTTTCACGTGGGTCCACAACTCGCCGGAAAGCGCCAGCGTCCAGGCCGCCTTGATCACTTCCAGCGGTGCGGGCAAAACACGGGTCGAGAGCCAGCCCAGCGCCGAGGCCACCTGCCACAGCGTGACCAGACCGACCGGCACCAGCCAGGGGAGCAAGCGGTGGCCCGCGTCGCGAAAAAAAACAGCCAGCCGGGGGACACGCCAGCCATCGCCGGCCGGCAGGAAGCCGAGCCCCGGCGCGTCCAGAGTCTCCGGCATCGGGGTGACCTGAAGCTCACGCACTTGTGTGTTCATGACGCCCCCTTCAGCCTGTCCAGGCGCGGCAGGTATTCGTTCGCAACGACTTCGCCGAAGGGCCCATTCAGGCTGCGGCCCGGCAACTTGTCACGCAGCTTGCGCGGCAGCAGCGGGAAGACCAGTTCGGCAAAGCGGTAGGCTTCCTCGAGGTGCGGGTAACCCGACAGCACAAAGGTGTCCAGCCCGAGCGCTGCGTACTCTTCCAGCCGCGCCGCCACGGTTTTGGCATCACCCACCAGAGCGGTCCCTGCGCCGCCGCGCACCAGACCAACGCCGGCCCAGAGGTTGGGGCTGATTTCCAGATCGGCCCTGCTCCGCTTCTTGCCTCCTGCGTGAAGGGCCGCCATGCGGCGCTGGCCTTCCGAGTCCATGCGTGAGAAGGCGGCCTGGGCGCGGATCACCGTGTCGTCGTCGAGCCGGCTGATCAGGCTTTCGGCGGCGCGCCAGGCTTCGTCGTCGGTCTCGCGCACGATGACGTGCAGGCGGATGCCGAACTTGACCGTGCGGCCGTGTTTCGCCGCGCGTTCGCGCACATCGGCGACCTTTTTGGCCACCTCCGCAGGGGGCTCGCCCCAGGTCAGGTAGGTGTCGACCTGCTCCGCCGCCAGTTCATGCGCAGCCGGTGACGAACCGCCGAAATACACCGGCGGATAGGGCTGCTGCACCGGTGGATACAGCAGCTTGGCACCCTTGACGCTCAGGTGCTTGCCCTCGTAGTCAAAGCTCTCCCCGGCATGGCTGCGTGCCAGAATCTCGCGCCAGATGCGGATGAACTCTGCCGACTGTTCGTAGCGCTGCGCGTGGTCCAGATACACGCCGTCGCCTTCCAGCTCGGTCTGGTCGCCGCCAGTCACCAGGTTGATCAGCAGCCGTCCGCCCGAGAGGCGGTCAAAAGTTGCGGCCATGCGCGCCGCCAGGCTGGGCTGGTGCAGGCCGGGCCGCACAGCGACGAGGAACTTGAGCTTCTTCGTCACCGGCAACAGGCTGGCGGCAACCACCCAGGGGTCTTCGCAGGAGCGGCCGGTCGGAATCAACACGCCTTCATAACCGAGTGTGTCGGCCGCCACGGCGACCTGCTTGAGGTAGTCGTGGCTGACCTCGCGCGCGCCCTCGGCGGTGCCAAGGTAGCGGCTGTCGCCGTGGGTGGGAATAAACCAGAAAACATTCATCGGGTGCTCCTTCTTTATTTATTTGCGATCGAGCTGGGCCAGGCGGGCAGCGTCGGGCCGCCACACGATGTCGCTCACGCGGATGGGTTTGGGAATCAGGCCGAGTTTCAGGAAGGCATCGGCCACGCGCTGCTGGTCGGCCACCGTGGCAGCGCTCAACGGCGACACCGGCGATTTGGGCCGGCGCTGGATGAACAGGCTCACCACGCCGGCGTCCAGGCCGCTGAACTCGGCGATAAGCTTGATGGTTTCCTTGCGTTGCGTCTGCGCAAAGGCATCAGCGCGTGAGAGCTCTTCAAGCACGCTTGTCAGCGCCTGCCCGTGCTGCGTGGCGAAAGAACGCGATGCCAGGTAAAACGAGTTGTTGCTCGAAAGCTCGCGGCCGGTCACCAGCGCGCGTGGCTTGATGGCCAGCTCGATGGCGGCGTAAAACGGGTCCCAGATGGCCCAGGCGTCGACACTTTTGCGCTCGAACGCGGCACGCGCATCGGCAGGCGGCAGGTAGATGGGCTGGATGTCGCTCCATTGCAGGCCGGCTTTTTCGACCGCACGCACCAGCAGGTAGTGCGCACTTGAGCCTTTTTGCAGCGCAATCTTGCGGCCTTTCAAATCAGCCAGCGACTTGATCGGCGAATCGCTCAGCACCAGGATGGCCGAGCTGTCGGGCTTGGGTGGCTCCGCGCCCACGTAGAGCAGGTCTTTGCCGGCGGCCTGGGCAAACACCGGCGGCGAATCGCCGGTCAGACCGAACTCGAGGCTGCCCACCGACAGGGCTTCGAGCAACTGCGGGCCGGCAGGAAACTCGGCCCACTGGATGCGGGTGTTGGGGAAACGTTTTTCAAGCACGCCCTGCTGCTTGAGGATGACCAGATTGACTGCGGCCTTTTGATAACCGATGCGCAGTTGAGGAGGCTGAGGCGTGGTTTGCTGCGCTCTTGCAGCCTTGAGGCCCAAACCCCAGAGAGCCGCCGTGGTACCGGCGATCTTGAGGAAGCGGCGGCGCAAATAAGTGGAGGAGTTGCTGTTCATGATGTTCTTTCCCTGTATCAAAGTGCAGACTTGTAGGCTGCGTCTCGCACGGCAATGGCCTTGGGAATCAGCTTGAGGTCGAAAAAGGTATCGGCGATTTTTTGCTGCTCGGCAATCACGCTGTCAGTCAGCGGCTTCACGTTGAACTCATAGCGGCGCAGGCTCAGCTCGGCCACGTCCACCGGCAGGCCCTGCCGCGGCGCGATCAGCTCGGCCGCCTGTTTCAGGTTGGCCTTGAGCCAGCGGCCCTGCTCGACCGAGTCTTCAAACCAGGCGGCAATGATCTTCGGGTTGTTGCCCACAAAATTACGCTCGCCCAGGTAGTACTGGTAGTTGTTGACCAGGCCCGAGCCATCGGCCAGCACCCGGGCGCCAATGGCTTTTTCGGCCGCGGCGGTGAACGGATCCCAGATCACCCAGGCATCCACGTTTTTGCTTTCAAATGCGGCCCGGGCATCCGCCGGAGCCAGGTAGACCGGTTGCACGTCGCTGAGCTTGAGGCCGTTTTTCTCGAGCAGTTTCACCAGCAAGTAATGCACATTGCTGCCCTTGTTGAGCGCGATCTTCCTGCCCTTGAGTTCGGTGACCGATTTGATTTTGGAGTCTTTCGGTACCACCAGGGCCTCGGCCTGCGGTGCGGCCGGGTCATGCCCGATGTAGACAAAGCGCGCGCCGGCGGCCTGCGCAAAGATGGGCGGTGCCTCGCCGACAAAACCCACGTCGACCGAGCCTACGTTCAGGCCTTCCAGCAACTGCGGGCCGGCCGGAAACTCCACCCACTTGACGCTGGCGCCCAGTGGGGCCAGGCGTTTCTCGAGCGTGCCCTTGGCTTTTTGCAGCACGAAGAGGCTGGCGCCTTTCTGGTAGCCGATACGCAGTTCGGTGGCCGGCTTGCCCTGGGCGCGGGCCACGGGAAGCAACAGCAGGCTCACCAGAAGGGCCAGGGCAGTGAGCAGCAAGGCGGCCAGCGCCAGTCGTTGCCAGGCATGGGGTGCCGACGAAGCGCGATCTGGTGATGGGGTAGAAATCCGGGTCATGAAAAATCCTTTTTCGGTGTGTGCAGGCAAAGCAGTCCCCTGCCGCCTGCGCGGGCGGTTGTTGGTTACTTCAGTGAGGGAGATGCCGGGGGCCGCAGGCCGTCAGGCGGCCTGCGGGCGGGCATCAAACGCTACATCGCACCCTGGAAAAAGGCACGGGCTCGAAGCCGGTGGTTGCGGATGTCGGGGAGCTTTCGAAAATCAGCGCCGCCACCGCATCGTCCAGACGCGTCGAGATGTCGGCGCCGGGCTGGTAAGCGCCGCCGCTGGACTGAGACACCTGCGAATCCGTGGCGTACACACCCGGCAGGATGTGGCGCGCCGCCAGCGACTGCAGCACCGGCCGAAGCGCATAGTCCAACGCCAGCATGTGGTGCGGGCTGCCGCCGGTGGCCAGAGGCAACAACGTTTTGCCCTTGAGCGCAGTTTGCGGCAGCAGGTCGAGGAAGACCTTGAGCACCCCGCTATACGCCGCCTTGTAGACCGGCGTGGCCACAACGATCACGGTGGCACGGGCAACCTGCTCGATGGCGTGAATCACCGCCGGATGTTTCCAGTCGGCCAGCAGCAGGGCCGCGGCCGGCAGTTCGCGGATATGCAGGCGGTCAACGGTCTGCCCGCGCTGGGTCAGCCGCTGGCTGACCCAGTCCAGCAGGCCCGAGGAGCGCGATTGCTCGGAGGGGCTGCCGGCGATCAGCAGCACGGAAGCTTGTGTGGTCATGATTTATAGAACTTCATGAGTTGTCTTGATGGCAGATGACGGTCCAGTGCCGGCGCGGAACCGGCTTAGCCGGGCCGCAGCGGGCGCCCCCTGGGGGGAGGCGGCCAAAGGCCGCTTCGGGGGGTTACTTTCTCGTATAAATCTGGTCGAAGCTGCCGCCGTCGGCAAAGTGCTCCTTGTCGGCCTTGGCCCAGCCGCCGAAGGCCTGGTCGATGGTGAACAGGTTCAGCTTGGGAAACTGCCTGGCGTATTTGGCGATGGCTTTCTGCGAAACCGCGGGGCGGTAGAAGTTCTTGCCGGCAATGTCCTGGCCTTCCTCCGAATACAGGTACTTCAGGTATTCCTCGGCCACGGCACGTGTGCCCTTTTTATCGACGTTCTTGTCAACCACCGCGACGGCCGGTTCGGCCAGGATGCTGATCGACGGTGCGACTACGTCGAACTTGGCGCCGAACTCTTTCTCCAGCAGGTAGGCCTCGTTTTCCCAGGCAATCAGCACGTCGCCCTGGGCACGCTGCGCAAAGGTGATGGTCGAACCGCGTGCACCGGTGTCGAGAACCGGCACGTTGCCGTACAGCTTGGCGACAAACTCCTTGGCCTTGGCGTCGCTGCCGTATTTGCGCTTGGCAAATTCCCAGGCGGCCAGGTAGTTCCAGCGTGCACCGCCGGAGGTTTTGGGGTTGGGCGTGATGACGCTGACGCCGGGCTTGATCAGGTCGTCCCAGTCCTTGATGCCCTTGGGGTTGCCCTGGCGCACGGCGAGCACGATGGTCGAGGTGTAGGGCGAGGAATTGTGCGGCAGCTTCTTTTGCCAGTCGGCTGCCAGCCAGCCGCCGTTTTTCACCAGCGCGTCGGTGTCGCCGGCCAGCGCCAGGGTGGCCACGTCGGCGTCCAGGCCGTCGATGATGGAGCGGGCCTGCTTGCCCGAGCCGCCGTGCGACTGCTTGATGGTCACGTCCTGGCCGGCCTTGGCTTTCCAGTGTTTGGCGAAAGCGGCGTTGTACTCGACGTACAGTTCACGCGTCGGATCGTAAGACACGTTGAGCAGGGTCACCGGTGGTTTTTGGGCCAGGGCGGCGCTTGCCGACCCTGCCAGCGCAACGGCTAATGCCAGGCGGCCGGAAACATTCATAAAATGGCGACGTGGGGTCATGGTCTGCTTTCTGGTCTGGTGCATTTGCATGCGAGTCAATAAAAGCTGGATTCTGGGAGCTGCAGACCAAAACAGGAACGAATTAGATTTCAGTTCTTAATACCCAAATCATCTATAACGCATCCATAACGACATCTCACGAAGGTAATTACATGGCACGCACCGTCAAATGCATCAAACTGGGCCGCGAAGCCGAAGGCCTGGACTTTCCGCCCTACCCCGGCCCACTGGGCAAACGCCTGTGGGAAGAAGTCAGCAAGGAAGCCTGGACCGAATGGATGAAGCAGCAGACCATGCTGGTCAATGAAAACCGCCTGAACCTGGCCGACGCCCGTGCCCGCCAGTACCTGGCGCGGCAGATGGAAAACCACTTTTTTGGAACCGGCGCCGACAAGGTGCAGGGTTACGTTCCTCCCACGGAATAAGGCCCCCACGGTTGCTCACTGCGTGTAGCGCCCTGCCCCCCGAGGGGGCCGCTGCGCCTGCGGACTGGCAAAGCCAGATCCGCGGCCCCGGCTTGCCTGGGTTTGCAGCCCGCGGGCTATGGAAGTTATGGCAGAACTGATTGAGTGGCTGCCCGACGGCACGCCCTACAGCCCGCGTTTCGGTGACCGCTACCGCAGCGAACTGGGTGGCCTGGCGCAGTCGCGCGAGGTTTTCCTGCAGGGCTGCGGCCTGCCTGCGCTGTGGGCCGGCCAGCCGCAGTGGCGCATTCTCGAAACCGGCTTCGGCCTGGGGCTGAACTTCCTCGTCACCTGGCAGGCCTGGAAGGCTGACCCTGCCCGCCCGCGCCTGCTGCATTTTGTGAGTACCGAGGCCTACCCGGCCAGCGCTGCGGATGTGCTGCATGCTGCGGCCGCCCATCCCGAATTGCTGCCTTTGGCCGAACAGCTGCAGGCCCAGTGCTGGGGCTTGTTGCCCGGCGTGCACCGGCTGGTGTTTGAAAACGGGCTGGTGCTGCTCACCCTCTGTATCGGCGACACCAAGGCGGTACTGCGCGAGCAGGCGTTTGAAGCCGACGCGGTTTACCTGGACGGCTTCAGCCCCGCCAAAAACCCCGGCATGTGGGACCTGCATACCTTCAAGGCGGTCGCCCGCTGCTGCCGCCGCGGTACCCGGATTGCGAGCTGGACGGTCGCGCGCAGCGTGCTCGACGGGCTCGCACAAGTCGGCTTTGCGGTAAAAAAAACGCCCGGACTGCCGCCAAAACGCGACAACCTGCAAGGCGAATTCAACCCCGGCTGGGAGCCGCGCCGGGCCAGACACTTCGCGCCGATTCAGCCCGCCACCTGTGTGGTCATAGGTGCCGGCCTGGCCGGTTCGTCAACAGCCGCAAGCCTGGCCCGGCGCGGCTGGCAGGTTCTGGTGCTGGATGCCCATGGTGCCCCGGCCGGCGGTGCTTCGGGTTTGCCGGCCGGTGTGCTGGTGCCGCATATTTCGCCTGACGACAGCCTGCTGTCGCGCCTGTCGCGCTGCGGCGTGCGCGCCACTCTGCAGCAGGCCAAGGCCCTGTTACAGGAAGGCAGCGACTGGCAAGCCAGCGGCGTGCTGGAGCGCCGCCTGGATGGCAGCGGCGGCCTGCCTGCAGACTGGCTGGACGCCGGCCGGGACTGGAGCCAAGCTGCGCTACCGGCACAGCTGGAGCAAGCCGGGCTGGATGCGGCCACAGCAGCCTGCTGGCATCACCGCGCAGGCTGGATCAAGCCAGCACGGCTGGTCAACGCCCTGCTCGCACAACCCGGCATCGAATGGCGCGGTGGTGTGCAGGTAGCGCGGCTGGAACGCGACGCCGCCACCGAACGCTGGACGGTGTTCGATGCGCAGGCGCAGCCCCTTGCACAGGTCGACATGGTGGTGCTGGCCGCAGCCTATGCCAGCCGGCTGCTGGTGGAGGCCGGCCTGCCGCTGCAGGCGATTCGCGGGCAGATGTCCTGGGGCCTGCGGCACGCTGCCGACGACAGCGTGTTTCCCGCCTTTCCGGTCAATGGCAATGGCAGCTTCATTCCCGCTGTGCCTTCCGGCGAGCAAACCGTGTGGCTGGCCGGTGCAGGTTTTCAGCGCGACCGGGACGACAGCGAAATCGACCCACAAGACCAGCAGGCCAATCTTGAGCGCCTGCAGACGCTGCTGCCGTCCACGGCCGCCCGCCTGGCGCCGGCGTTCGAGGATGGGTCAGTCCAGGCCTGGGCCGGGGTGCGCTGCGCATCGCCGGACCGGCTGCCGCTGGTGGGCCCGATGGATGCCGCGCAGCATCCGGGACTCTGGGTCAACACGGCCATGGGCTCGCGTGGATTGACGTTTGCCGTGCTGGGCGGCGAGCTGCTGGCAGCCCGGTTGCACGGCGAGCCTTTGCCGCTGGAAAACCGCATGGCGCTGGCGCTGGCGCCGCAGCGCTTTATCTCTTGATCCCCTGATCCCGCGAAAAACTGCCTTTCAGGCCGTCAGCCCAATGAGCACGGACGCAAGCAGCTATATTTTTTGCAGCAATTGCTTGAGCTGTCCGGGGTGCAGGGGTTTCTTCAGGTACACCTGCGCACCCGAGAAGCGTGCCCGCAGGCCTTGCTTCCAGTTTGGCGCCGCGCCAGTCACAAACAGGTGGGCGATGGCAGGCCGGGTGTTGTCCGCCGCCTTGACGAGGTGCCAGGGGTCCATGTCAGTCAGCCCGAGGTCCAGGGTCACAAGCAGGTAGGCGTGAGTGTTCAGCAACACCAGGGCTTCTGTGCCGGTGGCGGCTTCATCCACCTCATGCAGGCCGGCCGCGGCAAGCTTGGCGCGCAGGTAAAGGCGGTCATCGCGCGCCGGGTCCACCACCAGCACGCGGCGCCTTGCGGCCGGCAGGGCGCCGGGTTCCAGCGGCAGCGGTTCAGTGTCGTCGGTGGTGATATCCAGCTGCACGTCGAGGTCCTGCTCGTGCGCAAGATCGAGGTCGAGCGGGGCCGGTGATGTCGTGGAAGAAGGGCGGGGTGGCGGCGCAAACTCTCCCTCCATCGCTTCCAGGACTGCCGACCACTTGACCGGTGCCGGAAACACCCGCCAGGCCTGGGCAGGAGGGTCTTCGCCGACCCACAGCAGCTTGACCGCGTCGTGGGAAGGATTGGCCAATTCCAGGACGGCTTCCCAGCTGTCGCCGTCGATGATGAGGATGTCCGGGACATGCATGGCTTCCGCCGTTTGCGCCGTCCAGGCGGAATAAACGATGTCACGCGATTCGGAGAGGCGAAACACCGAATCCAGTGCATGACGCTCGGTATCGCTGAAGCCGTAGAACTTGACGTATATGCGCTTCACTGCCCTGTCCGCCCATGGTTGTTATTGCCGTGGATGATACGGGGCTTGTGTCCAATTGTTGCCACAGGCGTTGTCCCGATGACACGAAATTTTGTCGATAGAGGTCTGGAAACGCTCATAAACATTGATGGATAAGCTTATTCGCATAAGCGAACAACAAATCTGTAGTTTGTTTTCATAAGCAGCACCCCTAAAGTGTGCGGCTTATGCATGATTTTGCTTTTGTCTTTGCCGGCTTTGCCGTCGGCCTGGTGGTGGGCTTGACCGGCGTCGGCGGAGGCTCGCTCATGACGCCGCTGCTGATCTTCTTTTTCGGCATCAAGCCGCACCTGGCCATTGGCACCGACCTGCTGTTTGCCGCTTTCACCAAACTGGGCGGCACGGTCAGCCTGGCCCGCGCCCGGCTGGTGGACTGGAAAATTGTGGGGCAGACCGCAGCAGGCAGCATCCCGGCCTCGCTGCTCACGCTCTACGTGCTGCATCTGGTCGGCCCCGCCAGTCCCGCTGCCCACGCGGTGATGACCACCACGCTGGGGGTGGCGCTGCTGCTCACCGCGACCGCCATGCTCTACAAGGCCGTGTATGGCAAATCGGCGCCGCGCGACATTGCTCCCGCTGCCCTGACCGCAGCCACGCAGGCACGTCACTGGGCGCTGCCCGTGCTGTTTGGTGCGGTCATCGGCAGCCTGGTCACCCTGACCTCGGTGGGCGCCGGCGCCATCGGCGTCATTGTGCTGATGCTGCTTTACCCCGCCCTGCCGCTGCCGCGCATTGTGGCCGCCGACATTGCCCACGCCGTGCCGCTGACCTTGGTGGCAGGCCTGGGCCATGCCTCCATAGGCTCCGTGGACTGGGTGCTGCTGGCCAAGTTGCTCGCCGGCTCCCTGCCCGGCATCTGGCTCGGCTCGCGGCTGGTCAACAGCACGCCCGACCGCTGGATACGCTCCCTTCTTTCCTTGCTGCTGGCCTATGCCGGCGTCAAGTTAATTGCCATCTGAATCCACTTTTGATCTCTGACAGCCATGTATCAATACACTGAATTTGACCGCCAGTTTGTGAAAGCCCGCGCTGACCAGTACCGCGACCAGCTGACCCGCTGGCAGGCTGGCCAGTTGCCCGAAGACGAGTTCCGGCCCCTGCGCCTGCAAAACGGCTGGTATGTGCAGCGTTATGCGCCCATGCTGCGCGTGGCGGTGCCTTATGGCGAACTCTCCAGCGCGCAGGTGCGCGTGCTGGCCAAAATTGCCCGCGAGTACGACCAGCCCAATGCCGCCCTGTTCAGCGAAGCGCAGGCCAAACAAGACCAGCTCGGCCCCGTCAACCTGAAAAGCGGCCTGTCCGTCAGCTCGAAACTGACCGCCGGCTATGCCCACTTCACGACGCGCCAGAACATCCAGTACAACTGGATCCCGCTCGACAAGTCGGCCGATGTGATGGACCTGCTGGCCAGCGTCAGCATGCACGGCATCCAGACCAGCGGCAACTGCATACGCAACATCACCAGCGACGAGCGTGCCGGCATCGCCGTCGATGAGATTGCCGACCCGCGGCCTTTTGGCGAAATCCTGCGCCAGTGGAGCACGCTGCACCCCGAGTTCGCCTTTTTGCCGCGCAAGTTCAAGATCGCCATCAGCGGCGCAAAAGAAGACCGCGCTGCCACCGCCTGGCACGACGTCGGCCTGCATCTGATCCGCAATGCCGAAGGCGAGCTGGGCTTCAAGGTGCTGGTTGGCGGCGGCATGGGCCGCACGCCCATCATCGGCACCGTGATTCGCGAGTTCCTGCCCTGGCACCAGATCATGAACTACATCGAGGCCATCGTGCGGGTGTACAACCGGTATGGCCGCCGCGACAACATCTACAAGGCACGTATCAAGATCCTGGTGAAGGCCGAAGGCCAGCGCTACATCGACGATGTCGAGGCCGAATACAAACAAATCATGGAGCACGACGGCGGCCCGCACACCATCACGCAGGCCGAGCTGGACCGCGTCACGGCTTCTTTCGTGCCGCCCACGCTCAAGTGCGACCGCAAAAGCGCCGACGCAAAGATCGCCAACATCCTGCGCGCCGCCGCGGAAGACGACATCGAGTTCGGCCGCTGGCTCAAGCAGAACGTCGCGCCGCACCAGAACCCCGACCTGCGCGCCGTGACGCTGTCCTTCAAACGCCTGGGCCAGGCGCCCGGTGACGCAACTGCCGACCAGCTCGACGTGGCAGCCGATCTGGCAGACCGTTTCAGCGCCGGCGAAGTGCGCGTCACGCACGACCAGAACCTGCTGCTGCCCTGGGTTCGCTGCGACGAGTTGCCCGAGCTGTGGCGCGCCGCGCGCAAGGCCGGTTTTGCCAAACCCAACATCCGCCTGCTGACCGACATGATTGCCTGCCCCGGCGGCGACTTCTGCTCGCTGGCCAATGCCCGCTCCATCCCGATCGCTGAAGCCATCACCGAGCGCTACCAGGACATGGACGAGCTGCACGACCTGGGCGAAATCGACCTGCACATCAGCGGCTGCATCAACTCCTGCGGCCACCACCACAGCGGCCACATCGGTATCCTGGGCGTGGACAAGGACGGCCTGGAGTGGTACCAGGTGTCGCTGGGCGGCTCCGACGGTTCCACGCTGAGTGGCAACCCTGTACCCGGCAAGGTGGTCGGCCCCTCATTCTCCGCGGCCGAAGTGCCCGAAGTGATTGAGGCCGTGCTGGACACCTACCGCCGCGAGCGCGAGGCTGGTGAAACCTTTATCGCCACTCTGCGCCGCGTCGGCATCGACCCGTTCAAGACCGCCGCCAATGGCGCGCGTTTTGCCGCTGCCGCTGTAGCCGCCTGAGGAGAACCGCATGAAACTTTTACCTTTTGCCGATCACGCCGTCATTGAAAACAGCGCCGTGCTGGTACTCGCCAACGATGCCGATCCGCTGCAGGCCGCGCTGGAAGGCGTGACGCGCATCGACCTGCATTTCCCGAAATTCACGGATGGCCGCGCCTTCAGCCAGGCCTTCCTGCTGCGCCGCCGGCGCGAGTTCAGCGGCGAAATCCGCGCCACCGGCGACGTGCTGGTGGACCAGCTGGCCCAGATGGAGCGCAGCGGCTTTGACGTCGCCGTGCTGCGCGCCGACCAGGACATGGCCACGGCCCAGCGCGTGCTGGCGTCCTACCCCGGTTACGGTGTCGGCAAATATCAGGGCGACGCTGTCGACGTACAACCCCACTTCAAGGAAGCGGCTGCCGCCTGAACATCATGAGCCTCGACCTTGCAAAAATCAACGCAGAACTCGGCCGCAACGCGCAGGGCCTGGTGGACTGGGCCGTGGGACTGGGCCGGCCTGCCATCGTCACTACCAATTTCCGCCCCTTCGAGGCGGTGATACTGCACATGGTGACACGCGCCAACCCCCGGGTTCCCGTGGTCTGGATGGACAATGGCTACAACACCGAGGCCACCTACCGGTTTGCCGACGAAGTGACCAAGCTGCTCAAGCTGGACCTGCACATTTACCTGCCGCGCCGCTCTCGTGCACACCGCGAGGCCGTGGAAGGCCCGACCCCGGCGTTGGACGACCTTCGCCATGCGGCCTTCACCGAAGAAGTGAAGCTCGAGCCCTTTGCCCGCGCCCTGCGCGAAACCGCGCCCAAAGTCTGGTTCACGGCCTTGCGTGCCACAGACACCGCCGTGCGCGCCCAGATGGACCCGGTCAGCGTCAACCCGGACGGTCTGATCAAGGTCGCGCCGCTACTGCACTGGTCGTCCAAAGACCTTTACCAGTACTGCGAAATCAACGGCCTGCCCAACAACTTCGACTACGTGGACCCCACCAAGGGCGAGGACAACCGCGAATGCGGTCTGCACCTCGCACACTGACTTATGAACGCCCGCACACCATCCAAACTGCTGCCAGCCGACCCGGCGATCTCCATCGCGCGGCTGTCCAACGCCCACCTCGATGCGCTCGAGGAAGAAACGATTTTCATCCTGCGCGAAGTCGCCGCCGCCTTTGAACGCCCGGCCCTGCTGTTCTCGGGCGGCAAGGATTCGCTGGTCATGCTCAAGTGCGCCGAGAAAGCCTTTGGCGCGGGCCGCATCCCCTACCCGCTGCTGATGATTGACACGGGCCACAACTTCCACGAAGTGACCGACTTCCGCGACCTGCGCGCGAAAGAACTGGGCGCCGAACTGATTGTGCGCAACGTGGAAGATTCGATGAAACGCGGCACCGTACGGCTCGCTCATCCCGGCGAATCGCGCAATGTGCACCAGTCGGTAACGTTGCTCGAGGCGATAGACGAGTTCCGCTTTGACGCGCTGATTGGCGGCGCGCGCCGCGACGAAGAGAAAGCCCGTGCCAAGGAGCGCATCTTCTCGCACCGCGACAGCTTCGGCCAGTGGCAACCCAAGGCCCAGCGCCCGGAACTGTGGACACTGTTCAACACCCGGCTGCAGCCCGGCGAGCATTTCCGCGTGTTCCCGATCTCCAACTGGACCGAACTGGACGTCTGGCAATACATCGAGCGCGAGCAGATCGCTCTGCCTTCGCTTTATTACGCGCACCAACGCAAAGTGGTTGAACGCAAGGGCCTGCTGGTGCCGGTGACCGAGCTCACACCCGCGCGCGACGGCGAAGTGGTTGTTGAAAAAACGGTGCGTTTCCGTACCGTGGGCGACATCACCTGCACCTGCCCGGTGGACAGCCCCGCCGCCACTGCCGCCGAGATCGTGATCGAAACCCTGGCCGCCGATGTGAGCGAGCGCGGCGCCACGCGCATGGACGACAAAACCTCCGACGCTTCAATGGAAAAGCGCAAAAAAGATGGGTATTTTTAGCTCTTCCCCGGGCAGGCTTTGCCTGCTCCCCCCAGGGGGCGGCGCCTGCGGGCCGGCATAGCCGGACCCGCGGCCCCTGCTGATAAAGACAAGTGCCGCCCACATTTTTTGAGACTGAGATGAATACAAGCAACCACACTACTGATTTGATAGCTGAAAGTGGACAGCCGACGGGGGCTACAGGCCAAAATGACCTCAGGTCTGCACTGAAGTTCATCACCTGCGGGTCGGTCGACGACGGCAAAAGCACGCTGATCGGCCGCCTGCTGGTGGACAGCAAGGCCGTGCTGCAGGATCACCTGGCCGGCGTGCAGCGCCAGGGCGAAACCGACCTGGCCCTGCTGACCGACGGCCTGAGCGCGGAACGCGAGCAGGGCATCACTATCGACGTGGCCTACCGCTACTTCGCCACCGAAAGCCGCAAGTTCATCATTGGCGATGCGCCCGGCCATGAGCAGTACACCCGCAACATGGTCACCGCTGCGTCCAGTGCCGATGCCGCCGTGGTGCTGGTCGATGCCACCAAGCTGGACTGGAAAAACCCGTCCATGGAACTGCTGCAGCAAACCCGCCGCCATTCGCTGCTGGTCAACCTGCTGCGCGTACCGTCGATCGTGTTCGCAGTGAACAAGCTCGATGTCGTGGAGGACTCGACGCTGGCTTTCACAAATATCAGCACGGCGCTGACGGCCTTCGCGCGCGCCGCGAAAATTCCGGTCAAAGCCATCGTGCCCATCTCTGCGCTGATCGGGCACAACGTTGTCGACGCCAAGCCGGGCTGGTGCGGGTACGAAGGCCTGTCGCTGTTGCAGTTGCTGGAACACCTGCCCGCCACGCCGGCCGAAAGCACCGAAGCCTTTGCCTTCCCGGTGCAGTGGGTGGAAAAGTTTTCTTCCTCCTCGGATACCACGCAAGGCCGCCGGGTCTTCTGGGGCCGTGTCGCCACGGGCGGCGTGCAGCCGGGCCAGGCCGTGATCGTGCTGCCGAGCGGGCAAACTGCCGTGGTGGCCCAGGTGCTGGACCACACGCGCCAGCCCCGCTCCATCCTGGCCGGGCACAGTGCCGGCATTGTGCTGGACCGCGAAGTGGACGTTTCGCGCGGCGACTGGCTGCTGGCGACCGATACCTTTGAACCCTCGCGCGAGCTGTCGGTCACCATCGCCTGGATGGACGATGAACCGCTGGTCGCCGGACGTGCCTACTGGGCACTGCATGGCCACCGCTGGGTCAAGGCCAAGGTCAAGCGCATCGTCCACAAGCTCGATGTCAACACCCTGGCCGAAGAAGACGCCAGCGAACTGCCGCCCAATGCGATAGGCCATGTCGAGCTGAGCCTGCAGGAACCGCTGGCCACCCTGCCCTACGCGCGCTCGCGTGTGCTGGGCTCGCTGGTGCTGGTGGACACGGCCTCGAACAAGACCTCTGGTGCCGCGCTGATCCTTTGACCAGGATCAGCCCTCTCCCCGCTCCAACTTAACCCTGCTCACGGAATCCTCTTAAAATCGAGGGTTTCCACCGATCCCGCAAGAACAACATGACTCACATCGTTTCTGAATCCTGCATCCGCTGCAAATACACCGACTGTGTGGATGTCTGCCCCGTGGACTGCTTCCGCGAAGGCCCCAACATGCTGGTGATTGATCCGGACGAGTGCATCGATTGCGCGGTGTGCATCCCCGAATGCCCGGTCAACGCGATTTACGCCGAGGAAGATGTGCCGGCCAACCAGGTCAACTTCATCAAGATCAATGCCGAACTGAGCAACGCCCCCGGCTGGAAAAGCATCACCAAGCGCAAGGAAGCCTTGCCTGATGCCGACGAGTGGAAAGACGTCACCAGCAAACTGGATCAGCTCGTTCGTTAAGCCGCATCCGGCATCCTGACGCGCGCCCGCCCGGCCCGCTCAAAATTGCAAAACCAGAAATTATGGAACCTCAACTGAACCAGGAAGTGATCAACACGGCCGCCGCACACGATGGCCCGATCGAGACCGATGCGGTCATCGTCGGCGCGGGCCCGGTCGGGCTGTTCCAGGTGTTTGAACTCGGCCTGCTGGAGATCAAGGCGCATGTGATTGACTCGCTGGCCTATCCCGGCGGCCAGTGCATCGAGCTCTACCCGGACAAACCAATCTATGACATCCCCGCTGTGCCGGTGTGCACCGGCCAGGAACTGACGGATTCGCTGCTCAAGCAGATCGAACCCTTCGGCGCCACCTTTCACTTCGGCCAGGAAGTCAGCATCGTTGAAAAGCAGGAGGACGGCCGTTTTTTCGTCCAGACCTCCAAAGGCACGCAGTTCCTGACCAAAACCATCTTCATCGCCGCGGGCGTGGGCGCTTTCCAGCCACGCCTGCTGAAGGTTGATGGCCTGGAAAAATTCGACAACACGCAGCTCTTTTACCGCGTGAAATCGCCGGCAGACTTTACCGGCAAAAACCTGGTCGTGGTGGGCGGTGGCGACTCTGCCCTCGACTGGGCACTCAATTTCGCCAAGGTAGGCCCGAACAAGGCCGAAAGCGTGATCCTGATCCACCGCCGCGACGGCTTCAAGGCCGCACCGGCCAGCGTCGCGAAGATGAGAGAGCTCTGCGACAACTACGAGATGCAGTTCATCGTTGGCCAGATCACGGGCTACGAGGAAAAAGACGGCAAGCTCGCGGGTGCCAAAGTCACCGGCTCCGACGGCGTCACACGTGTGGTACCGCTTGACGTGCTACTGGTCTTCTTCGGCCTGTCACCCAAACTCGGGCCGATTGCCGACTGGGGCCTGGACATCGAGCGCAAGCAGCTCAAGGTGGACACTGAAAAGTTTTCAACCAACGTGCCGGGCATTTTTGCCGTCGGGGACATCAACACCTACCCTGGCAAGAAAAAGCTGATCCTCAGCGGTTTTCATGAATGTGCGCTGGCCGCTTTCGGCGCTGCACCCTTCATTTTTCCGGACAAGAAGATCCACCTGCAATACACGACTACCAGCCCGAAACTGCACAAGGTGCTGGGCGTGGAAACGCCGGTTTTCGACTGAGCCAAGGTCACCGCCAGCCACAAGGCCCGCCATGTGCGGGCCTTTTTTTGTCTGTCGTTTTTCATCCAATTTAACCCGGGTAATATTGACGTCGTTGTTTCACCCGGGTAATATTCATCGCATTGCAAAAAAGAGGACATGCTGGGAGACCACAGCAGGGTCAGGCAGCTCTTCAATCTGGTCCTTCTGTGAGAACTCCATGGGAAGCATTCACCTGGTCTTCGGGCCGCAAGGCGCCGGTAAATCAAGCTACGCGCGCCAGCTGGCAGCGCGCATCGGGGGCGTTCGCCTGTCAATCGACGACTGGATGGCCCAGTTGTATGGCCCCGACCTGCCGGCACCCATGAACTTTGCATGGATCATGGAACGCGTTCAAAGGTGCGAGAAGCGGATCTGGGCCACTGCGGCAGAAATTGCCGGCACAGGGGGCCACGCGGTCCTGGACCTTGGGTTCATGAAAGTCAAAAACCGGACTGAATTTCTGTCGCTGGCCAGGGCCAGCCAACATCCGGCCAACCTTCACTTTGTCAACGCACCGCACGATGTCAGGCGCCAGCGCGTGCTTCAGAGGAACAGCGACAAGGGTGACACTTTTTCCTTCGAGGTTACGGCGCCCATGTTCGACTTCATGGAACGCGAGTTCGAGCCGGCCACGGAGCAGGAACTGGCAAGCGCCACCGTGTTTCATTCACACTGAGAGAAAACCATCATGACCCCATCATCCAGCCCAACGGCCAGCCCTCCCCTGGAGCGGTGTTGCACAGCTTTTGAAGAGAGCCGCCGCATCGCCACCGGCCCGTTGAGCGAGGTCGCCCTGAAGGTCAAGGCCGTCGTCGACCAGGGCCGGGAGAAAACCATTCTGGTGTTCGACGACCTGACGAGCGAGCTGGTTGAACTGGACCTGCGCGGAAGCGACGCCGATGTGCTGGGCCGCCTGCATCGCTCTGCAGATGCCGATGGCAGTGATGCGCCTGTCGCCTTTGCGCGGGACGACACGCCGCGCGGACCCGGGCGACCCAGGCTGGGCGTGATCGCGCGCGAGGTCACACTGCTGCCGCGCCACTGGGAGTGGCTGGGCAGTCAGCCCGGCGGGGCTTCGGTGGCCCTGCGCAAGCTGGTGGAGGAAGCACGCCGCACCCATGAGGGCAAGGACCGCATGCGTCGGGCGCAGGAGTCGGCCTATCGTTTCATGTCGGCCATCGCAAGCAGTCTTCCGGGGTTTGAAGAAGCCAGCCGAGCTCTGTTTGCGGGAGACAGCGCACGCTTTGACGAGCAGACCCAGGCGTGGCCGGTTGACCTGCGCCATCATGCGCAGCGCCTGGCCCGGCTGGCTCTCCCCGCGCCGGAAAGAAAGGACGCGACATGACGCCTCGACCTCCGCTGATGTGGAAGGCCTTCCTCGTGTTCCTCGGCCCCATGATGGCCAGCAATATCCTCCAGGGGCTGTCGGGCACGATCAACAATATCTACCTGGGCCAGATGCTCGGTGTCAGCGCCATGGCCTCGGTGTCGGCGTTCTTTCCCGTCCTGTTTTTCTTCATTTCCTTCATCATCGGACTCGGTGCCGGGGCCTCGGTCCTGATCGGCCAGGCGTGGGGTGCCCAGGAGCCGGACCGGGTCAAGGCCGTTGCCGGCACTGCACTGAGCCTCGGCCTGCTGGCCGGGCTTGCCGTCGCAGTGTTCGGCGGAACCTTCACTGGGCTGCTGCTCACCTTGCTGGGAACGCCGGCCGATATCCTGCCCGGCTCCATCGCCTATGCCCGAGTGATGCTGATCGCCATGCCTGGCCTATTCGTGTTCCTGCTGGTCACCTCCATGATGCGTGGCGTAGGCGACACGCTGACGCCGCTGCTGACGCTGCTCCTGTCTACTGCGGTTGGCCTGGTCGTGACACCGGCGCTGATCCGCGGCTGGGGCGGCTTGCCCCAGATGGGAGTCGCCAGCGGCGCCTGGGGAGCGGTGGTGTCCTTCACGGTGGCGCTGGCCTGGCTGGCCTGGTACCTGCGCCGCCGCGGCCACGTGCTGGCTCCCGACGCCCGGTTTCTGCATCACATGAAGATTGACCGGGCCATCCTCGGGAAAGTCCTGCGCATCGGCTTGCCCACGGGCATGCAGATGGTCATCGTCTCGTTCGCCGAGGTGGCTGTGCTGTTCCTGGTCAACCGCTTCGGCTCCGATGCCACGGCCGCCTATGGCGCCGTGAACCAGATCGTGGCCTATGTGCAGTTTCCGGCGATCTCCATTGCCATCACGACCTCCATCCTCGGCGCGCATGCAATAGGTGCGGGCCATGCCGAGCGCCTGGGCACCATTGCACGCACGGCCATCATGCTCAATCTGGTGGTGACCGGTGGCCTGGTGCTGCTGGCCTACCTGTTCTCGCGCAGCATCATCGGCCTGTTCATCACGAGCGCGCCTGTCATCGAGACAGCCCAGACCCTGCTGCACATCATGCTGTGGAGCACGGTCATTTTCGGCATGTCTGCGGCTGTTTCTGGCGTGATGCGTGCCAGCGGCACCGTGCTGGTACCCACCGCGATTTCCATCACCGCCATCCTGGCGATCGAGGTGCCCGTCGCGTGGCTGCTGAGCCGGTACATCGGCCTCAACGGCATCTGGGTCGCCTATCCTGTGGCGTTCACTGCCATGCTGGCGATGCAGACCGCCTACTACCGGCTGGTGTGGCAGCACAAACCGATCCACCGGCTGTGATGGATCTGCAGCACGTCGCGCCGGTACTGCCGTAGAATCCGGAACGCGCTCCCCTCAGGAGCGCATTCGCTGGGGGTGTTGCCATGCAAGCGGCGACTGAGAAAGTCCCTTTGAACCTGACTGAGGTAATCCTCGCGCAGGGAAGCATGTCCAGGGTGCCGCGGTTTTTTCAAGCTTGCCGTCGCCTTTGCAAGCCGCCCTGCCATTGACACAAGGAAAAGTTAATGGCTTCCGTGAACAACACGTCCAACACTGCACTCACGCCGCTGCCGCAGGGCGACCGCCTGTTCGGCTGGCGCGAACATGCCGCGCTCTGGCTCAGCCTGGGCGTCGGCCTGCTGGTCATGCAGATCGGCGCCTACCTGGTGCCGGCCCTCGGCGCAAGGACGGCCCTGGCCGTCATTGTTGTCGGCTCCGTCATCGGCGCCGGCCTGCTGGCCTGGACTGCCAAGATCGGCTGCGACAGCGGCCTGTCCAGTGCCGGCCTGATGCACGCCACCTACGGCAGCAGCTTTGCGCGCCTGCCGGTGCTGCTCAACATCGTGCAACTCATCGGCTGGACCACCTTCGAACTGGTGGTCATGAGCGACGGCACCGTTGCCATCGCGCGCCAGTCCGGCTCTTTTGTGGCGTCCTTCTGGCCGATGCTGGCCACCCTGCTCTGGGGCGGCGTGCTGATTGCGCTTCTCTCGGGCTCCATGGTCAAGCTGGTGCGCAAGTTCATAGGCCGCTACGGCTTGCCGCTGGTGATTGCCTCACTGTTGTGGCTGACCTGGCAGTTTCTTGGGCGTGCGCAGACTCAAGGGTGGGAAGCCATCTGGAACCGCCCCGGCGCCGGTGGCATGAGCACGCTATCGGCCCTGGACCTGGTGATTGCCATGCCGGTGTCCTGGCTGCCGCTGGTGGCAGATTTTTCACGCCATGGGCGAGATGGCAAAAGCGCCCTGCGCGGCACGTGGCTCGGTTATGCCATCGCCAACACCTGGTGTTACGGCCTGGGCGTGCTGATTGCCCTGACCACCCCGAGCACCGACCTGGTGGCCGCCCTGCTGCTCGCCCAAGGCGGGCTGATTGCGCTCGGCCTGATCCTGATCGACGAAGTCGACAACGCCTATGGCGATTTGTACTCGGGCTCGGTCGCCGGCCACAGCCTCAAACCCGGCTGGAGCCTGCGCCGCTGGGGCATGGCGCTGGCCGTCCTGTGTACCGGGCTGGCACTGGTGTTGCCCATGCACAGCCTGGAGCCCTTCCTGCTAATGCTCAGTTCGGTGTTTGTACCGCTGTACGGTGTGATTCTTGCGCGACTGGGCGGCACGCCGAATATCGCTTCGCTGCTGGGCACGAAGAAGATCAATGCCAGCGCGGTGCTCATCTGGGTTCTTGGCGTGGTGGCCTATCACCTGTGCGCCAAACTGGCGCCCGAGTGGGGCGCGGCGCTGCCTACTCTGGCTCTGACCTTTGTACTGGCGCGTCTGAGCCGCGCTCATTCGGGACCAGTTGCCGGCGAGCCTGCTTCTGCCGGTGCCGCCTAAGCGTGAAACCCGCTAAAGCCGCTTGAGCCGCATGGGCACGGGCGCATGGCCGTGGTTCAGCGGCCCGCTGCCGGCGCCAGTTTTCACCCTGGCACCGGCCAGCAGCGCCGCGCGCACATAAGCGCGAGCTGCCTCCACAGCTTCCCGCAGTGGTTGCCCCAGCGCCAACCCGGCGGCAATCGCGGACGACAGGGTGCAGCCCGTCCCGTGCGTGTTGGCGCTGCGGATGCGGGGCGCATGCATCCAGTGCTTTTCTCCCGATGCCGTGAGCAGCAGGTCCATGACCGTTTCGCCCGGCAAATGCCCACCCTTGAGCAACACCGCATGTGCGCCTTGAGTCAACAGTTCATGCGCAGCGGCTTCCATGTCTTCAGCATTGCGCAAAGGCCGGCCCACCAGCAACGCTGCTTCGTCAAGATTGGGGGTGACGAGGATGGCGCGCGGAAACAGCTCACGCACCAGGACTTCGATGGCCGGGTTGTCAATCAGCACAGCACCGCTGGTAGCCACCATCACAGGATCCAGCACAATTTTTTGAAGCGCATGGCGGTCAATGGCAGTGGCTACAGCCAGCACAATCTCGGGTGCATGCAGCATCCCGATCTTCACGGCATCGGCACCGATGTCTTCAAGTACGGCGTCGATCTGGTCGCTCAGCATGGCAGGAGGCACGCCGTGGATGGACCGCACGCCCTGGGTGTTCTGCGCCGTCAGTGCCGTGATGGCCGTCATGCCATAACAGCCCAGCGCAGCAAAAGTCTTCAAGTCCGCCTGAATGCCTGCCCCGCCACCGCTGTCGGAACCCGCGATAGACAACACGCGCGGGTACTCGAACTCAAAAATGTCGTTGCTCATGAAGAAAAGTGTTTCCCGTTGGATCAGGCCTGACGGAGGCCATGGCGGATTATCAGGGGAAGCCGCTTGCGGCTTGGTGCCGCGCAGACCGGCACCTGAATTATCGGCCTCAAGGTGGTGGGTGAGGCAGAAGCGCAAAAATATCAGGCTATAATCTTAGGCTGTATTCCTCAATAGCTCAGTTGGTAGAGCGCCGGACTGTTAATCCGTAGGTCCCTGGTTCGAGCCCAGGTTGAGGAGCCAAAAATTCAAAGCCTGGACGCGCATAGTGCCCAGGCTTTTTCGTTGGTGGGGTTACCATTTGCGGGTGATGTCCAGGCGCCGCCGACACATGCAGTCAACACCTACCAGCCCAAAACCATAACCCCGTGCGCAAGTCGCCCCGCCCGCTGCCCTGGCTCGATGCCGAAGAAGCTTTTCCACCAGTGGAAACCGCCTGGGCCGAGGGCGACCCTGCACCCGGCCTTCTGGCCGCGGGCCGAACGCTGGATGTACCTGCCTTGCGACAGGCCTATGCCCTGGGCATCTTCCCGTGGTTTGGCGCCGGCCAGCCCATTTTGTGGTGGAGCCCCGACCCGCGCATGGTGCTGCAGACGCAAAATTTCAAACTGCACCGTTCGCTGCGTAAAAGCCTTCTGCGTTTTATCGGTGCACGGCGCCATGAGATCCGTTTTGACACGGCCTTTGAGGAGGTGATCCACGCCTGCGCCAGCACGCCCCGCGAAGGGCAGGCAGGCACCTGGATCGTGCCTGACATGGTGAAAGCCTACACCGCCCTGCATCATGCGGGCGACGCGCACAGCGTGGAAACCTGGGTGAATGGCGTGCTAGTCGGTGGACTGTATTGCGTTAATCTCGGCGGCATGGTGTTTGGCGAGTCGATGTTCGCGCACCAGACCGATGCATCAAAAATAGCGCTCGCCGCACTGATGGCGTTCTGCCGGGCCAGGGGCCTGCCCCTGATTGACTGCCAGCAAAACACGCGGCATCTGGCCTCACTGGGTGCCGCCGAAGTCCCCCGCACCGAATTTATCGGCAAGGTGGCAACCCTCGTCACCGAGGCTTCACCCCGATGGGCATTTGACGGCCTATACTGGAATCAGATATTGACAGCCAATACGCAGAGCGACCTGACGACGTGACGCATCTCAAAGACCTGCCCCTCCAGACGCTGCAGTTTTATGCCACAGCGCCTTACCCCTGCAGCTACCTGCCTGGCAGGCAAGCGCGTTCGCAGGTTGCCACGCCCAGCCACCTGATTCACAACGCTGCCTATTCGGAGCTCGTGACCAATGGTTTCCGCCGCAGCGGCATGTTCACCTACCGGCCGTATTGCGACGGTTGCCAAGCCTGTGTGCCGCTGCGGGTGCAGGTAGCAACTTTTCAGTCCGACCGCAGCCAGCGTCGCGCATGGCGACAGCATCAAACCCTGCAGGTACGGGTGCTCAAGCTGTGCTTCATGCCCGAGCACTACCAGCTCTACCTTCGCTACCAGAACGGGCGCCACGCCGGTGGTGGCATGGACCATGACAGCATCGACCAGTACACCCAGTTTCTATTGCAGAGCCGCGTCAATTCACGGCTGGTGGAGTTTCGCGAGACCCTGCCCAACGGTGAAGCTGGCGCACTGAAGATGGTGTCCATCCTTGACGTGCTGGAAGACGGCGTTTCGGCGGTGTACACGTTTTACGAGCCCGACGCGCAGGCCAGTTATGGCACCTACGGCGTTCTGTGGCAAATTGAACAAGCCAGGCAACTGGACCTGCCTCATGTGTATCTGGGGTACTGGATCGCTGAAAGCCCAAAGATGAACTACAAGGCCCGGTTTCTACCAAACCAGATCCTGGTCGACGGGCAATGGGTGGCGTCCGGCGACATGGCATAGCCCAGCACAATTTAAGCGCACCGCCTGTCGCAGGACATTCGGCATTGCAATAAAGCCCGGCGCCGTGATTTCACCAGCTAAAATCTGCTGAAGAAATCACATCCATGAGAAAGCTCGATCCCCTCGCCCCACCCGCCAAGCCAACGGTTCAGGTGATTGAACGCATGTTCAACCTGCTGGAGATTCTTGCTGGCCGGGAGGAAGCCGTCTCGCTCAAGGAGATCAGTGAAAAATCCGGCCTGCATCCGTCCACCGCGCACCGCATCCTGAATGACCTGGCCACTGGCCGCTTTGTGGACCGCCCGGTGGCCGGCAGCTACCGGCTCGGCATGCGACTGCTCGAGCTCGGCAACCTGGTGAAAGCGCGCCTGAGCGTGCGCGATGCTGCACTGACACCGATGCGTGAACTGCACAAGCTGATCCAGCAACCAGTGAACCTGAGCATGCGCCAGGGTGATGAGATTATTTATGTGGAGCGTGCCTACAGCGAACGCTCCGGCATGCAGGTGGTACGGGCCATCGGCGGTCGAGCCCCCCTGCACCTGACCTCCGTGGGCAAGCTGTTCCTGGCGTTCGATGATCCCCAGCGCCTGCGCAGCTATGCCACCCGCACAGGCCTGCCCGGTCAGACCAGGAACAGCATCACCCAGCTCACGGTGCTCGAGCGCGAATTGTCCAGGGCGCGCCAGTACGGCATTGCGCGTGACAACGAAGAGCTGGAGTTAGGGGTACGCTGCATGGCCGCCGGTATCTATGACGACCAGAGCAAACTGGTGGCGGGTTTGTCAATTTCGGCACCGGCCGACAGGCTGGACGAAAACTGGTTGCCCAAGCTGCAATTGACGGCAAGCGAAATCTCGGCAGCGCTGGGCTACAGGTCCGACAATTTCAAGTAAAAAGGGGCCACGGCCCATATGTGGCCTGCGCGAGTAGCTACTTTTAATATAGCACCGGCAGGAAACGCAGGCTGACGTCAGCCGCCACGGGCAGCCGGTGTGGCGGCACTTATTTTGGATGCGCCGACTGGCTGCGACTCTACCCAGCGGCGAACCCGCTCGGCATCACCGAGACGGCTCAATTTGCCGGCTGAATCAAGAAACACCATGATCAGCTTGCGCCCCGCAATTTTGGTCTGCATAACGAGGCATTGGCCTGCTTCGGAGATGTAGCCGGTTTTCTGCAGGCCAATCTCCCATTCGGGGTTTTTGACCAGCCGGTTGGTGTTGTTGTATTGCAGGGTCTGCCGGCCCAGGGCAACCTGGTAGCCGGTGGAAGTGGACAACTCGCGCAAAACGGGGTCGCTGTGGGCTGCGTTGACCAGCGTCGCCAAATCCTGTGCGCTGGACTGGTTCAGGCTCGACAGGCCGGTGGGCTCCACATAGCGGGTGTCCTTCATACCCAGCATTCTGGCTTTGGCATTCATCAGGTTGACAAATGCCGTCATGCCGCCTGGGTAGGTCCGGCCAAGCGCGTGCGCGGCGCGGTTCTCGCTGGACATCAAGGCCAGATGCAGCAACTCACCACGTGTCAGGCTGCTGCCTACGCGCAGGCGCGAGCGGCTGCCTTTTTCGGTATCCACATCGTCCTGGGCGATGGTGATGGCTTCGTCCATCGGCAGCTGGGCGCCGCTGATGATCACACCGGTCATCAGCTTGGTCAGAGACGCGATCGGAAGCACTGCATGATCATTCTTGCTGAACAATACTTCATGGGTGTCCTGGTCAATCACCAGTGCTACGCTGGATTTCAGCTCAAGCGGATCCTGCGCGCTGTGCAGGCCGGCCAGTTGGCCAAATGAAGGACGGGATGGAGAGGCGACAATCACGGGCCTGCGCGGAGACTTGGCCACAAACCGGGCGCTTTTGCGGCTTGAAATCACTTTTTTCGAAACCGCTTTGGTTGCGAGTGATTTTTTAGCCACCTGCCGTTTTGCCGGTGCGGCTCCGGCCACGGGTGCAATCAACGCCGCCGAAAAGGTAAGAATTCCAACGACCTGTAAGGCCTGTTTGAAAATCGAATTCAGCGTGTTGGACATTGATCGTCTCCGGGGGTTCGATTGGTACGAAGCCGGAGTGTATACAAATAGAAAAAGTTACGCAATATCAAAAGCTTGCGTTACTTTCCTAAACGCAACGATGAAGTCTTGCTGCACCCCGCCTTTTCGACCGGCCGGAGCCCCACAAAGAATTACTAAACTGTTGAATATAAAAGGATTTTTTAAAATTCCGGTGCTTAGCCCTGCGCGGCCACCCGGTCAGCTTTATTTTGTAACTTGCTGAGGGCGCTTAAATAAGCCTTGGCCGAAGCAACCACGATGTCCGGATCAGCACCAACGCCGTTGACCACACGGCCGCTGTTTTGCAGGCGAACCGTGACTTCTCCCTGGCTCTCCGTGGACCCGCTGATGGCGTTCACGGAATAGAGCACCATCTCAGCCCCGCTTTTGACATGGGTTTCGATGGCTTTGAGAGAGGCATCCACGGGGCCATTGCCATCTGATTCCCCCCGGACTTCCTTGCCGTCGACAGTGAAAACAACCGTAGCCTGCGGGCGCTCGCCGGTTTCGCTGTGCTGGGACAGTGAAACAAAGCCGTACTGCTCTTTCTCATGGGTCACGCTTTCGTCGCTTACCAGCGCGAGAATGTCTTCGTCAAAAATTTCACTCTTGCCGTCGGCCAGCTCCTTGAAGCGCGAAAAAGCAGCATTGGTGTCCGCTTCGCTGTCCATCTGGATGCCAAGGTCCTGCAAGCGTTGCTTGAAGGCATTGCGGCCGCTGAGCTTGCCCAGCACCATCTTGTTGGAGCTCCAGCCCACATCTTCGGCGCGCATGATCTCGTACGTCTCGCGCGCCTTCAGCATGCCGTCCTGGTGAATGCCGGAAGCGTGTGCAAATGCATTGGCGCCAACCACGGCCTTGTTCGGCTGAACCACAAACCCGGTGGTCTGGCTGACCATGCGGCTGGCCGCCACGATATGAATCGGATCGATGTTCATGTCAAGGTTGAAATAGTCGCGTCGCGTCTTCACGGCCATGACTATTTCCTCGAGCGAACAGTTGCCGGCACGCTCGCCGAGGCCGTTAATCGTGCATTCCACCTGCCGCGCCCCGCCAATCTTCACGCCTGCCAGCGAATTGGCAACCGCCATTCCGAGGTCGTTGTGGCAATGCACTGACCAGATGGCCTTGTCGCTGTTCGGCACGCGTTCGCGCAGCGTCTTGATGAAATTGCCATAGAGTTCGGGAATGGCATAGCCGACCGTGTCGGGCACGTTGATGGTGGTCGCGCCTTCGGTTATCACGGCCTCCAGCACGCGGCACAAAAAGTCCACGTCGCTGCGGTAACCATCCTCCGGGCTGAACTCGACATCGGCCACCAGGTTACGAGCAAACCGCACCGAGAGTTTGGCCTGCTCGAGCACCTGCTCCGGGCTCATGCGCAGCTTCTTCTCCATATGCAATGCACTGGTCGCAATAAACGTATGGATACGGGCGCTGTTGGCGCCTTTGAGCGCTTCGGCTGCGCGGGAAATGTCACGGTCGTTGGCGCGCGACAGTGAACAGATGGTGGAATCCTTGATGGTGTTGGCAATTGCCTGGACCGCCTCAAAATCGCCATTGGAGCTGGCTGCAAAACCGGCCTCGATCACATCGACCTTCAGGCGTTCGAGCTGGCGGGCAATGCGCAGCTTTTCATCGCGCGTCATCGAAGCGCCGGGCGATTGCTCGCCATCGCGCAAGGTGGTATCGAAAATAATCAGTTTATCGGTCATGACTGGCTCCTGCGCTGCTCGCTTTATCGTGAAAAATCATCAGTCCGCTATGTTAGCTGCGACCGCCTGCACAGTCCGGGCACGCTGCAGGCCCGAGACAATGGCCTTGAGCGACGCGGACACGATGTTGCCGTCCATGCCGACTCCAAACAGCGTCTCGTCGTTGATACGCAGCTCCAGATAGGCCACCGCCTGCGCGGCGGCGCCAGAACCGATGGCATGTTCGTGGTAATCGAGCACACGCACGGCGTGGCCCGTGGCGGCATTCAATGCCGCGACAAAAGCGTCGATCGGGCCGGTGCCTGCGCCGTTGACCTGATAGCGCTGGCCGTGTACCTGCACCTCGGCCTTGATGTTGAATGATTTGGCTCCCGCTGTGGCAACTTCCTCAATCACCAGATGCTGCGGCGCCGGGACACTCTGCACACCGTATTCCTTCTCAAACAGCGCAAAAAGGTCCTGCGCAGTCAACTCCTTGCCGGTCGTATCCATCACACCCTGCACGACCTGGCTGAACTCGATCTGCAGGCGGCGGGGAAGCTCCAGGCCAAATTCGCTTTCGAGCAGGTAAGCGATGCCGCCCTTGCCCGACTGGCTGTTTACGCGGATCACGGCTTCATAACTGCGGCCCAGGTCCTTGGGATCAATCGGCAGATAGGGCATGTCCCAGATGTCACCCTCCTTGCGCGCGACGAAGGCCTTCTTGATGGCATCCTGGTGCGAACCCGAGAACGAGGTGTAGACGAGGTCACCCGCATAAGGATGGCGCGGATGCACCGGCAGCTGGTTGCAACGCTCGACGGTGCGGCGGATCTCGTCGATCTCCGAAAAATCCAGGCCCGGCGATACACCTTGCGTGTAAAGGTTGAGCGCAATGTTGACCAGATCGACATTACCCGTGCGTTCGCCATTGCCAAAAAGGCACCCTTCGATGCGGTCGGCGCCGGCCATCAGGGCAAATTCACCGGCTGCCGTGCCCGTGCCCCGGTCGTTGTGCGGATGGACTGAAAGCACGATCGCATTGCGTCGGGCCAGATGGCGGTGCATCCACTCCATCATGTCGGCAAAGATGTTGGGAGTGGAATGCTCCACGGTCGAAGGCAGGTTGATGATGCACTTACGCTCCGGTGTGGGCTGCCAGACTTCTGTCACGGCGTCGACGACCCGCTTCGAGAATGCGAGTTCGGTACCCGACCACATCTCTGGCGAATACTGAAACGTCCAGTGTGTGCCCGGTTGCGCGGCAGCCAGTTGCCGGAACAGACGGGCGTTGTCGGTGGCCAGTTTGACGATTTCGTCTTCATTCATGCCAAGTACAACGCGCCGCATCACCGGCGCAGTGGCGTTGTAGAGGTGAACAATGGCCCGGGGGGCGCCTTTGAGCGCTTCGAACGTGCGATGAATCAGGGGCTCGCGGGCCTGCGTCAATACCTGGATGGTGACATCGTCCGGGATCAGCTTGCCGTCGATGAGCCTGCGCAGAAAATCGAACTCGACCTGCGAGGCAGAGGGAAATCCCACTTCGATTTCCTTGAAGCCGATCTTCACCAGCAGCTCAAACATCCTGAGCTTGCGCGCAATGTCCATGGGCTCGATCAGTGCCTGGTTGCCGTCGCGCAAGTCCACGCTGCACCAAATCGGCGCCTGGCTCAGCACTGCGTCCGGCCAGCTCCGGTCCGCCAGATGGACGGGGGAGAAAGACTTGTATTTGCTTGAAGGTATTTTCAACATGATCATCTCGTCGATTGTGAAATTCAAACCCAGCAACCCAAAGAAAAACGGCCCGTTGCTGGTGCAAACGGGCCGTTGAATTGGGTGTACGCGTGCGCGCTACCGTCTCCGCCCGTTGGCAGATAGCAGTAGTGCTAGCGAAATTCGTTTCATGGATGGCAATGTATCACAAAAATTTGACATGCCTGTCCGGCGGGATTTTCCAGGAATCGCGCTTACCTTACTTGTGGAGGCCTCGCTCATCGGGCTCATCGGTCGATGTAGAAATCACACTGGTCTGCTGCCCCTTGGCTTTGCGCCAGCCGTACAACACATAGCCGGAAAAACCATAGATGACAAACAGCCCGAACATCACGGTAGGCGGATCGATATTGATCACGGCAATGCCCAGGGCAATCAGCACGATCACGACAAACGGAACACTGCGCTTGAGACTCAGGTCCTTGAAGCTGTAAAAGGGCACGTTGGTGACCATGGTCAGCCCCGAATACAAAGTCAGTGCAAACATGAACCAGCGGACTTCCTCGCCGCGCACCCCGGCTTCCGTCATCAGCCAGATGAAGCCTGCCACCAGTGCAGCGGCAGCCGGTGAAGGCAGGCCCTGGAAAAACCGCTTGTCCACGACCGCTGTATTGACGTTGAACCGTGCCAGCCTCAATGCAGCGCAAGCGCAATACACAAACGCAGCAATCCAGCCCCAGCGACCCAGACTGGTCAAGGCCCAGACGTAGGCAATCAACGCAGGCGCCGCGCCAAAAGACACCATGTCGGAAAGCGAATCCATCTGTTCGCCAAACGCGCTCTGGGTATTGGTCATGCGCGCTACGCGGCCATCGAGGCTGTCAAGGACCATGGCGCAGAAGACGCCAATTGCCGCCTGATCGAAACGGCCATTCATGGCCATCACGATGGCGTAGAAGCCGCCAAACAGGGCGGCGAGCGTAAACAGGTTGGGCAGGATGTAAATGCCCTTGCGCCGTTTGCGCGGAACAAGCTCATCAGGCTCCTGAGCGGCGTCGTGGCCATCATGCATGCTGGGTGCTCCTGTTGTCAGGGCCATTTTCGCGACAACCATGCTGCGCCGATAGTGATTGATTCATGCTCCGAGGATACCAAACGGAGCTGCCGGAAATGAAAAAGCCGCGCAAATGTCTTGCGCGGCTTCAGGACTGGACCGGGGCCGGTAGGCCCCGCCGGGAATCAGTTGCGGGTCTGGTCAACCAGCTTGTTCTTGGCAATCCAGGGCATCATGGCGCGGAGTTTTTCACCCACAACTTCGATCTGGTGCTCAGCGTTGAGGCGGCGGCGGCTCAGCAGCGTCGGCGCACCGGCGCGGTTTTCGAGCAGGAAGCTCTTGGCGTATTCGCCGGTCTGGATATCTTTCAGACACTTGCGCATGGCGTCCTTGGTGGCCGAAGTCACGATGTTCGGGCCTGTGACGTACTCGCCGTATTCGGCGTTGTTGGAAATCGAGTAGTTCATGTTGGCAATACCGCCTTCATAAATCAGGTCGACGATCAGCTTGAGTTCGTGCAGGCACTCAAAGTAGGCCATTTCAGGCGCATAGCCGGCTTCCACCAGCGTCTCGAAACCGGCTTTGATCAGCTCGACGGTACCGCCGCACAACACGGCCTGTTCACCGAACAGGTCGGTCTCTGTTTCCTCGCGGAAGTTGGTTTCAATGATGCCAGCCTTGCCGCCACCGTTGGCCATGGCGTAACTCAGGGCCAGATCGCGGGCCTTGCCGCTTTTGTCCTGGTGCACGGCCACCAGGTGAGGCACGCCGCCGCCCTGGGTGTAAGTATTGCGCACAGTATGGCCTGGGGCCTTGGGGGCGACCATCCAGACGTCGAGGTCAGCGCGTGGAATCACTGCACCGTAGTGCACGTTGAAGCCGTGAGCAAACACCAGTGAAGCGCCCTGCTTAATGTTGGGGGCCACGTCGTTGGCGTAGACCGAACCGATTTGCTCGTCGGGCAACAGGATCATCACAACATCGGCCGCCTTGACGGCGTCGGCCACTTCAGCGACCTTGAGACCGGCTTTTTCGACCTTGGGCCATGAGGCCCCGCCTTTGCGCAAGCCAACCACGACCTTGATACCGCTGTCGTTCAGATTTTGCGCATGGGCGTGGCCCTGGCTGCCGTAACCGATGATGGCGACGGTCTTGCCCTTGATCAGGCTCAAGTCGCAGTCTTTGTCGTAATAAACTTTCATTTCTCTCTCCGAAAATATCGTTGATGGGTTCTGGCGAAAATGCCCTTCGACAGGCTCAGGGCGAACGGTAAGCACATGTCGCCACTCCTTATCCGTTCGCGTTGAGCCTGTCGAAACGCGCGCACGGACAACTGAAAATCACACTCTGAGAATTCTCTCGCCGCGGCCAATGCCGCTGGAACCGGTACGCACGGTCTCCAGAATCGCGCTACGGTCGATCGCTTCGAGGAATGCATCGTTCTTGGACTGGTCGCCAGTCAGCTCGATCGTGTAGCTTTTTTCGGTCACATCGATGATCCGCCCGCGGAATATATCAGCCATGCGTTTCATCTCTTCGCGCTCCTTTCCGACGGCGCGCACCTTGACCATCATGAGTTCGCGCTCGGTGTACGAACCTTCGGTCAGGTCAACCACCTTGACGACTTCGATGAGCCGGTTCAGGTGTTTGGTGATCTGCTCGATCACGTCGTCAGAGCCGGTGGTCTGCAACGTCATGCGGGACAGTGACGGGTCCTCCGTCGGCGCAACGGTCAGGGATTCAATGTTGTAGCCGCGGGCCGAAAAAAGGCCAACGACCCGGGAGAGAGCGCCGGGCTCGTTCTCCATCAGGACTGCAATAATGTGTTTCATGGTGAATTGATTCCTCTTTTCGGTGCCCTCCCCGCCCGGCGGTAACCGGACAGCTTGGCAGCCAATAGATTCTTCTGATTTGTCATGCCGGACAAGTCCGGCAGCCGTGCTGGCGCACCAACACGGAGGCGGGTCAGGCCCGCCATGACGGCTTGTTGTTTACAGGTCTTCGGATCCCAGCAGCATTTCGGTGATGCCCTTGCCCGCCTGCACCATCGGGAACACGTTCTCGGTGGGGTCGGTGCGGAAGTCCATGAACACAGTGCGGTCCTTTAGCTTGCGTGCTTCGCGCAGGGCCGGTTCGACGTCCTGCGGCTTTTCAATCAGCATGCCGACGTGGCCATAGGCTTCTGCCAGCTTCACAAAATTGGGAAGCGCGTCCATGTAGCTGCTGCTGTAACGGCCGGCGTATTCGACTTCCTGCCACTGGCGCACCATGCCCAGGTAGCGGTTGTTCAGCGAAACGATCTTGATCGGCGTGTTGTACTGCAGACAGGTGGAAAGCTCCTGGATGCACATCTGCACAGAACCTTCGCCGGTAATGCAATAGACCTCGCTGTCAGGCTTGGCCAGCTTGATGCCCATGGCGTAGGGAATGCCCACGCCCATGGTGCCCAAGCCGCCCGAGTTGATCCAGCGGCGCGGCTCGTCGAACTTGTAGTACTGGGCAGCCCACATCTGGTGCTGGCCGACGTCGGACGTGATGTAGGTGTCGGCGTCCTTGGTCATGTTCCATAGCGTTTCCACCACATACTGGGGCTTGATCACGTCGCCCTTGCCCAGGCTGTATTTCATGCAGTCGCGTGCGCGCCAGGCTTCAATCGTTTCCCACCAGCTGCCCAGGGCATTGCCGTCGGGCTTGAGGCCGGATTCCCTGATCATCGCGATCAGCTCAGTGAGCACATCCTTGACATCGCCAACAATGGGAATGTCCACCCTGACGCGCTTGGAAATGCTCGATGGGTCGATGTCGATATGGATGATCTTGCGTTCGTTTTGCGCAAAATGCTTCGGGTTGCCGATCACGCGGTCATCGAAACGCGCGCCGACGGCCAGCAGCACGTCGCAGTTCTGCATGGCGTTGTTGGCCTCGATGGTGCCATGCATGCCCAGCATGCCGAGGAACTTCTTGTCGCTGGCCGGATAGGCGCCCAGGCCCATCAGGGTGTTGGTACAGGGGTAACCCAGCATGTCCACCAGGATGCGCAGTTCCTGCGAGGCATTGCTCAGCAGCACGCCGCCGCCGGTATAGATGTAGGGCCGCTTGGCCGTCATCAGCAATTGCAACGCCTTGCGGATCTGGCCGCCGTGGCCCTTGCGCACCGGATTGTAGGAACGCATTTCGACGGTTTGCGGATAGCCCGCATACATCGTCTGGTTGAAGGACACATCCTTGGGGATGTCCACTACCACCGGGCCGGGCCGGCCGCTGCGTGCGATGTGGAAGGCCTTTTTCAGGATGTCGGCCATCTGCCGCACATCCTTGACCAGGAAGTTGTGTTTGACGATGGGCCGCGTGATGCCGACCGTGTCGCATTCCTGGAAGGCATCCAGGCCGATGGCGTGCGTCGGCACCTGGCCGGTGATGATCACCATCGGGATGCTGTCCATGTAGGCCGTGGCGATGCCGGTGACGGCATTGGTCACACCGGGGCCGGAGGTGACAAGGGCCACGCCCACATCACCGGTGGCACGCGCATAACCATCGGCAGCATGTACGGCGGCCTGTTCATGGCGCACCAGGATGTGCTGGATCGTGTCCTGCTTGTAAAAAGCGTCGTAAATGTGCAGAACCGCACCGCCGGGGTAACCCCAGACGTGCTTGACGCCTTCCGCCTGCAGCGCCTTGATGAGGATTTCCGCGCCGCGAAGTTCCTGGGGAGGGGGAGTGGCAGAAGCTGCCGCGGCCGAAGCGAGTTCGGCTTTTGTGATTTCCATGATGAACCTTTGTGAATTTCTCTGACGAAATACCTTGGGTGCCTCTTCACCCACTCTTGTGGAGCGGCGTCGAGACTTGAGGCCAAAACCATGGGCGGAAACATATCCCGCCGAGCCATGACCCGTTTGCTGTTTGAATTGCAGGTCATATTATGGCATCACGCTGCCAACCCCGGCAGGGGACGAAACCAAAAAAGTCCGGCCGGAGCCTTCCTTGATGCGATAATTTTCCAGATTTTGGGGGCTTCCACGGCACCCGCAAGCACAACAATGACGGCGCTGGGACAAATCGGGACTCCAACCCTTGGCAACTGAACAAGAACTTTCCGATTTCCTGAAAAACGTTGAAAAACGCGCTTTCAAGCGCAGCGTCTACCACGTTCGCGACGAGGAAGCAGCGCTCGACATCGTTCAGGACAGCATGATGAAGCTGGCCCAGCACTACGGCGACAAGCCCGCAGCCGAATTGCCCATGCTGTTCCAGCGCATCCTGTCGAACACAACGCTCGACTGGTTCCGCCGCCGCAAGACCCGAAACGCCCTGTTTTCCAACATGAGCGACTTCGAATCCGCCGGGGACGACGGAGATTTCGATTTATTGGAAACTTTAGAGACCCATGGCAGCTCAGAGGGTACGGAGAGTGCCCAGGATGCCACCGAACGGGCTCAGATCTTGCGGGAGATTGAAATCGAGATCAAGGAGCTGCCTGGCCGTCAACGGGAAGCGTTTCTGATGCGTTACTGGGAAGAGATGGACGTGGCCGAAACGGCTGCTGCCATGGGTTGCTCCGAAGGCAGCGTGAAAACACATTGCTCCAGAGCCGTTCATGCACTCAGCAAGGCCTTGTCCGCCAAGGGAATCAAACTATGAATCATTCACCGCAAAACCGCACCGAAATACTGCAGGACCGCTACGGCCTGAAAACGGCGTCCTTCCTGTCTGCAGGCGCCGCCGACCTCCCCTACGATATTTCCGAACGCCTGCGCGCCGCGCGCGCCCAGGCTGTTGGTATGCGCAAGATTGCCAGAGTCCAGGCCGCACCGGTGACAGCCGGCACGGGAACTGGCCCAGTGCTGACTTGGGGCTCGGACGAGGGTTTCAGCTTTTGGGGCCGGATTGGCTCGGTGGTGCCACTGATAGCCCTGGTTGTGGGGCTGCTTGTCATCAATTCCCTGCAAGCTGACAGTTTCGTCGATGAACTGGCCGAAGTGGACTCCGCCCTGCTCACCGACGATCTGCCGCCTGCCGCCTTCTCAGACCCGGGATTTTTGCAATTTCTCAAGACCAGCCTCTGAAAGCCTGCCCCTGCCTGAAACAAAAGCCGAGCTGATGACTGCGCAAACAATCCACCAGGCTGCAACCATGCGGATGCTGAACCCTGCCGGACTGATTCCGTCCAGGGGGCTAGTGGTGAGCCTGCTGTTTGCCCTTATCGGGGCTGGAACAAACGCCCAAACCGCGGGGCCGGCTGCCGTGCCGGTCGCTCCGCCCAAAACAGTGGTGGCGCAGGCCGCCGCCCCAGGCCCGGGCTGGGTCGAGCTCACTGCAGCGCAGCGCGAGATTCTCAAGCCGTTGGCATCCACCTGGCCCTCCCTGAGCCAGGGCCACAAGCGCAAATGGCTGCAAATGGCCAAAAGCTACCCGACCCTGTCCGTGGAAGAGCAGGCCAAGATGCAGGGCCGCATGAAGGAATGGGTCGCGTTGACACCCCAGCAACGCGCCCAGGCCCGGCTTAATTTTGCAAAAACCAAAGAGCTGTCGCAGGAATTGACAGCCGAGGAAAAACAAGCCAAATGGCAGGCCTACCAGTCTCTCAGTGACGAGGAAAAGCGAAAACTTGCCGCCAAGGCCCCACCCAGGCCGATGGGTGCCGCGACTGCCGCTAAACCGGTTGCACCGCAAAAACTGGCTACCCTGCCGGCCCGCGCGGACAAGCAAAAGGAAAAGGGCAAAGCAGCGCCTAAAATGGCAGTTTCGCAGCCCATCACAGACCAGCCCGGCGGAACGCCAGCTGCGGCAACTGCCCCCGCGCCTCAGTAACAAGCGCAAACCGCCCTGGCCCGCCAGCCGGGCAGCTTTGGGACAAAGCCGGTTTCAGGACAGTCTGTGGTGCCTGCCCGACTTCACCTGAACGCCATTCCATTGACTGCCACCCACGCCTTCCCTCTTCCCACTCCTTCACTCCTGCGGCGCATGGCCTGCTGGCTTTACGAAGGCATGCTGATGTTCGGCGTCGTGTTTGTTGCCGATTACCTGTTCAGCACCTTGAGCCAGACACGCAACGCCATGGACAACCGCAACGCCCAGCAGGCTTTTCTGTTCGTGGTGTTCGGCATCTATTTCGTCTGGTTCTGGGCCAAGGGGCAGACCCTGGCCATGAAAACCTGGAACATCCGGCTAACCGACCTGCAGGGGGGCGCCGTGAGCCAGAAACGTGCTTTTGTGCGCTACACCCTGAGCTGGCTGTGGTTTTTGCCGCCGCTGGCCCTGAGCTGGCTGCTGGGCCTGGACGTCCGGCAAGCCCTGGTGCTGGCCAGCGGCTGGATTGCCGTCTGGGCCATCCTGTCGCGCTTCCATCCGGACCGGCAGTTCTGGCACGATGCGCTGGCCGGCACCCGGCTGGTCTCCAGCCCGCCGGTCAAGGCACCAGCCAAAACTGCCTGATCCTCGGTGCAGCACCCGCCATGCAAGAGCCGCATCAAACTGCCACACAGCCGCGCCACAATCGGGCCATGTCCCCATCTACCTCCTCTGACCCGCTCCAGGCTTATCCGGCAACGACCGCCGAAGCCCCCGTCAATCCGCAGAAAGACCGCAAGGGCCTGAACCGTGTCTGGCATGCACTGGGCTACTCGGTGGCCGGCCTGCGCGCCGGCTGGCACGAAACGGCATTCCGCCAGGAAGCCATTGCCTCCCTGGTGCTGGTTCCGGCTGCTGTCTGGCTGGGCCGCAGCTGGGTCGAAACCGTGCTGCTGGCCGGCTCGGTGGTCCTGGTGATGATCATCGAGCTGCTCAACACTGGCATCGAAACTGCCATCGACCGCATCGGCCCCGAGTGGCACGACTTGTCCAAACGCGCCAAGGACATGGGTAGCGCGGCCGTGCTGCTGAGCCTGCTGCTGTGTGCCGGCACCTGGGCCCTGGCGCTGTTCCAGAGGTTTTTTGCATGACCCCGGCTTTTTCGGTCTGTGTTTATTGCGGTTCGCGCCCGGGCATCGACCCTTCCTTTGCAGAAACTGCACGCCGGGTCGGCATGTGGATCGGCGAACACGGCGGCCAACTGGTGTATGGCGGCGGACGCAACGGCCTGATGGGCATCGTCGCCGACGCCACACTGGCGGCCGGCGGGCGTGTGATTGGCGTCATTCCGAAGGCGCTGGTGGAAAAGGAATGGGCTCACACCGGCTGCACCGAACTGCACATCGTCGACACCATGCATGAGCGCAAACGCATCATGGCCGAACATGCCGACGCATTCTTGTCGCTGCCCGGCGGCATCGGCACGCTGGAAGAGTTTTTTGAGGTCTGGACCTGGCGCCAGCTTGGCTACCACGCCAAGCCCGTGGGCCTGCTTAATCTGGGCGGTTATTACACCGAGCTGCTGGCTTTTCTGGCCTCATCGGTGAAAAGCGGCTTCATGAGCGACTGGCAGATGGAACTGATCCATGTCGGCAACGAGCCGGAGGCCCTGCTGGAACAACTGGTGCAAGTGGCCGGCATGGCGCCGGAAGGCCAGCGGCTGGACCAGATTTAACGCGCCCGCAGACCCGGGTCTCCCCTGTCTTGACCAGCCGGGGCCGCGGGTCCGGCTTTGCCGGCCCGCAGGCGCAGCGGCCCCCTTGGGGGGCAGGAAGCTACACGCAGTGAGCGACCGTGGGGGCTCAGCTAAACTGCCGCCTCGTCCTCTTCCCCGGTCCGGATACGCACCACGCGCTCGACGCTGGTGATGAAAATCTTGCCGTCACCGATCTTGCCGGTGCGGGCAGCACGCACAATGGCGTCCACGCAGCGCTCCACGTCATCGGTTTTGACCACCACTTCCACCTTGACCTTGGGCAGAAAGTCCACCACGTACTCGGCGCCGCGGTACAGCTCGGTGTGGCCCTTCTGGCGGCCGAAGCCCTTGACTTCCGTCACGGTCAGCCCGGTCACGCCGCATTCGGCCAGGGCTTCACGGACTTCTTCCAGCTTGAAGGGCTTGAGGACGGCGGTAATTTGTTTCACTGAATATCTCCATTAGTTCTAAATATCATCAAAGCGTCGGGGGCATCTCATCCCAAACCAGCAGGGGCCGCGGATCTGGCTCCGCCAGTCCGCAGGCGCAGCGCCCCCTCGGGGGGCAGCGCATTACACGAAGTGAAAAGCGTGGAGGCTCTATTTACTGAAACTTGTTGGTAATAGGATAGCGCCAATCCTTGCCGAAGCTTCGGTGGGTAACCCGAATACCCACCGGGGCCTGTCGCCGTTTGTACTCGTTGATCTTGATGAGCCGCGTCACACGCTCCACCACCGCACGGTCAAAACCCGCGGAGATGATGTTCTCTATGCTTTCGTCGTTCTCCATGTAGCGCTGCAAAATCGCGTCCAGCACCTCGTAGGGCGGCAGGCTGTCCTGGTCGGTCTGGTCTGCGCGCAGCTCGGCGCTGGGCGGCCGCGTGATGATGCGCTCCGGGATCGGGTTGTTGCCGGTGCCATAGGGGTCGTTTTCGTTACGCCACTGGGCCAGCCGGAACACCGTCATTTTCAGCAGGTCCTTGATAACCGCAAAACCGCCGGCCATATCGCCATACAGGGTGCAGTAACCGGTCGCCATCTCGCTCTTGTTGCCGGTGGTCAGCACGATGGAGCCGAACTTGTTGGACAGCGCCATCAGGAACACACCGCGTATGCGCGCCTGGATGTTTTCCTCGGTCGTGTCTTCCGTCAGGCCCTTGAACTCGCCGGCCAGCGAGGCCTTGAAGGCTTCGAACTCGGGAATAATGGAAATCTCGTCATAACGCACCTTCATGCGCGCTGCCATCTCGCGTGCGTCGATCCAGGAGATGTCGGCCGTGTAGGGCGAAGGCATCATGACGGTGCGCACCTTGTCGGCGCCCAGCGCATCGACCGCAATCGCCAGTACCAGCGCCGAATCGATACCGCCGGACAGGCCCAGGATGGCGCCGGGAAAGCCGTTCTTGCCGAGGTAGTCGCGCACACCCAGCACCAGGGCGTCCCACAGGTCGGCTTCGGGGCTGCGTTCAGGAACGCGATCTGCTATCAGTTTAATAGCTGTCGGCACCCGTTCCGCCTGGACTACGAACAGATTTTCCTTGAAACTTTCGGCACGGCCGGCCAGTGCACCACCAGCCTGCAGCGCAAACGAATGGCCTTCAAAGACGATTTCGTCCTGGCCGCCGACCAGGTGGGCGTAAACCATCGGCAGGCCGGTGGCCAGTACACGCTCGCGCATCATGAGTTCACGCTCGCCGCCCTTGCCCACGTGGAAAGGCGAGGCATTGATCACCGCCAGCAGCTCGGCGCCGGCCTCTTTGGCCAGCCGCGCCGGCTCTTCGAACCAGGCATCCTCGCAGATCAGCAGGCCAACCTTGACCGCCCCGGCGCCCTCGCCGGCTTCAAATACACAGACGCCCCGCCCCGGTGTGAAATAACGCCGCTCGTCGAACACCTGGTAGTTGGGCAGTTCGCGCTTGGCATAGGTGTCGACGATGCGCCCTTCGCGCAGCACCCGGGCGGCGTTGTGCCGCTGCTGCACTTCCACGCTTTTGGTGCGCAGGGCCTTGTCGCTGTCGCCATGGGTGGGTGTGCCCACCACCACCGTGAGCCCTTTTAACCCGGCGAGTTCGCGGGCCACCAGATTCACGGCATCATCACAGGCCTGGATGAAAGAACGACGCAGGAACAGGTCTTCGGCCGCGTAGCCGCAAATCGCCATCTCGGGCGTCAGCAGCAGCCGCACGCCGTCGGCATAGGCGGTGCGGGCAGCTTCAATGATTTTTTGCGCATTGCCCGGCATGTCGCCGACGCAATAGTTCAACTGGACAACGCAGATTTTGAGAGTCATGAAAAAGAAAAATACGGTTGGTGCTGTGGCTGAAAACGATTATGTCATTCGTGTGCTGGACACGCCCGGCCAAGTCGATGCAGCCGGCTGGAACGCCCTGCTGGCCTTGCAGGATCCGGCCGGCGGGCTGAACCCCTTCATGCGCCACGAGTACCTCGCCGCAATGTCCGAAAGCGGCAGCGCCACGCCGGCCACCGGCTGGACGGCACGTTTCGTCACGCTCTGGGAGGGCACGCAACTGACAGGCGCCTGCGCCCTGTACCTCAAGGATCACTCCTACGGCGAATACGTGTTCGACCACGCCTGGGCCAACGCCTACCACCAGCACGGACTGCCCTACTACCCCAAGGCGCTGGTGGCGCCGCCATTCACGCCTGTACCCGGCCCGCGCCTGCTGGCGCGCGATGCCGCAACCCGTACGCTACTCGTCCAGGCGCTGGTGGCTTGGTGTACGGAAGAAGGCCTCTCATCGCTGCACTTGCTGTTTACCAGTGACGCCGATGTAACCGCGTGCCAGGAAGCCGGCCTGATGCTCAGGCACAACGTGCAATTCCACTGGACTGGACCGCCTGGCGGCTACCGCGACTTCGACGACTTCCTGATGTCGCTAAACCACGAAAAACGCAAGAAAATCCGCCAGGAGCGCCGCAAGGTCAAGGAGGCTGGCGTCAACTTCCGCTGGTCATTGGGCGCGGATATCAGCAACGCAGACTGGGATTTCTTCTACAGCTGCTATGAGCGAACCTATTACGAACACGGCAATGCGCCCTACCTGAGCCGCGACTTCTTCCGGCGCATGCAGGCCACCATGCCGGAGAACTGGCTGCTCTTCGTGGCCGAGCGCGACGGCGCCCAGATTGCTACGAGTTTGATAGCTGTCAGCGCAGGCGGAACAAGGGCTGACAGCCAATTTTCCTCTGAAATTCCGGCCGGCGTCGCCTATGGCCGTTATTGGGGCGCACTCGAACGGGTCGACTGCCTGCACTTCGAAGCCTGTTATTACCAGCCGCTGCAATGGTGCATCGAACACGGCTACCAGCGCTTCGAAGGTGGCGCCCAGGGCGAGCACAAAATGGCGCGCGCGTTACTCCCGGTCAAGACCACCAGCGCCCACTGGCTTGCGCACCCGGCCTTTGCAGATGCGGTCGAGCGTTTCCTCGAACGGGAAGGTGAAGGCATTGACGGCTATATGGAAGAGCTGGAACGCCGTAATCCGTTCCGCCAGCCGAAATCGTGACGATTGCTACTGTATTCATAGCAACCTCTTCCCGTATCCTTTGGGCCAGGGCCCGATTTGTTGCAGGGCTCTGCCTGATTTAAGCTTGTTCCAATGCCTGCTTTCACTCCTTTGCCACCTCCGCCCTCCAGCGCCACTGTTGCCGAAGCCCCACCCGCTCCCCTGGGCCGGGCCCACGCCCGGCGCCTGCGCGAGATTTACCGCTCGGCCGGCTGGCCCAGCCAGGATCTGCTCGAGATCGAACTGCTGGCCGCCAGCTTATTGCAGCGTGTTGCCAGCCCAGGCGGCCACGAAACCCTGCGCGTGACCGACGCCGGCATCACCTGCCTGGCCGATGCGCTGGTACGCAACCGGGCGGCCTTGTCCGCGCATGAAGCCCTGGTGGAACATGTCGCCTGCGAGATGGTGCGTGCCGGCCGCATCGCCTGGCGCGGCCTGGGCCTGCGCGCGCAATTGCCGCCGCTGGCTGAGGGCGGTGCCGCGCGCTGGTGCATGGCGCGGCCCGATGTGTTTTCGATCCGCAACACGTCGGTGGAATCCTACGTCGATCCTGTCGTCCACGAGATCAAGGTGCGGCGCTCCGACCTGCTGGGCGATTTGCGCCGTCCGGAAAAACGCAGCGCCTACCTCGACCTGGGCGGTGAGTGCTGGTACGTGCTGGGCTGCGACGCCAGGGGCCGGCCCATCGCCAGTGCCGATGAAGTTCCGCCTGAGTGCGGCGTGATGCAGCTGGAGGGCAGCCGGCTGGCGGTGGTCCGCGCTGCACCGCGGCGCACGCGCCAGCAACTGCCCTTCGGCGTGTGGATGGCTCTGGCCAAGGCCACGCCGGTGGCAGGATTGAGGGATGATGAACAAGGCCTGCTCGGCGACACCGACGCAGGCCGACCCGGACAACTTGAGAAAGGAATGCCATGAGCAGCCATACCACCCCTTCCCCGGTCAACTACCGGGTCCATCTCGTTGAATGCCCCGGCCTCAGCGACAGCGAGCGCAGCGCCGCAGAACTGCGTTTTCGCATGGCGCTTGAATTTGCGCTGGGCGGGCCCGACCAGGTGCTGCCTTCCCTGCAGGCCTACATGCTGGTCCGCTCGCTCAATGCAGATCTGCCCCTGGACAAGGACTCCGAAGCGGAAGAGCAGGTCATCGCGCTGTGGGAGAACGCCGAAGCGGACGCCATCCTGGCCGCGTTCCGGCCCCTGGGCAAAGACATGGGTGACGCGCGCTTCGAAATCGTACCGGTTTAGGTCCAAGCCCGGATCCGGCCGGACGCCTGCATCCTAGAGTCAAGCCCCCATGTTCAAGGGGTGACAAAACCAGTTCTGGTGCCTAGCATGGGAGTCCCGCGGAGCCTGCACACCACGCAACAAATAATGCCGCGGCTACCCACAAAGGACTTTCAGACTTGACATCCCTGCCTCCAGACATCCTCTCCGCCATCACGGCCCGGATCCAGAGCGACTGGCCGAGCGACCCGGCCATGCAGCAGCACCTCATCGACAGGCAGTCTTCGGCCTACGTCCAGCTCATTCGTGCCTGCGAGGCCATGGAAAAAAACGAATATTCCGCCCAGATCATCGAATTTGCATGCACCAGCTGGCCCGACGATTACGAGATGGCACTGCATACCCTGAAACGGCAATTGGCGTCGAGCAAGGCGTTTTTTGAATACACCCGGCCCGCCGTGCCCGTCGACGTGCTGCTGCAGCTCAAGGAAAAAACCTTTGAAGAGTGGCCCGGCGACTACGAGATGAAATTGCACGTGCTGGAAACCGAACTGGACGCCTGGCTCAAGACCAGCCGCATCCAGCTGGACGCTAGATAGCAGACTCCGGCCGCGGCGAAATGCGCGTCACCGGCAGGGACTCCCCGGGGAAAAGCACCTCCACCGCGTAGGCCGGATCCCGCGACCACTTCTGCTCCTTGATCAGCCACTGCATGACGAACTCCCGGACTGTCTGGCGTGCCGGCTCGGTCACCAATTGCCGGTAGGCCGGCGACAGGGCCCGCTTTTCCAGCTCGGGCGTCATCGACTGCGTCAGCGCCGCAAGGTTCTCGTGCTTGTTCAGCCGCGCCCAGCCGTTCTGCGTGTACATCTGCATGGCCGAGGTGTCGAAAGCCACGGGCAGGCTGGGCTTGATGGCAGGCGCGTGGACGATGCAGGTCTTGCCGCGGATCACCACACGCCACTCTTTCGCAAGCGCAATGTGGTACCGGTAATGCACCGGTGCCTGGATGTGCGACACCGTGGTTCCCAGGTGAATACCCCAGAACTCCCGGGTGTCCGAGCGCGTGAAGCGCTCCTGGGCCATCACCGTCGCCACCTCCAGCAAACCGCCTTCGGTGCGGATGACAACCGGCACCTCCGGCGCACTCACCGTGGTCTCGATGCGAGGGTCTCGGTCGAAATAGAAGTACCAGACAGCCCAAACCGTCATGACCAGCACAAGCAAGGCCACGCTGATGGGGCGAATGTTGATTTTCATGAAGGGAAACCTCTTTGCCGGCGCAACGATGAAAATCAATTATGGGCGCATCCCCGCGTAGCGCGCAGGCGACGAACCCACCCCGTTAAGCGGACATCAGGCGTTGGCCCCGTTCTGTTGGCGGTCCTGGACTACTTGGGCGGCAAGCTGCAATCTCAGCATTTTCTCAAGCGCCGGAGAAGGCGTGGCCGGATCCGGTGTCTGAAAAAAGCCCAGAATATTCCTGCCAATTTGCAGGGGTGTGACCAGCAGTCCCCATGGAAAACCCCACCAACCCAGCAACACGGAAAACACCGCGTCGCCAATCTTGCGCTTCGATCCGCAGCCTTGGCAACTGATCGCGGGACGACTCGACCAGGACGTCATCAGTAACGCTGACCACACTCTGTAGGACGTGTGCACATCCACCGGTCCTTGGCCATCGCAGGCAGGACAATTGCCGCTGTGCACCCGTGCGACGTAGCCATCGACATCCCGTTGCGGAATCTGGTTCGCCAGACTCATGAGAAAGCCCCGCTGTTCGCACTCTGCATTGCAGAATCTGAGGTCGCCCTGCTTTTTGCCGCCGAACAGGATGGTTGTATTGCAGTAGGCGCAAGATGCCATGGATAAAACTCCCCGTGTGTTTGTTTTCGTTGTCTGCCGGCATTTCGTCAGCCGGCGAATTTTAAGGTGATATCCAGGTTGAAAGACGGGTGACCAACCCGCGAGCTTCCGCGCCAGTGCGGGGGAATCCACTTCTTGACGTCACGGCGGCCAGGCGCCCCGGCAAACCCTAGTGCCGGGGCGCCCCGCGCTCGGTTAAGGTTGCCCAAAGAAACTGCAGGAGACATCAGCAGATGAAATCACTTACCGGCCTGGACGCGACCTTTCTCTACCTTGAAACCCCCGAGATGCCCATGCACGTGGGTTCGCTCAACCTGTGCGAGCTGCCCACCGGCTTCAAGGGCAGCTTCCACAAGGCTGTGAAAGACCACATCGGAAGGCGCATGCACCTGGCGCCGGTGTTCAGCCGCAAGCTGGTCTTCATGCCGTTTGACCTGGGGCACCCGCTGTGGGTGGAGGCCGAATCGGTCGACATCGGCTTTCACATCCGCCGCGCCGACCCTGCCAAAAAGGGAACAGCGCCGATGACTCTGGCCGCGGTCCACAAGCTGTGTGCAAAACTCCACGGGGAACTGATAGACCGCAACTTTCCGCTGTGGGAGTTCTATATTTTTGACCGCATCCAGCTTCCTGATGGCAAAGTAGTTGCGGGCTTTTTCTCCAAAATCCACCACGCTGCGCTCGATGGCAAAGGCGGCGTGATGCTGGCCAACGCCATGCTGGACATGGGCCCCGTGCCGCGTGAGGTCGCGCCGCCTGACCCCACGCGCCACCGCAAGCTGGAGTCCGACCTCAAGCTGGGCAAGATGATCGGTTCGGTGTTTTCCAGCTCGCTGGGGCAGCTTGCCAAGCTGGCCAAGACCCTGCCCTCGGCGGCCAGCACCCTGGGCAGCACGCTTGCGCGGCAAACCGCAGCCAGTTCCGCTTCGGGTACGCGACCCAAGATGCCGATGAAGCTTGCGCCCGCAACGCCTTTCAATACCGGCATCACCCCAGACCGGGTGTTTGTCACCGCCACCCTGCCGCTGGCCGAATGCAAGGCCATGGGCAAGGCCGTGGGCGGCTCGTTCAACGACATTGTTTTGTGGATCTGCTCCACCGCGCTGCGCAGCTACCTGACGCAGCACCACAACTTGCCCAAAAAGTCGCTGGTGGCCGCAATGCCGGTGTCGCTGCGCGAAGCCGGAGCCAGCGACACGGCCAACCTGGGTAATCAGGTGAGCATGAGCCTGGTGGAGCTCGGCACCCATCTGGCCCATCCGCTCAAGCGCATGAACGCCATCATGGCGTCCACGGGCAAGGTCAAGACCTCAATGCAAAGCCTCAAGGGCCTGCTGCCCACCGACTATCCTTCGCTGCTGGCGCCCTGGCTGGTCGGCGGCGCAGCCAAGCTGGCATTGAATGCCTATGGCAAAAGCGGCATCGCCAGCCGCCTGCCCATGGTGGCCAACCTCGCCATCTCCAACGTGCCTGGGCCACCGGTACCGCTGTTTCTGGCCGGCGCAAAGTTCACGACATTTCACCCGCTGTCCATCGTGATGCACGGCCTGGCGCTGAACATCACCATCCAGACTTATGCGGGCCATGTGGACTTCGGCATCATTGCCGGAAAAAAAGCCCTGCCGCACGCGCAAGACCTCGCGCGGGCGATTGAAGAAGCGTTTGCACAGGCACAAGGCCTGCTGGGCGCCGACGCGCCCAAGCCGCCAGCCGGCAAGCCTTCGGGGGAAACCCCCAGAACACGTGTCGCTTCAGCGACGCCTCTAGGGAAGCCTCCCTTTGTGAAACGCGCAGCCAGCCCCAAGATAGCTCCCATCAAGAACAATACCAACCTATCCGATGCTTCCAACCATGGCACAACCCGCACCCAGGCCGTCAGCAGCAAAACAGGACAAAAAGCACGACCTGCACGACGGCCCGCCGCCTAACGCCTGGCTGCTGGCACTGGAGCTGCGTGCCTTTTGGGAAGCCGGCGCATTGCTGCCCGCCTGGCCTGTGCTGGCCCGGGCGCCGCGGGGCGACGGCCACAGCGTGGTGGTGTTTCCCGGCCTCTCGGCCAATGACGGGTCGACCATTCCCCTGCGCCGCTATCTTGATTCCCTGGGCTACCAGACCAGTGGTTGGGAACAGGGCTTCAATTTCGGCCCGCGCGCCGGCGTGCTTGAAACAGCCCGGGCAGGTGTCAAACGAGCCTTTGAAAGCAGCGGCCGCAAGGTCAGCCTGATTGGCTGGAGCCTGGGCGGTGTGTATGCGCGCGAGCTGGCGAAAGAGTTGCCGCACATGGTGCGCGGCGTGGTCACTCTGGGTACGCCCTTTGCCGGCTCGCACCGCTCGACCAATGCCTGGCGCATTTATGAGCTGGCCAGCGGCCGCAAAGTGGAGCGCGAGGTTGAAAATTACGACCTGCCGGCCGCGCCGCCGGTGCCTACCAGCAGCATCTATTCGCGCAGCGACGGCATCGTGGCCTGGCAAGGCAGCGTCCAGAAGGCTTCGCCCGCCAACCCGCAGACGGAAAACGTCGAAGTCATTGCCAGCCACGTGGGCCTGGGCCTGAACCCGAGCGCCTGGTGGGCCGTGGCCGACCGGCTGGCGCAGGCCGAAGGCCGCTGGCAACCGTTTGAACGCAAGGGCACGTTTTTGCACGGTCTGATTTACCCGGACCCGGCCCGCGCGGCCTGAGTGCCGTCCATCAAAAAAAAGGAGCGCCTGCAGTTCATGCTGCCGGCGCTCTTTTTTTGATAGCTACTTCAGCCCGGCCAACAAGGGCCAGAGTCCTGAAATGCTTGAAGATTCAGCGCTTCAGGCTTGCTCTTTCTGGTAGTTCGCAATGCCGTCCGTGATTTCCTTGCGGGCCGCTTCCGGGCCTTCCCAGCCCTGGATCTTGACCCACTTGCCTTCTTCGAGGTCCTTGTAGTGCTCAAAGAAATGCGCAATGGTTTTCAGGCGCAGGGGGTTCATGTCTTCGGGCTTCTGCCACTGGGTGTACAGCGAGCACTTTTTGTCGACAGGGACTGCCAGCACCTTGCCGTCTTCGCCGGCTTCGTCGGTCATTTTCAGGATGCCGATGGCACGGCAGGTCACGACCACGCCCGGAATCAGGGGCACGGGCGTGATCACCAGTACGTCCACCGGGTCGCCGTCACCGCTCAGGGTTTTGGGAACGTAGCCGTAGTTGGTCGGGTAGTGCATGGACGTGCTCATGAAGCGGTCCACAAAAATGGCGCCGGACTCCTTGTCCACCTCGTACTTCACGGGATCGGCGTTCATCGGGATTTCGATGATCACGTTGAAAGCGTCGGGGGCATTTTTGCCGGGGGTAACTTTATCGAGGGACATGGTCTCTTTGCGTTGGAGTAATGAAAAAGTAAAGCGATCAGTTGGTATTTACCCTCATTTTACTGATTCACACCTGACGCTTCGCGAAGTTGTCACGTTTTGGCGTTAAATTTCAAAGGTTGGCCAATCGTCTTGTCTCCCGCGTAGGAACGAGCAACGAGGAAGCAACGCAGCGGGGGTGACATCACCACACTGGCGTTGCTACCCCCTCCAAGCGAAAAACAACGTAGGAGATTTCTATGACAGGCAACTCAGCGCTCATTCTTGCGCTCGTATGCGGACTGGTGGCCGTAGGTTACGGTTTCTGGGCCCGCAGCTGGATTCTTTCCCAGGACGCAGGCAACGCCCGCATGCAGGAGATCGCAGCCGCGATCCAGACCGGTGCCGCCGCCTACCTGGCACGCCAATACAAAACCATTGCCATCGTCGGCGTCGTGCTGGCCATCCTGATCGGCATCTTCCTGGACGTGCCCAGCGCCATCGGCTTTGTTGTCGGCGCGGTGCTTTCGGGCGCCTGCGGCTTCATCGGCATGAACGTCTCGGTGCGCGCCAACGTACGCACCGCGCAGGCGGCCACACGCGGCATCGGCCCCGCCCTGGATGTTGCCTTCCGCGGCGGCGCCATCACCGGCATGCTGGTGGTCGGCCTGGGCCTGCTCGGCGTGACGGCGTTTTACTGGTTCCTGGTCGGCAACGGCAACTACAAGCCCGACAGCAACCTGGCTGTACTGCTGAACCCGCTGATCGGTTTCGCTTTCGGCTCCTCGCTGATCTCCATCTTCGCCCGGCTCGGTGGCGGCATTTTCACCAAGGGCGCTGACGTCGGTGCCGACCTGGTGGGCAAGGTCGAGGCCGGCATTCCGGAAGACGACCCGCGCAACCCGGCAGTGATTGCCGACAACGTGGGTGACAACGTCGGCGACTGCGCCGGCATGGCCGCCGACCTGTTCGAAACCTACGCCGTCACACTGATCGCCACCATGGTGCTGGGCGCCCTGCTGCTTGGCACCGCCGGCACCAGCGCGGTGGTCTACCCGCTGGCGCTCGGCGCGGTGTCCATCATCGCCTCCATCATCGGCTGCTTCTTCGTTAAGGCTTCGCCCGGCATGACCAATGTGATGCCCGCGCTTTACAAGGGCCTGGCCGTCGCCGGCGGCCTGTCGCTGATCGCGTTCTACTTCGTCACGACCTGGCTGATCCCCGACAACGCCATCAAGGCCGCGGGCACGCAGATGGCGCTGTTCGGCGCCTGTGCCGTTGGCCTGGTGCTGACCGGCGCGCTGGTCTGGATCACCGAGTACTACACCGGCACGCAGTACGCACCGGTCAAGCACATTGCCCAGGCATCAACCACCGGCCACGGCACCAACATCATTGCCGGCCTGGGCGTGTCCATGCGCTCCACCGCCTGGCCCGTGATTTTTGTGTGTATCGCGATCTGGGTGTCCTATGCGCTGGCCGGCCTCTACGGCATCGCCATCGCCGCAACCTCCATGCTGAGCATGGCTGGCATCGTGGTGGCACTGGACGCCTATGGCCCCATCACCGACAACGCCGGCGGCATCGCCGAAATGGCGGACATGCCGGCCAGCGTGCGCGCCATCACCGACCCGCTGGACGCGGTGGGCAATACCACCAAGGCCGTGACCAAGGGTTACGCCATCGGCTCGGCCGGGCTGGCCGCGCTGGTGCTGTTTGCCGACTACACGCACAAGCTCGAAGCCTACGGCCGGGCCATCACCTTCGACCTGAGCAACCCGATGGTGATCATCGGCCTGTTCATCGGCGGGCTGATTCCCTACCTGTTCGGCGCCATGGCGATGGAGGCCGTGGGCCGCGCCGCCGGTGCGGTGGTGGTCGAAGTGCGCCGCCAGTTCCGCGACATCAAGGGCATCATGGACGGCACCGGCAAGCCCGAGTACGACACCGCAGTCGACATGCTGACCACGGCGGCCATCAAGGAAATGATGATCCCCTCGCTGCTGCCTGTGGTGGTGCCAATTCTGGTCGGCCTGCTGCTCGGCCCTGCCGCGCTGGGCGGCCTGCTGATGGGCACCATCGTGACCGGCCTGTTCGTGGCGATTTCCATGTGTACCGGTGGCGGTGCCTGGGACAACGCCAAGAAATACATCGAGGACGGCAACCATGGCGGCAAGGGTTCCGAGACCCACAAGGCCGCCGTGACCGGCGACACCGTGGGTGACCCCTACAAGGACACGGCCGGCCCGGCCATCAACCCGCTGATCAAGATCATCAACATCGTGGCACTGCTGATCGTGCCGCTGATGATGAAGTTCCACGGCGGCACCGCCAATGCAGCACCGGCTACCCCGGTTGCAGCCCCCGCTGCGATGAGTGCGCCGGCCGCACCTGTGGCAACACCCACTGCGCCAGGCATGCCCGCACCGGCGCCCACCCAGGCACCGGGGGCAGCGGCTACGCCGACGCCAGCCACCAAATAAAAGAAGAAAAAGCCACGCTTTACTTCGGCCCGCTTCGGCGGGCCTTTTTTATGGCTGCGGCCCGGCAAGCACGGCACGCACCAGCGCGCTGCACGCGGGTGTGAGCGTGGCCAGCTCTGCGGTGCGGTTGCCCTCGATGGCCTGCAGCACCAGTTCATTGATGCCGCCCACCACCGCCATGGCCATGGCCGTTGTCATCGCTGCATCCTGCGGGCTGTGCTGGTGGCCGGCATGAACGACCTGCACCACAAAGTCGGCCAGCTCCTGGTTCATGCGGCGCCGTACCTGCAGGCCTTCAGTGCCAAGCCCGAGGATTTCAATAAAAAGGGTTCGCAGCAACGCCGGGTTGCTGGCCAGGCACCCCAGGTAGGCATTGAGCGCATGGTCAACCTGCGTCTCCCAGTCGCGGCTGGGGTCAATCGCTTCCTTCAATACCTTGAACGCCCCATGGCTGGAAGCTACGTAAAGCGCAATCAGGCAGTCTTTCTTGGTGGCAAAACATTCGTAGAAGGTTCGTTTGGAAACACCTGCTTCGCGCACGATGTCGGCCACCGTGGTGTCGGTGTAGCCCTTCAGGGCCACGCTATGCGCCATGCCTTCAAGCAGGCGCGAGCGGTAAGCCTGGGCGGCGTTGGTATCAGTGGATTCGTCGGCTGTGAACATGGAAGCAGGCGGGGTAGAACGGCATACCATTGTCTTGGTACTTGACAGTACCACAAGCCAACCCTATAGTCAGCCCATGGTACCCACCGGTACCAAACGATAGACCGGAGAGAAAACATGAGCGAACTTGTGGTGCGCCGCCTGCTGATCGACCTGGAAACACCGCTGCCGCGCCACTGGTGCGCGGGCGACATGTTTCGCACGGCTTTTTTCAACGCGCTGTCCATGAGTTTTCCGGTCGGCGAACAATTCTTTATCGACTCGGTGCGCAACGGCCTGAAGGCCCTGCCCGCCGAATTGCAGGACCAGTACAAAGCTGAAGTCCAGGGCTTCATCGGCCAGGAAGCAACGCATCGCCGGATTCACAGCCTGTTCAACGGGCACCTCGAAAAGCAGGGACTGGTCAACGACTGGGCGCCCCGCGCGGAGCGCAACATGCAACTGCTGGCCGGCACCAATCCGCTCCATGCGCTGGCGATCACGGCCGCCAACGAACATTTCACCGCGATTCTTGCCGAATGGATGCTGCGCAACCACGACATGCTCGACGGCTGCGAGCCGCGCCTGAAAACCATGTGGCTGTGGCATTGCGCCGAAGAGTCGGAGCATAAAAACACGGCCTTCGACGTATACATGGCGCTGGGTGGCAGCCACGAGTGGCGCATCAAGTGGTTCCGTCGCATCACCACCGTGTTTTTGACCGACACCCTGCGCCAGACCGTCAACAACCTGCACCATGACGGCACCTTGTGGCAATGGCGCACATGGAAAAGCGCCGCCACTTTCCTGTTTGGCCAGCGCGGCCTGGTGCGCCAGACCTACAAGCCCTGGCGCGATTACCTGCGCCAGGACTTCCATCCGGAGCAGCAGGCGAGCGAGCTGTCGGAACGCTGGCTGTCGGACAACAGCCGCGCCTACACCACGGTGGGCGCAGCGGCCTGAGGCTGGGGCTTTTGCTATCCATTCGATAGCTGCCTGCGTCCGTAGCCAGAGGGCTGATGCCCGATTTGGCCTGAACTTCTGCGGCCCTTTCGTTTTCGCGGAAAATCGAAGGCATGCAACTCAATTACATCGCCAATGCCTCGGTTCGTTCGTCGTCGGGCAAAACCATTCCCGTGACCGATCCGTCCGACGGCCAGGTCTTCGAAGAAATCCAGCGCAGCAACGCGCAGGACATCGATGCCGCGGTGCAGGCCGCGCACGACTGCATGGACACGGTCTGGCGCAAGATCAGCGGCGCCGAGCGTGGCCGGCTGCTGATGCGGCTGGCGGAGAAGGTCGAGCAGCATGCCGACGAGCTCGCGATGATCGAGCAGCGCGATTGCGGCAAGCCCACCAAACAGGCCAGGGCCGATGCCGCCGCGCTGGTGCGCTATTTCGAGTTTTACGCCGGCGCCTGCGACAAGATACACGGCGAGACCTTGCCCTACCTGGACGGCTACAGCGTGATGACCTGGCGCGAGCCGCACGGCGTGACCGGCCACATCATTCCATGGAACTACCCGATGCAGATTTTCGGCCGCAGCGTGGGCGGCGCGCTGGCCGCCGGTAATGTCTGCGTGGTCAAGCCGGCCGAAGACGCCTGCCTGTCGCTGATCCGTGTGGCTCAACTTGCGGCCGAAGCCGGCTTTCCGGCCGGCGCCATCAATATCGTGACCGGTTACGGCCATGAAGTCGGCGACGCCCTCGCGCGCCACAAGGGCATCCACCACATCAGCTTCACCGGCAGCCCGACCGTCGGCACGCTGATCCAGCAGGTGGCCGCCGAGCGCCACTGCCCGGTCACGCTGGAGCTGGGCGGCAAAAGCCCGCAGATCGTGTTTGCCGACGCCGATCTCGACGCTGCCATCCCGGCCGTCATCAACGCCATCGTGCAAAACGCCGGCCAGACCTGCTCGGCCGGCTCCCGCCTGCTGGTGGACGAGCTGATTTATGAGCCGCTGCTGGAGCGCCTGGGCCAGGCCTTCGAACGGCTGCGCGTCGGCCCCGCCACCATGGACCTGGACGTCGGTCCGCTGATCCGCCAGACGCAGCAGCAGCGCGTCTGGGACTTCCTGAGCGACGCGCAGGTGGCAGGCATACCGATGGTCGCGCAGGGCGAGATCGTCGACGAAGCACCGGACACCGGCTTTTACCAGGCACCCACCCTGCTGCGCGATGTGCCGGTGATGCACCGCCTGGCGCAGGAAGAAGTGTTTGGCCCGGTGCTTTGCTCGATGAGTTTCCGGGACGAAGACCACGCCATCGAACTCGCCAACGCCACCCAGTTCGGCCTGGTGGCCGGCATCTGGACCCGTGACGGCGGGCGCCAGTTCCGCATGGCCAAACGCGTGCAGAGCGGCCAGGTCTTCATCAACAACTACGGTGCCGGCGGTGGCGTGGAACTGCCCTTCGGCGGCGTCAAGTCATCGGGCTATGGGCGTGAAAAAGGCTTTGAGGCGCTCTATGGGTTCACCACGCTGAAGACAGTGGCCATCAAACACGGCTAGACGCGCCAGTCACATATCAAATCAGCCTCTGGCCCTTGTGCTGCCTGCACAAGCCGCTATCAAATACATAGTAAAAGGAACACCATGCGCCTCAAGGACAAATCCATCATCGTCACCGGTTCCGGCGGCGGCATCGGCGAGGGCATTGCGAAGCGGCTGGCCGCTGAAGGCGCCAGCGTCATCGTCAACGACATCAACAGCGCGCTGGGCGAAAAAGTCGTTGCGGAGATCGTCAAGGCCGGCGGCACGGCCTCCTTCTTCGCGGCCGACGTGACCCAAACGGCTGAAGTCAAGGCGCTGATTGCCGCGGCGGTGCAGCGTTACGGCAGGCTCGACGTGATGGTCAACAACGCCGGCTGGACGCACCGAAACCAGCCCGCACTGGAAACCAGCGAAGATGAGTTCGATCGCTGCTACGCGATCAACGTCAAAAGCATTTACCTCTCGACCATCCATGCCACGCCGGTGTTCCGCAGCCAGGGCGGCGGTAGCTTCATCAACATCGCATCGACCGCCGGTGTGCGTCCGCGCCCCGGCCTGACCTGGTACAACGGCTCCAAGGGCGCCGTGATCACCACGTCGAAATCGCTGGCGGCCGAGCTCGGCCCGGACAACATCCGCGTGAACTGCATCAACCCGGTGTTCAACCCGGACACCGCCCTTTCCACCCAGTTTGCCGGCGGCACCGTCACCGGCCCCGAAGGCGAAGCACGCCGCGCGAAATTCCTGGCCAGCATTCCTCTCGGGCGTTTTTCGACTGCGCTCGATGTCGCCAACGCCGCGCTGTACCTTGCCAGCGACGAGGCTGCTTTCATCAGCGGGGTTTGCATCGAGGTGGACGGCGGAAGATGCGTGTAGCCCCCACCCTCCCCCACTGCGTGTGGGTCGCTGCCCCGCGAGGGGGCGCTGCGCCTGCGGCCCGGCAGAGCCGGTTCCGCGGCCCCGGCTGGAAGGGAAGCTCCTTCGCGGTCCGGGGCTAATAGCGCTAGCGCCGAGGGGATAAGGCACTTCCTTTTCCGTTTGGCCGTGCCAATGGAGTAAATTCTCCCCAGGGCACACCACATGACCGACAAAATCATTCCGATCGCAGATATCCGGTACGCCGCGCGCGTGCCGCATATTCCTGCGCAGCTGCTGGCGCCCACCGGCCTGCTGGCCGACACGCTGGCGCGGCCGCTGCGCGACCTGCGCATCAGTGTGACCGACCGCTGCAACTTCCGCTGTAGCTACTGCATGCCCAGCGAAGTCTTCAACAAGGACTACGCATTTTTGCCGCAGAGCTCGCTGCTCAGTTTTGAAGAGATTACGCGCCTCACGAAGATTTTTGTTGCCCACGGTGTCGAGAAAATCCGCCTCACCGGCGGCGAACCCCTGCTGCGCAAACACCTCGAAGTGCTGATTGACATGTTGGCCCGGCTCAAGACACCCCAGGGCCAACCGCTCGACATCACGCTGACCACCAACGGCTCCCTGCTGGTAAAAAAAGCCCAGGCGCTGAAAGATGCCGGCCTGCAGCGCGTCACCGTGAGCCTGGACGGACTGGACGATGCGGTGTTCCGGCGCATGAACGATGTGGATTTTCCGGTTGCCGATGTGCTCAAGGGCATTGAGGTGGCCAACAAGGTGGGCCTGGCGCCGATCAAGGTCAACATGGTGGTCAAGCGCGGCACCAACGATGCCGAGATCCTGCCCATGGCGCGGCACTTCCGCAATTCGGGCACGGTGCTGCGTTTTATTGAATACATGGACGTCGGCGCCACCAACGGCTGGCGCATGGACGAGGTGATGCCTTCGGCCGATGTCATCCAGCGCCTGCAGCAGGAATTTCCACTCGAGGCCATCGACGCGAACTACCTGGGCGAAACTGCGGAGCGCTGGCGTTATGCCGATGGCGCCGGAGAAATCGGCGTGATCAGCAGCGTCACCAAGGCCTTTTGCGGCGACTGCAACCGGGCCCGGCTCTCGACCGAAGGCAAGCTGTTCTTGTGCCTGTTCGCCAGCCAGGGCCACGATTTGCGCGCGCTGCTGCGCGACGGCAAGTATTCGGATGAGCAGATTTCCAGCGCGGTCGCCCACATCTGGCAGCGTCGCGATGACCGTTATTCGGAGTTGCGCGCCGCGCTGCCACCGGACGCGTCGGTGCCCGGCAACGACGGGGAAAAGCGTGTCGAGATGAGTTACATAGGCGGCTAGATATATGGCCCCCACGCTCGTCGCTTCGCGTACTTCGCTGCCCCCCGAGGGGGCGCTGCGCCTGCGGCCAGGCAAAGCCGGTTCCGCGGCCCCGGCTGGCAGGAGACATCCGTGGCAATCCGAGGCCTCGCTATCAAGGTTGGACGTACATGATTGACACCATCGACGGCGCAGAAATCACCGGGGTCATCCTCGCCGGCGGACGCGGCTCGCGCATGGGCGGTGCCGACAAGGGGCTGCAGAATTTCAACGGCGTACCGCTGGCGTTGCATACGCTGCTGCGACTGCAGCCCCAGGTCGGTGAAGTCATGATCAATGCGAACCGCAACCTGGCTGCCTATGAATCCTTTGGCGTGCCGGTCTGGCCCGATGCGGCCGGCCTGGGTGAATTCTCCGGCCCTCTGGCCGGTTTCCTGACAGGCATGGAGCGCTGCGAAACCCCTTACCTGCTGACGGTGCCCTGCGACACGCCGCTGTTCAGTGAGGATCTCGTCGCCCGCCTGGCGCAGGCGCTTGCGCACGAGGAAGCCGACATCGCCGTGGTGGCAGCACCCGAGGAGGACGGCCAGCTGCGCGCGCAGCCGGTTTTCTGCTTGCTGCGCACCCGGCTGCTTGAAAGCCTGATGTTGTTCACTGCCGGTGGCGGACGCAAGATCGATGCGTGGACGGCGCAGCACAAAACCGTGCTCGTGCCCTTCAACCAGCCGGGCGACGACCCGCGCGCATTTTTCAATGCCAACACGCTGGCCGAGTTGCACCAGCTCGAAGCCCTGCGCCCGTGACGCCTGTCCGAAAGTCCATCGCCCAGATAGCGGCCGAATTGCAAGGTTACGACCCGCAGGCCCTGCCTGCCGCCGACGTGCTGCGCTTTTTGTCGCAGCTGGTCGAGCCGGTGCAGGACGTCCTGGAACTTCCGCTGTTCGAGGCCCTGGGCAGGGTGCTGGCCGCCGACGTGGTCTCGCCTTTTGACGTGCCGCCGCATGACAACTCGGCCATGGACGGTTATGCCTTCGACGGCAGCCAGCTCGCAGCAGGCACGGCATTGACGCTCAAGGTAGTGGGTACAGCGCTGGCCGGCAAGGCCTGGCAAGGGCAGGTAGCAGCGGGCGAGTGCGTGAAGATCATGACCGGCGCCATCATGCCTGCCGCGCTGGACACCGTGGTGCCGCAGGAATTTGTCAGCGCCCAGGCGGACACCATCACCCTGCCCGCCAAACTCCTGCAGCCCGGCGACAACCGCCGGCTGCGCGGCGAAGACCTCATGCAGGGTCGACCCGCGCTATTGAAAGGTGAGCTGCTTACGCCCGCCCGCCTTGGGCTGGCGGCCTCTTTGGGCCTCAAAACCGTGCGCACCTGGCGGCCGCTGCGGGTCGCCTACTTTTCCACCGGCGATGAAATCCTCTCACTGGGCGAGCCGCCGCGCGAAGGCGCGGTATACGACAGCAACCGCTACACCGTGTTCGGCATGCTCAAGCGCCTGGGCTGCGAGGTGATCGACCTGGGCGTGGTGCGCGACGACCCGGCGCTGCTGGAAGCCGCCTTCACCAACGCAGCCGCGCAAGCCGATGCCATCATCACGTCGGGCGGCGTGAGTGTGGGCGAAGCCGACTACACCAAGGCCATGATGAAAAAGCTCGGCGACGTGGCTTTCTGGAAAATTGCCATGCGCCCTGGCCGCCCCATGGCTGTCGGGCGAATTTCCAAAACAAAATCGCCCTCCAGCCCAGTGACTGCGGGCACTTTCAGCTCCCAAAACAATAGCAAAATCCCTGCCGCCATCCTGTTCGGACTGCCTGGCAACCCGGTCGCGGTGATGGTGACTTTTCTCGCTTTTGTGCGCCCGGCGCTGCTGCAGATGATGGGTTGCAGTGCAGCCCCGGCGCCACTGCTGAAGGCGCGGAGCCTCGAGCCGATCCGCAAGAAACCGGGTCGCACCGAGTACCAGCGCGGCACGGCCAGCAGCGCTGCCGACGGTTCGCTGCAGGTCAAAACCACCGGTAGCCAGGGCTCGGGGGTACTCAGCTCCATGGCCCAGGCCAATGGCCTGATCGTGCTGCACCACGGCCAGGGCAATGTGGCCCCCGGCGATGAGGTGGATGTGATGATGTTCGAGGGTGTCCTTTGAACCCGCGCACCTGACCATCGTGCATCCATCGACATCGGCGCCGCACCAAGAGAACCCATGTATTCCATACTGCCCGCCATCGTGTCGGCCCTGTTTCTGGCTTACGGGCTGTACGTGGTTGCGGAAAAAGGTTTCACCCGCGTCAGCGCCAGTTTTTTCATTCTCTGCATCACCACCGTCTTCTGGCAGGCCACCTGGGCCGTGCTGTTCCAGGTCCAGGACGCGCAATGGGCGGGCATCCTCGTCAGGTCCGGCTACCTGCTGATCCTTTTCCTGCCGACCAGCCTTTACCAGTTCCTGACCGAAATCTCCGGCCGCAAGGGCGAGCGCCGCTTTGTCGCCACCTCCTATGCCATCGCCGCTGTCCTGGGCATCCTGGATCTCACCACCCCCTGGATCGTCAACGGCTACTACGACTACTTCTTTGGCTACTACCCCAAGGCCGGCCCCATCCACCCCCTGCATGTACTGCAAACCGTCGTGGTGGTGACGCGGGGCCTGTACATCACCTTCCGGCAGCAGCAGGTCGCACCGCCGGGCCAGCGCCACCAGCTGCGGCTGTGCATCACCAGCGTGTTCATCTACTTTTTTGCCGCAGTGGACTACCTGTGCAACTACGGCGTGGAGTTCTACCCGCCCGGTGTCGTGTTCATCGCAATCAGCCTGGGGCTGATCGCCGTCGCCGTGATGAAGTACGACCTGATGAGCCCGGTGGTGGTTGCAGCAAGCGTCGCCCACGAAATGCGCACGCCGCTGGCCACCATCCGCCTGCAGGCGGAGGCTCTGGCGCAATTCCTTCCGGAACTGCACAGGGGCTACGAGCTGGCGGTTGCACACGGGCTGTGTGAATCCACGTTCAGCCCCGGGGCATCGCAGAAAATGGCCGACCTGTCGCAGGCCATCCGGCACCAGGTGGACCGTTCCAACGCGGTGATCGACATGATGCTGGCCTCGGCCCGGATGGAACAGATAGACACCCGTACTTTCGGGCGCCAACGGGCCAGCGAATGCGTGGCAGAGGCGCTGGAGACTTATCCTTTTGCGAAGGGGGAACGCGAGCGGGTCAGTGTGAATGTCGTGGAGGACTTCGAGTTCCACGGCTCCAGCCCGCTGTTTGTTTTTGTGCTGTTCAACCTGTTGAAAAATTCACTGTATGCCCTGAAGGTGGCGGACAAAGGCGCGATCACCCTCACCCTCACCGCCGGCACGGCCATGCACACCCTGAACTTTGTCGATACCGGCACCGGCATCTCCGCAGCAACCCTGCCGAAAATTTTCGACACCTTCTTCACCACCAAAAATTCGGCGGGCGCGGGCATCGGGCTGGCCTTCTGCAGGCGTGTCATGACATCCTTCGGCGGCAAGATGCGCTGCGAATCCGCCGAGGGGCAATACACCCTGTTCACCATGGAGTTCCCGGCCGCTCTGCCGGCAACCGAGACACGCAGCACGCACCCCGGGGCACTCGCTGCGTGACGCGGCAGCGGCTGTTCAGTTCCTGATGGCGGCAGTAGGCAGCTCGTACTCCCTCACCTTGCGCAGGATATCTTCAGGCAGCCGCTGGATGCGCTTGTCATGGCTGGCAAACACGACCTGCTGGTAGCCGGTGGAGACCACGCTGCCACTCACCATGAACTGGAACAGCAGGTAAAACGAACACTGCTTGACCTCGAAAGTGTTGAGCTGGCAATCCACCTCCTGGAACGGAAACGTCTCGTGCACATACTCCTGGTGGGCGCACTTTGTGATGAACACACCAACCGTCTGCAGCATGTCGGCCGAAATACACCGGTGGAACCAGCGCTCGCGGCACACGCCCTGCCACTCGAAGTAGCGGGAAAAATAGGTATTGGCATAGGCGTTCGAATCCTTGAGGTAGATATCGATGGTGTGATGGAAAGTCTTCGAAGCTTCCACCAGCAGTTGCGGCAGCGGTGCGGATTTCGGTTGAAGCTGAACCTGTCGGGCAGTTTGTTTGAGCAACATGATTTTTCCTGGGTCTGTAGTGAAAATCGGCTGCGAAAGCAGCCGGCGCTGTGCCGCCCGGAGGACGGCACAGCCTGAATCTACAGAACAGGGGTATCTGCTGCGTGCGCAGCAGCCATCTATTTGGCGATGAGTTCGCCGTGGCTGCCTTCGGGGGGCAGCTCCAGAGCGTCGGCCTTGTTGGCGCCCGGAATCTTCTTGCGGGCAAACAGCGCGTACATGGTGGGCACTACAAACACGGTGAGCAATGTGCCTAGCGACATGCCGCCGACAATGACCCAGCCGATCTGTTGCCGGCTTTCAGCACCGGCACCATGCGCCAGAGCGAGCGGCAAGGCACCCAGCACCATCGCCCCGGTGGTCATGAGAATCGGGCGCAGGCGCTGTGAGGATGCCTTGACCAGCGCATCGATCATCTCCATGCCCTGCCCGCGCAGCTGGTTGGTAAATTCAACGATCAGGATGCCGTGCTTGGTGATCAGTCCCACCAGGGTGATCAGGCCGATCTGCGAATAGACATTGAGCGATCCGCCCGACCACTTCAACGCCAGCAGGGCACCAATCATGGACAGCGGTACCGACAGCATGATCACCAGCGGGTCGATGAAGCTCTCGAACTGGGCAGACAGCACCAGGAAAATGAATACCAGGGCCAGCACAAACACAATGGCCAGCGCGCCCTGTGAACTCCTGAACTCTCGCGAGGTCCCGTTGAGGTCGGTGCTGTAGCCGGACTTGAGTACCTTGGCCGCGGTCTGGTCCATGAACTTGATGGCTTCGCCCAGCGAGTAGTCGGCAGACAGGTTGGCCGTGATGGAGACCGACCGGCGCTGGCCGAAGTGGTTCAGCTCGCGCGGCGAGACGTTCTCACGCACCTTCACCAGCGCCGACAGGGGGATCACGGTGTCATTGCGGCCCCGCACGTAGATGCGGTCAATGTCATCCGGCGTGGTGCGCCCGCTGGCCTGGGTCTGCACAATAACGTCGTACTGCTCGGCATCGCGCTTGTAACGCGTCACATTGCGGCCACCCAGCAAGGTCTCGATGGCTTTGGCCACGACTTCGACGCTGACACCGAGATCGGCAGCCTTGTCGCGCTCCACCTCGATACGCAGTTCGGGCTTGTTCAACCGCAAGTCCACATCGGGCGAGACAATGCCCGGATTTTTGGCAATTTCGTCGAGCATCTGGCGCAACACGCCGTTGAGGTTCTGGTAGCTGTCCGACGTCTGGATCACAAAATTGAGCGGCCTGTCGCGAAAGCCCTGGCCCAGCGAAGGCGGTGTGATCGTGAAGACGCTTACACCCGGCAGGGCATTGAACTGGGGCTGCAATTCACGCGCCATGTCCATGGTGGAACGTTTGCGCTCGTCCCAGTCGACAGTCCGGTAGACCACGCTGGCCTGCGCCACCGTCGGGTTGCCGACGTTGGCGAAAATGCGGTCGAATTCCCTGAAAGGCTGGCCCATTTTCTCCAGCTGCTGCGCGTAGCGGTTGGTGTAGTCCATGGTGGCGCCGTCGGGCGCGTTGACGTTGGCCAGGATCACGCCGCGGTCTTCCATCGGCGAGAGCTCCTGCTTCATGGTCGGGAATACCAGCGCGATGGCCACGGCGCTGAGCAGCATGACACCCACCACAATCCAGCGCGCGTTGAAGGCAAACGCCTTCACTCGCTGCTTCATGCTGCGGTCGCCGGCAGGAGGCTTGTAGCCCGTGGTGACGACCCAGCGCAATGCCGCGCCGTAGCGGTCGGACACCGAGGTCAGCAGGCGCTCCATGAACCGGTCAAACCGGTTCGGCTTGGGGTTGTGCTTGAGCAACTGGGTGCACATCATCGGGGTCAGGGTCAGTGCCACAAAACCGGACACCACTACCGCACCCGCCAGCGCCAGCGCGAACTCCGTGAACAGGCGCCCGGTGCGCCCCGGTGTGAAAGCCAGCGGCGCGTACACCGCCACCAGTGTGGCGGTCATGGTGATGATTGCAAAACCGATTTCGCGCGCGCCCTTGATGCCCGCCGAAAACGGGTCCATGCCTTCTTCGATGTGCCGGAAGATGTTTTCCAGCATCACGATGGCATCGTCCACGACCAGGCCGATGGCCAGCACCAGGGCCAGCAGGGTCAGCGTGTTGATGGTGAAACCCGCCAGCGCCATCAGAGCAAAGGTGCCGACCAGGCTGACCGGGATGGTGACAATCGGAATGATGGAGGCCCGTGCCGTGCGCAGGAACACAAAAATCACCAGCGCAACCAGCGCAATGGCTTCAGCGATGGTGCGGTAGACATTCTTGACCGAGCGGTCGATGAACACCGAGTTGTCATTGGCTACATCGACCAGCATGTCCGTCGGCAGGTCGGCCCTGAGCTTGGGAATCGCCTCGCGCACCCCCTTGGACAAATCCAGTGGGTTGGCGGTGGCCTGGCGAATTACGCCAATCGCGACGGCGGAACGGCCATTGAGCCTGACGGTCGTGCGATCGTCGGCAGCCCCTTCCTCGATGCGGGCCACGTCCCGGACCTTGACGGAAAAACCGTTGACGTTCTTGACCACGATTTCACCGAACTGGCCGGGCCGGATCAGGTCGGTCTGCGAGGTCACGCTGAATTCGCGCTGCTGCGATTCAATGCGCCCGGCGGGCAGCTCGAGGTTGCTGCGGCGAATGGCATCTTCCACATCCTGCGTCGTCAGCCGGTAAGACGCGAGCTTGTCGGTGTCCAGCCAGACGCGCATGGCGTATTTGCGCTCGCCGTAAATACGCACATCCGCCACGCCGGTGACAGTCTGCAGGCGCGGCTTGACAATGCGGTTTACCAGGTCGGTGATCTGCAGGGGCGTCAGCGATTCGCTGGAGAAAGCCAGCTGGATCACGGGAAATGCGTCGGCCTCCACCTTGGCAATGACCGGCTCTTCAATCGCCTGCGGCAGGCGGTTGCGCACACGCGACGTGCGGTCGCGCACTTCGGCGGCGGCTGAATCAGCGTCTTTCTCCAGCCGGAAACGCACGCTGATCTGTCCCTGGTCAGCGCGGCTGATGGAGGTGATCACGTCCACCCCGTCGATGCCGGCGATGGAGTCTTCCAGCGGCTTGGTCACCTGCGATTCAATCACCTCTGCCGAGGCCCCCGGATAACGCACGCTCACGGTGACGACCGGCTCGTCGATCTTGGGATACTCGCGCACCGTGAGACGGTTAAAACTCACCGCGCCGATCAGCACGATCAGCAGCGACAGCACGGTGGCAAACACCGGGCGGCGGATGGAAATTTCAGCGAGTTGCATGGAGGGTTCCGGCCTGGATGTCCCGGGCGTCAGGCCGGATTGCGAACGGGTGGCATGGCCGGGCTACGCTCGGGCGAACCCTGGCTGCGGGCCGGATTGGCGGGAACAGCAGGTGCTTCGGCCATGGCAATGCCGCACGGGTTGGGCCCGGACAAGGCTGGTGCAGCCTGGCCCGGTGCTGCCGCGGAAGCCACGGCAGGCGCCGGTGCGGAAGCTGCGGCGGCCGGCGCAGCAGCGGCACTGGCTGCTCCGTTCGCAGCCGCTGCGGGTGCAGCTGCAGCGCGGGAGGCCGTCCGGTCGCTGGACAGGTCCACCACCGCAACCACGGTGCCGTCGCGCTGCACACGCTGCTGGCCAGTCGTCACGATCATGTCGCCGAGCTCCAGCCCCTGCAGGATTTCGACCTTGCCGGGCGTGCGCAGGCCCAGCTTGACCTCCACACGCCGGGTGGTCCGGGTCTGTGCGCTCGGACCGTCGAGCAGCTTGATCACAAACTGCCGGCCGCCCTGCGGAACAATGGCTTCCTCGGGAACCACGCGGGCGTTGTCACGCACACCGAAAACAGTGTTGACGCGGGCGAACATGCCAGGCCGCAACTGCAGCTGGCGGTTGTCGACACAGCCCCGTATCCCGATGGAACGGCCGTTCGCGTCGATCAGCGGGTCGATGGCCTGGATCTGCGCGGTGTATTTGCGGCCGGGCAGCGCATCGATGTCCAGCATCGCCGTCTGCCCGCGCCTGACTTTGCTCTGGAAGCGCTCGGGCAGCCGGAAGTCGACATAAATTGCCTCGATGTCTTCGATGTTGACGATGTCGGCGCCATCCTTGAGGTAGTCACCCACATTGACCTGGCGGATGCCGGCAATGCCGTCGAACGGTGCCACGATTTTCAGGCGTGCCGCCGTGGCACGGGCCAGGGCGAGTTTGGCCTGGGCCACCTGGAGATTCGCGGCGCTTTCATCAAGGGAGCGCTGGCTGATGAAGTTCTGCGCCACCAGTTCCTGGTTGCGCTTCTGATTGGCCTGCGCAATCGACAGCTCGGCCTGGCTTTGCTGGACTTGCGCCAGGGGCAGCTGGTCGTCAAACTGAACCAGCACCTGTCCCTTGCGCACACGCTGGCCATCGGTAAAATTGAGTTGGGTGATGCGTCCGCTGACCTCGGGGCGCAACACCACGCCCCGCCGGGAGCGCAGGCTTCCTACCGCCTGGGTATCGTCGATCAGCCGCGCCTGTTCTACCTTGGCGGTTTCAACCGTCAAGGCCTTGGCCGCTGGGGCGGCATCCGCTGCGGACACCCCTTCTTTCGCGTCCGGGGCCTTGGGCCTCTGGTAAAGCCAGGCAGCACCTGACGCGGCCGCAATGCCCGCTACCGCGACCACCGTATAGATTGCTTTAGATGCCATGTGGGAAACGGTTATTTTTTGGAAACTCGGACAATTTATCAATGTAACAGCAGGTGTATGCCGCTGGAGGAAAAGAGGTCTTGTCCCAAGCAATTTACCAGCCAGATTTACGCTGGCTTTACATTGGGCGGCCAGTCAGGTTTTGGACAATGCCAGAACCACGCCCTTGTTGGCCAGGGCATCGGCACGCTCGTTGCCGGGATCGCCGGCATGGCCCTTGACCCAGCGCCACTCAATGGTGTGGCCGCTGCTGGTGACCAGCGCATCAAGTTTTTGCCAGAGGTCAACGTTTTTCACAGGCTGCTTGGCCGCCGTGCGCCAGCCACGGGCTTTCCAGCCGCCTATCCATTCGGTGATGCCCTTGCGCACGTATTCGCTGTCAAGGTAAAGCGTGACGCGGCAGGGGCGCTTGAGCGCGGCCAGGGCTTCGATCACCGCCGTCATTTCCATGCGGTTGTTGGTGGTCCCCATTTCGCCGCCGAACAGCTCCTTGACCGTGCCGCCACTGGTCAGCATGGCGCCCCAACCGCCGGGGCCGGGATTACCCTTACAGGCGCCGTCGGTGTAAATCACCACATGTTGTGCTGCGGTTTGCGGAAGGTCAGTCATGCGTTGCGGAAGTCCATGGTTGTTGTTCAAGGAGAAGAGAAAGGGGAGTGATCAAAAGGCGTCCGGACTGCGGACCTGGTTGGCAATGGCCGCCGGCGCAGTGGCAGCTGCCTTCCCCGTTTTCCAGTTGGGCTCGAGCAGGCGCATGCCGCGCACCCGTTTGACAGCCACCAGGAAATACAGCGCGCCGAAAATCGGCCACCAGCGTTCGCCGGCCTTGTCCATCCAGGCAAAACGCTCCAGCGATGCCGGCCTGCTGACGGCGGGCCGGTAGCAGCCAAACTGCCCCGACTCGACCTCAAAACTCAGCAGGCGCAGCCAGTCACGCAGGCGCCAATAACCGATGAACTCGCCGGCTTCGGGCAAAAACAGTTCGCCGTAGCCCAGACGCCGGTAAAAGTGTGCGCGCCGCTGGCGCAGGCCCCACAGGCTGGCAGGATTCAGCCCGCTGATGACCACGCGGCCTTCGGGCACCAGCACGCGTTCGACCTCGCGCAGCGTTGCATGCGGGTCGCTGCTGAGCTCCAGCGTGTGCGGCAGCAAGACCAGGTCCAGGCTGTTCTCGGGAAAAGGCAGGGCCGCCGAGTCAGTGAGCAGCGCCACGCGCAGGGAACTTGCCCGGGGTACGGGGGTCGCACGGCTGTCCCCGCCTTCAGGCTGGGCCAACAGCGCAGACTCGGGCCCCTGCAGCGCCAGCCACTTGTGCGGCATGCGGTTGCTGCGCAGCGCATCAAGTTCAGGCAGGCCCAGTTGCAGCGCGTGGTAGCCGAACATGTCGGCCACGGCCAAGTCGAAGCGCTCACGCTCCCACGCCAGCAAATACTCGCCAGGCGGGGTCTTGAACCAGTTTGTGAAACCTATAATTTGTGAGCCCATCGAGACCGCATGTACCTGATTCCCATCCCTGCTTTTGAAGACAACTACCTCTGGCTGTTGCACGATGGCCAGCGCGCCACGATTGTCGATCCGGGCGATGCCCAGCCTGTGATTCGCGTGCTGCAGGAAAACGGGCTGCAATTAGAGTCGATTCTAGTCACGCACCATCACCCCGACCACATCGGTGGTGTCGACACCCTGCGCGACGCCACCGGCGCGAAGGTCTTCGGTCCCGCCCGCGAACGCATCCCCGAACCCCTCACGCGGCTCAGGGACGGAGACACGGTACGGGCGCTGGGCCTTGATTTTCAAGTGCTGGACGTGCCCGGCCATACCGCGGGCCACATCGCGTTTTACCTGGCCCCCACGCTTTCCGCTTCGCGTGATGCGCTGCCCCCCGAGGGGGCTCATCCGGCTTGGGGCGGCCCAGCGCCGGATGGCACCGTCCTGGACGGGCGCCCTCTGCTGTTTTGCGGCGACACCCTTTTTTCCGGCGGTTGCGGCCGCCTCTTCGAGGGCACACCGGCGCAGATGCTGGCCTCGCTCGACCGCCTGGCTACCTTCCCCGGCGACACGCGGGTGTGCTGCACCCACGAATACACCCTGAGCAACCTGCGCTTTGCCCTGGCGGTAGAACCTGACAACAGCGAGCTGATTGGTTACCATGCACGCTGTGCTGCCTTGAGGGACAAGGGGAAGCCAACCTTGCCGACCTCGATTGCCCAGGAGTTGCTGATCAACCCCTTTTTGCGAACCCGACAGGCCACTGTCATGGCCGCCGCCCGCCGCTTTGATCCTGCGGCGCATGACGACAACTCCGTATTTGCCGCCATCAGGCAGTGGAAGAACCAATTCAAATGACCGAGCCGCAGCCAACGTTCCCATCTTCTTCCTTCCCCCCGCTTCCGTCAGTCCCTGTGCGGCTGGCTTCCTCACTGAAAACCCTTTTCCTTGCCGCCACGTTGGCGGTGCTCGCAGGCTGCGCCAGTACCAGCCCGCCCGGCATGCCCGGCGACCCGGTCCTGAGCAGCACCCCGGCACCAGTGCCCGCCCTCAAACCGGTTTTTCCCGCCGGCCCCCTGTCCCCCCTTGACCCGGCGCAGGCGGCATCCCGTACGGTGGCCTCCCTGCAACCCCCGGCCGATTTGTGGGACCGCATTCGCAGCGGTTTCGCCATGCCCAACCTGCAAAGCGACCTGGTCTCCGACCGCGAGCAGTGGTACGCCAGCCGGCCGGACTATATCCAGCGCATGACCGAGCGCTCCAGCAAATACCTCTTCCATATTGTTGAGGAGCTTGAGCGGCGCAACATGCCGACCGAACTAGCACTGCTGCCGTATATTGAAAGCGCCTTCAACCCGCAGGCGGTCTCCACGGCCAAGGCGGCCGGCATGTGGCAATTCATGCCGGCCACCGGTAAATACTTTGATCTGAAACAGAACGCCTTCCGCGACGACCGCCGCGACGTTCTCGCTTCAACGCGCGCAGCACTCGACTACCTGCAAAAGCTCCACGGCATGTTCGGGGACTGGCATCTCGCGCTGGCGGCATACAACTGGGGCGAAGGCAGCGTGGGCCGCGCCATTGCCAAAAACCAGAAGCTTGGCCTGGGCACCAGCTACCTGGACCTGCGCATGCCCGATGAAACGCGGCTGTACGTGCCAAAGCTCCAGGCCGTCAAGAACATCGTGGCCAACCCACAGGCCTACCGCACCGAATTGCCGCTGATCGAAAACCATCCCTACTTCCAGCAGGTGCAGATCACGCGCGATATCGACGTCGCGCTGGCGGCCAGGCTGGCCGACGTCGAGATTGCCGATTTCAAGGCGCTCAATCCTTCCGCGCACCGCCCGGTGATCATTGCCGCAGGCACACCGCAGATTCTGCTGCCCTGGGACAATGCCAAGGTCTTCCAGCGCAACTTCGAGGCCTACACCCAGGGCCAATACGCCAGCTGGACGGCCTGGACTGCCCCTGCCACCCTGAGCGTCGGCGATGCGGCCCGGCGTGTCGGCATGAGTGAAGCCGACCTGCGCGGAGTCAACAACATCCCCCCGCGCATGCTGATCAAGGCGGGCTCCACCCTGCTCGTGCCGCGCGGCGCGAAGATTGACAACGACGTGGCCAGCCACGTCGCCGACAACGCCCAGATGGCTTTTGCCCCTGAAATTGTCACGCGCCGCAGCACCGTCAAGGCACGCAAGGGCGAAACCGTGGCCAGCATCGCGCGCCGTTACGGCCTGAGCGCAGCCAGCGTGGCCGACTGGAACGATGTCAAGGCAACGGCCACCTTCAAGCTGGGCCAGCAGGTGGTGGTGTTCCTGCCGGTGAAGGCCGGCGCTGCCCACAAGCCGGCAGCGCGCAGCGGCGCCAAGGCTGCCGCCAAGGCCGTGCGGCGCAGTCCCGCAAAAACGGTGGTCAAGAGCAAAAAGCGCTAGTGCAGTGTTGCACGCTGGATGGAACAAATAAAAATGATGGATTTTGGGTCAGGGCAAGACGCAAACCACAGCGATACCCAGGGTATCGCGCGGATTTGCAACGCAGCCATGGCGCAAAAGACGCATTTTCATGTTCCAGACAGCGTGCAACACTGCACTAATCTGCCGAAGCCAGGCAATATCGTGCATCGGGCCACATCCCTCCATCGCCGGCAGCTATCGAATCAATAGCAAAACGATTTTCCACGCCATGGTCACCCGCACGCCAGACAACCCGATCCCACGCAGCGCGAGGTATTCGTATGTGTTGGGGCTGGTGGCCATGGGGCTGGGCGTCATCCTGCTGCTGCCGGTCATGGATACGGCGCTGCGGCCCGCTGGTGCAGTAGCACTGCTGCTAGGCATCCTGCTGGTAGGAAGTTATTTTCTTGGCAGGCTCAAAGCCGAGATGACCGCCGACAACCGGGCACTTGAACCCACCTGGCGCAAGCCCGCACATGGCTCTGCCGGGTATGGCAGCCTGCCGGTGTCGGACGCGCCTGCGGCAGGACCACGTGGCGCCCTGGCAGGGCCCGCGGCGGCCAGCGCCGGTCAGGCGTTCAAGGCTGCTCCGCCTGCTCTTCCATTGGCGCCGCCTCCAGCCCCTCCCGCCATCGTGGTGCCTGCACCCCGCGCCACAGCCTGGACGCCTGCGCTGTTCGACCGGATGTCAGCGCAGCAGTTCGACGCGGTATGCGAGGCGCTGTTTGCCCAGGGTGGTTTTGAAACCCGCAGCCAGTCCCACGGCGTTGCCGGCGGTGTGACCATCTGGCTGTATTCGCGCCATGCGCAACAGGGCAAGGACAACCCGGTCGCGGTGGCACTGTGCAAGCAGTGGCCCGGCCAACCGGTGGGCGTGCGGGAGCTGCATCCCCTGCTGGATCTGATGGCCTCGCGCCAGTTGAAGCGCGGCACCTGCGCGACATCGTCCACTTGTACCGACAACGCGCGCAAATTTGCGAAGTACAACAGCATCAACCTGCTGGATCGCCAGGCGGTGCTGGACCTTATTGCCAGGCGCAGCCCTGCGCAGCAGCAAGCCCTGCTGACGCTGGCGCAGGGAAACTGACTAACCCTTGGGCCGCGTGCTGCAGCCGGCGCCTTACAGCTTCAGCGAGCCCGTTCCAAACAGACCCAGCAAACCGATGATGATCAGGTAGATGGCGACGATGAAGTTGAGCAGGCGCGGCATGATCAGGATCAGGATGCCGGCAATCAGGGAAACAACGGGGCCGATGGTGAGGTGAAGGTTCATGGGTTTCCTTGCGGTGATGAAATGGGACGCCGCCGGCACCCCGGGTGTTGCGGTTGTGGCTGGCACCAATGTAGCCAGCCGCCATCAGCGTGTATGTAGGACGAAACGAACAAACGGCCCCCTCCGGCCTGGCTCGTGCAGGCGCACTCAGCGGGCCGGCAACAAGGCGGCCAGGAAGGCCGGCAGCGGCCGATTCTGCGACAACAGGTAGGCCGCCATGGCCCCGGCCACTTGCCGCACCGCGGGCCTTCGGGAAATGCGCTCGCGCCAGGCCAGCAGGCGAGGCGTGGCCTCATCCATGGCGGCGCCCATGCGCTCACCAAACAGCTGTGCCATGTAAAAGGCGATGTCTGCAAACGAGAACGGGCCCGCGAGATAGTCGCGGTCGGCCAGCAGGGAGTCCATCTTCCTGTAGTAGCTCATCGAGGCCTCGCGCGCGGCAATGGCCACGGCGTCCTGCGGCTGGTCCTGCAGGCTCATCAACCGGATGACAGGCGGAAAATACACCTCGTCCGATTGATGCTCGAGTAGCCGCGCCCGGGCTTTTGCCTCCCTGCCCGGCGGCCACAGCGGCGGCTCGGGCTGCAGCTCTTCAAGGTATTCAAAGATCTGCGTCGAATCGAAAATCTCCAGCTCGCCATGGACCAGCACCGGCACCTGCTGCTTGGGATTGATGCGTGCCACCTCCGGATGCTTGGGATGGTACAGGCGCTTCATCTCGAAGGGCACCATCACCAGCTCGAGATCCATTCCTTTTTCAAGCGCGGCAATCTGTACCTTGGCGCCAAACATGCTCAGCGGCCCGGAATAAAGAATCAGCGGTTGAGGATTTTCCATCACAGCTTCTCCGTTTCTCCGGTGCGCGGCTGCCACTTCATGAGCCGGCGCTCGATGCGGCCGACAATGCCGTCGAGCACCAGCGCAAACGCCGTCAGCACCACAATGCCGGCAAACACGGTGTTGACGTCAAACGTGCCTTCGGCCTGCAGGATCAGGTAACCCACACCGCGCGCCGAGCCCAGATATTCGCCCACCACGGCTCCGACAAAGGCCAGGCCCACCGACGTGTGCAGGCTGGAGAAGACCCAGCTGGTCGCACTCGGCAGATACACCGTGCGCATCAGCTGCCTTTGGTTCGCGCCCAGCATCCTCGCGTTCGCCAGCACCACTGGGCTGACTTCCTTGACACCCTGGTAGACATTGAAAAACACGATGAAAAACACCAGCGTGACCGCGAGCGCAACCTTGCTCCAGATGCCCAGGCCGAACCACATGGCAAAGATGGGCGCCAGGATCACGCGCGGCATGGAGTTGGCAGCCTTGATGTAGGGATCCATGATCGCGCTGGCCATGGGCGCCAGCGCCAGCCACAGTCCGCAGGCCAGGCCGAGCACCGTACCTATGCCGAAGGCGAGCACGGTCTCGAGCAGCGTTGTACCCAGGTGCAGGTAGATGTCGGCATTGCCCGGCAGTCCATCGGGAAACAGCAGGCTGGGCCCGAAACCGAAAGGCATGAACCAGGACCAGACACGGCCCGCCACTTTGATGGGTTCGCCGAGAAAAAATGCCAGTTGCTGGTCGCGCGAGGCTAGCTGCCACAATGCCAGGAAAACGACCAGCATGCCAACCTGCCAGTAGCGCAGATTTTTGTCGGAGGGTTTGAGGTAACGCCACATATCAAGTTCCTGCACAACTGGATAGGAAGAACGGCATCCATCCAGGATGCCCCGCATCGTCCAGCAGGGGCCGCGGATCTGGCTTTGCCAGTCCGCAGGCGCAGCGCCCCCCCGGGGGGCGGAGAGCTACGCGCAGCGAGCGAACGTGGGGGCACATGTTCATGCTTTTTTGAGTTGTTGCGCGTAACCCTTGAGCACTTCGTCGCGCAACACGTTCCAGATCTGCGTGTGCAGCTCGATGAAACGCGGCTGCGTGCGCACTTCGGCTACATTGCGCGGTCGCGGCAGGTCGATGTCGAACTCGCCCATCGGGAAAGTGGCCGGCCCGGCCGAAAGCACCACCACACGGTCGCTCATGGCGATGGCTTCATCGAGATCGTGCGTGATGAACAGGACGGCCTTCTTTTTGGCGGCCCAGAGGTCCAGCACTTCGTTTTCCATGAGCTGGCGGGTCTGGATGTCGAGTGCCGAAAATGGCTCGTCCATCAGGATGATGTCGGGATCGAGCGCCAGCACTTGCGCGAGCGCCGTGCGCTTGCGCATGCCACCGGACAGCTGGTGCGGGTAGCGGTCGCAGAAACCTCTGAGGCCAACCCGGTCCAGCCAGGCCTGCGCCTGAGTGCGCGCTTCACTGTCGGGCACGCCGCGGTATTGCAGTCCAACCATGACGTTGTCGATCGCATTGCGCCAGGGCATCAAGGCCTCCGTCTGGAACATATAGCCGGCACGGGTGTTGATGCCCTCGAGTACTTTTCCGAATACCTTCACAGTGCCCGAGGTCGGTGGCAACAGGCCCGCACCGATGTTCAATAGCGTGGACTTGCCGCAGCCGGTTGGCCCGACAACAGAGACAAACTCGCCCGCGCGGATACGCAGCGTGGTTTCACCAACGGCGGTGTAACCCGGCCCCGCGTCGCCCTGCGAGCGAAACGTGCAGCGGATGTCAAGCAGCTCAAGCGCGTAATTGCTGGCGTGATTTTCGGCGGAGGCTGTCATGGATCCATATTGTCGCCGCGAACAGGGCTGCTTCAACAGCAGCAAACGACGGTGGAGTGCGAGTGTTTTACACCAGCCGGGGCCGCGGAACCGGCTTAGCCGGGCCGCAGGCGCAGCGCCCCCTCGGGGGGCAGCGCAGTACGCGAAGCGACAAGCGTGGGGGCGCTATTTCTACGCCTTGAATTTTCCCTTGGCGCGCAGGGCAAACTCATTCGTGTAGGTCTTGCTCAGGACAATCTTGTCGGCCTTGATGCTGGGATCAAAACTGGCCAGCGCCTTGAGCGCCGTCCTGGCTCCCTCGTCGGGAATGATGCCATCCAAGGCAATGGCATCGCGCACCTTGTTGAACGATGCCAGGTACAGGCCGCGGTCGCCAAGGAGGTAGTTCTCGGGCACGGTCTTGATGATGTCGCCCGGCCCGGCGGTCTGCAGCCACTTCAGGCCGTGCACGATGGCGTTGGCCAGCGCCTGGCAGGTGTTCGGATTTTTCTGGATGAATTCTGTCGGTGCATACAGGCAGGCCGCCGGCATGGGTCCACCGAACACATCGACCGTGCCCTTGAGCGTGCGCGTGTCCGAGATGATTTTCACCTCGCCTTTTTGTTCCAGCATGGTCATCACCGGATCGGTGTTGCTCATGGCATCGATCTGGCCCGAGCGCAGGGCCGCCAATGCACCGGCCGCGGTGCCGACGCCAATGAAACTCACATCCCCCGGCTTGATCCCGGCGCGCGACAGCACCAGGTTGGCCATCATGTTGGTCGATGAACCCGGTGCGGACACGCCGATCTTCTTGCCCCGCAGGTCGGCCACCGATTTGTAGTTGGGCATGTTTTTGGTCGACACACCAAAGGCAATCTGTGGTGCCCTGCCCTGCAGCACAAAAGCCTGAAACATCTGATTTTTTGATTGCAGGTTGATGGTGTGTTCGTAGGCACCCGACACCACATCGGCCGAGCCGCCCACCACCGCCTGCAGCGCACGCGCGCCGCCTGCAAAATCGCTGATTTCGACATCCAGGCCTTCGGCCTTGAAATAGCCGAGCTGTTCCGTGATGGTCAGAGGAAGGTAGTAAAACGCAGCTTTGCCCCCGACAGCCAGGGCAACTTTTATCTTTTCCAGTTTGCCCTGCGCACGCAAGGCAGGAAAGGCCAGCGTGGCCGCCCCCAATGCGGCGGCGCTGGCGAAAGTTCTGCGATTGATGGTGTGGTTCATGCCTGGTTTCCCGCTCTCTGATTTTTTTTGATGTTCAAAAAGAGCATAGCCAGCCGATAAAAAACCCGCATCGGTATCATCCCGTGCGGGTTTGTACGGAACGTTTTCTGGTTACCAGACGTTACCGATGCCCAAGAAAAAGAATGCCCACATTGACCAGCAGCGCCAGGAACCAGATCACGCTGCGGCTTTTGGCCATATCGGCCACATACATCATCACGTAGGCAATGCGCAGCACCACAAACACAAACGCAAACACGTCCAGCCGCACCTGCGAGGCATGCAGCTGGTGCGCAATGATGACGGCTGCAAAGAAAAACGGCAGCGCTTCAAACGTGTTGGCCTGCGCGCTGTTGGCGCGCGCACGCCAATCGGTCTGGCGCGCCAGCCAGGCGCGCGGGTTCTTGTTGTCGTAACCACCCTGGCGCAGGGGCACCTGCCACATTCCCCACTTGGCCAGGGCAGCGCATGCCAGCGGAAGTAGGGCCGCTGCGAGCAGGCACCAGTAAGCCACGGTGAAACGTGCGTATGTCATTGTTCAGGTGCCTTTCTGGCTTGCAATCGTTAATGAATGGGCGCGGTCAGCCATGAAAAAAGTAGCCATCGAGATGCTGCGTGCTAACGCCGGTCCACCAGCGCGTGAGCGATGGTGCCGAGGTCGACGTATTCGAGCTCGCTGCCCACGGGCACGCCACGCGCAAGCCGCGTGACCTGCACACCGCGGCTTTTCAGCGCCTGGGCAATCACATGCGCGGTGGCTTCGCCTTCGGCCGTGAAGTTGGTGGCCAGGATCACCTCCTGGACCTCGCGTTCCCCGGCAGGTGCCGGCTCGCCCTGCGCATCCCTGGACAGCACGCGGTCAAACAGTTTTTGCAGGCCGATGTCATGCGGGCCAATGCCGTCGAGCGGACTGAGCTTGCCCATCAGCACGAAATACAGGCCGCGGTAGGCCAGCGTGCGTTCCAGGGCTGCCTGGTCGGCCGGGGTTTCCACCACACACAGCTTGCTGCGATCGCGCCCGGGATTGGCGCAGGTGCTGCAGATGTCGAGCTCGGTCAGCGTGTTGCAAAGCGCGCAGTGTTTGACGCTGTGCACCGCGTGCTCCAGCGCCCGCGCGATCTGCAGGGCGCCGGGCTTGTCGTGTTGCAGCAGATGAAAGGCCATGCGCGCCGCCGACTTGGCGCCCACGCCCGGCAGGCGCCGCAGCGCTTGGGTCAGGCCTTCAAGGGCATTTGAATCAGCCATGTTGCAGCAGCGACCGAGCGCTGTATCCGCTTTCGCAAGCAGGGGCCGCGGGACTGGCTTTGCCAGACCGCAGGCGCAGCGGCCCCCTCGGGGGGCAGAGAGATACGCGCAGCGAGCGAACGTGGGGGCTCAAAATTTCTAGAAGGGCAATTTCATCCCGCCGGGCAGGCCCGGCATGCCGGCTGTGAGCTTGCCCATCTTTTCCTGGCTCAGGTCTTCGGCCTTGCGCACGGCTGCGTTGAACGCAGCCGCCACCAGGTCTTCGAGCATGTCCTTGTCGTCGCCCAGCAGGCTGGGGTCGATCTCGACACGCTTGACGTCGTGCTTGCAGGTCATGGTGACCTTGACCAGCCCGTTGCCGGACTCCGCCGTGACCTCGATGAAAGCAAGTTCATCCTGGGCTTTTTTCAGGTTGTCCTGCATGGCCTGCGCCTGCTTCATCAGGCCGGCGAGTTGTCCTTTGTTGAACATGTCTTTTTTCCTTTAAAACTGGGTGGTGCGGTGCAACACCACACCGGGAATCATATCGGTTTGCCTGCTGCAGGTGCCAGCGGCTTGATGCTGCCGGGCACGATTTTGGCGCCCCACTCGCGCACCATGTCCTGCACAAATGGATCGTTGTGGATGGTTTCCTCGGCCTGGCGCTGGCGCTCCTGCGCGGCGGCGGCGTTGCGCCGCGCCGGCGAGTCGCTGACGGGTCCGAGTTCAACCGCGAGCCTGGGCACCTGCCCGCTCTCCTGCAGTGCAGCTTGCAGGGCCAGCTGGAGTTTTTCGCGCGCTGCGGCCTGGTTCAGGGACTCGCGTTCCACGCGCAGGGTCCAGACGCCATCGACCTGCGTGCGCAACTCGGACTGCAGCGCCAGCTCGCGCGCCAGCGCACCTATCATCTCGGCGGCAACCATGCGGTTGACCAGCGCCGTCCAGGCATCGCCAAGCGGGCTGGTTCCAGCCGCCAGCACAGGCGCTGCCAACGGTGCAGCAGGGGCCACGATGGTTTCCGGAGCCGGCGCAGGAGACGGTTCCGGTGCAACCGGCGGGAACGCATCTTCCCAGGGTGGAGGCATGGACGCCTCCATGTCTGCTACAAAATCAGGAGCTGATGGCGCACGACCAGCAAGGGCTTGGGGCCGATTTTGTTCAATAGTTGGGCGGACAGGCAGTACGGGGGGCACAGGCGCCGCGGGTGGCGCTGCGGCACGGACAGCTGATGCGGCAGCCGGGGCTCTTTCAGGCAGCGGCTTTTTTGAAAGCTCGACGGCGCCTCCCGCAGCGGCAGTCGTCGCGCCGGAAGGCTTGAAGGCCAGCAGGCGCAGCAGCACCATGGTCAGTGCTGCGTAGTCGTCGGGCGCCAGGCCGAGTTCGGCGCGGCCATGCAGGCACAAGCTGTAAAGCAGCTGGGTTTCGTCGGCCGGCATGGTTTGCGCCAGCCGTGCCGTGGCGGCAATCTCGGGGTCGGAGTCATCGTCTCCGGCACCTATGCCAGGCACCGCCTGCAGCACAGCCATGCGCTGCAGCACAGTGGCCATTTCTTCCAGCGTGGACGCGGCACTCAGGCCATTGAGGCGCAAGACCTCGGAGGTCTCGACCACACTTTTGCCGTCGCCACGCGCCAGCGCATCGAGTAGCTGGAAGACATAGCTGCGGTCCACGCTGCCCAGCATCTGGCGCACGCTGGCTTCCTGCAGCTGACCGGAGCCGAAGGCAATCGCCTGGTCGGTGAGCGACAAGGCGTCACGCATGGAGCCTCGCGCAGCGCGTGCCAGCAGGCGCAGGGCTTGCGGTTCGGACGCCACGCTCTCCGCAGCCAGCACTTCGGTCAGGTGTTCGAGAATCGTTTCGGGTGCCATCGGCCGCAGGTTGAACTGTAGGCAGCGCGACAACACAGTGGCCGGCACCTTCTGCGGGTCGGTCGTGGCCAGCACGAACTTCAGGTATTCGGGCGGCTCCTCCAGCGTCTTGAGCATGGCATTGAACGCCGTGTTCGTGAGCATGTGGACCTCGTCGATCATGAAGACCTTGAAGCGGCCCACCACCGGCTTGTAAACCGCCTGCTCCAGCAGTTGCGCGATTTCGTCGACGCCGCGGTTCGATGCCGCATCGAGCTCGGTGTAATCGACAAACCGGCCGCTGTCGATGTCGGTACAGGCCTGGCACACGCCGCAGGGCGTGGCGGTGATGCCGCCCTGTCCGTCCGTGCCCAGGCAGTTGAGCGACTTGGCCAGGATGCGCGAGATGGTGGTCTTGCCGACGCCGCGCGTGCCCGTGAACAGGTAGGCATGGTGCAGGCGCTGCGTGCCCAGTGCATTGCTGAGAGCCTGCACCACATGCGACTGCCCGACCATTTCAGAAAAATTCCGGGGGCGGTATTTGCGGGCAAGGACGAGGTAGGACATGGCATCGATTCTAAAGCGCCGGGGACCCTCTGCCTGACTCCCGCCATGCGCGTTCGGGTCCACAACGGGATGATTGGCTTACCAACACCACGCAGCGTGTGCTGAAGCACACGCAAGGGGTTTAGTGAGGAAAGCGCCCGTTGTGGTCCGAACCCCTTCGGGGGCGTGGTTTTGCGGGCGATCCACGTCGTTACAAAACCAGGCAAGGCGTACAGCCTTGCCTTGGGTTTTGCGCCTCGCGGCTCATCCCGCAAAAGCCCCGCCGCGCGCGGCGCGAGTCAGGCAGAGGGTCCCATGGGTTTTTCTCCGCAGGACCTTTAAGTCCGGGGCCCTGCCCTTACAATAGTCAGTGACGGGCCTTCCCGCATGGTGAAGCGGCCAACCGGGTCAGATGGGGAACCAAGCAGCCCTAACTGCCGAGCCAGTGCCGGGGTCAAGGTCCGTCACCTTTTTTTGTAAACAGGGCATGCTTTCATGCCCTGTTTTTTTTCGCCCGTACCGCAGGCTGCTGTGCCTTCCGGCATTCAGGGCGGAGCGATGGGCCTGGCCGGATCGGGCAAGACAACGAGTGTGAGCCAATAACCGGCAAGCTGGCTGATCGCCTGGACAAAGTTGTTGAAGTCAATCGGCTTGGTGATGTAGGAGTTGCAGCGAAGGCTGTACATCTGCTCGATGTCCTTGGCCTCGTACGAGGTGGTGAGGACAACCACCGGCAAGTGCTTGAGCCTGTCGTCCTTGACGATTTCAGCCAGCACTTCGCGGCCGTCCATGATGGGCATGTGCAGGTCCAGCAGGATCAGGTCGGGGGTGGGGGCTTTCGCATAAGGGCCCTGCTTGCGCAGGAATTCCATGCACTTCTCACCGTTGTCGACATGGTGCAGGTTGACGCGCAGCCGGGCCGCATCAAAGGCCTCACGGGTCAGGAAAACATCGTCTTCGTTGTCTTCAACCAGCAGGATCTCGGCAACCCTGCTATCGGCAAGCGGTCTGATCATAAAGTGCGGCTCTCTCCGGCGGTGACCGGGATAGTGAAGCGGAACGTACTTCCTTTGCCTGGCGCCGATTCTATCCAGATTCGGCCGCCGTGGCTGATGACAACGCGGCGGCAAATAGCCAGCCCGATGCCTGTCCCGGAGTATTCCTGCTGCGTGTGCAGGCGCTTGAAGATTTCGAATATGCGCTCGTGATGCTTCAGATCTATGCCTATGCCGTTGTCCCTGACCGAAAACACCCACTCGCGCTCATGCGCCTCCGCCGACACATGCACCACCGGCGGTCCGTTGCAATACTTGATGCCGTTGGCCACCAGGTTGAGCAGCAACTGCACCAGTTGCGTCCTGTCGCCCATGACCGTGGGCAGCGGCCCGGCGGTCACGCCGGCACCGCTTGAGCTGATCGAAGCGTCCAGCAGTTGCAGAACGTCCTCGAACACATCGCGGCAGTCGACAGGAGCAAACGCCCGGCTGTCGGAACTGACGCGTGCATAGGAAAGCAGGTCGTCGGTCAGCTGCTCGAGCCGGGCCGCTGCCGCGGCCGTCCGCCGGATCAGGGCAATGGCCCGCTCGTCGAGCTTGCTCGCGTAGTCTTTTTCCAGCAGTTGCACGAAGCCGCCTATGGAACGCAGCGGTGTTTTCAGGTCATGCGATGCCACATAGGCAAACTGCTGCAGATCCAGGTTGCTGCGCTCCAGCGCCTCGTGGATGCGCAGCCGCGCGGTGATGTCGCGCAGGATGAGGGTGTGGACCTCGCTGCCGCCGGCAAGAACCTGCGGAAACGAGATTTCGACTGCAAACTCCTCGCCGTCCAGGCGCATGGCGGTGGCTACCTTGATGGCTGGAGCCTCCCCCTCCAGAGGGCCCGGCTCCCTGGGCGTCAACAGCTGCGCCGAAAAATCGGTGCGCAGCCGCTCCGGAATGAACCGGGTAAAAGGCGTGCCTATGGCCTCCTCGAGCGGACAGCCGAACATCGTCACCGCAGCAAAGTTGAACAGCACAATGTTCCGGCTGTCGTCCAGGATGACGATGGCATCCGTGGCCGATTCGACAATGCCGCGCATGCGCGCTTCGCTGTCGGTCAGCGCTTTGCTGGCGTCGGTCAACATCAGCGATGCCCGGGTGATGGCTCGCCCCACTTCGTCGACCTCCCGGATGTCCAGCGCCGGCACGGCCGCGGCGCGCCCGTAACCCAGCGACAACGCGGCCGACCTCAGCGCACGCACTGACTGCACGATGCGCCCGCCCATCACCCACGCCAGGCCCAGGCTACTTGCCAGCAGCAGCGTGGCCAGGCCACCCAGCAGCCAGAGTGAGTGGCGCAGCTCCTCGGTCAGGGATTCGATGGGAATGCCGATGGCCACCCCCCAGCGCGAGGTCGGCGAGCGCGTGAACACGGTCAGCACCGGAATGCCCTCGCGCGAGACGGCCTCCAGCGAGGCCTCGTCCACTTCCGTCAGGCGCTGCGTCAGGTCCGGCCCCACTTGCTGCCCGATAAACCGGTGGATCTCGCGCGTGCGGGCCACGATGACGCCGGACGCGTCGAAAATCGTGGCGATCCGGTCCGGCGGAAAGTCGTAGTCCACGAGAATTTTTTGCAGATGATCAGGCAGCACCACCGCCACCAGCGAGTAGCTGACCGTATTGCCGTTGTACACCGGAACGGCCACATTGATCAGCGGCCGCTGGAGGACAGGACCAGTGAACAGATCCGAAATGTCGGTGCGCCCGTTTTTCAGGACCCGCTCGAGCTGTGCCGTGTTGTTGGCCTTGGGCAGCGCCTGGCCGTAGGGTCTGGCCGTGTTGATGCGCTGCTGTCCGCTGCTGTCGACGAGGACAATGTTGTTGGCATAGTGCCGGTGCAGCAGGGTTGCGGCCTGTTCCTGAAAGGCCGCAAAGTCCCGGGTTTGCAGGGACGGCGAGGTCGACAGCGAACGCAGGGACATCTCGGCCCCGGCAAACTCCCTGTCCACCGCATGCATCAGCGCGCGGGCGTGGGCAACCGTGTCCCGCACCAACTCGGCGCGCTGGCGCTGGTAGTCGTAAGCCAGCAACAGGGCTGCGGTCAACGTCGCAGGAACCAGGCAGGCCGCCACCAGCCAGGCCAGGCTGGACCGTATGGAAGTGATGCGTGCTTTTTTCAAAGAACCCTGGCCTGCCTTCTTGTTGTTCGAAGAGCGTCGGGCAGGGCCAGACTGGAAATGAAAGGACTCTGCGCGTGCTTCGGCAGATCATAGGCGGCGCCATCGGCCGCAGCAAGGGGACAGACCCGCGTCCTCTTCCAGGAACTCTAGAGGCTGACCTCTTCCATCGCCGTCGTGGTGTTGAGCGCATGCTCGGCAATCTGCGCAGACGCCAGCGCCAGCGTGGCCAGCGGGTAGGTGCCGCTGATGATGCTGCGGTAGGCGATCTCCGCCCCGACCGCATCGCGGCCCAGGCCTTCGGTCGCGGCAACGATGCAGGCCTCAATGCTGTCCAGGCCGGCGTCGCTGAACAGGTCTTCGCCCTCGTAGCTGACGCGGTACTCGTACTGCCCCTGCTCCAGGGTGTCGATGTGGAAACGCACGATCATGGCAAACCCCTTCCTTCTTTCTATGAATGCTTGCGTGAAACCGGAATGCGGGAAGCCGGATGCTACAGAATCAATAGCTTCCTTCGCCCGTATCCATTGGGCTAAAGGCCGAAATGAGTGGCAATACCCTGCCCGGCGCGGCGCCCGCTGGCAAAACAGGCCGTCAGCAGGTAGCCTCCTGTGGGCGCTTCCCAGTCCAGCATTTCGCCCGCACAAAACACCGGCTGCGGGGTGTCCTTCACGCTGGACAGCCGAAGCTGCGCGTCCATGGCTTCAAACATCACACCGCCCGCCGTGCTGATGGCTTCGTCAATTGGCCTGGCCGCCGTGACGCGCACCGGCAGCGCCTTGATGCCGGCGGCCAGGCGCACCGGCTCGGCGATCGCGTCCTTTCCCAGCAGCTCGTACAACATGGCGGCTTTGATGCCATCCAGATTCAGGCGGCTTTTCAGGTGGCTGGACAGCGAGCGCGAGCCGCGCGGGTGGCGCACCTCTACCAGCACCTGCTCGGCGGTCTTCGCGGGCAGCAGATCGAGCAGAAAGGTGGCGCTGCCGTGTTCAGCGATCTCGTTACGCAGCAGCGAGGAGGCGGCATAGATCAGACTGCCTTCGACGCCGGTAGCAGTGGCGACAAACTCGCCCTTGCGGTCAAAGCTGCGGCCATGCGAATCGGTAAAGCTGATGGCAACGGACTTGAAGGGCTGGCCGGCAAAACGGCTGGCGAAGTGTTCAGTCCAGCCAACCCTGGCTTGCGGGCTTTTGCCGATGAGTTCCTGCAAGAATTCACGGCGGGTCTCGCCGGTATCGGCTACCGCCTCTTCAAGCTGCGCCGGGCTGTCCGGCCGTGCCGCCACGTCAAAGCCGCAGTTGGACGGCTGCAGCGGCGCCACCGCCACGCCACGTGCAGCCAGCAGCGGCACCCAGGCGCCATCAGAGCCCAACCGGGCCCAGCTGCCGCCGCCCAGGGCCAGCACCACGGCGTCGGCTTGTGCCAGTACCTCGCCGGCGGGTGTTGAGAACTTCAGTGCGCCGTCATCCGCCCAGCCCAGCCAGCGATGCCGCATGGAAAACTGCACGCCGGCCACGCGCAGGCGATGCAGCCAGGCGCGCAGCAGCGGCGCAGCTTTCATGTCTTTGGGAAACACGCGGCCCGAGCTGCCGACAAAAGTCTCCACGCCCAGGCCCTGGGCCCAGGCACGCAACTCATCGGGGCCGAAGGCAGCCAGCAGCGGCTGCAGTTGCGTGCCGCGCTCGCCGTAGCGGCTGAGGAAAGGCCCGGCTGGCTCGGAATGCGTGAGGTTCAGCCCGCCCTTGCCGGCCAGCAAAAACTTGCGCCCGACCGATGGCATGGCGTCATAAACCTCGACCTTCACGGCCGCCCCGGCAGCGGCCAGCACCTCGGCGGCCATCAGGCCTGCGGGTCCGCCGCCGATCACGGCAACACGCAGGGGGCCGGCAGGCGGCGGTTTCACGGGAGAGGCTGAATCGTTCAAAAGGTGTTCCGTCTGCTCGCGGAGGCGAGGTAGGGTGGCAAGGGCGAGATGAAGGTCAAACAGCCACCCATTCTCCTGAAAGACATCTTCCTGCAGGTGAACGTAGTTGCTCTGTTTTTGATAGCTGCCTGCGCCCGCCCTTATTCGACTGGAAGGCTAAAATGCTTGAAGACGAAGGCCGGGTACAGGTTTGGCGCCGGTGGGCAGCATGTCCCAATTATCACCGGCCGCACCTTGCCGGCGCACACGGCACCTACATGGGCGGCGCAAAACCATTGCGGCCGACGATGACACGCAGCGCCGTCGGCTTGCCGGCTTTTTCCTGTGCCGTGATCATCACCCTGGCGCCCGGCACCAGCAGGACGTTTTCATCGGCCTTGCCGGGCTTGAACGACACCACCGGCACATGAGGCGGGACAATCACGGTTTTCTCGCCGTCCTTGTAGCGCAGCGTGAGCTTCTGGCCGCCAGGTACCGACGTTGGCGCCGCAGCCAGGTCGGCCACGGTGGCGTTGGTCATGGTGCTGTCGGGCCGCAAGTCCCAGGGGCGGTGGCCTTCGCCGGTGCCGCGCGCGGCTTCGGGGAACACCAGCACCTCCAGCGCCAGCTGGCTGCCGTCAGCCTGCGGCATGGCGGCGGTGCCGATGTAGCTGCCGGGCTTGATGTCGGCCAGCGACAGCGGGTACACCTCGGACACGTCCATCTCGGCCGGGCGTACCAGCGTGATCACTTCGCCGCTGCGCTCCCTGACGGTGAGGCTGGTCGCATCGACTTTTTCAATCGTTGCGCGCAGGCGCACCGTGGGGTTGGCCGGTGCTGGAGTCTGCGCCCATGCCAGTGGCAGGACAGCCAGGAAGGTCAGCGAAGCGGCAAATTGCTTGAACATGAAAGTGTCTCCTTTTTGAAGTCGGCGGGTGACTTGGGCTGTGTGTGATCAATCCAGCTCGACCACAGTTCCCCGCCCCGTCAGGAAAGCTGCTTTCACCGGCGCGCCGGGGTAAATCAGCTGCACCGCCGCGCGGTAAGCCTGAAGTTGCGCCACCAGCACCGGCTGCAGTTCCGGGGCTACGGCCGATTTGTAGTCAAGCACCCACCAGTGGCCTTCGTGGCCGGCGTCCTTGCGCTGCACCAGGCGGTCCAGCCGCAATGCCTGGCCGGCGTAGACCAAGTCGACTTCGTTGCCTTGCCAGGCGACGGCTTCGTGGCTCCAGGCCCAGGCGCCCTCGCCCGCCAGGATGCGCCTGGCCAGCGCTGCAGCCTCGGCCGCCTGCGCCGGGCTCAAGCGAAATTCGCGCGCGGCTGCCTTCACCTGTTCCATCGACAAGGCACCGCCCCACTCCAGCAGGCGGTGCATGGCCTTGCCGATGCGCGCCTTCAGCGAGTCTTCGTCGGCCCGCTCCACGGCAGGCGCTGCGGGCGCCAGGTTTTCCGGCAAGGCAGGCAGCTCGGGCAGGTAACACACGCCGGTGTCCGCCAGGTCCGGCCGCGCCGCGGCGGATACGTCAGCCACTGGCACAGGCAGCTCGCCCACCAATGCCTGCAGGCGCTGCCACCAGCTCTCGGTGGTCACGCGGTGCGGCTCGATCGAGGAAATCACCAGCGTATGGCGGGCCCGCGTCAGCGCCACATACAGGGCGTTGAGTTCTTCGCGCTTGCGGGCGGCCTGCTCGCTGGCCAGCGTGTCGGCAGCGCAGGCAGGCGGGCGGCTTTCGCTGACCAGGAAGACGAATTTGCGCGGCTCGGTCGCTTCACCGGGCCAGTCGACCAGCACACCCATGCTGTCGGCGTTGCGCTCCACGGTGTCGGTGTCCAGCAGCAGCACGGCCTCGGCTTCGAGGCCCTTGGCACCGTGGATGGTCAGCAGCCGGACCGCCTCGCTGCTGACGGCTGCCGGCGCCTGGGTGCCGCCGGCCTTGAGCGCGCGCACAAAACCGTAGGGCGTGGCGTAACGCCCACCGTCCAGCGCCAACGACACACCCAGCAGCGCGCGCAGGTTGGCCAGCACCGCGCTGCGTTGCGCCGCCGGGGCGGCAGCGCCAAAACGCGCCAGCACATCGCCGTCGTCGTAAATGCCTTGCAGCGCATCGTGCGGCGGTAAACGGTCCAGCCAGCTCTTCCACTTGGCCAAAACAGGCCCCAGCCCTTTCAGGCCATGCACAAGTAGCTCCTCTTTTTGTAGCAGGCTGTACCACGGCAGGTGGTATTCGCGCTGCAGCAGGGCCAATTGCACCAGGCAATCGTCGGCCAGGCCAAACAACGGCGAGCGCAGTGCGCGTGCCAGTGAAAGGTCATGCTGCGGCGACACCAGCACGTCGAGCAGCGCCACCATGTCCAGCACTTCGCAGCAGTCGATCAGTTCGGTTTTCTCGCCCACCTGGGCGGGGATGTGCAGCGCGCGCAGCTCGTCCTGCAACGGCAACAGGCCGGCGCGTTTGCGCGAGAGGACCATCACGTCCTGGAGGCTCAGTCCGGCAGCGACCTGTTCAGAGATCCATGCAGCGGCCTGTCGGGCCTCACGTGTGCGCAGGGTTTCTTCCGGCAGCTCGCGCGGCGTGGTCAGGCTGTCGCGCCAGCCGGCGGCCAGCGGCGAGGCTTCCTCTTCATCCTTGTTCCGGGGGATCGGAGGCAGGCGGCCCACGGCGCCAGCCAGGGCCGAAGCCGTGGTGTGTTCGCGAAAGCCCTCATACCCGTCCGTCTCACGCGCCGTGGCCATGGCCGAGTTGACGGTGTCGATCACCGCTTCGGCGTTGCGCCGGGTGTGGTCGCAGCTGAGCAGATCACCGCCCAGGCCGTGCACCACAAAAGCCTGCGCGGCGCGAAACACCTGGGGCTCGGCGCGGCGGAAGCGGTAAATGCTTTGTTTGGGGTCGCCCACCAGGAACACGCTGGGCGCCGAGCCCGCACCCGAGTAGCCAATGAGCCAGGCGTACAGCGCCTGCCACTGCAGCGGGTTGGTGTCCTGGAACTCGTCGATCATCAGGTGCCGGATGCGCGCGTCCAGCCGCTCCTGCACCCAACCCGACAGGACAGGGTCGGCCAGCATCAGCAGCGCGGCGCGCTCGACGTCGTTCATGTCAACCCAGCCGCGGTCACGCTTCAAGGCGGTGAACTGGGCGATCAACACGCGCGTCAGGCGCGCCATGCGCTGCTGGTACAACCAGGCATCGTGCTGCTGGCGGGCCGCCACCACGCGCAGCACCAGGTCTTGCGCAATGCGCACCTGTTCGATGCCGACGATTTTTTCGCCAAACTTGCGCGGCGTTCCTTTTTCGGTCAAAAGGGCCGCGATGACCGCCGGGAAGTCGCCGGCAGTCAGCGCCTGTTCGAGTTCCACGCCCTTGGCCGAAAAAGTCGGCGCGCTCGCGCGGCCCAGCGCAACGGCGGCGTCCCTGAGCGTTTGCCGGTGAAAGCGGTTGGTGCTGAGCAGCTCCTCGGGTTCATCGAGGCCGCCAAATTCGGTGAACTGCGCGGTGAAGGCTTGCACCGAGGTGTCGATCACGCCTTTTTCATCGGCCAGCGTGAACTCGGTGCGTTTGTCGAGCGCAGCCTGCAAGGCCTTGTCGGCCTGGAAGCGCCCGTACGCCAGCACCACAGCTTCAAAGTCGGCCTTGAGCGATGCATCCCCCGCGACAGCTCCGTAAAACCGCCGCCACACCAGGGCGCGCGCCGGCGCGTCGTCTTCCAGCAGTTCGTAGTTCACCGGCAGCTCCAGGCGCTGCAGCACCGCCACCGGCGCGCTGCGCAGCAGGGCCGCAAACCAGCTGTGGAAAGTGCGGATCTGCACCGAGCGGCCGCTGGCCAGGATAGAACGGTATAAATTTGATAGCTGCTCGCGCACGGCCTGTGCGGACTTCAGGCTTTTTTGGCTTGAGAAATCGACCCTGACGCCGCGCATTTCCAGCTCGCGCTGCAAGGTGGCGTCGTCGGCGTGGGCAAAGGCCTTGAGCCAGTCGTCCAGGCGCTCACGCATTTCACCGGCGGCTTTTTTGGTGAAGGTGATCGCCAGGATCTCGTGTGGCAGAACCTGCTGCCCCGGTGTGGCCGTGGCCCCGTCAAGCAGCGCCCGCACGATGCGCGACACCAGCATCCAGGTCTTGCCGGCGCCAGCGCAGGCTTCCACCGCGACGCTGCGGCGCGGGTCGCAGGCGATGGCGTAGAACGCATCCGCCGAAATCGGCTCACCGTTGCATTCGTAGGCGGCGGCGTGGGCGATTTTCATGGTCCGATCCTCCCAGCGGGCAAAGGTACCCCATACCAGCGGGGGCCGCGGAACCGGCTTAGCCGGGCCGCAGGCGCAGCGGCCCCCTCGGGGGGCAGGAAGCTACACGAAGTGAGCGACCGTGGGGGCATCAGTTAGTCCAGAAGTCTTTGCGGCACAGACCCCGGGCAGCGCAGTAATCGCAGGCCTTGCCCTCCCCCAGGGCCGGCAGCGCGGCGCCGCGCGAAATACGCGCCATGTCAGTCAGGATGCTGTCGATGAGCTCGTCGCGCAGTCCGACGATGTCGGCCTGCTCATAGGTTTTGGTGGGCTCTTTTTCGCCGAGATTCACGTAAGCCGCCGCCAGCGTGTCGTCGCTCATTAGGGCCGCATAAAACGCGAGTTGCGTGTCTTCCTGGCCGTTCTTGATGCGCTCGCTCGTGGTGGTGCGCGGCTCTGTCTTGTAGTCGATCACCAAGGCGTGCCCGTCGGGCTGGCGGTCAACGCGGTCCAACTGGCCAAGCAGCGTGAGCGTGCCGACAGGCACTTCGCGCCAGACTTCGGCTTCGTCGAATATGGTGCCGGTGGCTTCGTGGTCGGCCAGCCATTTCAAATAGCCCTCGCGCACGCCGGGCCAGGCCGCAGCAAAGGGCAAAAACTCGCTGTCGCTGAGCGCGAGTTCCTGCGAGGCGCGCTCGGCTGCCGTATTGATCATCGCTTCTCGCGCCGATACATCGGGCGTTGGCAGCGCCTTGAGTGCTTCATGGAAATGCCGCAGCAAGCTGTGCAGCCAGTTGCCGAAGTCGCGTTTGCCCAGCTCGCTTTCAAGCTCTTCGGGCTCCTGCAGCCGGAGCTGGCGCAATGCAAAAAAGCGGTAAGGGCAACGCCGCAAGTCTTCATAGGCACTGGCCGAAAGCCGGGTGACGGGCAAGGCCTCGCCAGTCGGAAAGGGATGCGGCGTGGGCTGGGTGGTCACGGCACGCAGGCTGCGAGGGTCGGTGGCCATGCGCTGCGCTGCATCCTCGCCCTGGTCCAGCAGCAGCTCCTGCACAAAGCCGCTGGGGATCAGGTGTTCGCCGGACTCACTGGTGCGCCAGAGCACATCGAGGTGCGGCATGTGCAGGGCATAGTGCCAGGCCTGGCGCTGGGCGGCGGCAAGCACTTCACGCGACGGCAGGCCCAGCAGCTCGCGCTGGCCGGGCGTCCAGGGGCCGGCCGGTTCCGGCGACACCGGCAGGCGGATTTCATCGCAGCCCGGCAGCACCACGGCCTGCATGGGGCGGCCCAGCAGTTGCGGCAGCGGCAGGATGACCACCTGTTCTGCGGGCGGATGCACAGGGGAAAACTTGCCGCCCTCCAGCGCCTGGTTGACCCACTGTGTGAAGTCATGCAGCCGCATCACCGGCGATGCTTCGAATTCGGTCTCGGCGCCTTCGTGCAGGCGCAGCACGTCCAGCACCGTCCGCCCCGCTTCGTCCAGCGCCAGCGCATCCCACTGCCCTGCTGCTTGCAAAAGGGTACGCAGATCGCGCAGCCAGATCGCCAGCGGGCGGGCACGGCCGAAAGGGCTGCGCAATACATTCACCTCGCGCGCCAGCGGCCCCGTTGCAGCAAAGGCCGGCGGCAAGATGTCTGCTTCGGGAAAGTCCGGCAGGTCGCGCCAGGTGCGCACGCCGATCTTGCGCAGCTCGGTTTCGGCGGCGGTGACCAAGGCGGCGTCAAAGGCCGGTGCGTTTTTCAGCCAGTCCAGCACGGCATCCGTCGATGCATCCCAGGGCATGGCGCGCAGCAGGCTCATCAGGCTGGCGGCGGCGCGCGTAGTGGAAAGCTTCCAACCGGTTTCATCGCGCATGGCAATGCCCCGCTCGGCCAGCATGGCGCCGACACGGCGAGTGAGCTGCCGATCCTGCGCAATCAACGCGACCGGGCTGCGGCCTTGCGCCAGGTGCGTGAGCACGCAGGCAGCGGCGCGGCCAGCTTCGTCTTCGGCGTCTTGCGCCGTGTGCAGTGCGGGCGATGCCGATGGCCCTTCGAGCGAGAGGCACAGCGGGATGGAAACCGACCTGTCGCCGAAATGCGCCTTGAGGGCTTCGGTGAGCGGATCTGCCTGGAAACCTTCCAGCACCGCAAACAGCTGCGGTTTCGCCTGGAAAAGGCGGTCTGTGGCATAGCTTGAAGCAGCCACCCAAGCCAGCGCAATGCGCCCCACAGCAATCTCAAGTGCCAGCACCGGAGAGTCCAGGCCTGCGCCCAGCGTCAGCGCCATCCGCTCGCTCCAGGCCAGGCGCCCGGCCGGCATGACGGCAGCGGCCACACCGGCCAGGCTCCAGGCCGCTTCGACCAGCCGCCCGGACAGCGCATCCTGCTGGGCGCCCAGGCCCGCGCGGGCCAGCAGCGATGCGGCCGTCAGCATGTCGACCGCCACATCCATGCGCAAATCGTCGCCTGAAGGCACATGGATGCCCAGCGTGCCGCCCAGGCCGCTGGCCCAGTTCATGGTGGTTTCAAAGCGGGGAACAAAAAACGTCTCGCCCACCTGCGCAGCCCAGGCGCGGCGCGCCTGCTGGATCAACTGGGCATAGGGCAGCAGCACCACGGCCTCTGCCGGGTGGACGCCGCGCGCCCGCACCACTCCCGTGAGCCGGCCCATGGCCTGCTGCCAGCACAGCGCATCAAGCGTGGGCAACGCGGCGTCAGCGGTCGAAACAGGTGGCATACAGGGGTTAGGGAAAGGAGGTTCGCAGGAAAGGAATATGCCAAAGCCCGTGAATGAAACAGGTAAGCAGCGGCCCGGGAGCTTCAATTTGGATAATCGCTATCGGGACCATAGCCCCTGCACGCCCGACCCGGCTACTTGCTTTCTGCCACAATGACTGCAACTTCAGCCCCTACCGTATCGTAACCATCCCAACCAGACAAAGGAGCCGCCATGGCGAGCGAACTGATCAAACATACCACTGATGCCACCTTCGAAGCCGATGTGCTGCAGGCCTCCAAACCTGTGCTGGTGGACTACTGGGCCGAGTGGTGCGGTCCGTGCAAGATGATTGCCCCGATTCTGGACGAAGTGGCCACCGGTTACGACGGCCGCCTGCAGATCGCGAAGATGAATGTTGACGAAAACCGGGACATTCCCGCCAAGTTCGGCATCCGCGGCATCCCGACGCTGATGCTGTTCAAGGACGGCCAGCTGGCCGCCACCAAGGTCGGTGCCATGAGCAAGGCCCAGTTGACCGCCTTCATCGACCAGCAACTGGCCTGACACGGCCATGCCTGAAGCCGCGAAGAACCCTGTCCCTGCACAGGTTCTTCGCGCGCCATCCCGCTTGAAGTGAGCCGGCCACACACCCTGCCGGACTGCATAATCCCCCTGATTTTCCTGTCATAATGGCCTTGTTCGCTGACTGGCTGCTGCCGGTTGGTTCGAGTTCCCGGTTTGTGAAGCCCTTCTAGCTTCCATTCAAACCTCCCCCGTTTTTTAAATGACTCCGCGAGGAGTTCACTTCACGCAAGGTTTCCCCATGCATTTAAACGAACTCAAGGCACTGCACGTGTCTGAAGTCCTCAAGCAGGCCGAGGAGCTTGAGATTGAAAACACCGGGCGCATGCGCAAGCAGGAGCTGATGTTCGCCATCATCAAGAAGCGCTCCAAAACCGGGGAAACCATCGTGGCCGACGGCGTGCTGGAAGTGCTGCCTGACGGTTTCGGCTTTTTGCGGGCACCGGACTCCAGCTACACCGCGTCCACCGACGACATCTACATCAGCCCGAGCCAGATTCGCCGCTTCAACCTGCACACCGGCGACATGATTGAAGGCGAAGTGCGTACCCCCAAAGATGGCGAGCGCTACTTTGCACTGAACAAGCTCGACAAGGTCAACGACGGCGCCCCCGAAGCGAACAAGCACAAGGTGATGTTCGAGAATCTGACGCCGCTGTTCCCGCGCGAGCAGTTCAAGCTCGAGCGAGACATCAAGGCCGAAGAAAACCTGACCAGCCGCATCATCGACATCATTGCCCCCATCGGCAAGGGCCAGCGTGCCCTGCTGGTCGCGCCGCCCAAGTCCGGCAAGACCGTGATGATGCAGAACATCGCCCACGCCATCACCGCCAACTACCCTGAAGTGGTCATGATGGTGCTGCTGGTCGACGAGCGCCCTGAAGAAGTGACCGAAATGCAGCGCAGCGTGCGCGGCGAAGTGATTTCATCCACCTTTGACGAACCCGCCGCCCGCCATGTGCACGTTGCGGAAATGGTGATCGAGCGCGCCAAGCGCCTGGTCGAACTCGGCAAGGACGTGGTGATCCTGCTGGACTCCATCACCCGCCTCGCACGCGCCTACAACAATGTGCTGCCCTCTTCCGGCAAGGTGCTGACCGGTGGTGTCGATGCCAACGCCCTGCAGCGTCCCAAGCGCTTCTTCGGCGCAGCCCGCAAGATCGAAGAAGGCGGCAGCCTGACCATCATCGGTACCGCGCTGGTCGATACCGGCAGCCGTATGGACGAGGTGATCTTTGAAGAGTTCAAGGGCACCGGCAACTGCGAGATCCACCTGGACCGCCGCCTCTACGAAAAACGCGTGTTCCCGGCGATCCACCTCAACCGCAGCGGCACCCGCAAGGAAGAACTGTTGCTGGCCCCCGAAATCCTGCAAAAGTCGCGGATTCTGCGCCAGTTCATGTACAACATGGACGAAATCGAGTCCATGGAGCTGATGCTCAAGAACATGAAGGCCACCAAGAACAACCACGAGTTCTTCGACATGATGAGAAGGGGTGGTTAGCCCCCACGCTTGTCACTTCGTGTACTGCGCTGCCCCCCGAGGGGGCGCTGCGCCTGCGGACCGGCAAAGCCGGATCCGTGGCCCCGGCTGATAAATACCGCCTCAAGCGGCAAATTTGGCTCAATACTCCCAAGCACGCTATAATGCGAGGCTTCACGGAAAGTGCTCAAAACTGGTTTGAGTGGCTCCCGAAACGAACAAGGAAAGATCATGAAAGAAGGCATTCACCCCAATTACCGCGAAGTTTGTTTCCTGGACATGTCCAACAACTTCAAGTTTGTGACCCGCTCCTGCGCCAACACCAAAGAAATGGTGAAGATGGAAGACGGCCGCGAACTGCCCCTGTACAAGCTTGATACGTCCAGCGAGTCGCATCCCTTCTACACCGGCACACAGAAATCCGTGGACAACATGGGTGGCCGCGTCGAGAAATTCCGCAACCGTTTTGGCAAGACACCTGCCAAGGACGCTGCTGCAGAAGCTTCCAAGTAAGCTGCAACACCTTTCTCCGGCCTCATGAAAAAAGCAGCCTGAACCTCAGGCTGCTTTTTTTTTGCCCCAAAATCGGGCATTCCGTTTTTTCCGCCATCCCTTGAACAAACCCTCCCCAGCCATCATTGCCCAGTCAGCGGTGCGTCGCCTGCCCCGCCTTGCCTTGCTGCTGTTTTGCGTGGCTTATGTGCTGCCGGGCTTCCTGGGCCGCGGCCCCTGGAAAAATGCCGATATCGCAGCCTTCGGCACCATGCAGGCCCTGGCTTCGGGTGCCACCAGCTGGCTGCACCCGCAACTGCTGGGGCAGTCCGGCGAATTTGAAGCACTGCTGCCGTATTGGCTGGGCGCGCTGGCCATCAAGGCCCTGCCCTTTCTTGATCCCGCTTTCGCTGCGCGCATCCCTTTCGGCCTGCTGCTGGCGCTGACCTTGCTGACCACCTGGTATGCGGTCTATTACCTGGCGCGCAGCCCGCAGGCCCAGCCCGTGGCTTTTGCCTTTGGCGGAGAAGCCAGTCCGGTCGACTACGCCCGTGCCATTGCCGACGCCGCCGTGCTGGCACTGATTGCCAGCCTGGGGCTGGCCCAGCTTTCGCACGAAACCACGCCCGCGCTGGCGCAGCTCGGTTTCATGGCGCTGGTTTTTTACGCCGTGGCCGCCAGTGCCTACCGCAGCGCCTGGAAAGTGATGGGACCTGCACTTGGGCTCGCCACCGGACTGGCCGGGCTGGTCTTGAGCGGCGCCCCCTCCGTGGCCACCCTGCTGGGGGCGGGCAGCACGCTGGTCGCACTTGGCAGCACCCGGCACAGCCAGGGTGAAAAGGACACGACGCACGCCTGGCGCTGGGTACTCCTGACCGGGGCACTGACACTGGCTGTCGCGGGCCTGGCCCATGGGCTGGATCTGTGGCGCTGGCGCATCGAAATCCCCGGCCTGGAAAGTCCTGCCGACCGCAGGGAATGGCGCAGCCTGGCACGCCTGCTGGTCTGGTTCACCTGGCCGACCTGGCCGCTGGCCGCCTGGACCCTCTGGCGCTGGCGCCGGCAACTGACGAGCCGGCACGTCGCGCTACCCCTGTGGTTTGCGCTTGTGGCGCTGGCCGCTACAGTGACCACCACCGCCTCGGACCGCAGCCTGTTGCTGAGCCTGCCGCCGCTGGCCGCCCTTGCCGCTTTTGCCCTGCCCACCCTCAAGCGCAGCGTTGCCTCGCTGATCGACTGGTTCACGCTGCTGTTTTTCACTGGCTGCGGCATCATTATCTGGGTGATCTGGATCGCCATGCAGACCGGCATGCCGAAGCAACCCGCGGCCAATGTGGCCAAACTGGCACCTGGGTTCGAGCCCACTTTTTCGTGGCTGGCCTTTCTGGCCGCGGCACTGGCCACTCTGGCTTGGGCCTGGCTGGTCAAGTGGCGCGCCGGTGGCCAGCGTGCTGCAATCTGGAAATCGATGGTGCTGCCTGCGGGTGGCGCCACGCTGTGCTGGCTGCTGCTCATGACCCTCTGGCTGCCCCTGCTGGACTACGCGCGCAGCTATGCGCCCCTGTCGCGGCAGGTGGCGGCCCGGGTCGACACGGAGGCATGCGTTGAAGTCTTTGGCCTGAACAGCGCACAGGTGGCCGCCTTTCAGTACCACGGGCACCTGAACTTGCGTCAGGCCGGTGCCAGGGCGGTCTGTCCCTACCTGGTGGTGGATGCCGACGCGCAGGACAAGCTCAGCAGCATCGTCGATATGCCCGAGTGGGCCTATCTGGCTACGCTGCGCCGGCCTACCGACAAGAACGAAAATGTCGCGTTGTACAAGAGAGTTAGTATTCCCGCCGCTGGCAAGGTTGCACCCCAATGACTGTAGCGGCCCGTCCACGGTCGTGAGCGAACTCAAGGTCATAGGCAGACACGCCGGCGCGGTGCTGGTTGGCCAGCTGGCAGTCATGGCCTTCGGTGTGGCCGACACCGTGATCGCCGGCCGCTACAGCGACCAGGCCCTGGCGGCGCTGTCCGTGGGCTCCGCCATTTACATCAGCGTCTATGTGGGACTGATAGGCGTCGTGCAGGGGCTACTGCCAATCTGGGCCGAACTGCACGGCTCCCACCAGCCCGCGGTGTTGGGCCAGTCATTGCGTCAAAGCCTCTACCTCTGCATCGCCCTTACGGTGGCCGGCATGGCCGCCCTGCTGTTTCCGGGGCCTCTGTTGCGCTGGGCGCAGGTGCCCGAGGCCATGCAAGGCGAGGTACGGGCTTACCTGGCGGTGCTGGCGGCGGCATTGCTGCCATCGCTGCTGTTCCGCGCATACAGCACTTTCAACCAATCGCTTGGCCGGCCCCTGCTGGTCACCTGGCTGCAGTTGGGAGCGCTGGCGGTCAAACTCCCGCTGTCCGTCTGGTTGGTGGCAGGCGGCGCCGGGCTGGCGCCTTCGGGTGTGGTGGGCTGTGCCTGGGCCACCCTGGCGGTCAACTATGGTTTGCTGGGGGTGGCCGTGGTCATGCTGCGCACGCAGGCTTTTTACCGGCCTTACCGACTGTGGACGGGCATGGAAAAACCGGATTGGCACCAGGTGGGCGTCTTTGCCCGGCTGGGCATCCCGGGCGGCTTGGCCTATCTGGTCGAGGTCACCTCATTCACCTTGATGGCACTGTTCATCGCGCGGCTGGGCACGGTGGCCACGGCCAGCCACCAGATTGCCGCCAGCGTCGCATCGGTGCTGTACATGGTGCCGCTGTCGATGGCCATTGCTTGCAGCGCACGGGTATCGTTCTGGATAGGCGCAGGCCGCCCGGACCAGGCCCAGCGCGTAGTCTGGATAGGTTTCAGGCTCACAGCCCTTTCTGCACTTGCACTGGCAACTACTCTTTTAATAGCAAATCAGGGGGTGGCTGCGTTCTATTCGCACAACCCGGCCATTGTCGGCCTCGGTTCCGGCCTGCTGTTGTGGGTGGTGATTTACCACCTGGCCGACGCCATGCAGGCCCTGTGCGCATTTTTGCTGCGCTGCTATCGCATCACCCTGACACCGCTACTGCTGTACAGCGTTCTGCTCTGGGGCCTGGGTCTGCTGGGTGGTTATCTGCTCGCCTACGAAGGCGTGGGGCCCTGGCCGGCGACACGGTCCGCCACCACTTTCTGGGCCGCAAGCACCGTTGCCCTGAGCCTGGTTGCGCTGTGTTTTGTCGCCCTGCTCTGGCGTGCTGTCCGGCGCAGCCTGGCGGGGTCTACGGCTGGAACTGCCGCACCCGCGTAGCCGGAAAAACCATTGAAAACCGCGAACCGTGGCCGGGCTGGCTTTCAATCTGCAGTTCCGCACCGTGCCGCTGGGCCACGTGTTTGACGATCGCCAGGCCGAGGCCGGTGCCGCCCGTCTCGCGTGAGCGGCTGCTGTCGACCCGGTAAAAACGTTCGGTCAGGCGCGGAATGTGTTCGGGTGCGATGCCCGGTCCCGAATCCCTGACGGAAAACTCGGCGCGCCCGTCGGGCAGTCTTTGCCACATGACTTCAATGCGGCCGCCTGCAGGCGTGTAGCGAATGGCATTGTTCAGCAGGTTGGACATGGCGCTGAGCAATTCCGCCTGCGAACCGGCGATCTCCGCTTCTTCCGCGTCCCCGACCTGAAGATCATGCTTTTTCTCGCCCTGTTCGGTAAGCAGGGCCGACAAGGCACACCCTTCCTGTTCGCACAACGCCAGGAGTGCATGCACGGACACCCATTCCTTGCCTCCGGGCGGCGGGCTGCCCTCCAGCCGGGACAGCGTCAGCAGGTCATTGACCAATGTCTGCATGCGGCCCGCCTGGGTGGCCATCAGGTTGAGGTAGCGGGCACGCTCTTCTGCATTGAGCGGCAGGGTCTGGAGTGTTTCCACAAAGCCCGTGAGCACGGTCAACGGCGTGCGGATTTCATGCGAAACATTGGCAACGAAATCGCGCCGCATCGCTTCGGCCTGTTCCAGCGCCGTGACGTCACGCGAAAGCAGCAGCTTGCGCCCTTCTCCATACCGGTGCAGATGCACGGCCAGCCTGACCGGCCGGCTCGCCGTGCTGCGCGGGCCGAGGATGACAATTTCGTGCAGGTAGTCCTCGCCCGCGAGATAGCCTGCAAAAAGCGGGTCCCGCAGCAGGTTGCCGATGTGCTGCATCACGTCCTTCTTCGGGTCAAACCCGAAGTGGACTGCGGCTGTCTCGTTGCACCATTCGATGCGGTGATTCCTGTCGAGCAGGATCACCCCGTTCGGTGACGCCTGGATGGCGGCAAGAAATTCCTGCAGGCGGGCCTCGCTGTCGGCCGCCTTGCGTTCCCGCGCCTTGACCAGCCTCCAGATGCGGTCAGCCACTTCACCCCACAGGCCATCCACCCTTGCCGGCGCGGCAGTCTCACCACGTTTGAGCCAAAGCAGCAGGCGGGCACCGCGCCGCAGGTCGATCAGCACCCACAGCAAACTCGCAGCCAGCAGGCCCAGGATGGCGCCCTGTGCCGGGCTGCCGCCGCGAAGCAGGAATCGCCCCAACAGGGCACCTGCCAACTGGAACAGGAAGAAACGGAAAAGGCGCCACGTCATGCGCGGATTGTGGAGGAAAAACCCTCCATCACTGGGACCGGGGATGAGCCGTCAGGCGATAGCCCGCACCACGCACTGTTTCCACCAGGGACCCCGCAGGCCCCAAGGCTTCGCGCAGGCGCTTGACATGAACGTCCACCGTCCGCTCCTCAATGAACACGTGGTCGCCCCAGACCTTGTCGAGCAGCTGGCCCCGGCTGTGAACACGCTCCACATGTTTCATCAGGTAATGCAGCAGTTTGAACTCCGTTGGGCCCAGCTTGAGTTCCTGGTTCTGGAACGAAATGCGGTGGGTAGCGGCATCGAGCACCAGCGCACCGACGGCCACACTGTCGTTCACCGTTTCCGGAGCACGCCGCCGCAGCACGGCCCGAATGCGCGCCAGCAGTTCCTGGGTGGAAAAAGGTTTGGTGATGTAGTCGTCCGCACCGGCGTCAAGGCCGGCGATCTTGTCCGGCTCATCACCCCTGGCGGTGATCATCAGGATGGGAATCGCCTTGGTGCGCGCGCTGGCACGCCATTTCTTGGCCAGCTGCAAACCGCTGTGGCCCGGCAACATCCAGTCCAGCAGAATGACATCCGGCAACACGGCATCCAGCTCGCGCTGCGCGGCATCACCGTCAACGGCCCAGATGGGCTGGAAGCCGTTGTGCCTGAGGTTGACGGCCACCAGCTCTGCGATCGAGGGCTCGTCTTCCACCACCAGAACGCGGGGTACAGTCTTCATAGATTTCTATCCTGGGTCAGCGGACCACGGACTCGATCGTCTCCATGGAGGTGTGGCGCACGTCCGCGCCTTTGACCACGTAAATGATGAATTCGGCGATGTTTTTTGCATGGTCCCCGATGCGCTCAATGGCCTTGGCCACAAACAGCAGGTCCAGGCTGGACGAAATCGTGCGCGGATCTTCCATCATGTAGGTGATCAGTTTCCGCACGAAACCGTCGAACTCCTTGTCGATGGCATCGTCCTCCTTAAGAATGGACACCGCCACGTTGACGTCGAGCCTGGCAAACGCATCCAGGGCCTTGCGCAGCAGGCCGGAAGCCAGGTCTGCGGCGATGCGCAGCTCGGAAGACGGCAGCGTACGGGCGGCTCCGCTGTCGATGATGGACTTCACCATGCGTGCTATTTTTTCCGCTTCATCACCCGCACGCTCCAGGTTGGCCGTGGTCTTGGAAATGGCGATCAGCAGGCGCAGGTCGCGGGCTGTGGGCTGGCGGCGGGCAATGATGGAAGACAGCTCCCTGTCAATGTCCACTTCCATGGCATTGACACGGGTTTCCATGTCGGTGACCTCGGCCGCAGCCTCGGCGCTGAACTGGGCAAGCGCATAGACGGCATTGCGAATCTGGGATTCCACCAAGCCGCCCATTTCCATGACGCGGGTGGAGACGCTGGTCAGCTCGCTGTCGAACTGGCTGGAGAGATGTTTGTCACTCATGATCAACCAAACCTTCCGGTAATGTAGTCTTCGGTTTCCTGCCGCTTGGGCTTCATGAAGATGTCGTTGGTGACACCGTACTCCACCATCTCACCCAGGTACATGTAGGCCACATAGTCGGACACGCGGGCCGCCTGCTGCATGTTGTGCGTGACGATCAGGATCGTGACCTGGCTTTTCAGCTCGCCGATGAGTTCCTCGATGCTGCCGGTGGCAATCGGGTCCAGTGCCGAAGTGGGCTCGTCAAACAGGATGATCTCCGGGTCGGTCGCCAGCGAGCGCGCAATGCACAGACGCTGCTGCTGGCCGCCGGACAGGTTGGTGGCCGACTCGGTCATCCGGTCCTTGACCTCGTTCCAGATCGCCGCTGCCTTGAGCGCAGCTTCCACCTTGTCTTCCAGGTAGCTCTCAGATTTTTCACCACGTACACGCAGGCCGTAGGCCACGTTCTCGAAGATGGATTTCGGAAAGGGGTTGGGTTTCTGGAACACCATGGAAATGCGCATGCGAACCTCGATGGGATCCACCCCGTGGTCCAAGATATCCACATCGTCGGGGTAGAGCTCGATCTTGCCGTCATAGCGATGGCCCGGGTACAGGTCATGCATGCGGTTGAAGCAGCGCAGGTAAGTTGATTTTCCGCAACCGCTGGGACCGATCAGGGCCGTGACACGGTTCTCGTAAATCGGCATGCTCACACCCTTCAGGGCTTTGAAGGCGCCGTAATAAAAATCGAGATTCTTGGACTGGGCCTTGAGCCCAGGTGCGTTCTGGGGAAGCGTGATGGTAGATGGCATGGTGTTGTGTGTTCTCTGAGGACTTACCACTTGATGTTCTTGCGAAGGCGATAACGCAGCCAGATGGCCAGGCCGTTCATGCCCAGGGTCAGAAACACCAGGACAAGGCTGGCCGCCGCGGCGTTGGCATGGAAGGCCGGGTCGGGCCGCGATGTCCAGTTGAAGATCTGGATGGGCATGACGGTGAACGGCGAGAAAAGCCATTCAAACAGGCTCGCCGGCGGATCACCGGCGAAGGGCACGGGCGGCAAAAAGGCAATGAAAGTCAACGCACCAATGGTGATGATGGGCGCCGTCTCGCCGATGGCCCGTGACAGCCCGATGATGACCCCTGTCAGGATGCCGGGCATGCCATAAGGCACCAGGTGGTCGCTGACCACCTGCCACTTGGTGGCGCCGCAGGCATAAGCGCCTTCACGCACCGTCTGGGGAATAGCCCGCAGCGCCTCACGTGTCGTCACAATCACGATGGGCAGGATCAGCAGGGCCAACGTCAGGCCGGCTGACAGGATGCTCTGGCCGAAACCGAAGGTGTACACAAACAGTCCGAGCGCCAGCAAACCATAAACAATCGACGGCACACCGGCCAGGTTGCTGATGTTGATTTCGATCACATCCGTGAACCAGTTTTTGCGTGCGTACTCCTCCAGGTAAATTGCGCTGGCAATACCGACCGGAATGGCGAACAGGGCGGTGACAATCATCACAAAAAATGAACCCACCCAGGCCGAGAGAATGCCGGCCTCCCCTGCCCTGCGCGAAGGGAAGTTGGTGAAGAACCCCGAAGACAGGCGCGGAAACCCGTCAATGACCATATTCGCGAACAGGGCCACCAGTGTCAGGATGGCCAGGGCGATCGCAGCCAGGCCCACCAGACCAAAAAAAATGTCCCAGCGCTTGTGTGACTTGATGATGGAGCGAAGTTCTTCCGTCCGTTTTAGATTGCTGCTCATCAGTAAGCCTCCCTGTATTTGCGGCGCAGCCAGTGGCCCAGAAGATTGAACAGCAGGGTAATGAGCATGAGCGTCAACCCCGCGGCAAAAATGGTCTGGTAACCCACGCTGCCGTGCGGCAAATCACCCAGCGCCACCTGCACGATGAAAGACGTGATGGTGGCTGCGGGCTCCAGCGGATTGAGGGTCAGGTTGGGCTGCATGCCGGCTGCCACCGCGAGAATCATGGTTTCGCCCACAGCGCGCGAGATGCCCAGGATGTAAGCGGACGCAATGCCGGAAAACGCGGCCGGCACCACGACCCGGGTGGCTGTCTGGAACCGTGTGGCACCCATGGCGTAAGAACCCTCGCGCAGGCTCATGGGCACTGCGCGCATGGCGTCTTCGGACAGCGAAGACACATAGGGAATGATCATGATGCCCATCACAATCCCCGCCGAGAGGATGTTGAATGTAGGCAAATCAGGGTAGATCGTTTGCAGCAGCGGCGTGATGACCAGCAGGGCAAAAAAGCCGTAAATAATCGTCGGCACACCCGAGAGCAACTCGAGCACGGGTTTGAGTACCTCGCGCAGGCGATGGTTGGCAAACTCGGACAGGTAAATCGCGATGATGGTTCCCAGAGGTATTGCAATCGCCAGGGCCACCAGCGAGCTCGACAGCGTGCCGGAAAGCAGCACGATGATGCCGAAGTGCGCGTCGTCAAACAGCGGCGTCCACTGCGTGTCGGTCAGAAAGGTCCAGAGCGGAACATGACTGAAAAATGAGAGCGATTCCTTGACCAGGATGTAAACAATGGCCAGGGTGGTGAATACCGAGACACAGGCTGCCATGAGCAGTACAAACTCGATGATGTGGTCCTTGCGCTTGCGTGCAGCCTTGATTTGCGCAAGTTCGGCGAGGCGGGCAGCACCCGTCAGTCGTTCAGCGATCACAATGCGGTCCGAAGTGGTGGAGGCGCTCATTGTAGGTTTCGTTTCATGAAAGCAGCTCTGCAAAAAGCCGCCTGAAGCTCTGGGGGAGGCCAGCAGGCAGCTTATTGTTCAAGCCGTTGGGTAAATCGGCTTAAAGCTTCGCTTCGCGCTTGGCCAGCTCTTCGATGCTGATGCCCACCTCGTTTTTGCCGCCAAAAACACTGCCTTTCCTGCCTTCGGCGATGTGCTTCACGTTCGAGGCATACACGCTGGCCGGCAGGGGAACGTACTTGACCTCAGCAGCCATCTTGGCGCCATGGGTCATGTAGAAGTCCACAAACCTCTTGACTTCGGGCTTGGCCAGCGATTTGACATTCACGTAGATGAAAATCGGACGGGCCAGCGGCTGGTAAGTCCCCTTGATCACGGTTTCAGCGCTTGGCGAAACGGCAGGTTTGCCTTCCTTCTCGACGATGGGCAGGGCCTTGAGCTTGCCGGTATTTTCTGCGTAGTAGGCGTAGCCGAAGTAACCGATCGCATTGACGTCGCCTGCAACACCCTGCACCAGCACGTTGTCATCTTCCGAGGCCGTGAAGTCGCCGCGGCTGGACTTGGACTTGCCCACGATGGCTTCGGTGAAGTAATCAAAGGTGCCGGAGTCGGATCCTGCGCCGAACAGCTTCATCGGCTGGTCGGGCCATGCCGGGTTGACCTGGTTCCAACGCATGACCTTGCCCTGGGCAGCGGGCTCCCACATTTTTTTCAGCTCGGCGACGCTGGCTTGCTTGAGCCAGGTGTTCTTGGGATTGATCACGACGGTCAAGGCATCGAAAGCTACCGGCAGCTCGATGTATTCGACACCGATTTTTTTGCAGTCAGCCATTTCGGAGGCCGTGATCGGACGTGACGCATCGGAAATATCGATTTCGCCGCGGCAGAACTTCTTGAAGCCGCCACCCGTGCCGGACACGCCAACGGTGACCTTGAGGCCCTTGTTGGCCTTCTGGAACTCTTCTGCGACAGCTTCGGTCACGGGGTAGACCGTGCTGGAGCCGTCAATCTTGACAACCTGGGCCAGGCCAAGCACGGGCATGGCGCCCAGAAAGGCCAGCGCCGAAGTGGCCAGCAGGGATTTGAGAGGGGAGGATTTCATGATTTTTCCTTTCAGGAAAGTAAGAAGCACTGGGAGAAGTTTATGTCTCTGATATGACAAAACCGTGACAGTACTCAGGCGGCCTTGCAGTTCTTCTGGATGGTTTTGCCGTTGTGGATCAGCTCCGCCGCACCAGGGCCTTCTGTCACCAGTTTCCAGCCGTCGGATTCATAGACGCCGGCACCTTTGTTGTCCAGTTCGTAGCCACCGTCATAACGTACGCGCACCGTGGAGCCATCGGCTGTTGCACGTGCCTGGAAGCTTTTTCCGCCTTCGCAATTGAAGGTGACAAACTGGCCCGCCTTCATGCCCGTGGGCACGGCAGGGCCGGTGGCGCAGCCGGCGAGCAGGGCAAGCGTGATCAAGGGGGCAGTAAATACAAATTTCATTTCTGGAATCTCCTGCAGTAGGTTGGTAACAAGGCGTAGTTTCAAGGGCGTGCGTGACAAAGGCGTGACAAAACCATGAAATTCCGCACGCGCAAAACGCAAAAAAGGCAGCCGGCCGGAAAGACGGACTAGGCGCTGCCGGCCCTGCCCATTCGCACCACCAGATGCGCTTCATAACGGTCCCACAACATGGGAATCACGAAAGGTGCGGCCTCAAAGCCGGGCGGTGCCATGCCCTCGCCTTGCGTGATCACACGCGGCGGCGAGATATCCATGGCTTCGCCAAAGTGGCGGCGCGCATAACCCGACATCTGGTTGGTGATCTCGCCGACGATGTCGCGGTGGCTGGCATCGGTGTAACTGCTCTCTCCCATGGTCAGCAGCAGGTGCGTCAGCAGGCCCCGGGGCGCCGAAAAAGTGACACTGCCGCGGTACTTCCCGCTGAGGTCGATGCGTCCCTGGAAATCATTCCAGACCACTGTTTCAGACCCTTCCAGCAGGTAGGCCGTACGCACGGCAGCCCTGTGTCCTGTGGTCTGGGAGAAAAAGGCCATGGCCGCATCGGAAAAGATCTTGATGTCCTCGACTTTGAGCCGGTTGGTCGTCATGCCATCAACTCCTGCAGGGATTCGACAAGTTGCGTGTCTGAAAAAGGTTTCAACAAAAACCCGTGGGCACCCTTCGTCATGGCCTTCAGGGCGGTGGCCCGGTCACTCAGCGCCGACACGACCAGGACACGCGCATCCGGCAATACTGTGCGCAGGGCCTCCAGGCAGGCCGGGCCGTCCATCACGGGCATGGTCAGGTCCATCGTGACAAAGTCCGGCCTGTGCAGCCTGGCCTGCTCGATGGCCTGGCCGCCGTCTCCGGCCAAAGCGACCACCGTGACGCCGGGAAGCCGCTCGCCAATCGCCAGCCTGGCGATCCGGTTGCGGAAAATCATGGAGTCGTCCACCACCATCAGGCTTCTGGTCTTCATGACACCACCCCGAACTTGAGCACGAACTGCGTGGACACGTTGGGCCGGGTCATCACCCTCAAGCGGGCTCCGGCCTTCTCCGCGATCTGCTTGACCAGGGACAGGCCCACGCCGCGGCCCGCATGTTCGGTCACTTCACTGGCCGTCGAGAAATGGGGGTCAAAAATAAACCCGAGCACCTGGTTGTCGGTCAGCTGGATCGCGTCGGTCCGCATTTGCGCCACGCGCTGCCGGACCTCGGGAACCATGATGCCGCGGCCATCATCGCTCAAGGTCACCTGGATGGCACCGTCCTCGGCACGCCCGATATCCAGCCGCAGTTCGCCTACGGGCGGCTTGCTGAGTTTTTGACGCTCCAGCGGCAACTCAATCCCGTGAACCACCGCGTTGCGAACCAGCTGCGGCAGGGCCTCGCGCAACACCTGCTCCACTCCCGCGGGCAAAACCGTTTCGTTGACATAGGCGGTCAGGCGAACCTGCTTGCCGAGCGAAAGCGCCACGCGCTCCGACAGCGACCGGAGATTGCCGACCATGGCATCCAGCAGGCGCGGCTCGTCCTGCTGGACTGCCGCAGGCGAAGCCTGGCCAATGCGCGCAAATACCCGGTGCAGGCGCTCCACCTGGTTCTGCACCTTGGAGAGTTCGAACACGATAGGAATCAGGTCTTCGCCGGACAGGTCACGGCGTTTGAGCAGGGGTGCCAGTGCGTTTTCCATTTCGTGGCACTGGCGCGCGATGGCCGTGAGGCTGAGTGCGGCACCCTCACCCTTGATGCCGTGAATCAGCCGCGCGGCATCGTCGACCAGGGCCCGGTAGGCCTCGGGGCGCCGCCCGACGGTGCGCATGGACTGGTTCAGGTCCACCAGCCTGCCACGGGCAACAAGCAGGAATTCCTGCAGCAGCAGGGGCTCCTGTTCCAGCACACGTATCAGGTCTTCCACATCGCTCTTCGCCGCCTCCTGGGTCACTGCCAGCTCGCGCTCCAGCTGGACTTTCCGCGTCACGTCAAACACGGTCACCAGCAGTTCCTTGATGCGGCTTGCCTCGCGCAGCTGCGTGATCTGGAACGTGAGGAACCGGACTGTGCCGGATACACCTAACGCACCGGGCGCAGTGACCTCCACATCCTTCAGCGGGTCCAGCTGCGCCAGCAAGGCCGGCTTGACCTTGGGGTCAAACAGCAACTCCAGGTAACTCTGTGCTTCTTCGGCCCGCTCCGGCGTCAACACGCTGCGCAGCAATTGGCGGAAGTCTTCACCCGGCCGTATCTCGCGCATGAACAGTTTGTGCACCGACGCCGAAAGCTGGGTGCCCACACTTCCGTCGGCTCGCACCAGCAGCAAACCCTCGGACACCGTTTTCAGGATGTCGTCGGTTTCCTGGCGCGCCGCGTTTGCCACGCGGTCGCTGGCATTGAGGCGCCGCAGAAACTTGAAAACGATGTAAACAAAATTGATCAGAGCAAGAACAATCGCCGCCACCTGTATCTGCCGCATGCGTTCTGTCTTGGTTCTGGCAGCGGCCTCGACACCGGTCGCCAGGTCATCGCCAAGGGCCATCAGGCGCACATTGCGGGCGACGGCCTTGGTGGCTGCAATTTCGGTGTCTTCGAGGGTGGGGTCCGGTGAGGCGATCACCGGGTCGATGCTCTCCTTGAGTGGCAGCCATTCGCGCTCCAGCTTCCGGACGTTGTTGCGCACGTCCTCCGGGTTCAGCCCGAACACCATGAACTCGGCATCCTGGCTCATGGCGCTTTTCAGGGCTTCCAGTCCCTGGACAAAAGCGCCCGTTCCCTGCGTCAGCTGGGCCATGCTGGTCTGGATCGGAACTTCCGCTTTTTTTTCGGCCTGCAGGGTCAACAGCGACTTGGTGATCTGCTGCGTGAGCATGCGAAGCTCACCCGCCGTATTGATCCGGCTGGCATCGCGCTCCAGCTGCAAGGACGCAAAGAAGTTGAAAAACAGGATGCCCAGATCCAGGACAATAAACAGGAGGATGGCGAACAGGAGATCGCGGTACTTGCCCAGGCCAAGGGAAGATTTCATGGTGTGTTTGCGGAGTTGGAACACACAATGTTGCAACTTCCAGGTGACCGGGCTGTGACAGCCATCGGCATTTTTTTGTGCTGCCGGCACGCACCATCACTTCCAATAGCTATACTTTTAATAGCTTACTATGTAGAACGGATGAAGGCTAAAGCCACTTTTCATCATGAGCCAGAGCGAGTGCAGACCCTGAACGCGCGGTTGTAATCATTCGCAGCCGGTCCCAACCTTCGGTCCGCGGCCCCGGACAAGCGTTCATACGCTGGTCACATGGCCGCCGCACAATCCGTTTTGCTATTCCTCCGATGACGCACCCGCTCCGCCCTTTCCACCGATGAATTTCCAGCCATGAGGGTGCCGCGCGAATGCTATGCTGAGTTTCCTCTCAGACGCTCACACATGCAAAATGGAACCCGACTGGCTGCCGTGGATCTTGGGTCCAACAGCTACCGCCTCGAAATAGGCCGCCTCGATCACGGACAGATCCACCGTACCGAATACCTCAAGGAAACCGTGCGCCAGGGCAACGGCCTGGACGCCGAGCGCAACCTCACGCCCGAGGCCATGCAGCGTGGCTGGGACTGCCTGGCACGTTTTGGCGAACGCCTGGCCGGTTTCAAAAAAGGGGAAGTGCGCGCCGTCGCCACCCAGACGCTGCGCGAAGCCCGCAACCGCGACGTTTTCCTGCAGCGCGCCCACAAGGTGCTCGGTTTTCCCATCGACGTGATCTCCGGCCGCGAAGAAGCCCGCCTGATTTACCAGGGCGTGGCGCATCTGCTGCCCCAATCTGACGAGCGGCGCCTGGTGGTCGATATCGGCGGCCGGTCCACCGAAATGATTCTCGGCAAGGGCCTGGAAGCCCAGACCATGGAGTCCTACCGGGTGGGCAGCGTCGGCTGGTCGATGAAGTATTTTCCCGACGGCCAGTTCAGTGCGCGCGCCTTCCAGGGTGCTGAAGTAGCTGCCAAGGCCGTGCTTGACGAAGCCATCATTACCTACCGCAATGACAGCTGGGATGTGGCTTACGGTTCGTCAGGCACGGTGGGCGCCGTCAGCGACGTGTTGTTTGCCGCCGGCTGGCCCCAGGGCTTGGTCACGCGCGACGGGCTGGACTGGCTACTGGACCGCCTGCTCAAGGCCCAGAGCGTAGAGCGGCTCAAGCTCGACGGCATGAAGGAAGACCGGCGCGCTGTGATCGGCGGTGGTGTCAGCGTGTTGCGCGCCATTTTTGAGCTGATGGGCATCACGCAGATGCAAACCGCCCAGGGTGCCCTGCGCCATGGCGTTTTGTATGACCTGCTGGACCGCGAAGGAGAAACGACCGACCTGCGCTCGACCACGGTGCTGCGCCTGGCCCGCAAGTTCGATGTCGAAGCCGCCCAGTCCCAGCGCGTCAGCAAAGTCGCCCGAGCCCTCTTTGTGCAAGTCAGCGGCGGCCTGTCGCCGGCGGAGCTGGGACGGGTGCAGCGCAAGCTCGATTGGGCCGCCCAGCTGCATGAAATCGGCAGCCATATCTCGCATAGCGACTATCACAAGCATGGCGCCTACATCCTGGACAACGCCGACGCCCCGGGCTTCTCCCTGCCGGAGCTGCACCGCCTGAGCCTGCTGGTGCTGGGCCACCGCGGCAAGCTGCGCAAGCTCGAAGCCGATTTCGAGGACCGGATTTTTGTGCAGCAGCTGCTCTGCCTGCGCCTGGCCGTGATTCTGTGCCACGCGCGCCGCGAGCCCGACTCCCGGGAACTGCGGGTCAGCGAAAACGCCGGCAGCCACCAGTTTCTGCTCGGTTGCCGGCCTGGATGGGCCGAGGCTTTTCCCCAGTCTGCGCACTTGTTGCGCGAAGAAGTGCTGGCTTGGCAGAAGACGCCGTGGTCGCTTGTCCTGGCGGAGGTATAGGACTGCCAGCCGGTATTCGAGAGGGGTCGCTCAGAGCACTTCGGGCGACTGGACCGTGACCACCACGGTTTGCAGGCTGCCTTCGCGTTCACGGGTGCGCAACCACCAGAGCGAACCCTTTTTCACGGGGCAATCGGCTTCCTGCAAACCCAGCAGCTGGGCAATGGTCTGCCCGAGGGTGGGCTGGTGGCCTACCACCAGGATGGGCAGCTTGTTCACCGGCCATTGAACCAGTTCCAGCAGTTGCGAAGGCGGCGCATCGGGACCAAGCTCCGCGCGGACCTTGTACTTTCTCCCCAGGGCCAGGGCCGTCTGCTCGCAGCGGCGCGCCGGGCTCGCAAGAATGCGCGTGCGCTCCGGCAACTGGCGATCCAGCCAGCCGGCCATGCGGGCCGCCTGCTTTTCGCCGCGCGAAGTCAACGAACGTTCGAGGTCACTGACGTCGTGCACATGGACCGGCAACTCTTCGGCCTCTGCATGGCGCCACAGGATCAGGTCCATCTCAGAGCTCCATCACAGCAGCGGCAGCCGAATAACGTGCCATCAACGCAGCTTGTGCGCCGTGCTGCTCCTCCTGCCCGATGGCACCCACCCGCACATAACTCCCGTCGGGCTGCAAGTCCCAGGCGTCCTGGCTGTCATGCAGGTAGGCGACCAGGCATTCGTCGATGATGCGCTGGCGCAGCACCGGATCGGTCACCGACCAGGCCAGTTCCACCCGCCGCAACATGTTGCGGTTCATCCAGTCTGCACTGGAAAGATAGAGCGTTTCCTCCCCGTCGCAGCGGAAATAGAACACGCGCGAGTGTTCCAGGAAGCGGCCAATCACCGAGCGCACCCGGATGTTGTCCGTCACCCCCGGAACCCCGGCAGGCAGCATGCAGGCACCGCGCACCACCAGGTCAATTTTCACGCCGCTCTGCCCAGCCTTGACCAGGGCCAGCATCAGGCCTTCGTCGGTCAGCGCATTCATCTTGGCCACGATGCGCGTGTCCTTGCCCAGCGCAGCCGCTTCGGCCAGCAGATCGACTTTTTCAATCAGCTTGCGGTGCAGCTGGAACGGCGCCACCAGCAGGCGATTGAGCTTGGGCAATTTGCTCTGGCTGGCCAGGTGCACAAAAACATTGTCGATGTCCGCGGTCAGGTCAGCATCGGCCGTCAGGTAACTCACGTCGGTGTACAGACGCGCGGTGGTCGGGTTGTAGTTGCCGGTGGAAAGATGCGCATAACGCACCAGTTCCCGGCCCTCTCGCCGCGTCACCAGCAGCATCTTGGCGTGGGTTTTGAGGCCCACCACGCCATAGACGACCTGCGCACCTATCGACTCCAGCATTTCGGCCCAGTTGATGTTGGCTTCTTCGTCAAAGCGGGCCTTGAGCTCCAGCACCACCGTGACCTCCTTGCCGCGCCGCACCGCCTCGCGCAGCAAGCTCATGAGTTCGGAATCCGGGCCGGTGCGGTAAATCGTCTGCCGGATGGCGAGCACCTGCGGGTCGTTCACCGCCTCGCGCAGGAAATCGAGCACGCCATTGAAACTCTCGAAAGGCTGGTGGATGGACACGTCCCCCTGCTTGAGACGCTCGAAAAACGACTGGCCGGGCAGCACTTGCGTCGGGTAGCAGGCCTTGTAGGGCGGAAAAAGCAGCTTGGGGTCGTTCACCAGATCCACCAGCTGGTTCAGGCGCACCAGGTTGACCGGGCCATGCACCCGGTACAGCGCTTCTACCGGCAGGCTGAACTGGCCGAGCAGGAAATCCGACAGGTGTTTGGAGCAACCCGCCGACACCTCCAGGCGAACCGCCTGCCCGTAGTGGCGCTGCTCCAGGCCCAGGCGCAGCGCGGTACGCAGGTTTTTCACATCATCTTCATCAACCGCCAGGTCGGAATGGCGCGTCACGCGAAACTGCGAAAACTCCCCCACCTCGCGGCCCGGAAACAGGTCGGTGAGATGCGCCCGGATGATGCTGGACAGGGAAACAAAAAGCGACTTTTTATGCGAACCCTTGCTGTCGGGCATGTGGATCACGCGCGGCAGGACCCGGGGCACCTTGACAATCGCGATATCGTTCTGGCGTCCGAAGGCGTCCTTCCCGCCCAGCCTGACGATGAAGTTGAGTGACTTGTTGGCCACCTGGGGGAAAGGATGCGAAGGATCCAGCCCGACGGGAATGAGCAGCGGGCGCACTTCCCGCTCGAAGTAGGCCTTGGCCCAGCGGCGCTGCGCTGCATCGCGGTCGCCGTGCGAAACAATCCGTATGCCGTGCTTTGCAAACTCTGGCATCAGCTCGTCGTTGTACAGAGAATACTGGCGCGCCACCATGTCGTGTGCTGCTGCCGACAGCGCCTTGAAGGACTCAGCGGAGTAAGGCTCCTTCTGCTCCTGGTTCATGGCGGCCGTCAGATGCAGGGCTGCGCGCACCTCGAAAAATTCGTCCAGGTTGGACGAAACAATACACAAAAACCGCAATCTTTCCAGCAGCGGCACATCGGGCCGCTTGGCCCAGTCCAGCACCCGCTCATTGAAAGCCAGGATGCTGTGGTCCCGGTCCAGGAACTGGACCAGGGGCGCGGCGGGCGACAGTGTTGGCGGCAAGGCGGGTGGGATGGACATGCGGACTTTGTATTTTTATTGTCATTGATCTGACTTGTCAGTGTGCTCAGGTTTGATGACAAACGCGTGACAGCACCATGACAACCATTTCAGGCGTGGGCCTGTGCGGCCACCAGCTTGCTGTCGGCCTTCCTGCGTATCGGCACCAGGTGCCCCTCAAACAGCCGTGCCGCCTGCAGCCAGCTGAAATCCAGCGCACGGGCACGGGCTTCATAACGCGGCACTGTCATCGCGCTGTAACAGGCCTGTTTCAAATCCTCATGCATCACGCCGCCGTGGCAGCTGCCGTCGGGCTTGCCCAGCACCTCCAGCGGGCCATCGACCGGATAGGCTGCCACCGGCGTCCCGCTGGCCATGGCTTCCAGCATCACCAGGCCAAAGGTTTCGGACCGGCTGGGAAACACGAACACGTCTGCCGCTGCATACACCCTGGCCAGATCGTCCCGCGGAAGCACACCCAGCCAGCGCACCTGCGGATAGCGGTCCTTGAGCGAGGCCTCCAGCGGCCCGACACCGCAAACCACCTTGGTGCCCGAAATGTCCAGTGTCAGGAAGGCCTCGATGTTTTTCTCGTACGACACCCGGCCCACGAACAGCGACACCGGCCGCACCAGCGTACCCATGCGGGAATACAGCTGCGCCTCGGGCTGGAATGAAAACAGCTGGGTGTCCACGCCATGGGTCCAGCTGCGCAGCTTGCGAAAACCGCGCCGCTCCAGCATCTGCAACACGCCCTGGGTGGGCACCAGAACACCGGACGAAGCCTTGTGAAAATGGCGAAACAGCGCGTAACCCCAGGACAGCGGAATCTTCAGCGCAGCATGCAGGATTTCCGGAAATTTGGTGTGAAAGGCGGTGGTAAACCGCAGACCCCGTTTCAGGCAATAGCCGCGTGCCGCCCAGCCCAGCGGGCCTTCGGTGGCAACGTGGATGGCTTCCGGCTCAAACGCATCCAGCTTCCCGGCCAGCAGGGCTTTGGGGCGCACGGCCAGGTCGATGCCGGCATAACCGGGGCAAGGGCGTGTTTTGAACAGGCCGGGATGGATCACCTCCACACGGTGCCCCAGGCCTTCCAGCTCACGCACCAGTTCCACCAGGGTGGTGACCACGCCATTGACCTGGGGCTGCCAGGCGTCGGTAACAAGGGCGATCTTCACGCGGCCACCGTGGCGGTTGCATGGCCGCGGCCCTGGGTTTCATGGCTTGGTGCCCAGTGCAGCAGCGCCAGCGTGCCGTCGTAGTGCTCCACCAGCGCGGTGCGGCTTTCGACCCAGTCGCCGTCGTTGCAATAGAGCACGCCGCCGATATCGCGCATCTCGGCCCGGTGGATGTGCCCGCAGACCACGCCCTGGTGGCCGCGCCGGCGCGCCTCGTTGGCAACCGCCACTTCGAAGTCGGTCACATAGTTCAGCGCGCTCTTGACCTTCTGCTTGAGGTAGGCCGAGAGCGACCAGTAAGGCAGCCCGAGGCGCGCGCGCAGGCTGTTGAGGTGCCGGTTGAGCTTGAGCGTGAACTCATAGAGGTTGTCGCCCACATAGGCCAGCCATTTGGCGCACTGCACCACAGCGTCGAAATAGTCGCCGTGAACAATCCACAGGTGGCGGCCATCGGCCGTGGTGTGAACGGCCTCCTCGACCACTTCAATGCCGCCGAACTGGTGGCCTATGAATTCACGCGCAAACTCATCATGGTTGCCGGGCACGTAGACAACCCGGCAGCCTTTGCGCGCGCGGCGCAGCAGCTTTTGCACCACGTCGTTGTGCGACTGCGGCCAATACCATTTGCGCCGCAGCTGCCAGCCGTCCACGATGTCGCCCACCAGGTAGAGATAGTCGCTCGGATGCGCCTTGAGGAAATCCAGCAGCGCCGTGGCCTGGCAGCCGGGCGTGCCCAGGTGCAGGTCGGAGATGAAAATACTGCGGTAACGCTTGCCCGGCGGAGCATCGTCATGGTCATCGCCATCGTCCGGCATGTGCCCCTGGTTCAGGGGCCCGAGTTTGTCAAACAGCTTGCGCATCAGTCCCCCTTGCCGGAAAAGTGCTTGCGGTAACGCGGCGGCAAATCGGCGATGCGCATCATCATGGGCAAGTCGGCCGAGTTGAAATCGGGGTCCCAGGCCGGTGCGCCCAGCACCTTGGCACCCAGGCGCAGGTAACCCTTGATCAGCGCTGGCGGCTCGACCTCCAGCGAATCGTCGAGCCGTTCGACCGGCAGCGGCAGCCGCGGTGTGACGTGGTATTCAATCGGCGCCAGATGCGTCTGGCGGACCTGGCGCCAGATGCTGGCCGCCGCCTGCCCCATGGAGGCACCGGTGTGATGCATCGGAATGCTTGCGCAGCCGATCATGGTGTCGAGCTGGTTGCGTGCCATGAACTCGGCCAGTGCTCCCCACAGCGCCAGGATCACGCCGCCATGCCTGTGCTCCGCATGCACGCAGTTGCGGCCCAGCTCGACCATGCGGGCCCGCAGAAAACGCAGGCGCGTCAGGTCGAACTCGGTGTCGCTGTAGGTGCTGCCGGCGCGTTTGGCCTGGGTCGGCGTGAGCACGCGGTAAGTCCCGATAACCTCCCCGCTGGATTCGTCGCGCACCAGCAGGTGTTCGCAGAAGTCGTCAAACAGGTCGATGTCGTGGCCGGGCAAGGTGTTGGGCAGGGTCGCCCCCATCTCGAGCGCGAAGACCTGGTATCTCAGGCGCTGCGCCTGGCGGACCTCATCCTGGTGCCTGGCCCAGCTGACCTGGATTTTCCCCAGGGCAGGCCCTTGAACAACGGCTGGAAGGGGAGCATGAGAGCTTTGATGAAGTAACCCCCGTGGCATGGCGACTGGCGACAATGCAAAGGTGGGATTGGGCAGTTCTTTCATGATGGACTCCTGGTTGTCTTCTCGCAAATGGCTTTCGGCACTCGACACTCAAAAATTCTGTAAGAAAGCCCCGCGGTCGGGGCTGTTGATGCAGGGAACCTAGGTCCCGACGATGCCGCCATCCTTGCGGCGGATCACGACGGTGGCCGAACGTGGCCGCCCGCCCGCCGGGCCGTCAGGCCAACTGCTCACGGCTTTCGGCTGGGCCGCGTCGCTGCGCTCGCTGGCGGTTTCTCCCGGGTGCTGGATGTTGATGAAAACCGCACGGCGGTCCGGCGTGAAGCTCACCCCGGTGATCTCGCAGCCGGCCGGGCCGGTCAGGAAACGTTTGGTCTCACCTGTGGCCGGGTCGGCGCACAGCATCATGTTGTTGCCCATGCCCCTGTAGGCGCCCTTGTGCATGGCCGAGGTTGAAATGTCGGTCTGTATCCAGAGCAGCCCGCCTGCATCGAACTGCAGGCCGTCCGGACTGCCGTACATTTCGCCTTTGATGGTGCCGCGGTATTCGGCCTTGCCGGCATTCGGGTCACCTGCCAGGGCAAAGTGCATCCAGCGGAATTCGACCGCGCTGGCGTCGCCGTCCAGGCGGTTGGCACCAACCCCCTGCCCCTTGCCTTCGCGCCAGCGGATGATGTGGCCCATGATGTTGTCATTGCGCGGGTTGGCCGCATTCGGGCCTGTGTCGCCCTGCCCGCGGTTGCTGTTGTTGGTCAGCGTCACAAACACCTCGCCGGTGCTGGGATGCACCGCCACCCATTCGGGGCGGTCCATTTTGGTGGCGCCCACGGCGTCGGCCGCCTGGCGGCACTTGACGAGAACTTCGGCCTGGCTGGAAAAACCGGCGGCGGCATTCAGGCCGCCCTCGCCATGCACCAGAGGCAGCCAGCGGCCGTAACCCTGTTCGTCAAAACGCGCCACATACAGCGTGCCGTGGTCCAGCAGGTCTTTATTTGCGCGGTAACCGCCGGGCTTGACCCTGTCGCGGCTGACAAACTTGTAGATGTACTCAAAACGCTCGTCGTCCCCCATGTAGACCACGGCACGGCCGTCACGGCTCAGAGTCGTGGTGGCGCCCTCGTGCTTGATGCGGCCCAGCGCCGTGCGCTTGATCGGGGTTTGGGTCGGGTCCTGCGGATCGATCTCGACCACCCAGCCGAAGCGGTGCGGTTCGTTGGGGTTTTTCACCGCGTCAAAGCGCTCGTCAAACTCGTGCCAGCGATAGCCAAAGCCCTTGGCGCGCAGGCCGTACCGCACCTCGTCCGGGTTCGGCTTGTCCTGCGCGGAGAAATAGCCATTCCAGTTTTCCTCGCAGGTCAGGAAAGTGCCCCAGGGCGTCTGGCCTGCCGCACAGTTGTTCAGCGTGCCCAGCGGCCGCATGCCTTCCGGGTCGGCGGCGGTTTTCAGCAGCGCATGCCCTGCTGCAGGGCCGCTGAACTGCATGGGTGTGTTGCTGGTGATGCGGCGTGCATAGCGCGAACTGGGCATCACACGCCAGACCCCGGCGCGCTCGACGACCTCGATCACGCTGACGCCATGCGCCGCCTGCGACTTGCGCACCTTGTCGGCCGTCCAGGTCTTCATGCCGTCGCTGTGCAGCAGGCCGTCGTCGGTGTATTCGTGGTTGATGGCCAGCAGCCCGTGGCGCGGGTTCTTGTCGAGCGGGAAATACTCCATGCCATCGTGGTGCATGCCCGACTGCAGCAACTGCTCCTGCGCGCTGTTCGATGCATCGTCCTTGAAGGCCGCTGCCGCCGCCCCGGCAATACCGGTTGCGTCGCCCCAGCGGTACAACACCTGGGCCTCGTATTCGGCTGGCACCACCAGCGTGTCGGCAACGGACACAGGCACACCGGTAAAACCGAGTGGCTTGCCTTTGGCCGGCGCTGCGGCATTGGCCGTCAGCGTGTGCGAACCCATCAGCAACGCAACGGCCGCAGTCGTGCAGCGCAGCACATGGCGGCGCTCGCTGTCTATCTCGTGAATGCAAGGATTGGACGCGATGTTGACGCCCTCCCCTTGCTCGAAAGCCTTGCCGAACCCTTGACCCATGAATCACTCTCCATCGTGTTTTTGACTGATGCAGGGATTCTGGAAGTCGAGGGTGACGTGTTCATGTCGGTTTGATGGCGGTTTGATGACAGACGTTTACTGAGGCTAGCCGCTATCGAATCAATAGCTTCTTGGGCTTTCTGGATATGGGCAAACGCCTGTTTTTCCATATGACAATGGGCCAGGAGATGCAGCAGCAACGCTGAAAACAGGGGGGCGAAGCACAAGCCCCAGGCATCCGCTCAAAACGGATGGAGCGTCCCGGCGATTTCCCGTTCGTCGAGGGCTGTTACCAGAGGGCGGAGTCGCGCAAGCTCTCGGTCTGCTCACGCTCGCGCCAGAGCCAGCGCCGGCGCCACCACTCCAGAAGCACCAGGATCGCGGCAGCAGCAACAAACGCTTCCCAGAGCCTGAAGGAGCGGCCAATGAGGGCTGGAGCCAACGCCCAGAGCAAGGCGCCCAGCAAGATGGCGAGGACAAAAGTGCCGATAGGCGTGAGGAGCAGGGTTCGAATAGTCACAAGTCCATTTTCCACAGGGAAGGCATCAAATTGTTGGGAAAAATTTTTGATCGTGGCCTGAACGCAACGTCAACAAGGGATGTATCAAAAAGTGTTTTTCGACCGGCCGACGCGATGCCCCCAGCCTCCCATGTCCTTCCGCATTCTTGCGGGATGCATTAAAGTTGGGCGCCGTGGAAGCTCGCCGCGTTCCGGCGCATTTCGCTCATGCTCACAATCCTCACACTTCTTGCCTGCATCGGCGCCGGAACAATTGGCGGTGCGTTCTTTGCCTTCTCCACTTTCGTGATGAAGGCTCTTGCCCAGTTGCCGCCGAACCATGGCGTCGGTGCCATGCAGCGCATCAACGTGGTCGTCCTCAACCCGATTTTTCTGGGTGTCTTTGTGGGTACCGCGCTCCTGGCCACCGGTTGCGCCATTGCATCCTTCTTTCCCTGGAGCGTGCCGCGTTCGCCACTGCTGCTGGCCTCGGGCATTCTTTATGTCGTGGGCACGTTCTTCGTCACGATGAGGCTGAACGTCCCAAGGAACGAGCGGCTCGCTCGCCTCGGCAACGAGTCATCCGAGGCGGCTCAGTACTGGCCGGTTTACGTGCGTGAGTGGTCGAACTGGAACCACGTTCGAACCGCCGCGTCTCTTGCGTCGGCGGCATGCAGCGCCGCTGTTCTGGCAACCTGAGCCTCAGGCACCCTTTGCCATGAACCTGCAGAAGCATCTCGGTCTTTTCCTGCAGGCAGTATGTGTCTGGGCCGCATTCTGGCTTGCCGGCCTGCCTTCCTACTACCAGCAGTACTCGCTGGTCACGCTGGCCGTTGGCGCCATCCTTTTGTCTGTCGCCATTTCACTGACGGCGATCTTCGTGCTTCGGCGTGGAAGGGCCAAAACCAGGTTTGCCCGTGCCTTCTGGCTCTCCGCCTACTACACCATTCCGTTCGCTGCACTCGACGCCCTGTATTGCGGCGTGTACCTGGGTCACGGCCCGGGCTTTCTGTACAAGTACTGGTATCTCTCGGTCTTCTATGTCACGCCATGGCTGACCTTCATCCCCACCGCATTGTTGCTTCGCGAAGAAGTGACACGCCAGGCCGCATAAAGGCGCCTGAGCCTTCCATCAGGCACCGGACTCGGCTATCGGGCCGATGCGCTGTTCAGGTTTGCGGCGGCGCGTATGAGCGTCTTCAATGCCTTCTCATCGATCTTGTCGCCCTCATGGAAATCGATAGCGCGCCTGGTGTTGCCTTCCAGGCTGGAATTGAAGAGGCCTGACGGGTCCTCCAGCGAGGCCCCCTTGGCGAAAGTCATCTTCACGGCACTCTTGTAGGTTTCACCCGTGCAGATGATTCCACCCTGCGACCACACCGGAACCCCTCGCCACTTCAACTCCTCGACCACGTCGGGGACAGCTTGCTTGACGAGTGTTCGGACCCGGGCAAGCGTCTCGCCCCGCCAGTCATTCAGTTCCCTGATCTTCGCGTCTATCACTTGGGAGGCGGAGGCTCCTTCTTCTTCCGTCGAGCCGCTCTTGCTCTTGTTCATGCCTGTTGTTCCTTTCCTCATGGTTGTTGTATCCGCTCACATTCGTTCGCCGGGCAACTGGCTGGCCTGCTTCACCCAGTCGGCGAGCTGCGCTTCGTCGAACGGGTCGTCTTCATGGATGTCGAGGTAGCGCACTTCCTTTTGTCTGGAATCGCCGGGAGGAACGGGTCGCAACGACGTGCCGCGGAAGAAAGCCACCTTGATGTACTTCGTGAAGACATGGAAGCTGAGGAACCAGCCTTCGTCTCCGGCACCGTAAAACGGCGAGTTCCATTTGACGGCCTTGCGCACGCCGGGCACGGCGCGCACGATGAGCGCATCGAGGCGGCGCCCGACTTCGCTTTTCCAGCCCGGCATGGCCGCAATGTAGGCCTGCACCGGCGCATCGCCGCAGCCCCTCGCAATCTGGGGATTGCCGCCTGAAAGGAGAGCCGGCTTTGCAGCCTGGGGGGCTGCACCTCCGGTGCCGTCTTGCGCGGTTTAGCCACCCTGGCGGCGACCTTTTTTGCGACCTTCGCCGGCGTCTCTGATGCACTTTTAACCATTGCATTCACTCCGCGGTTTGGCTTGAATGGTGCCGGCTGGTTTCAATCTACCCGCACCAATACCTGCTCAAGCTTGGCGAAGAACTGCGGCCATCCATGCCTGGCACCCTGGTAGGCCTGCTGCTGATCCGGCCGGAAGCCCGCCTGCTCCATGCGCAGGTGCGTCCCCGTGCCAGTAGGAGTGAGCGTCCAGGTGACAACGCTCTCGAGACCATAGGCGCCCCACGTGTAAGACAGCGTTTTGTTCGGCTCAATCGTCAGCACCTGGCAGTCGACAGAGCCCCAATCTGCGCGAAGGTTGAAGCGGTGATCCACGGCTGGCTTGAAGTCGTTCTTCATGAGCCACTCCTCGATCAGGTGAGGCTGCGTGAGCGCGCGCCAGATCTTTTCGGGCGGATAGGGTATCTCGCGTTCAACAACGACGGAGCGCGTTTCCGTTGCAGTGCTGGTCATTGGTCCATCCTTTTCAAGAGTGATTCGAGATCATCGAACCGGTTGTTCCAGAAGGTGCCATAAAGGCTCATCCAGTCACGTATGGGTGCAAGCGCCAGCGGTTGTGCGCTGTAATGCGCCTCGCGTCCCTCGCGCCTGTCGTTTACCAGCTTCGCGCGCTTCAGAATTCCCAGGTGCTTGGACACGGCCGGCTGAGACACGCCCGCGAGGTCAGTCAGTGCGCTTACCGTCTGCTCCCCGTGCCGGGCCAGGCGCTCAAAAATCGCCCGGCGTGTCGGGTCGGCAAGGGCCTTGAAAACCTCATTAGCGACTGTTTGCATGTCGAAAGCATAACCCGATGGTTATTTGTTTGTCAACTCCGGCATTGGGGCTGGTGATCCTGGAGGCCGCGTAGAAGCCCACAACGCTTGTCCACCAAATCGCCCCACGCTATTGCTGCCGCGCGTAATGACTGGGCGCTTGCCCCACATGGCGACTGAACGCTGTGCTGAAGGTGCTGGCCGAGCTGTAGCCCACGCGTTCGGCTACTTCGGCCATTGCGCAGTCGCTGCGGCTCAGCAAATCCTTCGCGATGGCCATGCGCCAGGCCAGCAGGTATTCCATGGGCGGCACACCCACGGCGCGCGAGAAGCGTTCAAAGAACGCTGACCGCGACAGCGCAGCCGTCTTCGCCAGTTCAAGCACCGTCCACGTGCGCGCCGGCTCGGTGTGCATGTGTCGCATCGCTGCGGCAAGGCGCGTGTCTGCCAGCCCGCGCAGCAGCCCCGGTGGCGCGCCTTCAGTGGGCGCCCCGCGTAGTGCCTCGATGAGCAGCACTTCAATGAGCCGTCCCAGAACAAGCTCGCGGCCCGGCCTCTGCGCTATGGATTCTTCCCTCACGAGCTGCACCAGCAGCGGGAGCCGCGCTATGCCGCGCACGTGCAGCAAGGCTGGCAACAGCGACACCATCAATGCCGCATCAGGCGAGTCAAACGCGAAGTAGCCGCCGAGCATGCGCATATCCGGTGGTCCCTCGCGCACCCCGTGGCGGATTTCGCCCTCGGGCTGCGGCTGCAGGCTGGGATTGAGGAAGACCGGAACCGCCGGCGCAAACCCCGACATCGTGAAGCCGGGCGTTGCCGGCATCAGCACGAAGTCGCCGGCAAGCAACGTGATGGGCTCCTGCCCCTCCACCGCCAGAACGCATTCGCCCTCCAGCATGGTGCAGAAGCTGGGCTGGCCAAAGGCGGAGTAACGAACGGCCCACGCCCCGGCGCCGCTGATCACCTTCGAGTACACCGCACGCGGCCTGAGCAGCGTGATGACTTCCGCGAGCGGGTCAACCATAACCGGACTCCTACAAATGAACAACGGACTCTGGATTGTAGCCAGTCCTGCCAACTGCCGATATCGTTACACCACCTTCAACCCACCTCCCAAAGGAAACCGAAATGAAAACCGTACTGATCACCGGCTGCTCGTCTGGCTACGGCCTGGAAACCGCCCGCCATTTCCACGCCCAGGGCTGGAACGTCATTGCCACCATGCGAACGCCGCACGCTGATGTGCTGCCCGCCTCCGAGCGCCTGCGCGTGCTGCCGCTCGATGTGGCGAAAGTCGAAAGCATTGCATCCGCCATCAATGCCGCCGGTCCCATCGATGTCCTCGTGAACAACGCCGGCGTCGGGCTCTTCGGCGCCTTCGAGGCAACGCCCATGGCCACCGTGCGCGAGATTTTTGAAACCAACACCTTCGGAATGATGGCCATGACCCAAGCCGTTCTGCCGCAGTTCCGCGCCCGCAAATCAGGGCTGGTGATCAACGTAACGTCGACGGTGACATTGGTGCCCATGCCGCTGGTCGCTGCCTACACCGCAAGCAAAACGGCGATTGAAGGCTTCACCGAATCGCTCGCCCTCGAGCTGGCCCCCTTCGGGGTCCGCATGAAGCTGGTCGAGCCGGGTTACGGGCCGGGCACGCAGTTCACCGCCAACGGGGCGGAGCGCATGCAAGGTCTGATTCCCGAGGCCTACGCCCCGTTTGCGCAAGCGATTTTTGCGGCACTGGGCAAGCCGGCGGCAGTGACCACCGCTGCCGACGTGGCTGAAGCCGTGTGGCGCGCCGCGAACGATCCGGCCGCGACGCTGCGATACCCGGCAGGTGCTGATGCAATTGCGCTTTCCAAAAAGTGAGCAATGAAACTACACACCATGAAGGCCTTGAACAAATTCATCTGCTGCGCTGCCGCCCTGGCTTCGGCGGTGGTCACCGGGTGTGCTGTGACCGGACAGGCCGCACCGCCGGACCTGATGCCACGGCGGCTTGCCGAGATTCGCAACGCTATCGCCCTCGCACCTTCCGCCAACGCCGGCCGCCCCACCATTGCGCTGGCCCTGGGCGGCGGTGGCCTCCGGGGCTTTGCACACGTGGGCGCACTGCGCGCGCTGGAGGAAGCCGGTATCAAGCCTGACATCGTGGTGGGCACCTCGGCCGGTTCTGTCGTGGGGGCGGCCTACGCGAGCGGCATGACTCCCGGGCAGATCAAAACGGCAGCGCTCGAAGTGAAGGTGTCGTCGTTGCTGGACTTCACCTTCAGCTCCGGCGGCATCATCCGCGGGAACAAGCTGGCCGACTGGGTCAGCAGCATGACCGGTCAGGTGCCCATAGAACAATTTCCCATCCGCTTCGCCGCGGTAGCCACCGATTTGGAAAGCGGGCAGCCCGTTCTCATCGACCGGGGTGCTGCTGGTCGAGCCATCCAGGCGTCATCTGCAGTGCCGGGGGTGAACGTGCCGGTTGCGTACAACAACGGGCACCTGATCGACGGTGGCATCACCAGCTTGGTCCCGGTGCGCTTTGCCCGGGCCATGGGCGCGGACATCGTGATCGCCATCGACATCTACTGCCAAAGCCCGCGCAACAACGGACTGTCCATGCCCACGGTTCTCGGCAGGGTCATGCAAACTCAAAGCTGCCTGGTCGCCGCAGCAGAAATGGCAGAGGCGGATATTCTGATTGCAACGACTGCAAGCGCCCCCGGCATGTCAGCGAGGGACTCGCAGGAGCGCGCGATCCAGGCCGGGTATGAGGCTGCACGCGCTGCCTTGAAGAGCTGGCGGCCGGGTGAAAGAAGTGCCGGGATCAATTAACGCAGCTTGCAGCGCAAAACCAACGACGCCTGTCGCAGCATCTCACCGCTGTGGCTACGGGTCGAGGCGACAAACGCGCGCAGGATGCTACCAATTCAATAGCTTCTCACACGCGCAGGATATGGCCTGGAAGCTGATCTGGTTCATAAAAATCATCACAGGACCGGCTGAGTTGCTGGCTGGCAGGCCAATCTATTCCTGCCATAAGCACTTATGGGCATAATCGCGGGCTCCCAGTCCGCGCCTGAACAGTTTTGCCTGCTGCAACTCCAAATCCATGATCGCCCAGACCACTCCCACCGGACATGCCATTGCACAAGTCGTCGCGCAAAACTACGCATTGGGCGAGATCAAAAGCGGCACGCTGCTGCGTCGCGGTTTCAATCATGTCTACGGGCTTGAGTTCGCGGACGGCGGCCGTGCAGTGGCGCGCCTGTGCGCCGACCGACCGCGCGGCTTGCCCAACATCGACTACGAAGCCGGGATGCTGGCCCACCTCAAAACCGCGGGCGTGCCTGTAGCAGCTTGCCTGCCTGCACGCAATGGCGACGTCGCTGTTGCGATGGCTTTGCCCGAAGGCCCGCGCCCGCTGATGGTTTTCGAACACTTGGACGGCGACACGCCCGGCGAATCACTGCCTGACATCGAAGCCACCGGCCGTGGCCTGGCCTTGCTGCACGAAGCCGGCAAGAGTTACCAGGGCCCCGCCAGCCGCTACGTCCTGGAGCTGCCTTACCTGCTGGGCAGCTCGCTTGAGCAGCTGTACACAGCGCCAACGATGGACGCTGCACTCAAGGCCAATTTCTCGGCCATCGCGCAGGACCTGACTGCCCGCATCGCCGCGATGCCGGCACTGACGCGCATGGCTTGCCACGGCGACTGCCACGGCAGCAACAACTTCATGACTGACGGAGCCGATGGTTCGCGGGTCGCATCCTTTTTTGACTTCGATGACGCCGGCCCGGGCTGGCTGGCCTACGAACTCTGCGTCTATCTTTGGGCCATGCTTCCGCGCAAGGTCGATGGCGAGCTCGATGCTCCCGCACTGGGTCGCTGGCAGCGGTATATCGAGGGCTACCGCAGCGCGCGCCCTCTGGGTTCAGACGACTTCGAGGGCATCGCGGCCTTTGTGGCGGTGCGCCAGTTCTGGTTGATGGGTGAGTACGCGGGACGCATCGCTGTCTGGGGAACACAAAGCATGCCGACGAGCTGGTTGCGCAAGCAGGTTGAACTGCTGACGGCGTGGGCCTCTATGACAACTCCGGCCTGATATTTCCGCAAACGCGCGCATCACCCCGGGCGATGGGCGCGAACAGGCTGCTACGTCAACTCATTGGCGACAGCAGAAAATGAAAGCTGGTACAGGCCGGATATTGATCCAGGCCGCGCACCGGCCGCCCCCATCACCCGGTCATCAAGCTTTTCAAGGTGAAGGTTTTCCAGGGCTGTGCGGTCGTAAGCCAGAGCAACAAAAATCCAGTCTGCAACCGCGTCCTTTCCACCGCGTATCTGCTGCTCCGTAGTTGCAGCAATTTTCGGCGTTTCAGTGCGCAGCAGGTGACAAGCCACACCCCCCGCACCCGAAGCGAATCCGGACGAAAGAACAGCAAGGTAATCGCGCATTTCCGCCTCTCTTCCTCCGTCGGGGGAAACGCGAAGCGTCAGGGCATAACGTGCGATACCGCCGCCGACGCTGCCCAACACCCTGCACTGACTTCTGACCATGTCCCGGTGGTGCGGCATCATCTTCCGTGACCAGGGAGTTGGGCTGTTCAAACGCGACAAATAGCCGTCAGAAGACAGCGTCTCGTATTCGTCCAGTTCATACAGGATGAAAAATCCGTCACCACCCCCGGCGTCTGACCACCTCGAGCCACGCCGAAAACCGGGGATACCCATGCGCTCCGGAAAATGCTCATGAGAGTGCCAGTCCTCAAATTCCTTGCGGTGTTCGGGGGCCATGTTCCACCACATGGCGATCGCTGCTTTACCCAGTAATGGCATTTGTCTTGCTTTCCACCGCGCATCCGCGTCAATTCAGCGTTAACAATAAATGCATATTGTCGCTATCCCGCCATAACCAGTAGATGCAGAGAAAGGTGAATGGTAATTCGCTATAAATTTAGGGGCTTAGGAAGCAAAGTTCGTTAAAGAGGGTTGCTGCGAAGCAAGGATAGCAGCGCTTTGTAGAGGCTGGAATGGCGGTGATTGAACCTGAACTCCGTTTCTTTCAGGTGCAGATAGA